>Ga0065711_1029663_pt1 | contig 35308 bp, 22 predicted proteins | sample Hoacrofraction12_FD_59098 | JGI IMG/M metagenome (GOLD analysis project Ga0065711, IMG submission 59098) | Hoatzin crop microbial communities from Cojedes, Venezuela - Epithelial fraction 12 v2 (version 2) | ecosystem: Host-associated > Birds > Digestive system > Esophagus > Crop | place... | reverse complement strand
GGTCTTCCTTTCTACCCTTTTTGAAAAGGGGCACAATGTTTCCCTTTTTCCAGTCACTGGGAACTTCCCCTGACTGCCATGACTTTTCAAATATCATGGAGAGTGGCTTGGCAACTACGTCAGCCAGTAACTGCAAACACACTTTTTTCTCTCCCTAATAGGTTTCATCCAACTAAAAACTACTAGGTACTATGTAATAAAAGCTAGAAAAAATATCTGTTTAAGTCCAGAAAACTCAAGACGACAAAATCCAATGCAACATAAATAGGAGAGTTTGAGCTTGCTCCTTCCCCAGCCCATTGACGGTCTTGCTGTCCCACATCAAAGTCTCTACGCAAGATACAGACTATCCACAATGACCATCTCTTCTGCCACAATTGCTGTCCCTGGAACCTCTTTCACTGCTGAATAGCTTCAAAGGGCACGAATAGTCTCCTTCCTGAGACACCAAACCGTTCTCTTGAAACAACATGTGTGGAAAATCCCTGTTTCCAATCAGCTTCAAGACCCTCACCCCAGTTTTGAAACCAGAGCATTTGTGTGGTGGAGAATCCTTTGTCAGCCCTCAATGCTGAGAAAAAATGAACATGTCCCAAACCACTTATCGTCTTACAAAGTATACCTCAGAAGACTTTCTCTCTGCACTGTTTCCAAAAATCTTGACAGCAAGCAGGGTCTTGGTTTGCTAAGACCGGATGTGGTCATCAGTACTTAAACTCATGTCTCACATGGTACCCACCAACTCTCTCTTCTCAGACCACCAGAGGAATACTGAAAACCTAGCACATGGTGCAAGTTTTAACATGCTACAGTAGTAACATTCATTTTGCTATTTAGCAATTTAATATCAATATGAAAGCAGCTGAACAGGGTCCTTTACGTATTTTCTGAAAAGAAAGAAACGACGATTCTAAATGGGGAAAAGCAGTGAAACTAAAGAATGGCTTTTTGCCCCTACCTTCCAATGATATGTCAGCAATGCCAAGAAATCTCTCAGCAGTACGTGATGATGGAGCGTGTACAAGTTGCAAATCTCAAAGGAAAACTGAGTGTCAGATGTATGGTGTTCAATTTAGTGTCTCTTGTCAGCCTGTGTCATACAATACTCCTATCATCTCAGGATGATTTTATTAAGTTGTAGGGCACCTCAGCTCTCTACTTCTCACTAGATCTGTGCGCTCATGAAAACTGCTAGGTTCAACAATCCTGAAAATGAAATCCAAAGTACTGCTGTGTTCAGCCAGGGAAATGGCAAAATAAATTGCTGAATGAAATCTTGCCTCATCTATGACTCAGAGGAACAGAGTTATTTTTTTAGCTCCACGTCCATTAGGTGACATGTCCGTCAAGACTCTGAGAGTGACACCAAGACCATGTTAGACTGCTAATGCTTCAGAGAGAGGGTTATTGTCTTGTACAGATCAGTCTGGATCCTCTGTACAGCTCTGACCCACTATCGTTCACTGGATGCCTCTATACCACAAGCTACCTGCACCAGTGACAATGGGGTTTTGTGATTTGGACACATCTACGGAAAACCTAAACATCCGGCTGTCACCATGAAATTGTGGAAGATACTGTGTGTGCAGTGGTGACAGACCTACTGGGACCATGAATTTATCACGATAGCTTCAGTTTCATGAAAAACTTTTCAAACTGAATATTAAAAAAGAAATTTGTTTTGGTTCACCTCGTGACACACGAGAAGACTTTTTGGTACAAAAGATTTTCTGCCTTCTCTGTGTTTCTATGTTTGGGTTTAGATACTGTAACATTTACTGAACTTTAAAGGGAAATAACCTATGTGAGATTCTGCAGAAGGCTTCTTTCTTGTGGAAAAAAAGATCTAGTTATTTCCATTTAAAATACATTAATGAGTGTTATTAACAGTTTCTTGTACTGTTTTGACAAATGTTTACTACCTTTGTCCTTTTCTTCTTCCCACTTGCTATGTTTTACAGTCTTAATAGATGAAGCTGTGTTCAGTTTTGGGCCCCTCACTACAAGAAGAACACTGAGGTCCTGGAGCATGTCCGGAGAAGGGCAACGAGGCTCGTGAGGGGTCTAGAGAACAAGTCTTATGAGGAGCGGCTGAGGGAACAGGGGCTGTTTAATCTGGAGAGGAAGAGGCTGAGGGGAGACCTTATTGCTCTCTACAACTACCTGAAAGGAGGCTGTAGTGAGGCAGATGTTGGTCTCTTCTCCCGGGTAACTAGCGATAGGACAAGAAGAAACGGTCTCAAGTTGCATCGGAGGAGGTTTAGATTGCATATTACGAAAAATTTCTTTACTGAGAGAGTGGCGAGACATTGGAACAGGCTGCCCAGGGAAGGTGGTTGAGTCCCTATCCCTGGAGGTGTTCAAAAGTTGTGTAGATGTGGCACTTCAGGACATGGTTTAGCAGACATGGTGGTGTTGGGTTGATGATTGGACTTGATGATCTTAGAGGTCTTTTCCAACCTGTGATTCTATGATTGTAAAACCTGGCAGAAATGCAAAGCCACAAACCAACTTATTTTTCTTGCTATTTAAAGGAGCTGTACTATATTTTATCTGTCTTCCACAATGAAACCCAAATTCCCTGGGAGGCAATAAAATTCTATTGACTAAATTGGCTTCAGAGCAGACATTGATTTAAAAGCAGGGTGAAAGGAAGCAAGTTTGTGACATGTCTTTTCCAGGTCTTTTCCAACTTATGATTCGATGAGTCTAAAATTCTATGATTCTATGTCAAAATAGTCACCTGATATTTTTGAGAAATGCACACAGCCAAAAGAATCCAAAAACCACACATGCTGTTTTTAGTAATTTTTATTCCTATGCCTATCTTAGCCAGAAAGAACAGTATGGACAAATAGGTAGGAAAAAAAGCTAACATGCCAACTACAGATTGGAAGCAGAGGACTGAAAATTTTTCCTCTTTAATTAGCTGGCTAACCTTTATTTTAGTGGCACACCACAATTTTTTTGATTACTTATATTAATAAAATGGACACACAAGTTTACTAAGCCTTCTATAGACAACTTGAAGGCCTCAATCACCTTAAAAGTTGATGCTTAGAAATGCAAAAAACGGGTTCAAAACCAAGACACAGCATAAACTGCTGTTAGAACACTGGTTGTGATATTTCCACTTTTAATTTTTATAGTTATAGTTAAAATATACACATATTAAATCAATTTCCAACTGTTAGCAGAGCCTTTTGCATGGTTCTGGCCCATGCCAAGTAGTACTGCCCAGACAACACCCAGGCACAGCTCAGGAGGAACCAGATGCCAAGGATTGTTTCCAGTAGGCAATCTGGACATGGGCACCATGTTTTGGGGATAAAGGGAGTGAGCTTGAGCATATGGAGGTGATCCATTGCCACGCTGCTTGGACTCACAAAGCGCAATCCCTAGTCAGATCAATTTAGTGCCACAGAGGTTGTTTTCCAATTCAACTCCTAAAGGCTGTGTTTTACAAATGGGAGATCAAGATTGCAACTTCCAGCAGCAGCGGAAAATACTGCATTGCTGGGGAATGCAGCAGAGCCACAACTGAGATGTTTTTGGCTGCCACTGGGTTGCTCAACTAATCCAGCAGTTACAAATCAAGTCCAGAAACAGATGGGGCACTTCTGGGCATAATCATCTGGAAAGGTTTTTTTTTGATGAGGCCTTTGTATGCTACATTATATGTGCTGGACAGAAAAACAACACACAAACGAAAGAGCAGTATTAGCAGGACTGCTGTCCTCCCTTTGCTGTTCTCAAGTCTCTCTCAGTTTAAGTGCAAGCTTTCTCCAGGCATTTGCACTTCTACCCAGTAATAGACATGTTCTGCTTTGATCTTCTTTCGCTATGATTTCTCAGACTTTCCAGCATGATCAGAGCAAGCATGTCACCTAGATTCTTCAGAGTTTGGGAAAATAAGTGAGCTGCTGGCAAACAGTTCGGAGCCCTTTCCTGAAAAAAAGCTAGCACAAAGCTGTCACAGCCAGCCACCAAACCTGCAGCTAACAGCAACCCAGACTTGGGCTTAATAGGTTACTTCGGCTCAGTTGGCAAGGAAAGAGAAATCCATAAACTGTATCCAAGGTGATGCACGTTTTGGTAGGAACTCAGAACATATTCATTCCCTGACTAAAAGTTGCCACATTTACAAAGTGATCTCTTTCCCTCTATAAGCTTGGCAAAGCCTTGGGTCTGTCCACGTTTCCTTTTAGGTTGAGTCACCATTCAGAACAGTTTGCTGCAGCTCCACATACGGTACTGTCAGCTCAAGAGACAGTCACTGCTCCCCTCACAGTTTTTTCTCTAAGTCCGTAAAACACACCACAGTCATCCCAATGGGAAGCTCTTGAGACGTACTAGTAGCTGTGTGGCTGTATTTTATACGATTTTCTGAGGAAAGTGGCATAAAATCCTGTATCATGCCATCCTGAGTAAATTATGCCCTTGATCTCATAGGAATTTCACATTTCCTTCTCACAACAGCATGTCTGTTTTAGCTCCTGCCTTTTCACAAAATCATAAGAAACTGTGGCAAGAACAGACTCAGAAGGCAGTCTGGGCCACCACTTGCTCCACAGCAGAGTAGCCTGTCTGTACACACCCATCCCTGCCAGATGTTTGCCTGCACTGTCAGCAAAGATTTCGACAATGGAGACTTTCATTCCACCTGTCCCAGTGACTGGCTGTTTTTAGTACTGGAAAGATTTTCCAAATTTTTAGTTTAAGACCACACTTCTTGTCCTGGATATGGAAAACGGATCATTCTCTCTTTGATATTCTTGCCTTTTCTAAGACTTATCTTCTGTTGCAATTTTTCTCCTTGTTAATCTTCTCCATTTATGTCATCCTTTTCCCTTAGCTCAAGTTTTCTACACCTCTGCCTGTTCTCATTGCTATCTTCTTTTAAATTGATCCCTATCTTTCTTGAGGCACAGTGTCCTAATCTGAAGACACTACTCCAGATATTCTTGTCAATATGGAAAGCACAAAAAGATTGCTTCACAGTTCCAGCAGGCTCTTATCCCTTCTGCTTACACATCTCAGCATCGTTCTCACCCTGTTTACAAAAACATGACATTGTTACATTTATTCACCTTATGCTACCCTCTTTTTGCCCCCAGGGCCTTATTTGATGAATTGCTATCTAGTAGGTTGCTGCCTGTTTTGTATTTGTTCAGTTCATTCTCCCTGCCTAAGTTCAGTGTCTTTCACTTGAGTCTGTTGAATTTCCTTCTGTTTTGGAGACCATTCCTTTAGTTTTTGAAGATTAGTTTGAATTCTGACCTGGTCCTTAATGTCCTTTAGCAGCTCCAGATCTTAAGCAATTTTAACAGCAAGTTTTTAATTCTGTAAAAAACACTGTTACAAAAATTCTAAACATCATTGGCCTCTAGAAACTTATCAACATATTTGTTCTGAGGAAAATTACAGTTAGCGAACAATAACCCATCACTGCTCTTTGGGTGCTGTTTATTCCCTTATTTTGTGCTTGCCTGTTTCTTCCTAGTTTATCTATCATCTGTAGTGTTTTATAGAATAGTTGTATAAGACTGAGTAAAATAAAGTAGTGTCTTATTTTGAATAAATCCAGATTCTTAGTTCAATGACCTGTTAAGCGAATGCACATACCATAAATGTTAGATCAAAGAATAGCAAGAGCTTCTCACTCTCTGATTTTTACTAGCCTCTCCTCTGTAGCAGATCAGCCCATCAGTGCTTTGCTTGTTCGTAAAAAATAATTATCATACAAGAGAAGTTCATTATAAGTAGTAACTTGTTTGCTGTGGTTTTACAGCATCTAGAATGAGTAGAAAAGGATGAAACAAAGTAGCAAAAAAACAGAAGCTCTTACAAAGCTAAAGTGTTTGTTGCAAATGAGGGCTCCTTCAAATTTCTGTTTGATCAGCAATTATCCTGAACTACAGAAAGACTAGACAAAGAAAATAAATTTCTCTTATCTTAGGAAATTATGATGAATTTAAGACATCTTTAAGAATAAAAAGGCTTTGATTATTAGAGATAGTTCTTAACAAAGAAAGAAAATGTCTGGAAAATTGCCTTTGAGAATAAATTTGGAAGAGGCACGTTCATGGGCTCATTAGGGTAAAACAGGTACCAGCTTAAACATGGAACTGGAAAATTAAAAATATAGAGTCACCTACTAAAATTAGTAATATCCATTAGTATATGGAAACCAGTGACCAAAAGACTTTAAAAGAATGAAGCAAGCTTTTAAATGCAATTTCCACAGATGAAATTATTATGCCATATTTTGGGCTGTGGTCACATCACATTCCACTAGAAAAGTGGGGGTCACAGATTATCCAACTAAGTCTTCCAGGAGCCATAGTTCACAAAATCATGTATGAAAACAAGGATTTCAGGTTCAGTACCAGCCCACATTAAGGTCTGCAGATACCCCCGATTAGTATAAATTGCCTGAGGTACCTGCTCTAAGCAGTGGTAAATGCCTGTTCACTAGAATCCTCTTTTTCAGCTTGTGTTCAGGGTTGATCAATAATCACTAAAATTTAATACTGACTCACATCCATCTTTGCATAAAAGTAATAAGACATCTCCTATTGCTTTCATTTGTAATTATGTAAATAATTTATCATTGCAGAAATTCTACTAAAAATGTGCTACATAAGTAGAAGTTACAGCTCTTTCCTCAGACTGGATACACCTTGGTGGGCAGTGTAAGAGTAAGTCTCTGCAACAGGACAAACACCTGAACATTTTTCTGAGAATACTGCATTACTAAAGAGAAACTTGTGGAGGTAATGTGAAAAATGAGGCTTGGATGCATGTCAGCACTAAATACCCCACTGTCTTGTCTTCAAGACTGCGAATGTCCTTGCTGACTTCCTGCACTATGGCTCAGTCCCCGGGTTATCAGTGTCACACTCCCTGCCACACAGCTTCGTTCTCACGTAGGAACTCCCTGAACTCCTTCACAAGGTCTTCTTTCCGTCTTAACAATCAAATTCGCTTTCAACACCAGGCTTGCCAAACCATGTAAGCAGAGCTTGTTTGCAGACATCAGAGACATCTGCCAGTTCAAGTACCAGACGCTTTTTGTTTAGAACTGGAGATTTTACCTAAGAGAGATGAGAAATCTGAGTAACCCTTCGACTCTGAAAAAGAACACTCAGTCCTGTGAGACACTTCTTATTTTCAGCTTTCTAGACTGTCCTTTTTTAAGTTTAGAACTTCCAGTTTTTGAGCAAGTAAGATAGTTGCAAACTCTTTATTTAAAGCATCAATTCTAGTCTTCTCCTTTTTTTATTATTTTTATTTTAATGAATTTACAGCCAAATTTTCAAAGGGGTCAAAGAAACAAGGCATTAGTTTCTCATTTATTTTCACTGCCTTGGGAAAATAATTTTCATTTGAAAGTGCAGGTCCCAGTATAGAGAACTGATGGAAAATGAGCTACTCCGTTAAGGAGTTGTTGATGGTCACATTTAATCAAATACAGACTTTAGAAAGATGACTGAACTGTTTAATAACTAAAATTTTAACTCTTTCAATATGAATTCCACACTGCATATTGTGCTCACCTGTACCATCTCATTGCTGCCTTCTGATGTCATCGTTGTGTGTACCCATCTGCTATCTCTACCTAAATCTGGTTTTGGCCAAAATGATGGGTTTGGCTCTACTGTATGGAGCCTGGAGTCATGTGTTGTGGAGTGAATGGAGATCCCAAGCAGACGACAGGCTGTTTTTCCCAAGAACTACTCAGTCCTTGGCTGTGTTTGTGCATTCAGGTATGACAGTGCAGAGGAAGAGGGAGAATCAGAAGATCAGAGAAAACTGAAAAGGCACACTCTGCTGCCAGGGGGCACATAGATTTTGGGGACACAAAGTAAGAATTAAAAGCTTACACAAAGTAGCCTTCAGTTGGCCTCCTGAAGTAAACCAAAGCAAGTCAAACCTGTATACCAATTCTTGCTTTTAAATGTTTTTTCCTTAATTGTCTTGTTTCTATTGTTAAAACTTAACTCTTTTTATGAAGGGCCTATTAGTTCGTTGCCCATAAAACCACGGGAATCAAAACCCAGTTGCCTTGTTGGCGGCTATGGTGGCTGTTCTCCTGTGAGCCACATTTGAGACTGGGCAAGGACTAGGGAAAGTGTCCTAAGATGAATGAACGAAGAAGACATGAGAGGTCAGAGAAACAAAAGGAAGAGACAAAGATGACAAAGATGCAGTTAATCCTAACAACGATACCACATCATTCTGAAAATGAAGTCCCAAATTTTGTTTCCAAACTCAACATCTGTTTTATGTGGGCAATCAAATTCCTTTGTTAGCTTCTTAGCTCTCTAGCACTCACCCACTGGGATTTCTAGGCAAATCACATTATAATCTCTTCCATCTTTGCCCATAATCTCTCAGAGTAAGCAAAGGCATTTTGTTCTCATGTTCACAGACAATGGCAATTTTCCTTTATCCTTTAAATCTTGGCTTAAAAAAAAAACAGGTCTGCAAGTCAAAATCTCAAATACCAGCTGCCTTTGTGTATGCAGAATATAATTCCTCCTGATGAGAGATGTTATAAACAGAACTTTGATAAACAGAGGTATATGATAAATAAATATGATATGTAAAGCTGTCAGGGACATGACAGAAATGAAAGTTTTGATTTGTGGAAAATTTGATAACCAAGGCAGTACAACAAATGAAAGTCATCGGAATCTTCTTTGTTCTTCTGGATTTGCCTATTTATATATTTAAATCCAATATTTGATATGCTTCTTATCAGCTGGTTGGCAATGAATTTTAAATTTAAAGTTACCACCAAGCATTTGTTATTTGTCAAGCTGGAAAAAAGGAAATTGTTGAAAAAGTGACTGCTAGGAGAAGACACCAACCTTGTGTTCACTTGCAGCCACAGCCCCAAATTAAAACAATTATTTCAAAGGGACTGATGCTGACAAGTTTTTGTATTGCACATTTGGATGGAGAATAATACTATCTATACACACGGTCAGAAATAAAAATGCAGAGCTTTACCCTGGGCTTTTAATATGCATGACAACAAAGAAATATTTGAATGTTCACTGTATTCCCTTTCAATCTGTTCAAAATCTAGAGAGGGGAGTATATGCTATAGCATTGCCTCTTCCACATCTAGTTCGCTGCAGTTTTCAAGCAAATCCCTACAGCTGACTACAATCTGTTCTGTCAGATGCCTTTACAAGGTCAACATGCAGTGTTGCACTATATTTATTGCTAGCTGGTGAAAACTGAGTATCATTTAAAACTTTCATCACAACTGCAATTTGACAAGAGATCCTATTAAAGTTCATGTGTGTGGGGATTCAAACATTGGAGTCTTATAGATAATTCTATAGCCATTTGACTTGAAAAATTTCATTTTTGCTATTTGATGTTCAGTGTTCATATCCTTTAAATTGATGCAATTATTCAAAAATGATTTTGAGATCATTGGGTAAAACTTCTGAGAAAGAAAAAGATGGGAAAATAGGGAATGAGCATTTTAAAGTAGAAATTGAAATATGAACAGCCTTACCCATTGCAGAGGAACATACTGTGGGAGACATGCCATTGGTCTCACATTCACAATATCACCACTTTTTTGCTGGGGGTAGCGCTATCTATGGCTTAGCTCAGAGCTTCACTACTGCAAGGTAATGATATTACAATTATTTCACTGAAAGTCATCATATGCAGAGTAAACATTCTGTTAGCTCAAAGCTTTAAAAGGTAGGTTTGACTATTTACTGATCATAATATAACTCATAACACTTCAACATCAAACTAAAAGGGAACATCAAGATGGCTACTGTCCCCCCAAAATGAAGAAATACCTCAAAATATTTTTAAAATGTACAAGACTGAGCAAATTTGTCAGTCAAAATTACCCAACAAATGTTTTTACCATCATTTTCTTCTTAACTGTATCAAAGATGTTGATACGTTAAAAAAAAAACCCCTATATGTCACTGAATCACAGAAAGATTAGTGTTAGAAGGGACCTCTTTAACAAAGCAGGACTACCTTGAAAGATAGATCAGGTTCCTTAGGGCCTTGGTCAGATTAGTTTTGAAAATCTCCAAGGATGAAGATTACTCAGTCTCTCTGGGCACCTCCTCCAGTGCTGGACCATTTGTACAGTTAAAATATTGTTCCTAAAGTCATGACCAGTTTGGATATCATTGGATTAAAGCTGGTGTAGTCTTGTTCCTCCATCTGAAAGGCATCTTTCTATCATCACCAATCCCTGAAAAGATGCATATGCTAAGTCAAAGCAGGATTTATGTTAGAAGGTGTTTGTAGGGTTTGGATCTGTATTAAACAGTCAAGTCTTCTAAGAGGATGTAAAATCTGGAGCTTTGTATTTGCAGACTCGAGTCTTTGCACTTTAAATCAAACAAATTCTATTCAGCAAAAAAAACCCAACAGCAAACTGAACTCTCCATGTGCAGTGTTGCCACTGTGGTTACAAGAGAGAAATAAAATGGCACTTCATTATTATGTATTATGTCTATAATTCCCAGGTTATTTTCTCTGCAAAGAGCCTTAGTTGTTCCCATTCCCCATTGCTTCGGTTCTAAATTAGTGTGCTTTGATGTTATGGACAAATCTCTCCCTAAAGAACTGAACTCTTACGCTGCTTACCTACCCATTCCTCACCCATCATACTCAAGACCCGCCTGGACAAGGTCCTCTGCAGCCTGCTCTACGTGACCCTGCTTCGGCAGGAGGGTTGGACTAGATGACCCACAGAGGTCCCTTCCAACCCCTACCATTCTGTGATTCTGTGATTCTGTGATTCTGTGATCTCTAATCCTAGTAATCCTTGTTTTATACTTTAGGAAATGCTAGATTTCAGATTTCCAAAGCATCTATTCTAAATGTGAAGTATTTTAATAGACTGAAACATGCTTTCAGATCAAAAATATCCCCAAACTACCCAACACCTTTAAAGAAGTAACTGAATAAGACAAACAAGAAGATTGTCCAGCAGACATTTTTAGGTAAAATTAACTCCTTTTCAAAAAACCTGCAGAAGTCCCATGGCTTACCAATGTACTCAGAACTACCTAAGGAAAAACAAAGGAATTTTGACACTCCCACATACTGCTTGAATTTTGCAGCATTTCAAAATAAGTTCAGAGGGCAAAGATAGTTTCTTCCTACGTCTATGTAAGTACTATGGAACAGATTAGAGTGATAATTCAATTTGTTTCTTTCACATCTCTTCAAAACCTCAAGATTTGCAGCAGTTCTTAGGTAGCTCATACACATTGTGCCATCATTTAAATTTCTTTCTGCAAACCAAAGTTACACCAGTTCTCACAAGCTCACTTGCCTTCTGGAGACAGGGCTATATGCCAAATGTGCATATTTCTATTATAGTCTTCAAGCCTATATCATTCATCATTCTTAAAATGATATAATTTTCTAATTAGAGTAGTGAATGGGGCATTGTACCAGGCTTTATAAGACATTAATTTTGTTCCCGATTCTGCGGTAGACCTGTGGGGCAGATTGTTTCAGTTCTCTATGATTTAGTTCCCTTAGCTGTATTGGAAGGTAATGATCTATTCTGATGAGCTTTAGATACAGTGTTTTAACTTATTCATCTTTCTTCTGTATGCTAGACCAAGACTCAATGTAGAACACCTTTTCCAGAGAGATCTAATTCAAGAAGCAGAGATATAGCCTGCTCACCTAAACTTTAAATGGAGAGCGATACTAATTTCTTAACATACAGCCCTACAACCCCTATGTGAATTGCCCATTTGTAACAGATTCAGGTTCCTGGTGCTCTCACATTAGTTCATTTGCTGACATAAGCTATTTTCCCTCTATGTGTTCTTGGCAGTAACTGATAAAAAAAGTGCTGTTTCATTGAAAGTTGCCATCATTTGACACCTGACATGGATCTGGCCTGTTAACCTGCGAATTCCTCCCCTGACACCATTCAGCTCACCCAGCAAGGCAATTCTGCAAAAGGCGATGGCAGCATGCTCAGGACCATGACATACAAATTAGCTGATCACCAGGTAACGCCAGAACCCAGCAAAGTACAGCTCTGTCACCATGGTTCTACTCTGAGCTCACCGGTTCCATAGCCTGTGAGTCACATTGCACTGGGGCTACAGCCCCCTCGGGGAGATCCACGCTGGTACCCCTGCACTGCATTTCCCTGCACCGTGTGGAAGTACCAGTGTGTCCAGATCTGCTCCAGAGCTCCTTGAATTATAATCCACCATGTGGTATTAAAACAACCTACATCAGCTATTTGAAAATGTCTCTCTCCTGTATTACAGCACCATCTAAATTATCAACATGAAGGCACACAGCCATCAGTGAAGGGTCCTGTGTACCTCCGCTTCACATGACAGTCCTGATACAAGTCCTGCTGAAGGCACTAGAAGGACTCCCATGAAAAATCCTAGCTTTGCTGAAGAAAACGGGCTTTTAATGCCTCTGTTTTCATCTTCTAAGCAATTCCTTAGCCATCTTAAGCATTCATCGTCTAATTCATATTTAGAAGGCTTTATGTAGTAATCCATCATGTAAAACCTTGTTGAAAGCTTTCCTGCAAATCCATCTACAAAATATCTACCAGGTTTCCCCCTGTATGTTAGCCAATCATTATTTCATTTAAAAATGTAATCAGAATTGTTTGTCATAACTTCTTCTTCCCAAACCCATGCTGACTCATTCTTATCACATTTTCATTCTCCAAATACAACTTTAAACTCTCCATGAACATTACCATGGAAATGTGTTAATACTGTTGTTGGATTTAATGAACTTACCTTTCATCATCTTTCCCATACTCTTCCCTCCACATGACGTGAATATGCTTAATGTTTTCTAGTCTCCTGTTGCTTTTTCTGTATTGAAAGATATTCACAAAAAAAAGAAAAAGTTGCTCAGCCATTTCATACTTCTTTACGTAATGTGATTATAAATTAATATTTTATGTTATATTACTCAAACACTCAGACTGTTATGCTCAGTCTAAGGTACTGTGCTTTAGTGTTTCCTTAAGCTTTACTGCAATAATTATAAAATTATTGTGGGCGTTTTCTTGTTTGCCATTAGACAGAGAACATAAAGTTCTTCATCTGTAGCAAAATAATTAGCATAGCATCTGCAGCTGAGGCACAGTTTAGAAATCCCAGTGCTGCTGATGATGTGTACTAGATGTCTGCCTGGTCACAGGAAGAATATCCCTTCTACTTCCTGTTCTGTTTTGTCTCCACGTAAAAAGTAAACTGCTTGGCATAGTAGTGTGGGTATTCCCATACTGAAGTCCTGTAGCAGTTGAAAAGTCAGAGCAGCAGAATATACCTGAAAACTCCTCACGTCATAGGAGAATGGAGTTAAGTCTTAGTTTGGGACTGAGAGCACTACTGCCAAGATGCATTATTGTTCTAGGTCAGGTCATCTTCTCCTTTTGCTCAGAGAGGGTAACTTCATCTAATTGCATATCACTGAAGTTCATCTAGAACAGTTGCCAAATTGCCAAACAGGAGTTCTGAACATTTATTCATACCCATTTTCATCTCAGTGCACTCAAAGGTGTTCTCTGCAAATATTCTAGGAATACAGCAAAGTATTATTAACATATTGTTCTAAATATGTTGTTCTATAAATCTACTAGTTTATTCTGAGTTCTGAAGAGTAACGCTTCCATTAGGATACATGAGTAATCTCTGTCTCCGGAGGAATAAAGCAAGTTTGTTGAGAGAAGGTCTTGGGTTTGTTATGAGCAAATGTCTGTACCTTTCCATGCTGTGTGGCAAATCCAAAAGGGCATTTCATTATAGATCTTATCATCATTTTTGTGGAGAACTCTGTTTTTAAATGTGTGTTTTTATTATTAAAATTCTTAATTTAAATACATGGTCTCTTAGTCATCTTGTGTTGCTCCAGTGAACTCCTAATGTGCTCTTCTGACTCCTGTGCACAACTGTTACACTCCAATCGTTACGTAGTTCTCTACTGGGCTCTTTGCACTCCTGTCCATCTTCATGGTAGATTTATTTTACACTGCATGCCTCTGACAAGTTTTGAAATTTATCATAGAAAGGAAAAATAAACCTACAGTCAGAAGTTCTTTCCTAAAACTCTGCAAAATTTGCACTCAGATGTCAGAGCCTCAGGGAATCACGTACATGTAGAGTGGCTGCTACTACTAAAATGTAAATGTCACCATGCAGCATGGACTCTAAAGCCATTGGCTTTTAGACAGCTCCATCACTACATCTGTTCAGCAGAACAATCAAGTTCCTTATGAATATTCAATTGCTTGGAAACTTTTTTGGGCCCCAGAGGCTACTTTGGTCCACTGTTTAGAAACAACGTCCGAAACCTCATCAGTCATTTACACAAGTACTGTGATTATTTCTGAAGGTTGTAGGACATTCCTTTGCCCAAGATTCACACAGCATTACATAATTTAGTTTGGAACTATTTCCTCAGCTATTTTTAAATTTTTATTTGTATTGAAATTGTAAGTATGAATCAGCCAGCATGCAAGAGTTGGAATCTTACTATTTAAAAGAAAATAATATTAAAGGAGGGAAGAAGGAATTATATAATTTATAATTATATATATATTATATTTTTATAATTATGTATTTTATATATTTTAAATATTTTAACCACATTGTGTTTGGCTTCCAAGTGTTGATGTGTTAACCACTATCTAACTACTAACAAAACACAAACAATAAATAAGAAAATTATGTATTTTTGAGCAAAAAGCTGGGACCTGTTTTGTACCAGCATAGATATCTGCCATAGATGACTCTCCCATTTTGATGCATTAAACTTTATCGCTATAATTCTAGTGTCCACACTACAGATGAATCAACATAGTACATAGTTCACACTGACAGCAGTAAATAAAAGTGCCAAGATGGCAAGATAGTGTCATTAACAAATAAGACATGATTTGGAGGAATATGAATCTTGGAAAACTCTGCAGAGTGAAGTGTATATAGAAAATAAATATGGTCTAAGAAAGAGGATAACAGAAGGAAACATTTGAACAAGCACTATGATGCCAGGCTTGTATGTTGACTTTTGGAGGTGTCCATGTGTCTCTCTTGTATGTGTTGACTGATTTCTGCATTGTATCTCACTTCCACAGCATCACCAGAAGCAGCACCCACACAACTGCAGAAGAATTCAGCTACAATCAGTATTTTATACATCATATCTGTAATTACTGCAACTTCAACCATCCCTCACTGCTACAGCAAGAACCTCCTTATAAGGACGTGAAGGCACACATTTACATATCTTTTAGAGCATGTCTTGAAGAATGTCATTGAACCCCACCCCGTAGTCAGCTGAGATTCTGCCTTACACCAGCCTTGCTATGACATTATTTCTATGTTTTGTTCTCATCCTTCACCACAGTTTCTGCAGCCCGTTGCCTGTCTGCTGTTAGTCTGGAAAGGAGCTTACTCTGAAAGACATCCAACCTCATGGCAAATTGCAATAAGAGCAAGCTGGCTCTAACATTGCCTTTGGGCTCCATCCGCCTTAGGCCCTGCTACTTTGTTAAAAGAGACGTGTAGTCATGTCTGGTCCTTCTGCTATTGCCAGTGCCATTTCAGAAAAGGGTCAGCAATTTGCCATCCATCTGATGGGCACTGAAATGCTGGCATCACATGACTGGCTACCAGCCTGACATAACACTGGGGCTAAGCTCCCTTTGATATCGTCTACTGCCCAGTTGGAAAAACATAATTCTAGAGAGAACAAACACAAGAGGAATACATATGCACAGAAATGCCTGTAGTTTTTACATGGGAGTCAGCAAGCATCACAAAAGCAGCCTTACTCCTGTGACTGCAGCTAAAAAAAACCTAAATCATTTATTCGAAGCATGATAGAAAGTTTGAAAGCATACTAATAGCTGAAAGCTTTAAAAGATCATCTCTCCTCAGTCATTAACCTTTCTGTCATTTACATCTTCCACCTTTCCCGTGCATTTACTAGAGGTAGCAGAGAATCAAACTGAACTGCAATTCACTCTTGCCTTAGAGGAAAATGAAGCTTTTAGCTCCATGGTAGTGATGAAACAGCAGTCCAATGACTTGTAATGATGATCAGACTTGGTGACCTCAACCAAGATACTACTGGATGTAAGGTCATATCTGCAGGTATTTATCACCACACCTACCACATATAAAAAGGATCAGCAGAAGAAACTCCAGTGGAATGAGCATGCTTCTTACAATCTCAACCCAGATCAGGCACAAAACTACCCACCAACTGGGATACAGGAAGAAGATGCTATGAGGTTAACTTTCCAGCTCAGGGTTAAACAGTGACAAGAGTAGGTTTGGATGGCTACTGCCTGGGCTCCTGCAGTGCTCCTGTGGTGGAGAGGTCTTCAGTTGTCTGCAAAATTCAACTTGTCCTTCCACAAGCAATCTGCCACTAGCACAATGAAATCCATGGCAGAAAGAAAAATATAATAACTGAAATAAAAAAATTCCTAACATTACTGTAAGAAAAAACTGCAAATTTCAGTTGCTATAGCCGTGTGTGATGATCAGCTCCTTCTTCCAATAAATCGTTTATGCAGATGTATGATTGATGTTTAAACATCCATAGTCATTTTTCCTCTCTCTTCCTTCGTTGTTTTTCTACTTTGTGCTAAGTCTTCTGATGATTTGTGCACCTGCTTAGTGTTAACAAGTTGGTAAGCAGACTCACTGAACCCAAGTAGTCTTATTGAGTTCAATTTACCAGTGTTAGTGGGGGTTACACAGTGTAGTCCACAGTAAGGCAGGAGCTTACAATCCAATGTTATAAAATAAGACAAGTTATACCAGGAAAGTAAGAGGTCTATTAAGATGGGAATACAGCCATGTGTCCTTGCATGTGTGCATACATGTAGTTCTATTAAAACAGAGATGCAGATCAGTATAACAGTTAAGAAGGACGGAGAAAAGAGATAGCTAGGTAGCTTTCAGACAATTATATATAAAAAAATGTTATATCAAAATAAATTGTGAGAATAAACAAATTAATGATCTAAATATCACAATATTAGATTATTCTAGAGAACTGGCTTAAAGAAGTCAGGTTATTTTATTATAAGCCCCAGTGGTTTGGTTATTGTTGCAGAATGCAGAAAGATTCCTTTCAATTAAAGGCAACTATTTGTTCTGCAGTTGATAAATTATTTGCCAACTTTGTCTAACACTGAAATTTTGGCTTTATGCATTCAAATTTATTTAAATTATTAACACACAAGTAAAGGAAGCAAAAACTTGAATGCAGAATGTGTTCCACCTCACATGGTTCTGTTTTTTCCCGTGGGCCTGAAGTAGGGAAAGTGATTCTCAGTGCTTTTTTTTTCCCCCTCCACTACTTTTATTTGATTTAATGAGGTAGCCCCCCTGCAACTTTGTATTTATGAATTCATAATGTGAGCCAGCAATTTCTTATGCAAAGTCAAATGATTTCGTTGCAGACTCTTTCTTTGCCCTCCCCAAAGATATGATTATCTGTCACATTTTATAATAGCACCATCTTTCTTCCATTAAAGAAATTACTTCAATAAGTTTCCAGCTTTTCCTAAGACATCACAGGTAAAAACTTGAGTCATCACTCATTAAGTAGCTTTGGCTACTGAACAACAGATATATATGTTTAGCTTCTGAAGCACTAGTCTTTTCCTTCTGAAATTGCTTATTTCTAGCTTTCATTCTGATTTCTGCCAGGACGTGATTTATGGTGTACAGCAACTCTCTTCAGATCTGAGACATATGTTCCAACGCACGTGTGTCTGGCTTCCTCTTACTGCATGATGCCAACATGTGCTGCTCAAAAGCTTCCTAAAGTCTGCTAAAGCTGTCACAAAACCTCACTTCAGGAAGTCCTTTGTTCTGCTTCACCTGTTTCCCCAAAAGGTTAGAGGGATGAGCTAGCTATTCACAAGGAAAAACAGTTGCCTGCAAATCTTTATTCAAATTCAGTCAGCTAATAAATGCAACTCTTAGTGCCTACAGCCCTAAAGTATTCACAGATATTTGCATCAGTCAAGATTTTTCATGTTTATATTTTCCACATTTAGTCATTCTTTTCCTACTTTTTATTTGTGTCAATCCCTTGATGGTCATTGAGTCAAAGAGTAGAAACAAGGTGCTGTGATTCAGGTGACATTCGCAGACTGGCAAAACAAGCAATTTATTAAAAATCTGTTGAAGACACTATCTACAATTAACCTGTGTGGTTCTCTGTGATATTACATAAATCTTTACACGTACTGAAATAAAAAGTGATCCAACGACAGGAGAAAGGGAGGATCAACTCATTTGTCTATATTTGTTTGTCCAGCTGCACTTAGAAATATGCACCTGAATACTACAGACAGACAAAGAATCCTTTAAATTGGAAAATTCTACAGGAACACAACAATTGCCATACTGAATCATACCTGAGGTACTCTGTATCTGTTACTGGTCAGCAGCAAGTCTTTCAGAGGAACGTTGTAGTATATGCCTCAGTTTTCAGCCTTCCTAGGCAGACTGTATAGAGCTTTCCTGGGACTTCAGTCCACAGGCTCTATGCTTCTCTTTAGGACAGAGGTATATTTCCCCTGCAATATTCAATCACCTTTAAAGAATAACAATCCATTGTGTCATCAAATGTAAGAGCTTAGCAGGACTTTTTTTTCTTAACACTCAGATGTATGTGTAAAGTAGAAGAAGGTCATCCAGAATTCCAGTTCCGCATAGTAAAGGAATTAGAAACAGGCTGAAGCAGGCCTGTGATCTGATGTGTATCAAAATTTCCCCAGTGATGCCAACCAAGCATTCCCAAGCTTCCTTATACTCTGCCTAAACACAGATCTCCCCAAGCTCAATGAATCCCAAACCCTACACCCTCAATCAACACTCGTTTCTTCTGCAACTCAAGTCAGGAACATTTCCAGATGACAAAAGATGGGCAGATACAAACCTGTGTTCTAGTCTCCATGCCATTTACTGTTATTTCAGCTTCCTTCTCTAGCCCCAAACATTCATCACCAGTAATCCTGGTCCCGGCATTAACTTAGATTGTGCACTCCTTAGGGCAGGGACTCGCTCCTCCTTATCTTAGTCAGTGAATAATTATGTTCCAGGTGGGAATCCACAGCTTTCCATTGCAAACGAGAGACTAAAGTTACAAGCTATTGCTGTATGGAAAGAGGTAAAAAAATTGTTCATAGACCAGGAAATGATGAGTGAGAGTTGGATTGAAATAAGGAACATGATGACAAACTTATCACCATGAGTAACATGTTCGAACATCACCATGTTCGTTACTTAATCCATAGGTTTACTGTGAAAGGGAGGGATACTTACTGAGACTAAACACAGTGAAGAAAAAAATAAGGAAAAGAAAACAGAGGACAAGAAATATCTGTTGCTCACCACCTGCCCACCTACAGTCATTTTGTGGAGTTTTATTGAAAGCCTGGAACAAGTGAATGAAGACAGAACTAAAGAGGAGGTCATAAGCACAGAGTTGCACAAAGAAGTTAGAGTGGGTCTAGAAAGGCTTAGGAAGCTGGGGAGTGTTCCAGGCATTACCCATATAAATAATTCTCAGACATCATTCAGTATCTTTTTTTGACATCTTCTGAAAAGACAACAAAGCCTCCTGTGTCCAAGAGTCTTATGGAATGAGATGACTTCCCATCTTTTGGAAGAAAAACTTTTAACTTGGCCAGTTGTAGAAAAGCTGTAGGATGCTCTAGGGATTTCTGTCTACCATATTTCCTAGCATGAAGGAGTTGCTGTCAACTCCAAAGATAGAGAACTAGTCACTACAATAAGGCAGGAATCCTTGCTTTATTGCAAATAAGCCTGTTTCTCAGCTCAAGGAGACCGATAAAAGAAAAAGTGATATCAAACTGCTCAATCAATGTAAGAAGTAATGGATTGGTTAAGTGACTAGTTGTCCCACACAAAACAAATGAAGAACAAAACTATTGGTGTACTAGTTCTAGTACAGTACATTAAAATAATCAGTTACCAATATCTCAGTGTTACTACAAGGCTCTTACACCTGCTAAGTAGGATATAACTTCAACTGGATCATTGGTATTTTAATTATTTTCAATAAAAGAATATATGCTGGGGGGAAAGAGCCCATATATTATTATTGCATACCATAACATACCATAAAGCTCACAGTATCCCACTGCAATGCAGAACCCTAGCAATACTCTGTAGCAATCACCCATTTAAATGGTTCAGCAACAGTCCTTCTGATGCATACATTCATGAAGAAAAATGACTAGGCAGCAGTAATATGAAATTACTTTACTGCACAAGAATATCAGCAATAAATAAACATACTGAAAGAACTGGGTATACAGACTTCTGTTTGCCAGAATAATTCTTCCACTGTGTTGTCGTGCTCAGATTCTTCAGCCCTTCCTGGTTTCCACTTTTACCTAAACAGAAATTCAAAGTTTCATCTCTTACGATTCTTTATAAGCTTCTCTTCTATTCTTAATAGGCAAAATTTGATTTTTATTACTTTAACAAATCAAGCCAATAAACACAGAAATGAGGGCATCTATTTTTCTGAATATTTATTGGACTGAGGGGGGAAAAGGTATTATCACCTCATTTTAATCCCCACACCTAGTACTCTCTGAAGGTCTCTTGACAACGTTCTCAGGCAGGGCCAGCAGCAAAGTGACCAACAGGAAGGCATAAGTCCTTAATGAGAGCACAAGCTTTGAGCAAGTTGTACTCAGAGAGGGTCCATCTCCCCTTTCCTGCATGTTATCCAATAGCCATGGTAGACCGCAATTCTTGAATGCTTGCATAGCTCCTTTTCAATAATTACATTAAGAGAAAAAAAGTTGTACTCTCTTAGAAACCACTTTAGTAGCAAGCCTGTGTTTTGACAACTACTCCTACACAGATGATTTCATACTTAAGAAGAGGATAAGACAAGTGTCTTCTCCTATTTAGGCTTGACATGGGCAAAACAATACATCTAGCACAGACATCAAGGCAGGAGAAGAGTCTTTGCATCTTAGGAGAACAGGGAGAGAAAGGTTGAACTGATGAGACTGAAGTGCAAAGGAGGAGGAAAGATACAGGAACAAAGAACATGCTTTAACTTGGTTACATGCTTTATCTCGGTCAACCCTGAATTAGTCAGTCATCAGGGATCATCAGTTGGACTAGATGATCATTACAGGTCCCTTCCAACTGAAACAGTCTAATCTAAAGATAAGAGAAGACTAGAGCAGTTCATAATCAAAAGGAAGATAAGAGCTATTTTTCCCCAGTGGAGGTTTTTAACATTTTTAAGAACTTCCACTTATGAACAACCTCTGCTTGCAGGCTCTCTGCTCTGCAGAGGTCCAACCTGCCCTCTGATGGTTCAGAGGTTAAGTAGTGCTTCCCAAGGCTGCCTTTAACCTAAACTGGGCTTTACTCTCAGATAAGATTTTTAATATGGCAACACTTCTGACCTATTGAAATCCCGGTGTAGTCTCATTTTTGTTAGAACATATGCCAGAGATGAGCTCTTATTTGCCTCTGAAACTGGAGATACTATTAATGCTCAAATTACCAAATCCTTAAGAAATGTTGCAAAGCTTTTAACCTGTAAGAAGTTTCAGAGTTTCTATATAAATATTAGAAAAAGAATCCCCTTAACTTTTTGTCAGGGTACCTATGTCTGTTTTTGAGTGAGTGAAGTGCCTGACTATCTCGAGTGCTGAAACCTTTGTTTCAGTATCCTAGACACCTGGAGATGAGAAGCAACAGGATCCAGCTGTTCTGCATCCAACCACTAAAGAAAAGAGCAGGAGATGAGTTCTCTATTTTTTGTGTTTCTGGTAATGTGTCCCTCAAGACAAGTTCCCAATGGCTGTTTTAAAAGTTGAATTTTCGCCTCTGCTTTCAATACCTGGCACAAGATCAACCGCAGTATGAAAGAAGAATAAGCCACCTTAAGCAAAAGGGGAATGTAGTTTTGCCAAGGGTCTGCCCACTCTCCAGCTCTGCTGTTTACTGGCATGAAAAAGGGTATAGGGCACTTTTCAGCTGTACATATAGTATTCCGATGTCTAAAAGAATTATTAAAAAGCATGTAGGGCAGGGGGAGAGCAAAGAGGAATCACAAAAGAGGAGAGGGAAGGGAGCATGCGAGAGGAGGATCCCAGAAGCACATTTAAAATCCAAGGCAGCCAGATCAACCAATACTTCAAATACCTCGACACTGCTCCCTCCTTCCCTTCCAGGCAGTCCCTCCGCGGGGCTGGGTGCCTGGCTCCTCAGCAAGGTTTGAAAATTTTAACAGTATATTGGTGTGCCAGATACTGCTTTAGTCAGGTGTTTTGCCCTTGGCACACTGGGCATTAATCACCTGCCAAAGGAATGTCTTCATGACACATTGATTTCTTTTTTCCTCGAAGAGATTTGAGATGTCGCATGGCTAAATCTCAGTGGATGCTGATTTCTCTTCAGCCTCCTCTGCTACCGCACTGTGTGGATTAGTCTGGAAGAACCAGTAGGTAGGGATGTTCACAGGGAGAGAGTAATGCTTAACCACAGATAATTTCCTAAATATCTGAGTAACATCCATTTTACTGAATGCTTTTCTCATTTCCCCATCTTTGCACCTTCATTTACACTATCCATTGTCTGAAATTCTTCCATCGCTTCCAAATAAAACCCTTTTCTACCAAGACTGGTATGCTTTTGCAATGATCTTCTTTGTAGTAACTGAGGACAATACACCATAGGTATTAACCTTTTTTCATATTTATGTATTTTGGAGAACTGTATTGTTCATCTGAGCCCTTAGGCATTTTTCTATCAAGCTTTCTAGTTCATTTTGGAGATCCAGTGATTAACACCAAATGGGAGTCAAGTGAAGGACATCTTATACCACTAATTGATGTAGTTAGATTAAATGTTTATTTTATGTCCTCCCCTTTTTAGTTATTTACCTTTCTGGCTTTGACAGCATGCTAGTAGAGATATCAAGTGCTTTTCAACATTTCAATCATTTTAGTTATCCTGGCATCTTAAAACCTTTACTGAACTCTTTTGTGCAAGCAATAAAACATATAGTAAAAGATGTATCATTGTAAAGACTTAATGTCATAAAATAGCTGATCCAAAACAGAAAAGTGCAAGAACTGGCACAATAAATCAGTGAGGAATGGTTATTCTGTCCCACACAAAACCAGCTCAAGGGAAGACTTTCTGTGTGGAAGCCAGATTGCACACAGCCTATTAACAACACTCCGAAATCAAGTGTGGATTATTTTCCTCATGCACCTTTTGGAGGCACGGCCAGATCCCAAGAAATCCAAAGCACGAAGCAATTGCATGCCTGCATCTTAGGGTGAATGCAGTACAAGATGTTCATCATTTCCTCTTTAACTAGACAAATATAGATACTGCGGGTGAGGTACATGAAAGCACTCAGTACAGATTCCACGGCACACATATATAATGTCTCTGACACTGTGCCCTTCCTGAATCAGTCTTTCCCACCTTCTCAGTAACTTTCAGTGGTTTCCTCGTTTGAAGAAGTTTCACCCAATCCTAGAAAAGCATTCCCAGGAAAGTCTCCTGTCCATTATCTCCTAGATTCAGCCTGGGGCTTGCTCCCTACTGCAGTGTCTTCTAAACATCCTCAGTGTTTGTACTGAGGTTGCAGGCTCCCTCCCTGCTCTGTCCTCAGCACATGCTTACTCATCTCTGACCTCCAGCATGATTTCCAAACCTGAGAGTATGCAAGTGCTCATAGGGAATATGCTTTATGCCCCCTTCTCCTACGGAATACTGTCTGACCCAAAGTGCAATACAACCATAGTCATTTAAACAGAATAAGCAATATCCAGGACATCTGCACTAACCATGGAGCGAACACAATGTTCTGTTATCCCTCCTGAAACTCTAGTCCAGAACTCCATTTTCCTGCCTGCCACTAACTGTCTTCTAATCATTCATCTAAACTGAGTCAGATATGATTAGTTCTGATGACAACTCTTACACATACTAGTAGTTTTAACAGGTCTTTCCCTTCCTGGCATTTGCCTTTCTTGTGCATTTATAGATAGCAGTCATATCCCTCCTCAGTTGCTTTTCTGATCTAGTCAAGCCCAAGTACTTCTGGTGTAAGGCTCTGGGTTCATTATGCTCCAATTCAGCAGAAATCATGGTAGGTTTTCAAAGAGGCACACAGCCCTCTGCTCTCTTCAGAGTGTGCATGCATTCATGTAGCCGCACAATGAATCAGATCGGAGAACGATCCAGGTGAAGGTTAAACCTCAAAACTACGTTCTGCAACAGTACAGACTTATTCCTGCTACTCATGCTAAAAACCTTCTGTGAAACTCTCCCTATAAAAAAGTGTGTTTCTTGAAAGTAGGTAATGAAATATGAATGCAGGATTTTAGATGCCTCCTGGGACTCAGACATGAAGACAATGCTGGAAATTGCTCATCAAAGACTACATTTGCTATTTTCCAAGGCTGAGACTTTCCAAATTTTCAAAAATCAACTTTGTACTATAATAAAACCAAGACTGTGAAAAGTTTCTTACAAAAAAAAGTTGTAGCCAGCATTATACACACAACACAAAATATTAATTAAAAAAAAGTCATCTGATGACTTGTTCATCTTCTTGTGAAACAGAGACAAAACAAATTCCAAATGAGGGACAGAATGCCTGCGAACTAGGTAAGCACTTTGATCACCAAGCTATTTGCTCGTCTGCATAAGTCCCTCAATTACACCAGAAATTAAATCCTAACACAAAATCATACTTCCAAAGAAATTTCCTCAGAACAAGTAGATTTGTGCAAACTGTTTGAAAAAACATAAATGCAGATTTGCAATTGTAACTGGAATATTTTCACCTATTTTTCTCCTGTTATACACTGGAGCCAGTATCTCCTGATTCACAGTTCAATGGTTTATCTATTAATCCTTTCTGATCTAAGGTGTTTCGTGTCTTGAAAATGCCTAGGCTTCTTCCATCTTCTTCTGATTAACTAAAATAATTGTCCAATTGCTGTGCAACTAACGCTCCAATTCATCCTTCCTCCAGGTCATTTGTATACATATCATCTCATAACAGACTGGTAGTTCCTAATGCTCAGCTCTGGGGCAACTCACTATTAACCTTTTGTTCTTTTGAAAATTTGGTTATTTATTTTTACTTCATTGTCTGTCTTTTAACCACTTTAAATCCATGGCAGGATGCAACCTTTGACCACCAAAGTTTCTTAATAGTCTCTTGCGAAGACCTTCAGCCAGAGCCTTTTGTTTGCAATTTTAAACACATTATACTCATCCATTCTCCTTCGCCCACTACTTCTTTCAGCATTTTCAATGAGTTCCAACAGGTTAAAAAAGCTTCAATTTACTCTTCAAAAATAGCTGGTATCTTATGCCGTAGTCACCTTGGAGATTAAAAATTTGAATAGCTTCTCAATTTATTTCATAGTACCACATTATTATTCACCAGGAGGTAATTTTTACCAACAAGCTTATCTTAATAAACACATAAGGACTAGTCTAATTCTAGTAGGTGCTTTCTTTGCAATCTAGTGCAGACACACAAAAGTACTTTTAGAAAGTGATGTGCCCATAACTGCAAAAAGGGTATTACAGATATTATCTTCAGTAATATTTTCACCTTCCCAATTAAACTGTGGATATTCACAATTAAAAAAAAAAACCTTACCAAAAAACCCAGAGACTATAGCATCAGGTAAACTTCAACTAATATTTTAAAGCTTTCTGTGTTTTCACTGAAGTCGTTTCCCCTGTCCTACATCTTTCTGTCATTGACATTGCTGGTGCCTCAGGAATTCCTAGATTTGCAGATTGTAGCTGACCAGGAGATGGGCCATGCAAACATTTGACAGTGTGATTGGACATTCACAGGTCTTACAGAAGGATATCTGACGCATCCTGGTCATGCAAACATGCTTTTCCCCGTGGAGAAGTGCATGAGGGGGCAGGCTGGGAGAAAAACTTAACCAGCTCGTGACCTGCTCCTTGTGCTTATCTAAGGAGCATAGATGAAAGGGGTTGGCAGAAAGCAGTCAAAAGGCACATTTAATTGTTCTGATTTCCACAGTGGCCATAGAATGCATAACCACATCTTTTAAAAGCTCTCCAACACATGCCAATTGATGGAGGTGCCATTTTGCTCATATGAGCCCAACTGAGTACATCCTGATTAGCAAAGGCGTCTCGTAATGGTAGAAATGTGACACTGAAACACAAGCTGTCGCATCTTTGCTACATTTCACTTTTGTGTTGTATTTGGTTTTCTTTACCCGGACAGTAAGTGAAAACCGGTATGCTTTTCCTGTAGACGCAGACAGTTAGAAGGGATTATTGCTTAAGTGGCTGCTCAGGGAAGGGAAAGGAGGCAAGAAGAATAGGGAAAATTGCTGCAGGTTCACAGACAAGTCAAAAAGGACAATACCTGGGAGAAAGAATGTATGTCATCCAGGGTTTTGTAATGAGCAGTTTCTATAGCTTTACATGATAGCAGTGAGAGCTTGTAGAGGAGGAAAAGTACTTAAAGGAGAAAATGGTGGATATGGAAATATCTGAGGTACAGAAAGATGTTTAAGTAAGCCTATTCTTTCTGAAATAAAGCTTTTCATAAAAATACTCTTCTTCAAATATAAACCAGTACCAAATTGTTCCCTCTTCTGCCTAACTCAAAGGATATTGGTCTTCTGACAGCAATCCTTGCACTGCAGTAAGGCCGTGAGGATAAGGAATGATCTTGTCCCTTGGGACACTTAGTCCCACAAGAAGCTGGTATTAGTAATGGGTGTTATTGGTAGCAGTTTAGTGACTGCCCTTTTCTTCCTACAAAAGCGGTGAATTAATGCTGCCTTGTTCAATTACTTTGTCTGAGTTTAATTACGCTACTTAGCTCCAACACTTGATGTTTAAAACCATGAAAGAAATGAGGAGATGTTTTCCCTTATCATTCCAGCATGTCCTCTCCTGATCTCCTCTGTAACAGCCTTGACTTGTAATTATTCACCCACTTTCCCAATGTCTTCATAGCCTTAAAGTACTTTGGATTTTCTCACTTGCTTTGATAATTTGTTCTTCAGAGTTTCTCATCATCTCTTAATCTCCATTTTATATCCATCTTGAGCAGATGCTCTGTTCTGCTGGAACTGATGACAGTTTTTGTTTCAATAATTACTTTTACCCTTTTGCTTAAACTCCCTGAATTAAGCCTAATTTTTATCTATATCTCATCCATTTGGGGGAAATGGAAATAAAGTCCAAAAGCTTTTCTCAGATTTTTTTATGGCAATTTCATCTGTTTTCAGTGCCTCTTTAAGCATGTTAAACCTTTCCTCCCCCTGCTTCCATAGGCTGGCAACCACAGGACTGAACACAACTTTAACCTGCAGAGTTAAAATACAGGATGCCTTTTTTGTGTTAGAACTGTATCACACTTGGAAGGTTTACTGTCCTCATCTGACAAAGCTGCAGCCACCTACTAGTGTTATGAAGGATATTTCTTGTTTGGTTATTGACCTGTTTTATCTTCTGAGATAAGGATCTACAAATAATATATAATCACCACTCCAGTAGAATCCAAAGACCTCAGATAAGATTAAAATTTGCAATGATGTGGCCGACACTTTCAATAAACTCTTATAACACATTCCTGGATATAGAGAATGTTGAGTTGACTGTGGATGAGACAGCCACAAGGGCAGGGAAGGATTGTCTTTAAAATGAAGGAGAAAGTGTTTTTTATTTCAGTACTTTTCTCATGTTCATCACAACAACATGTTTACACTACATTGTAGCTTATGCAGCCCCTGCAGCCTCTGATGCTTACTACAGCAGCACAGACTAAAACAACCCAGACAGGTCTGGGACTGCTGCAGAATCGCAGAAATGAATGCTGAGGTCTGGCAAAAGTTCCAGAAACTTTCACTGCCAAAGGCTGGAGGTCTCTCCAGTGTCCACTCTGTGCAAATACTCAAGTGCTGGGTGAAAGATGGATGGCCTGTAAATAGGAGAACAGGAAAAATTCAGTCCCATCGGGGACCTACACAGTTCTGCTGCCAGGTGCAAGGAGCCAGCCTACATCAAGCAAACTGGCACATTTGGTTCACAAAGGAGTGCTGGCACCTGGGCTCAGGTGTAGGTAGAGGCTTGAATTAGACACCTGCTTTTCCTTATTGAAGTACTTACAGGTGTTGTGTGTGTGGAGGAAATTGGCTTTCCAAACGGATACCCATGTGAAAAACAGCACACCGACCAGGGTTCCCCTCAGCTAACCTTCAGGGATGTCACTGGGACCAGATGGACACCCAGAAGACATACAAGAAATCTGCAGCAAAGCCAGAAACTGAAACCACTTGTCTCGGGCTGATTTCAAGATAACTATCCAGTCCATCCTGGCCTCTCACCTTTCCACAGGAACCCACCTCAAATCAGTGCCCCTGTGACAGAGGCTGAAGGACAAGGCCCGGCTGTCTGGGATCAGGGTTCTGGCCCAGGGAAGGGGTGTGCCTTTGGACAGTGGGACAATGTGGGGCTGTTTGGGGCAGCCAGACAGGACCCAGCACGGGGAAGGGATTTCAGTGCAAGCAGGATGTGCTGCGGGTGGACAGGGGCTATATGAGAAGGTGGTGCCCCAGTAATGTGGGAAGGCGCTCAGCAGAGATCAGGGCCATCTTTCCCAGATGTCCTCAAAGTATGAGTGATCTTGATTGCCAGTCACGCTTCTGTAGCCTTTTTTATCTCGCTCAAATACCACTTCCACTATTCATAGAAGAATAGAATCATAGAATCATTAAGACCTGGAAAAGACTTCTAAGATCATCCAGTCCAACCATCACCCCATCACTACCATGTCTACTAAACCATGTCCTGAGGTGCCATATCTACATGATTTTTGAACACCTCCAGGGACGGTGACTCTACCACTTGCCTGGGCAGCCTGTTCCAATCCTTCACAACTCTTTCACTAAAGAAATTTTCCCTAATACCCAATCTAAGCCTCCCCTGATGCAACTTGAGGCCATTTTCCTTCTGCACCTGTTCTCCTATCTTCAACTGCAGCAGGCCTGGACAAGAACACGAGCAGACCACAGCACGCTTCTACCTTCTCTGTCCTTGGTTATTCAGTCAGAGCTCGTGACACTTTCCATAAGGTCATCAACATAAAGGCAAGGAAACTCATATAGCAGCAGCCTCTACCCCACAACCAGTTCCCCTGCTACCTGTCCTCTCTGAAACTTTCCTCAAAATACAGTTTCCAAATCACAGATCTGTTGTCCAGTTCTTCTGGTTCATGTGGTCTTTCCTGGGAATCCTTCTGAGGCTATTCCTTGATGTCTTCATGCATACACTCTTCTGAAGACGGCATTTTGTTCTGGTTTTCCATATTCACAGATGGTGTTGCATCTGTGTTTCTAAATATGCACAAAAGTTTATATATTCATATATGAACACTCCCTGATCCAAAGGAAACGGGCAATCCAAGGCTACTCTTAAATCATGTGGGCATGACGGGTTCAACAAATGACAGCCAGCCAACCACCGTGCAGTAAGAAAACAAGTGGGGGAAGGTGGCTTCAAAAACGGTGGCGTCCGCGTACAGCGGGGGCAGGAGCTTCCTGCTTTAGTGTACTTCTGGTTAAACTGGGAGGGTCAGCTGGTCCTGCCAGCCAATTAGAGGGCAGACTGCAAACATGCGGCTTGTGACGTTTTACAAAATGGCAGTCCCCAGGGGAAAGAGGTGGAGTACAAGGGACAGGAGACTGGGAAGGGGGGGGCTCCTGGGGTAAGCAGGACAGTGACAGTTGGCAGGGGCGGGACTGCCACCAGAAGCTGAGGGAGAGGATTCGCCACTTCTGGCCTCTTGGAATGGTGTCCTTCTGCCACTTGACAAGCTTGTCATTAAGATTTGCTTTATGAACAGAAGCTGGAATAGGATTAAGATTTCATTAGCACCCTAAAAGAAGCATGAAAAAGAATAACATCTGCAAGGGAAAATTCCTACAAGAAGTAGCAGAGGCGATTCAAAAAGGCTTCTCTGAAAAATGTTTTAAGATTTAATTATTTAGCAGATCTCACTGTGTAGAAGCAAAACTCCCACAGATTCCTTAACTGCAAATAGCAGATTCAGATTACATTTGAAGGGATTTAATGCCAATGGAAGAGTGGACACATTTCTACAGAATAAGTGAATATGAAATGTCATTTGTGGAGGCATATACAAAAGAGATCTGATTTAAATACCATACAAAAAGCGTGGAAAAATGCGGGTTTTGTATGAAGAATAAATTCCAATTCATTACCACAAATGCAGTGTTGAAATTCCCAGTTCTTACTACATTGAACAAGGAACCAGACAAAGTGCTGATGATTACAGGGAAAAAAATGTCTTTTGACAGGGATATGGAGTAAATGACTGAAAAGGTGTTTTTATCTTGTTTTCATCTCTAATTTCATACTCATTGATTAATAAATTTTCTCTGTGCTTCATATGATATCATACATTATTCAAGCAACTTCTTAAAATTTAACAAAAGCACAAGGAATGAGAGGAGAATGTCATAATACACAAAATTTTAAATCTTGTTAAACCAAAGGTATGCTTTAAAGAATATATTTACTAAGCATACCAACATAAACAAGCTGGTTTCCACACAGCGTGAAGCCTGGTTTTGTTTGCTTTGTTTACCAGGTTTTTTCCATGCCAGGAGCCCTGTGTACAAAACCGTGCAGCAGCTGAATAACATGCTGCAAGTAAACGAATCATTACAGAAAGGAAAACACAATTCTTACTCATTAGATTCACAATTCTTATTCATTAATATATTCTTTCCACTTGATGAAGCAATAAAAGGAAGAGGACTGGGGATTTTAAGACAGGTTTTTTAACACAGGTTTTTGAAGAGCAGCAATTCTCTCAAAAAGGCTGCAAGGAGTTAACAAGGAATGAGTGATCTCTGGGTGCAATGCTGCAATTTAGTCAATCCAGGTTACATACTTTCTCTGCAGGTGAAAATCTATACTCTGAAATGATATGAAGCATGGCAATGTCAGGCTAGTACAGGACCTGAAGCACTGAATGCAGAGAAATTGCAGTAGCTTCCAGTCTCTTTTCCTGGAAATCTGCTGTATAATTAAGAGTTTTCCACTTGAGTGAAAACTCCTATTGTTCCATTCCTTTACTGACACTTACTTTGTCCTAAATAATCTTGTTTATGCTATTTGACTTCAGACCTGGTTACATTTTTCCCCTATGATTGTTTGAAGTTTTCTGTTTCATTAAGACAAAAAGAAAAACAAACAAAAAAACCACAATGACAACAAAATCTGAGCCTTTCTTGATCACAAGATGCTTTTTGTTTAGCGAACTTGATCACTCCCGGCAACAGTGATAAGTGAGAGACAGCAGACTTCATGATAAATTCATAACAGATAGACTGCGATTGCAGAGGGCTCCTGAGATTTACAGACCAACTAAAATTAAATTGTACTTGAGCTCTTGACTCCCTAGGGAGCCTTTCACAGCTATCACAATTTGGTATCACAATTATTGTGACAATGACTATCACAACAAGAGAAGCTCACAAGCTCCAGTGAGTCATTAGATATAAGTACCCTGAAGGGTGAATACTTAACCAGAAAGGCCGTTTCTCTGCCTCACAAGCCTGAGAATTTACTATTACAGAATTTGTTAAACATGAATGTAGATGCTGCAGTTTTAGACCCAAACTTTATCGTACAGCAAGAGGCTGAAGAAAGCTGTCAGTATGGTTACTGAAATTACACAACAGTAATTTTTCTCTGTCTGTGGAAGAGGGAGCATGATAAGCAGGCACACCTAGATATGAAGGGGTTTTCTCACATAGACTTCTTTACAAGGTTGCCTTATGCTGGCTGGATATGTAGATGATACGTGGATTAGGCAGCAGACAGATCATCTATCTAAATGTCATCATGAAACAGCTGCCCTCTTCTTTTTTTATCCTGTTAATGCTAAGCTTCCAGATCTCAAGCAGGCACTGGTATGATTCCTAGAAAGACAATGATAAGAGCAACGGACCCAACAGAGCACTATGCAAAATGACATGTCACATTAGAGGAGCACTTTGTTTTCATCTGAGGATTCAAAGTGTTGAAGGAAACACATTCAGAACAAAACTCCTGGACTGAAACCTTGAGAGCTTCACAAATCACATTTGCTTTACAAGCCAACACAGCATTTTTTTTCTAACTGCCAAGCTGCTGATTTGAATGTAGAGTGGACCCTGTCAATAGGCTGGGATTATGTTGTGGAGATGCTATAAGTACCTAGCAGGAAACAGCATTCCCTCTGATAAAATAATCTTTACTACTTGTGCTTGCTCTTTTGGTTCTAATGAGAAATCTCTGGCCCGGAATAGTTTCTAAGCACTTGGGGAGAGGTTATGCATTTACCTATGGCTTATTCATTATTACAATTACAGTCGCTGTCTGGAACTTAAACATGTGCAGCAGGTTTTTTCCCTCTCCTCTCTACAGCCAGATTTGCTGAACTTCTTGAACCTTGTGTGAAATCTCCTAATGCTGTTGGGTGTTGCTACGCAGATGTGAACCATTGCATCTCTGGAGTACGTCTGCATACATTTTATGTTTGTGCCTTACAATGTCTTCTCTGCTGACTTCCATATACTGGAGACCATAGGGACACCAGTGCAGTTCCTTGTATGGCTCACAAAACATAAAGAAGGGAAGATGTGATGAATAGGGAGTTAATTGACATGGGATTGCCTGATGTTAAAACCTATGATGTCTGGACATTTGTTATTAAAGACACATCGGCATTTCTAGCTATAGCAGCAAAAATTTCAAACTTGGTAGAAAGACATTTGTAAAAACGTTGACTAGGTATTAGAAGATGATGTTGTTTTCTTTTTATAAGTATGAAATTCATATTACCTGACATTTAAAAGAATGTGGGTTTATGTGAATTTTTCATGTTAGCCCACCAGATCCCTTGTGTGAGTACCAGATTTTCTTTTTGTTGACACAACTGAATAATGTGGTGCAGGTTTTGCAGGCACACATGAAACCCAGACAACTACCAGGCCATGTTGTGAGCAATGGCTGGAAAAAGAAAACTCCACTTTTCAAAGACAGATGCAAGAACCCACGTGGTCAAATGCATGCATGTGTTGTTCCTATAAACTGGTGGTGTGAAATGAGAATTCAGGGGTTTTATACTGCCAGATCCAGCTGGTTATAGCTGCAGTCAGACCTTAAGGCTTTCCACATTTTATCCTCCCCGTATAATTTTACATGTTCACATCTGTAAAAGGGTGCTAACCCCTATTAAGCAGTTAATAGTCTATTTAAAATTCATATAAAATACACTTGCAATATAAAAAGTGAGCAGATTATTTTTTGCTTCCACTGTTTGCCATCATTGTTTTAACATTTCTAACTTCCACATCTAGGCCATTTGAACACCAGTCACATTTTGGCCTGGCAGCACTGCACAAGCATGTGCTTGAAAGATGACATTGGCCCTCTCTGCTAGAGGGTCAGTAGGGTATGTAGCACCATTCTCCCTTTCCTGCAGCAAAGACCAGTGCACGGAACATGATTTTTCTAAAAAAAAGTTAAGTTTCATCCCCATTTGCCTGGAAGAAGCAGATATCGGATGAGTTCACAGTAACAGTGACACAACTTGTCTCTGATGCTTCAGGGCTTGGGTGCAGTGCCCAGGCAGTAGGACCTGTCATGGGCAGCCCTGTCACGCACCAGGGAGATGTCGTGGGGCAAGTGCCGCAGGTCTGGTATAACGGGAAGGAGTCCAGCACTACAAGTCACTGTAGCGCCCATCCCTTTTCTTCCTTCTGCCAGGTAACATCCGCTCTCGCCTGAGTGCGTGTTTGACCATGACACACTGTGTGGGAGCCAAGAGCAGTGCACAGTGAGTTATTGCCACTATTTTCTGTCAGGAGAAATGCCTGTGTGCAGACTAGGCTTGATCTTGCAAGCTTGTGAGGCCTAGAAGCAGTGGCAGCTGAAGGTATCATGATGAAGGATATCTTTTACCTGCATTCTAAGTAAATTGGAAGACCAATGTGTGGTGAACAAGTTCAGCAGATAAATATGACTCTAAGTGACGTAGCACTGATGTTTGTTTCCTGTGGACCAGGAACTTACCCCAGTGTAAAGTTAATACATTCCTACTTTGGACAGAAGCCGAGCTGCTCACACTGACAGCCAGCTGAAGGGGCTCAAATAATTTTTATAGGAATTTGTCTTTTTACTTTTCATGACAGAAAATGGGAAAAGACAGTCAAGAAAAGGACTTCAGAATATTCTCTTGTCTACTGAAACACTTACTCATTGTACTGGCAATTTCTTCTGTCCTGGAGAAGGAATGGGTGACATTTCTTAGGATTATTCAGAGCTCCATATACTGCGGCTGAGTTCCCAAGACCATTGGCTCAATGTCTATCAGGTTCTGTTCGACTCCCCTTTGTGAACATAAAGGCTGGGAGGCATCCAAGAAAAGAAAATGTACAGCAAAACACAGCTGACATGAATGGTATAATAAACAAAAGCAGATGTTCCTCTTTATATAGTCAACATGAGGAAGGTGGGAGCAAAATCTGTTTCAACAGCAACAAAAGAAAACTGGTACCCAAACCCAGGAGACTTTGCAGGCAAAGAAAGATGCTGTCAGTGATCGTAACTGAAGCAGCATTTGCAGATCACCAGAAGATGCCAACTGTGAAGAAATGACTGTTGTGGGTACCAAACCCACATAACAGCCCAAATAAATGACACAAGCATGATGTCCAAGTTCAAGGCTTCCAGTAAAATACCATTGACATTTGGGCTGGCAAATCCAGAGCCCATCACAAAACTGTTAGATGGATGAAAATTCGTTACTACCCTGCCACATACTGTGTAGTCTCAGATGCAGTCAAGTTTTTTGGATGCAGACCAGAGGGAAACAATGTAAGAAATTAAGCATGATTTAAATTCGAATGACTCTCAAGTGCAGATGATGCCACCCTTGAAATTTAAGATGCCTTGAAGTTCTAGATATGCCTGGCTTATGGTTGCTATTAGGTCAAGACCACTGTGAAAGAACTAGGCCTCTGTGTTCTTGTCATCAGCGGCGCTGAGTCTAGTTGGAGGCTGGTGACAAGTGGTGTCCCTCAGGGGTCAGTACTGGGCCCAGTCTTGTTTAACTTCTTCATCAACGACCTGGATGAAGAGTTAGAATGTACCCTCAG
>Ga0065711_1029661_pt1 | contig 35311 bp, 17 predicted proteins | sample Hoacrofraction12_FD_59098 | JGI IMG/M metagenome (GOLD analysis project Ga0065711, IMG submission 59098) | Hoatzin crop microbial communities from Cojedes, Venezuela - Epithelial fraction 12 v2 (version 2) | ecosystem: Host-associated > Birds > Digestive system > Esophagus > Crop | place... | reverse complement strand
GGCGGGGAGGCGGCGGCGCTCGGTGCGCGGCGGGGCCCTGGCTCCGGCCCTGCCGGGGAGCAGCTCCAGGGGCTGCCAGGCGTTGTTTGCGGTGAAGCTGCCCCGGGACGGGCAGAGCACGCTGACCAGCAGCCTGCCGCTTCATCAGCCCGGAGGGCGAGCGACTCCTCTGTGGCGTCAAAGGCAAGATAAAAATGGTGAAGAGGCTTTAAAAGGAGATTTTAAAGCGTGGGGCGTGACGGGAGGGGACACAAATAAGGTGCAAGGGCAGAGGCTCTGGCTCCATTTCGGGGCTGAGGTGGCCCAGAGCTCCCCTCTGGTTCTGGGAGCTGGAGGCTGAGAAGACAACGGCAGGTCTGGCTCATCCCCGGGGATGTCCTCGCCAGCCGCCTTGGAGGGAGGTGGTGACCTGGCCGTGTCCCAGGGCTGCCCCGGTCCTGCTGTTCGTACCTTCAGCCCTGACACACGGTTGAAAACATAACACAAGAAGGGTTTGGCTCAGTTTCTGGTACTCGAGCTCCAGTGAGTCAGCTCAAACCCTTCTGCAGACCACAGCACAGGTTTGCTCATGAGTAGTGCACTGGAGATAAGGAGGTCCAACCTAGTTGGTTCTAATTGCAAATGTGTAATGGGCATGGCCGAGCTTCCTGGTGAAACTACTGTCATTGTGTATATCGTGAGAGAACGGAAGGCGGTAAAGTGCCAAAAGTAAGCAGAAACTTGTCAGACCCGTGAGCTGGAACAAGGTCTCTGATCCTCAGCCCAGTGTGTTAGCCAGAAGACACGTGTTCCTGCTGAAAGCCTCTGAATATGTACAGCGTGGGGATGCTTCACTCAGTGTAAGTAAAGTAGGTATGTATATAAAATACCATCTTTACACTTGCAGTGCTAGTTTGACTGTATAATAACTTTTTGAAGTCATAATTCATCTATGAATGTGTTTTAAGAGTGGTTGAGAAGGTAGTTGCTGTATTGAAGGGAAAATTCTAATACTTTATAGTAAAACTATGAAATTCATATTATATTCCCACTGGACATGCATTTAACGTAGACTGTGTGGGTATGAGATTAAAGGAGGAATATGTTTGCATTGTAATTGATGTAAAAAGTGTCTCCGAGAGACAGTCTGTGACTGCAGTGAAGGCATCTTCTGGCTCTTTTGTTTAAAGAGAATTTGTCAAGAATAATCAATAAGTGCTCCCCTGTGGCCCAATTCACAGATCTGATCTACTGGGGTTGTTCTGATTTCCAAGCTACCCAGCACTGCGGTAGAGTTCCTTCAGGCTCCATGGCGGTGGTGGTTTGAGCCTCGCCTGCTTGAGGGAGGGCGAGTAAAACTTCACAAGCCAGACCAGGAGCTGCAGTTGAACCTGTTGCCATTCTGGAGGAGCGAAAAGCGCTCGCAGATCTGTAGCGCCAGTGCTGAAGCAGCCAGGCTGTGAGTTTGTGTAGATCAGTCAAGTAAAAAGAAAACGGTTTTATCTCATTTGTTCATTTTTATCTTTACATTCTTCCCAGCAAAGTGCTTGGATTTAGATGTTCTTAAAAATATTCTGCTTTGGCAGCTCCTGCTGTTACTTTTTGTTAAAAGGAAATGGATTTTGGAGTTGGGTAGGTAAGTACAGTGTACAATAGAGTGCTAAAGTCTAGAGCAGCAAGGTTTTACGTAAATCTGGTTGTTATCCTGTCAACTCTTAGTAGATAAAAGTAAACTGTCTTGCAGGCTGTTAATAACAGTATTTTAGGGGCTACAGAGTGTGACAAATAGAAAGCAGTTTGGCTTCCAGAGTGAAGTGTCAAGCAACTCGGACTATTAATGAGAATTCAGCAGAGAAGAGCGTGCTTTTTAGCTGCTGTCTCAGACTTGAATGCTAGCAACTATATTGCTCTACCCTTTTTGAAAGAGGCTTTCCAGCTTTTGTTAGTTTTGTGGCATGTGGGGATTGTCAAAATAGATCAGATAAAAAATAATTCCAGAGCTAAACACTTCTGGAGGGCTGGTAATGTCCAGGTGACTTTATTGTGCCTCCACAATTTTTCTTTTCTGTGTTTGTTCTTGTTTGGGGTTTTCTGACAGAAGAAAAGCAGAAAATTCTGAGGTTCTCGTAAAACAAAACAAGGATTCCCAAACCTGGTGAATGTGCTTGGAATTTCAAAAAGCATACTCAAAGTATTTGTAGTCAGGCTGTTGGAGTCACGGTATCTGGATTTTACTTGATGGTTTCACAAGTAGACACATTTCTCACTATTTCTCTAAACTCTGTATTTTGAGATTTATGTAATGTTTCCTCTAAGAAAATATTTTGAGCCCACGTTTGTGGGCCAATGAGTCTCATGTGGAGAAGACGCCTGGTGTGGCTCTCCATTCAGTCCCTGCTGAATGGGGCTGTCCCAGGCTGTGAGAAATGAGATGGATAACCCTTGCAGAGCCTGGAAACAGGCTGCAGGGCGGATTGAGCCGGGGTAAGAGCTAGATGTCAAGAATCCTGCTACGAATTTGGCTGGGGACCATGCATCTGGAGCGCTCTCAAGTATATGGCAATTCCTAGGAAGGCCTGGGCTCTGCCTTTCTTCGTTAACAGCAGCCACAAGGGACAATATCTGGTAGAAAGATCCCTCTCACTTGCACAGGGTAAAAGCACAGCATATCACTTGTTAGATTTTGAGTGCTAGTGAACTGTTAAAAAAAAAAAAAAAAAATCCAGTAGGCTTTGAATATTCCTGGGCCGTTTTGGACTAATTCAAAATAACCGCTTTTGTCTTTGTTAGTCAGTAAAGCGGGTAACCAATGTCTAAGCAGTTAATGAATTTGCCAAGTTCAAACCTTCAGTATGACTCTTCAGAAAGATTTCATTTTATAGTTGGTCTAATTTATTCTTAAATTTTGTGTGGGGACTCCTAGTTTAACTGAAGTGCTTTGCTGTGCCAGCAGAGCTGCTCGTTTCCAGACTGTTCCCAGGCTTTAAGAAATGCATTTGTAGCCATACCCTTTTTTAACTACACAGACGAATCTCTGCAGTTTTGCTTTTTTGCTCTTGATAGATTATCTATTGGGTCTTTTTAGTGTTTGCTTTATTTTCCTAAACCCATTATAGACATTAACATGGACAACAAAAGGGCTGTGGCATAGCTTTGGCTGGCTTGTCTGTGTTCTAGCAGCAGTGTTTTCTGAACCCCTTAAGAAAACCACTGTTACAAGAGGACATTCTCGTGCCTCAGTGGAGTTCACCATAAATATTGATATCGGTGTTGATCTTTAATTGCCTTTTAACATAAACTACATCATTTTGAGTCGGAAGAATTATAATCATCTATTGCTTGTCATGTTAAATTTTCAGGTTATATACCTGCTACCTGTAACGATAGTAGATTTTTAGGATGATGAGCGAAAAAAGAAAGGGTATGGGGACCTCATCCATTCTAACCTTAGAAGTATGGAGCTTGGTATAAGGACTACTGGCCAAGGTACGTGTGTACCAGCCTGGGGCAAATCCTGCTTGGGTATATCTCCACAGGATGGAGGTTTTACTGAGAAGACTTGTTTCACAGTTCGTAACTAGGATTTGATGGACCAGTGAAAATGTCCAGTTGGCTTCAGTAGACATTGGGCTGGGCCTTGGATTATTGACTGCAATCATGAGGGGATTCTGGTGACCTGTATTTGGCAAAGATATTTTGGACTATTTAAACCCGGTTACAGATACACTCCTTCACGGAGTGAGAGTTAAAAACAAGTCTCTGTGCTAAGAGGCAGACGCACATGCAAGGAACTTGCAGTGTAGCCTATAGAGTCTTTCTAACCCGGCTTTGTAATTTTTCAGAGGTAAGCAGTATTCAACAACAAAAAGCGCCAATTTTGTTTGGAGCATGTGTACCTTCGGGGCTAAATTAAGTTGTAGGAGAGTGGTGATGCTAACTATTTGATGCGGTAGAAAAGGTCCTAGAGCAATGCTCTTTTGTGCTAAAAGCATTTTGCTGTTGAATAAGTCTGAGCTGGAACAGAATTAATATGGTCGTGTCATTAAATTTGATGGTACCTTTAATAAGAAAAAAGTATATTAAATATATATCTATATATGCATATGGGTTTTGCATATATAAAAATACATGAAACTTGTTTTCCTCTTTAAAGCCTCAGATCTTCCTCCTGGGAGATACTGATATTCCCTTCATATTGGGTGGATTTACCGCAAGGAAAGCTGGAGGAAACTTGAAAGTGTCCGGTTTTATTTAAAACCTTGGTGGTCTTTAACGGCTGCTCCACAGTTCCAGCCTGGTACAAACTTAAACAGAGCTCTTTGTTGCTCTTGAATGTGACATAATCCTTTCATCTGGCGTGCTGAATGAAGTATGCACATGGCTTTTTTGCTACCCCTGCTGAGCTGCCTTGTTACACCTTCAGAGCAAACCACCCCCCGGTAAAAAAGCTTGGGCTCTGTCACCCACCCGAATGCCAGTAAACAACAGATAACTACGGCATCTCTTGCCTTTAAAATGCTGCCCCTCGTTAAACTTGTGTGTTGAGGAAGGAAACGGCTCCCCACATCATTGTTTCTTGCAGATACAGATACAGAGTACATTTTTTTGTTGTTTGCATGTTTGCTAATTTGAAGCTCTTTGAAGAATCCTACAGGGAGATCAAAGACAAAAGATTAGAACGTTTTTAATAAAGTGAAGAAGGATCAGGTTAGATCAAAGGGACAAGCTGACAGGAAATAAGTAGGTGCTGTTGTTGGCTGACACTTGCATGCTGTAGGGTGATTTCTGTGTTAATGTGAGGTCAGAAGGAGGATTGCTTTACATCTTATTGTCTCCAGACTTTGCTGACTGGGTGTGTCTTTGTACTCTGCTTTAATCTCAAAAATTAAAACCCATAAAGTCACAGTTTGGCTCAGCCACGTGATTTTGCTAGTTATTTAGCTTTGATTTTGAAATAAAAATAAAATTTGGAATGCACCAGCAGGATATGGAGGTAATTAATTGGCCTGCAAGGGAATTCAGCTACAGGACTATTCGTTATCAGAGGCAATGGGCCTCGATCACCCCCACTGTCATTTCCCTGACTTGAAGGGAATTAAATCTTACCCCACTGTCTTAAGAGGAAATGTGTTTTCTTTATGTATACTGAAGCCTTGTGTGCTCACAGGTTGTACTGCTGTAATTAAACCGGTACAATGAAATTAATATATCCCCTTCAGTTTGGGTGCAGTTTTATTGCTATAGAGCTGCTGATTGGATAGAGTTTATTTCCCTGAGAGATTAGGGTGATGGCACTATCTGGAACGGGCTCACTGGCCTCCTTGCGATCTTCAACATGTGGGTTGTGGTGGATGCATGGTAGTCTTTAGCACCCTGGCATATGTATAGTAGAGGTAAGGTGCTTCACAAAATACCCATTTCTTCTAATAAGAAATCACCCTTCTGTGTGAGGTAGCTGGAAGCTAATTTGAGGGCAGCCACAGGAAAACAAACCAATTTCTTTCCTATATGAGAAGTGATTTTGTAGCTGCGTAGAGCTTGATCTCCCCGTGTATCTTCAGAGGTGAAGAAAACAACCAAATGCTTGAGAGGTTTGTGTGGCTTCGTTAACAGGAAGCCTCCTCTGCCTGAAGGGATGCTTTCAGGCAAAGGTACAGGATTGGGCCCAAAGAAATGACACTTCTTTTGTTGCACAGACGAAAGGGCGAGGAGCATGAGCTTTGTGCTCTGCACAAGCACACGGAGTTCCCCCTTCAGCACTGAGGGTTTCTGCTGCCCTAATGCAGAATGCTCAGATGGTTATATATGTTATTGGTCATGGTGCAAGCAATAATTGTTCTTTTTCATCCAGTCACATTAAATCAAAATAGCAGGCCTTAACAGAAAGAGCTGTGCTCAGCCCCTTGCTTATTACTACAGTGCAGGTAATAATCACACTTCGTTAGAGAAATGTATTTTTATTGTTTGTTATTTTTGTCTTGCAGTCAGTTGTGTAAATGAGCAATCACTCTACAAAATCAAAGGAAAGTATTCAGTAAAATGAAGTTACCTGAACTTACTGGGGCAAAGTAGAACACATGGGAACTGAAGGTTAGTTTGCATTTAGGAAACTGAGGGAAGTTTGTGAGCCTCAGTGGGATGTTAAAAGCAGCGCTGGGTTTCAGTACTGTGTACCATTGGGCAAAAGCGTTCCTGTTCGGTGCTGTGACTGAGCAGAGCTGCTCCCTCCTGGGGCATGTGAGTCGAAGCCAAACCTTCACACGCTGCGCTGGTGAAGGCCTGATCTGGAGTTCCTGATTAGAGGCTGCATGGCAGACTGGGTGCAGGGCTGCTGCTCTGGATGCAGCCAGGATGGCTTCATGCTGCTGTTAGGATTCAGCTTCAGGAGGGATGACCCTGGGGCTGCAATGCTGTTAAGCCAACAGCTGAGAATGTCACATGGGAAGAGGTAAACCTGGTTTGATTTTCAACATACTCTCACTTATTTAAACAGAAAAAAGACTGAAGGCTTCTCAAATAATCAACGTGCTTCTGTGTGGCCATTGTAACAGCACATCTCCCAGACATCTACCTATAAGTAACCACTTAGTCCCCGTTGACTCCCTTGCTAGACTTGGCTTTAGTAGAGAAATAACCTGGACAGACTTCTCTAAGCCTTCAGGTTTAGAAGTGGCAGATTATTCTTTGAGATTTATCTGTCCAGTTAAAACACTGGATTTTTGCCTATATTTTAGACATTGCATGGAGCTGTTCTTCTGTGATAAAATAGTGTTAATTGGAAAATTGGGTAGTGGTTAGGTAGCAGAAAGAGGGATCTTGAGGATCTCAATAGTAGACAGAAATGTCTAAATCCTGCTGAAGTTGAGGGATACTAATGAGTCCAGCTGGACAGAGGTTCCTGGATTATAGAAGTGTAGGAAAAAATAGGCCACATCCAAGACAGGAAAATCTGGAGTTGTAAATTGATTTAGTTATATTTGTGTAATCTTTTAATGTATACAACACCATAAACCTGCAGGCATTGCAGGAGTCGGATAGGACTGGAATGTAGCAGAAATTGAAAGTACTCGAACAGTATGAAAGGAGATGGGAGAAGAGAGTCCTTTAATGGACTTAGTAGAATGAAGATTAACAATTCAGGGAGAGGTGCAAAGGGGGGAATGAGGATGTTGACAAAGTGTTATGGTAACAGAAAATTCAGTGATGAAACGCAGAATTCCCTGAGGGAATCATAAATCAGCTTTAGTCTACAAGGTATGTTGGTTCCTAAATCAGCAGGAGTCTGGTACCTAAATAGCTTTGCACTCTAGTCCCAGATGCTTTACTTTAGACTTCTCCCTTTAGGTTTCATGTGGTTTTCAAATTTTAAATTTAACAGGGAGCTCACTTCCTTTTGAACCAAAGCATGTTAGTAGTGTCCTTAATATATTTATAAAACAAAGAGTATTGAAGGATAACTTGGGATTTTTCAGAGTTCTGTGATGCTAAGTGTTTTAATATAAAGTAGAAAGCATTAAGCAAAGGCTGAAAAATGACAGGGAGCATCAAGCTGAGACTGAATAACTTTGGGAGGTTGACTTATCCCATACTTGAATCTTTAATGGGTCTTTTTGTGGTTAATTATATGTGGGGATGCAGTGATAGCATACTAAGAACAAATAATTATGATCCAAGCACAGAGCAGTTTACTATTTGACTAATACATTGACCAAGGGCACTATTTGGTTCTTCTGTGTGGGTGGAGGTGAGAGGACTGGAGCAGAGCTGCAGCAGGAGCAGCCTGAGTGCCACCAGCTGGTAATGCTGGTCCTGAAATGCTGCTCCCGCCGGGGCCTTCCTTGCTCCCTTCTGCTGGAAGGACACTTTCTGCACTAATTAATGAGCAACTGTGGATCTCAGAATTTACATGGTTTTCAAGGAAAACAGGACTTAGTAAAGCTTAGAGTTTAACATGTAGCTTGTGGCAGCATGCCAAAGCCTTGTATGAATGCATGGTACATGTCTATAATGTCTCTACGTAAGTTTTGGGATGACTTCTGAAATGTTGAGCATTCAGTATACAATAACCACATTCAGCACCTGCTATCTCCTGTTATTTAAAAAAATCTTTATTATAGTAAATTATACACTTTGGCCAAAATGATGTCCAAAACTGAAGGAATGACTCAATGACGAAGTGTTGTAACTGGCTTCAATTTGAAGGTGAATTTGTCACCCAAGGTGGTTTGAGAAAAAAGCTGACAGGAAGCTGTATGATGAAGCCTTTTTTTCTTAACAGTATATTGAGGCATCTAGGACTGAAAGTGTCAGGCTATAAATTAACTCCAACTCAAAAGGGAGTTTAGGGAAGAAAGGACATGATTACTTGATCTAGAATTTGTAGAGAAGATTTAAGAAAAATTCGTTGAATCTCCTGATGCTAGGAATCGGCTACATTTCTGTATCTTTTCAAGAGGATAGTATTTCCAGAAGCAAAATGTTTCATAGCACCAAGATCAAACATTGGGTCTTTTGGGCCTCATAGATTAACTGAGTACCATTAGTCCTTCCTGCAAAATCTGGGGGTGCCCACTAGAAAACTCCTGCTCAAAGACAGGGTGATTTCATCCCACTTTTCACTGGTGAGTCGATGAAACAAGCCAGTTGGTAGTAGGATAATAGATACAGAAGGGCAGAACTATGAAGGTCTGTCCCTGAAGAGGGTGCAACCTCAACTCACATTGGGGTAGAAAGGAAAAATTCTGGAATAGTTTTTATAGAATTTCAAAAAATTCTGAAAAACGTGCTTGGGAATATCAACTTAAAGAAGAATTCTAATTTGGAAGTTGATATGAACATTTTAAAATGCAAAAGAATTTTGCTTTCAACTTGTGTATATTAAATTTCAGTGTTGTATTCTGGGTTATCTGGTCAATATTTTGTTTGGGGAGTTCAGGATTGTTCTTCGTGTTAATCTGGTATTCATTTGAGATGGGCAGAGGATAAAAAAGAGGAGACATGAGTGTCTTATTCCCCAAAATTGGCCACATTTACTGGGGAAGGGGGGAGACAGATTCTGACCCCAACATTGGGAAGGGGTGGATGGGCACAGCAGGCGCAGGGTGGATGGGCACAGCAGGGAGGCTGTGCTCTTGTATTGCAGCCATGCCGATCCCTCAGCCATACAGCAGCCAAATAGCCTTACGTCATACCAAAATGAAGGTTGTGATACGTCTGTAGAGGCTGACACAATTCCAGGTAATGAGCAAAATTGCAAGCCAGAGGTGGGGGAGACCCACTGTGTCAGTATACTTCAGGGGGGTTGGTTGTATTTTATTTTTTCCCCACAGTTTGAATTTGATTTGGAAGCATGCTGTGTGATTGCTGCTTTCATCATCTTGGCTTTTCTGTCTCATTCAGGTGTTTATCTCCCTTCAAGTGCAGATATAGTTCAAAGTACATTTAAGCCCCAGTATGAACTCTAGACTCAAAACAGCATAGTAATGTCACTGGTAGAAATGAAAGCTTTACGAGGGTCATAGATATTACTGTTTTAATGTTGGCAATGGACTTGACTCGCATTCCCTGTTCTGAAGCAGATTTTGTAACACCTGCGATTTCTGTCCTTCCCAATTATATTTCTTGTCAAGCTGTGCTATGTAATTTATTCTAGTTTTACCAAGATTGTCATTGTAGCAAGAACACCAACATTAACAACACTAAAACTTGGTTTTCGTGTTTTTGATCCTGCAATCTCACCCATAAAGATGGGATTTTGGGTTGGTGTACAGCCCACTAGTCTACATGCATTTCTTTGTGTGCATAATGGTTTGATTGGGCAAATCAGTGCCATGGTCAAGGATTGTATTTGCTGGGATTCACCTGGAGTAGGAAATAAGTCTGTTAGAATCTGTCAGATCTATAATGTACCTAGCCTTGTCCACTAGCCAAGCGACTGCTTTTTAACTCTAAGAAAAACACAGTTCATCTCTCCATGGGAAATCTTTTTTTTTTCCTTAACAGAAAAAAAATCACTGCTACGTACTTTTTTCATTATCTATATTTACTTAAGTCTCCTATTAGCTGATCTCATGTAATTGTCATTTGCTAAATTAAACTGATGTCTAATACCTTATGTTTGTGTGACTAGGGTAAAAAAAAAAAAAATTCCCTTAGGAAATCAGAGTTACATTTTGGCATTCTTGCACTTCTCCCTTAAAAGTAAAACACTGGTAGGTGAAAGGAGGCATGTTGCCTAATATGTTAATTATGGGGACAGACAATCATTAACTTTATTAAAGCTCTTGAGAATTATCCAGGATTATACAAAACAAATGAGTTTATCTTTTTGGCATATAAGTCTGTGTTTTAAAAATACACAGGTGCCTTGTGGATAAGATTTGAAAAATAGATGCAGCAATCTCAATTTCGTAAAGATGTGTACAGCTTTGAAAAATACAGGATTTCACTCTTTAGGATAAGCTTGCTGAAATATTTGAACAGCTTTCACCAGAAAATTTTAAATAAGACCTTACTATTTTCAAATTAAAAAAGGAAAAAAAAAAAATCCAACCCCCTGGAGTTCTTATAGTTAAAAAAGGAACAGTGGGACAATTCTTACCTAACCTGTATTTTTAAGACTTTGGATCTACTGTCTGTTGCTTGTACCAGGAAAAGACACAGAAGAATACTTGAAACACAGTAAACCCCCAAAGTTATAGTGGAGGTATTTGTTCAGGGAGACTAGAAATATTGGAGTAAATAGTGCATATCCTACAAACAAGTAGGATACTTCTCTTTATTGTACACCTGGTATTAGCATTAAATGCATTTGGATGGACAAGACTGCTGCAAGCCCTCTGAGGAGGTGCGAGGGGGACAAAGCTGAGCAGCTCTGAGCTTGACCTCTGCTCTGGGACCTGTGACAGTGCGTGCAGAGCCAGCAGGGCACGCTGAGGACGTGGCAGTGTCCGTAGGGTCCTGCTGGCTTCATGTCCCACAGCCACTGTCCCAGGCTGGCTGTGGTCCTGCATAGGAATCATTTGCTGTGGGATGGTGAGACTGGAGAAGCATAAGCTTGGAGAAATATTTGATGTTTATCAGGCATTTCTTCAGAATAATCCATTTTTTGCTTCTAAGTTTTGTCTCTCACTGATCAGAGAGGCTGTAGTCAACGAGGAGCAGGAACTCCAAAACCACCAGCAATCTGTGATGGGTCTCCCCTTGAGGAAAGGGAGCAGTTCCAAAGGATGGTGTCTTGACTAGCAGTTGCTTACAAGCTCTGCTTTTTTTAAGGGGTGATGAGAGGGAACTTGTTCACAGCCTAACTAGAAACTTAACTTTCTCTTCTAAAGCTCATGGAAAACTCAAATATTCTCAGTTTAGAGCTTTCTATTTACTGTATATTTGAAGGAAAGGAAACAATTTTGGAAAGGGACCAAAGGATTTGGGGTAATAAAATCAAACAAGGCAACACAAGCCCAGAGCTCTCCAGCTTCTGCCAGCACACTGGCACTTGTGTCTGCCTTTGTCCACAGCCTGCTATTTCAGAGGAACTCTGTTTTTTTTACAGGGATAGCTGCTAAGCTTCTCAGGCCTAACAGTATCATATGGAAGATGCTCAAGCACATTCCTCTAATGTTACACCTTCCTCTTCTGTTTTGCTTTCAGGAATTAAGGCATTTGTGGTGAACACGTGGTATTTGGTTTAAGGAGTAATTAGCAAGGTCAAATCGCACCTTTCAAAGCTGGAAACCCAAAGTTAGACTCCTAAATCCATGTTTAGGCTGCTGCTTATGTTGGCTGGTTTTCAAGAGTATGGAGATACCTTTGGCTTCAGCGGTGGCAGCTGAATCCAAAGCACTACAAAAGTTAGGCGTCTCCTTCTCAGAAATATGGGAGCTTGTTTCAGACAGTTTTGGCAGAATGAATGTGGTGATGCTGCTTGTGTATGGACTTCAAACATAATCAAAGTTTTCCATAGATCAGAATGGGGGAAAAATCAGAAAAGTATATGGAAATGTAAAATAGAAAACATTTTGAAGTGAAGCCTAAGCCATAGGTTTTGCATAACTGAAATTTGGAGTAAGTGCTGAAATATAGAAAGCATCCTGTATTTGTCCATTTGACATGCTTTTCTTACATGGAATTTAGCAGGTTTCCCTGTGTCTGAAGACTGCAGGTGTGATTACTTCTGGTTTCCAAGGGAAAACCTCTGCTTCTGGCTGGAGAGCCCTGTATCTTGTTTGCGCATTTTGAAAAGATAAAATAATACTTAACAATATTTACAAGGAAAAGTATAGCTGTCTGTGTGTACTGTGCAGCAAAGATTTGTTGTTTCCCCCCAATAAATTGATAGAACGCTCACATTCTTTTGTAGTCTGTGTTTCCTGTCTTTTTGTAAAACATTGCTTTTGTAGGCACACATGATGTTTGTTTAGGGTGCAGAAGTCGGATGAGAGAGGAGATAGCTGGCTATGAGACATCAACTGTTTTAGACAGTTGCTCTGTATAGCTGTGTTACTAGGAAAGGAGAGATTATCTTGACATGTGCGGGTTTGATTTTAAATAGTAGTAGGTGTTTCTTAAAAGGCAATGGGCATATGATGTTGAATTGGAACTGGACTAAAGCAAACACAGGCTTTCTCCTTTCACAAGCTGACAGTCTCATTAGGGAAATTACCCAGTACTGAGCTCGCTGCTTCTGTGATTAGATGGTTATTGGGATCCAACCTAATTAGTTCAAAGCTGGCTTGGGTAGCTCTACACAACACTTATTTCTGTGCTGCTGTGGAGACAGTCTAGCGTCTCCATTTGAAATCCATTCAAGTCAAAGCAGCTCTTTTGGTTGGTTGAATGAGCTTTGCACCAAGCTGAAAACATGTCAAGAGTACAGTACAGCAAACAGCACCCGGCACCACGGTCCAGGCCTGGCATGTCTGTTGGGATGCAGTAATGCAGGGAGGGGGCCAGGAACGCAGGCACGGGGTGGCATGGCGTGGGGACAGCCGGCTGAGGGGCCAGGCCCGTGAAGGGGGCTTGCGTGCAATGGAAAAGCACAGCGAGGAGAGGGGGAGAAATCAGAGCATTGGAGAGATGAGGGAAGGCTTCTGAGGAGTCTTGCCAGTGGTGGGAGAGCCTTGCGTTTCGTATGGAGGAGGGCAGAAGGGCAGTCTGGCGAGGCTGAAGCAGCATGCTGTGGAAAAGCCCTCAGCCAGCGGTTCTGGGAGAGGCGGGCAAGCAAAGGCAGGGCTGACAGTGTGCTGTGAACAGCACTACAGAGAACAGGCGAGTGAGGCAGCAGCTTGGTGGGGGAGTGGACAGCACAACCAATATGGTGGTAAATAGAAGTCTTCCCTTTCCCAGTGCATGAAGTGATTTGCTGCAACCGACATGCTCTCTAAAGAAATCTGACCCGACAGGAGTGGGGAGCAGCAGGTGAGCCCCAGGGGCTGGAACAGACAGTTGCTCTTCAGACTGGTGGAGACATGAACATGCAAGGGAGTGATACACTGCCAAAAAAAAAAAAAAATCTGAAAAAGCATAGCAAGCATATTTTAGGGCAGGATGGAATGTTTGCTTAATTAACTAGTCAAAACAGGATTTCTTTGTGTTTCTCACAGTGCTGCAGAGGGAACTCCCTTTTTGAGAATCAAATTCTTTGCCTGTATCTTCATTACCCAACGTATACCACCTTCAAGAGCTTTACTAGCACTAGCTGATCCCGCTCTCTGTGGTGCAGTAAAGGAGCTCTGTTTGCTCCTGACCTGACTATTGCAGAAACAATAGGGGTGAAACTGGACAGCTTGCTCAAAACCTCTGGAGGACTTGCTATCACAATTCTGTTCTGCTCGTGTAGGTAGGACCTACGTGATACATTGTTAGAAGACATCACCTTTTCATCCAGCCTTGCCTGCTGCCACTGTGTCGTAGTTCTGCCTGTAAAGTCCAGAATGGCCTTCGCAACACCCACTCCACATGCTTCTACAAACAGCAGGTTGCAAAATGCACCCTATAACAAACTTAAAACTATTAGCCTTATGTAAAAGATCAAAAGCCACAATTTGTCATGTCCCACCAGAAGAGATCCGGAGCAAGTAAGAGCTTCATTCTGCTCTTAGATCCTCGCATTAACATGGAACTTGTTAAGTGACATTCCCAGATTATCTGGAAGGCAAGCTCTGCCCTACAGTATCCACACAGATAAAACAATTGTGATGTTCCTTAACAATCTGGTCTGAATTAGAGGCTTTCTTGATTTTGCCTAACCCTGTGTATTAAAGATATTCAGTACCATAAAGAGCATGAATGCCCTGGCTATACCTAATGTTTGATACTTCGGGGAAAAGGCATCAATTTTCCATCTGCTAATATGAGTCCTAAGAAGCCAAAGTATATGTAAAAGTGAGAAATATATACAGTTTCCTAGGCTGTTTTGGACAACAGGAATACAGCACAAATACAGTGCAATAAGTACAACCTCCTTAAGAGTAAACCAGCACATTAAAACTGGACAAGAACAAACCAGGCAGATCAGCTTCCCTCAGCCTCTCACTTAGTGTCAAGTACCAGTACAAGAGACTGTCTCATAAGTCTTTTCTGGATCTTCTCTCTTTTTTTTTTATTTCCTTCTTGAATTAAGGATATCAGAACGGTGGTGTTTTTTTCAGGGTTTACACCAACAGAATATGCAGCAGGAATGTATCATCTCTGCTTTGATCCAGTGCTCCCACTTAGCGACCTGGGGGTTGGGTAGGTCCTTCTGGCCTCGAGGTTTCATGTGGTGCTAAGGCTGATTCCTGCCTCCACTGCAGGTCACCCCATCAAGGAGGGAGTTACAAACTGCAGTTTTCAGGCCAAATGCGTAGTCTTACATCTGACTACTTGCAGCGGACACAGCCAGGTTACCAAGCAATTGCTTTGTCTCAGAGCCCTGCTGTTGTTGCCATTTACCATTCTCAGACAGACATGTCATCTGTGGATTTCATATCCAAACAGTTTATTTTTTTTCCAGTTTATAGGTAAAGATACTAAATACCTCAGTGTCAAGAACCAACCCTATGTGGTATCATTAGAAACACAGTCAGTTAACGATGAGTATCCATTTCCAACTGCATTTGCAGACCTGTCAGTGAAGCAGCTAAAGGGACAGATCTCCAGTCAGGTTAGTGGCCGTGGCTGTCACTGCTGCGGCTGCACCATTGCTGGAAGTCAGTTTAGCTGTTTGCTTCTCACCTTTGTGAAGATCTTTCTGCTTGTTACCAGCTGTGTTACCAAATCTGTTGCTTCTCGCGGTAAGGGCTTACGCTCTATCCCCCATCCAAAGAGCAGGATGAGAGCGAAGACCTACTCTCTGCGAGGTGGACACGTCCCCATGGCCGCTCAGATGAGATAAGGCCAAGAGAACCAGCCTGGTGCTGTGCCTGCCTTGGCTGGGTGAGACACGACCTCTCCCGGTGGGTGCTAAGGATGGCTTGAATTGGCTGTTTCACTGCGATGCCCGACCACTGGTAAGGGACTACGGTGCTGTTTGCAGAGTCCTTAACGGGCAAGTGAAGTGTTTTTCTTGAGCCTGGTCTCTCAGCCTGTCTCATCAGTTTGTAATTAGCACATTGCTGAAGATACAAATCTCCTCTCCTCAATGCCCAGGAAAGAGTTGTGGACTGACGAGTTCATGCTGTATGTCTGTTTGCTGATCGCCTTCAATGCACAGGAGACCTCAGGAGTATAAATACTGGTTTCCTCCAGAGAGGCCCGTGCCACCTAATGCAGGTCTAGGCTGCGTAACTGAGGGGCCTTACTCTGGACCATCCACTGGCTCGCTGCAGGGAAGGCCAGCTCTTCTGTCAGGCACAGGGTCAAGCCCAGGAAGCCCCAGAGACCCTAGGCTTTAGGGGACTGTGGTGTGACCAGATTGGGTTTCTGCTCTGCTGCAGCTTCTGATAACCCATTTAATCCCTTCATGCCTCTTTTTATCTTTGTGTTTCCATATGTTATAGAGCTGAAAGTAGACATAAAAAGGGTGGGATGATGCAACACAGCTGTAAGTTTCAAGAGCTGAAAGTAGACAAAGAAGGATGAGATGATGCAATACTGTCGCAACGAGGGAAGTATCTAAAAATGGACGTATTACCTTCTCTGTTAACCATCTATTGAAGTCTGTACTCTTCAGAACTGAGGTTTTGGCCACATTCCTGCTGTACCACAAAGGACAGGATGCTTAGGTGACTGAGCTAGAGTGGATCCTGAGACTGAAGGCTGACCTGTACTGTTACGTACTCATTATAGTCCTCAGACTTGAGGCCTGTAACCATTTTTATATATGGTTATATTTTAGATGTAGTCCTGCTGCATCTTTAAAACAAGCTACTGCTGCCTGGAGCCAAATCCGGATTGTTATCGATGCCATGTGGAACTGCAAGGCTGAGTGGTGGCTGCTGACTGACAAGGTGATAGCATTGTTGCTGTAGTGACTACACAGTAATAAAGAAACAGAAACATTTTTGTTATTTTCGTCTGCAGAAAGCCCAGACACAGCACAGCATAGTTCAATGACTGGCCTGGGATGTGCAGAACCCCTTGTGTGTTTTGGTTTTTGGTGGAATTTTTTTCTAACGATGTAGCTTTTGACTTTACATTAATGAAAACATGGGTGTTCTTTGCCAACAGCAAGTGAACAAAATGTGGTATGGAGTATGATAACAAAGAGCCTGGAGCAGGCTGGCAGGTAGGTATTTTCCTTCCCTAGTACAGCAGCAAACAAAACCATGTGTGTCTTCAGCCAGAGTCTTATTTCAAGTGCTTGCAGAGGACACGTAGGGAATGATGATGGAACAGTCAGCCTACAGACACTTTGCTAATCCTATTTTTTTTTCTGTTTAGTTTAATTCTGTCCTTGTATCCTTAGGACTATAGCAGCCACAGCTGTTTGATATGTGGGCAGTCATAGGCCTTGTTAATGCTAGTGAGTAGGGTAAATGCTTTCTTTCATAGCAAGCAGAAAAAGAAATGAAAAGCTTTTTCTAGAGTCACAGTAGAAGGCAATAGGGAGCTGGAGGCAATGGGATGAGCTGAGGGGTTGCTGGAGAACTTCTCTGGGAGTGGTGGAAAGTGTCCAGGGGCTGGGAGCTGCCAAGCTGAGTGGGTGGGTGGGTGTGCATAGCAGGGGAGTGGGAGGCAGGAGGGAAGGGAAGAGAAGAGGTTCTGGGCAGAAGCAGAGAATTAGGATTTCCTCAGACACAGGCCTGACCAAAAAGCGAGACCTGGGATTTGTAAGGTAAGTGGCTGTTGTTGTTAGCACCGGGTCCATGTATCGGAGGAGCAGGGTTTGGGTGTGTTCCCCTTCAGTAAGTAAAGCTGCACCGCAGGAATACCTGATCGCCACTTTCAGCTTCTCATGCTGGAGCGGTGCAGCCCAGTGCCGTGGGGTTAAAGACAGACGGAAACACATATAGGCAAAATTAACTTTAGTCGATCAAAATTTCTTCAGGTAACACAGATATTTTAGAAAGTAAACAATTAAGCAATTGACTGGGTTTGGATTTTTTAGAGGAAAAAAAACCCTCTAGAACTGGCAATTATTTTGATTTTCTGATCTCACAGATAAGCATTGTTGGTCCTTCTCTCTGCTCCACCTAAACACACCTCATGCACGCAGATATGTAACCTGACGTAGCCTTCATTCATTCAAAAGGGAGAGACGTTCCCAAAGTCCATTAGCTATGACATGGGAAATATTTAAGCCTTCCTAATGTACTTGTTCTTTAATTTATAAAAATACCATTCTAATAATGCTGTCTGAAGGCATAAAAACCCCTTATTTATGGTCTTTGCTTTGGCTTCACTTGTCTATTCTAATTTTTAGATGTAATTTCACTAAGGGAAACAGTGGTATCTAGTTGCGGCCACTTGACAGTTGCTCTATGTGTTGCCCAAGAAACATTATATTGCTCCTTTGATTTGCTAAAACCCTATGGACTAACCGGAGTTTGAAGATTTTTTTACTTGTTTTAATATACTTCAGTTTCTTTCTGGTTCCACATTCCTTCTGACGCTACCCTGGCTACCTTTATAAACATCTGAACTGTTACTCTGTTTTCAAATACAAAGAACAATAGCACCTCAAGCACGGTGAAAATACCAAATATTGATCTGTCCCTTGAATGCCAGAAAAGCTTAGCAGGAGGTACACAAAATATTTCTGAAAAAAGATAGCTTATCACCTGCAGACCTGGAGATTGCTGTCTATTATTACGAAGACTTGCTAGGGGGGCTCCAGTGACCTCCAGCCTTCAGCTATTTGTGTCTCTTCCAAGGCAAAGAGAAAGAATCTCAACCCTCTCCGCAATGTTTGCATTCACCTCATTTCCTGCATCTTCCACCTAAGTTTACGGAGGTGCACTGAAACACATCAGCCGCAGCGATGCAGCAGCACCAAAATTTCACAGCGCTGGTGGAACCTGAGGCATCAGCTGGCTTTACTTTCAGAGTAAAGATTTGGCTGGCTTGTTTACACCCTCGCAAATGTCGCTGTAACTTAATCAAGTGGGGTGGGTTTCAGAGATGTGATTCCTGCTATAGAATGTTATTGGATTCCTGTTTAAAACCAAGCTGCGCCTGAATTCTGATTTGCACTATGTGCTCTGATGTGCTAATTATTTCCCTGTTAAAAACATGCTTGTGTTACCCTGGGGGTACCAGAAATGTTAATGCTGCTTTTCCAGTCAAATTTGGCACGGTGGAGCCAGCGAGGGTTTCTGTTTGCTCTCCCTGGCTGCAGGGCAGCAGTGACGGGGCGCTTCTGCCAAGAGGGCACCCGCAGCCACTTGGGCCACTGCAGGGAGCTCAGGAGCTGCCAGAGCCACCATACCCTCCCGAGTCATCCTTTTTGGAAAAACCGAGACTGCTTTCACCTTTGCTTTCTCTTTGGACAGTGTATGTGTGGTGCCGGCATCCCATTTCCCCAGTTCTTGGGGCTCTGGCCCCGGTGTTTCCCGGAGCGGGTCTGGGCTAATGGTCTCTAACCAGACGATGAAAGATATGGAGCAGGAGTGAACAGCTAAGGAGCATTTGAACCTGGAGCTTGTAGTGGAAGGTAAAAGAAAAAGTGATCCGTGAAGGGTGAATCTGCCACATAGTGAAGCGTGCTTGAGAACGCCCCTACCAGACAGCCCCTCGCAGCGTGCTTGCAGGACCCGCCTCTGAAGCACAATATCCCCGCGTGTCATGGAAACGGGTGGTATGGTGCCGCTCCGTGGCGTCACACGGGTTTTTTGCCATGCCCTCGCTTTGTTGTTGTTGTGGCCATGAGGTAGTAGTGAGGGACACTATCGCTCAGCTCCCCCTCTTATTTTCATGAATCTGGGTGGTAGCTGTTATGACAATTCGCCAGGCATTAAATTCAGCTGGAATAGGTAACGTGGAGTTTTGAAGGGGTGCGTGGTGGTGTTCCATCTGCCTGTGTGCCTGCTTGGGGAAAGCGGGAGGAGCTGTTGCCAGGCCTTGGCTGTCCCAGAAGGCTTTTGGGTGAGGAAAAAGCATTTCTTTTTTCTGCTGGTAAAAAATACGAGCTAGATGCTTCTAAAATCTGTAAATTGAAAGTGTGCCAGTCCCTTGTCCCACTCACAGGACAGGTGGTGATACTCTTGGTCTTCCTTTTTTTCTGGGGAGAAAATGGGTGCAAGGCAGTATTTCGGGTGGAGTAGGTGCAACTCTCTGCTTGCCAGGGAAGCCTACCTGACAAGCAGAGGGAGAAACAAGAGCCGAGCATAGCTGAGCTAGGTTTCCTCACATGCTTGCAAAACTTTAACACATGGACACAGAAGGTGGGCTTGGGCGAGCAAACTGGTCGGTCAATCCCCGTGTACAGCATAAATCTGCATAAAATTACTTTTGTTGTTTTTTTGGTTTGTTTTGGTTTTTTTTTGTAAATTCCAAGGTTAACAATGTTACGTATCAATGTACCTTACATAGAAATCTCTTCCAAACCAGTTGACTTTTTGTGCTCAACTGCTAGGCAGGCTCTAGCTACTTTCGCATTCAAGGTGCTATCTCTGTTCTGTTGCCTTTAGTACAGAATTAGGTATCTTGTGGTCACATCAGTTATTGTTACAATGCAGGCTTTGTCATGTTCTGGTTTGGCTTACTCAGTCCACTCCAATATGCTCATTGCTTGTACTTGTAGCATTCTCAGGACTTCACTAGCATTTCACCCAAATTGTTGGTCTGAATTAGCCATCTATGTCAAACATGGGGTCATGTTCATCCCTACTGTGAGCCACAAAAAATGAATGGAGTAGCAAAGCTGAGCTTATTCCAGTATAGTTTGAGTCTGCCATTGAGAAAAGAGTTTTTTTCTGAAAATTGTGGAAAGAGGATAGTTCGAACAGCTGCTGAAGTGCCTCTGACTTCCCTACTGCAATTTTCTAAACCTAAAATTAAAAAACAAACAAGCCAATGCCCAGAGCTTCAAGTCTCTCTTCTGTTTTTAAACAGAAAAATTACGTATTCCCTTGTGGTTACTAACTCCTGAAATAATTTAACTCTTACTTTTACATTTCTTATAACTTTTTTTCCTCTGCTATATAAAAATGGTCAGTCCTTGGGTAAATTGCTCTGAGAATTAAAATTTAATTTTTTTCTTCTGTTTTACAATAGAGGGAGCTCTAAAGAAACTTATCTTTCTGTAGAAAGGGTAAGCAGACTGCGTCTTCAAAAGTGCTGGAGAAAACAGCTACATCAACATGCATGCTCCTTGTGATCGGTATGTGTGCGCACATTGGTGTTTCGAAGGGAAGTCAGGCCAGCCTGGAGTTCCCTGCCACAAGCGAGTTGTCATCGATTGCTGCGTAGAGGCTGACCAGTGGCTTCGTCCTGCTTGACAGAAGGCTTTCTGGAAAACTCATTTGACAGTGCTTCTCCTCTGAGCATGCCTGGGGGCTCTGCTCCTGGTATTGCTGTGCCAGGGAGCTGGGTGGCTTTCATTAAAGGAGATTTACAGCAGAGCAAATATATCAGGATGGGTGTTTTTATATGAGTGAGTGATGGACCTGCAGCTTTAATGGAAAAGTTAGTTCACACTGGCTGGTTAGAAATCATGCCCTGTGAGGCTGGTACTGACAAGAGGACTAGTTGTGATAAACTGTAGTGACAACGGTGCTGAGTTGTTCTTATGTGGAAAAGCAGAGCAGCGAGGTGGTTATGGTGCTGGCTGGAGTGTGGGATCGCTGCCCCTGTGGCTTGGAATGTCTTATTTAGCCATCCTCTTCCTTGGGTACAAAATGTGTATCAAAGGGCTTTCATAAAAACGTATTAGGAGCCAGGCTGGTACTGAGCGTGTAAGTGCTCTGTGTAGAGACTGGGTCTGGTTTTATCAAAACCATCTGTTGACAATATATACTTAATATCTGGCAAGGACCTATGGATTTCTTTTTTTTCAACTGTACTTGTATATGCAGTACCTGGAAGCACAAGACCAAGTTCTTCCAAAAATCATTTTGATTTACACTTTTGGGACGAAAAAAGCATAACATTTCTTAAAATAATTGTTTTACTGTTACAATGTACATATGCGTTTGGCTGTGTTATTAATGCCTTTTCCAATGGGTTTCTTTCCCCAGACACACAGGGAAATAGATATGAGAAAAATGACATACGCCATCCAGCCTTGCTACAGCTTTTAGAAGCAGCGGGGTATTGTCTCTGGCTTCGGTGTACCTTTGTTTTCATGAGATCATCGTTGCTGTATTCCTTGAGCCAGGCCTTTTTGTTAGGAATCGCATATTCATTATCTTTCAGAGACTGTTGTACTAAAGTGAAATGACTCTTTTTCTAAAAAATAATGAATTAAAAACTGCCTGCTCCTTCCCCAGTTGACAGGTACTCTTTCAAGTATAACATGGTGCAGCGATCTGTACATCCTGCTGACTTGTTCATACTAGAAATCTTCCTCAGGAGTAGAATGGCAAACAAAGACTATATACTAAATTTTTGTTCTTGTTTGGGCTAGTGTGATGCCTTTTTTCTGGAGTTTTTTTTGTTTGCCAGCTCTTAATGCAGCAGACATTGATGGAAAATGTTTGTCAGCTGGAAGGTGACCATACATCAATATAAAGAATTTCAGATGTGACCACTTTAGCTTTCTGGTTTTGGCCTGTACAATTCTGTCTCATTTTAAAACATGGCCTGCTTCATATATTGAATCATATGATTAAAGAATGCAGACTAATATACTATTCAACTGAATCTGAGTTCTCCCCCCACAATGGTGATTGTAGAAGGCTTTTACTGCTCTTTCAAAGTCCGGCTCTGTGCAAGGAAAGGTCAGACTGGAGACATAACTCTTTAACAGCTTGCTAGGAGAGATTGTTTTGTTTGCAACCGACACAAGGCAGGTTGATTTAAAAACAAACAAACAATATTTTTTTAATCGGGATAAACTGCATGTATTCTTAGATATTTTGTCCATTGCACCTGTATGGGCAAACTCCAGGACTGGCTCTTGTCTTGGGAAAAGATATTTGAGAGTGCTTGCTTCAAAGTCTCAGGAGTGTGCTGCGCTTGCACAGTGATGGCTCCGGAGCTGCGTTGAACTGGATGCCTCGCAGGGCTCAAACAGCAGGAAGGCTTTCTCTGTGATCCTTTTCTGGCTTGGTATCATTCTAAAAGCTTAGTTTGAGAGAAAACTTCAGCTCAGCGGAAGTTGTCTTGGGTATTTCGGTACATTTTGTCCTTAAAATCTTGGTGGGCTCCTTAGTTTGCATGCACAATCAAAAACCCCAGGACTTTTACTGAAAGAGAAGCTGTAGTTCAGCAGCATAAAACAGGCAGAATTGCAAGCGGGGCAGGGACCGGGGCCAACGGGAACGCTCCGGAGAAGAGCAAGCCCTGGCGCAGGTACGCTTGTGCAGGCAGGAGGTGGAGGAGACGTGGATCCGAGGGGTGGGTTTGGGGGATAAGGGCTGGCACAGCCTCTTGTGCCCATCCCTCGTCCTCTGCACCGCTTGCGGGAAAGCTCTAACTGCCAGAGGTAGTGGGGGGGGAATTTAGGACTCCCCAGTTTGTCCTGAGGGAAGGCTTAGCTGGGAGAGGGTTTTGACTGTCAAACTAATAAGCTGTTGTGACTGTGACACATGACATCTACTACATATTTTAAATCCACTGCTTTGTTGTGCTCAACTGACTTTCAGTTTAATAACACAGACCGGTTAAGGAGGGAGCAGTGCTACCAAAACTTTAATGAGAGGATGATTTAAAACAGGTCTATAGGCGCCTGTCTGTATGCAAAGCTGATACCTGTCCTGGAGCGGTGTGCTCTGTATGCAGTCAATTGTATCGTTTGTAGTGACTGTTCAGTTCTCACAGCCACAAGCCTATCAGCAGTCCTTCAGATAATATTTTTAAAAACACATAGTAATAAATCCCAGTTGGCAAGGAATCTCTTCTTTTAACCTTTTAAACTCTTTCTTTTCAAGACCACAACAATGTACAGCTTTGCAGAAATGTCAGGTTTGAACAAAGTCCACGTTCTTTGAACAGAAACCCTCCTTCAATACTAGAAAGTAAGAGTAGGCAGAAATCTCTTCCAAGTAGTGTGTTTTAAATTTCAGTTTGCTGCCAAGGGCCGGTGCCTGTGCCCTCGCTGTGGCTGGCTCGCCTCACCTGAGCGTCACCGGGGCTGTGCCACAGGAGACACTTTCCTCTGCTGGGTTAGCCTGATCCAAGAATAAAACCTGGCTTGTTCTCCATCTTGCTTTCCTTCTAGTAGATGTTTCAGAATATGGTTGTGCTTTTCATAAAAGCCAAACGTGTAACCACAGGCGTTCTCAGATGCTGCAATGTACTTGTGGAGCACAGGCCTTTGCAAATAGCCTTTATACAGGAGAATTCAATTGAATTTTGTGTACGTGAACTAGGATGTTAGATTTTTTTTTTCCAAATTAGGCTGATATTAAGAATATGCCTTTCATATTTAAATATTAATGCCATCTTTATTTTTTAAATGTGAATAGCTAATCCTACTTATATTTGCCCATAATACCCATGAACGTCAGTTGCCCTAATTGTTGCTTTCACAAATTTGCCATTAACAGAAGCATATAGCTAACTTCAAATGTATAGATAAGAATCCTTCAATGCAATCCCTTCAGTGTAACTGATAAACTCACATTCTGATTTGTTGCACCAGTCACACTGCTTTCAAAACATCAGCTGATGGGTATGCAACACAAATGGAAAAGCTATCCTGCTTAATAAATTTTCATACTGAAAGTCGGTGCAGTACAGAAAACAGGTTGTTTGAGAAGCACAGCTGTAGTGATGATGTGGGAGCAGGAGGGAAGGTGAGAGGGCTGTGCAGCCACGGGCTTGCCATGTGTGCGTGTCAGGTGCTGAGCATGGCCGCAGGGTCAGCAGCCTCTTCCCCTTCCCCCGGCTGTGGTCAAGGCCAGCTCTGATATGGGCCAGCTGTGCAACCTTGGGTCAGGTTGGTGTGAAAAAAAGCTGTGAGAAGGCTTGTTGGGGCTTTGCCCCATTTGCTCAGGAGTTGCATTTCAGCCCCATTCCCTGCCTGAGCTGCGCTGTGCCTGTACCTGGCTGTGTGCCTTGATGACACTGACCTTGCCTTGTCTTGGCTTCCTGGCTTGACCTTGGACCTGCCTCATCACTGAAAACTTGTCTGGTGAGTGCAGGACTGTGGCTGACCCCTGTTAATGCCACTGGACTTGCTCTGCTTGTTCAGAGACTGTGGGACTGTGTCGCTTGCTCGTGAGGTCCCTGCCTGCCTTGCTTTGCCCCTGGCTCCCAGCTCATCTCCCTGGGCAGAGGTCTTGCTGCTCCCAGGTATGTTGTGTGGTGTGTGTGTGTGTCCCCGCTGACGACAAATTGCTGTCCTGCTGGTCTGAGTGTCCATGAGAACGGCCAAGTTTGCTTGGGAAGATGGACTTGTGGAAATATGTGAAAAGGAATTATTCTGATGGAGTATTGATTAGGTTGTAAAAAAAAAAAAAATGTGCTGGTCTGTGTTCATGGATGATGCTTTGTGTCAAAACATGTGTTTTGGTGATGTGAAAAAATAAAAACAAGGTAATTGGTGAGTGCACTGTAAATTCAGTGGACAAAAGGCTGTGTCTGTCTGGTGAGCTAAGAGAAGGAGACAGCATCATATCTTACAAATTTTGTTGACTTAAAGGCTTGAAAATTCAGAGCTGAAAAAGGAGAAATAGGCACTGGTAGATATTTCTACTGCAGGTTTCTTAACTCTGAAATTTTGTACTTACTAGATTGCTTTCCATCATGCTTAGGGGACATCATCCTCAGCTGTGCAAGTCAATGAACTAATGCTGCCCGTGCCCAAGGGAGGCCTTAACCAGATTCAGGTGTGCAAAGTATCTGATTTTGAAGAGCATTGTAAGATATTAAGACAGTATGAGAATTTGGTGTAAATTAAAAAATAATCTGTTAAATCTTGAGGAAAAGCAAAGACACATAGCACTTACTGTCCCCTAAATATGGCTCATGATTTGATAGCAGGTAACCAATGCTTTCATAAGAAGCAATTCTGAAATCAAAGGGCACTTTGACAGTAAAAACCATCATGCACTGGGTCGAAGATGTTCCTCTGCCGGGACTCTGGCTTGTTGCTGCTTACTCCGCTTCTTTGGCAGAGTAGGATAGAGGAAAAAACCATTCCCGGCTGCGTGCCCAGCTGAAGGCTGGCAGAGGTGCTCTGTGCTGCTCCTGGGGCTGAGCCCTCTCCGAGGGCGGCAGTGGGGACCCGTGGGGTTCTGCTCACCCCAGGGCATGGCCCTCGGGCTGGTGTCTGAGGGAGGCTGTCCGGACCCGACAGCCGCAGTCCAGGGTGGGGGGTCCCAGCCGTGTTCATGAGTTGAGCCTTGCTCGAAGCAGACACTGCTGGCCGCGAGCTGCTCCTGCCTGTCTGACCCTCCCGGCTGGAGACCCTTTCTCCAGGGCTGCTCTCTGCTGACTTCTCTGCTCCTTCCCTGGCGGCTCGGGGGTTTGGGCCTGGGAAGAAGCTTCTGGAGGGCTTTGAGAGCCTCTTGGGTGCCACTGTGCGGCACTCATGGCTGTGGACATTGGGCCAGCCTGGGCGCTACCCTCACCCTGCAGCGGGCTGCACCTTGCCTGTGGAAACCCTCTTGCTGTGCAGATGTGGAGACAGTTATAGGACCTAAGGAAATAACTATAGTATGTTTAATAATAATAACAAATTCACTCTGTTGGGGCCTGCTCTTAATTTTCGGCTTTGACCGGTCATTACTAAAGGACTAGACACGTTTTAGAAAGGGCGAGTGTAAACATTACTTCATATCTTTGCTATGAGTACTGCGTGGAGCTCTGCTCCCCCATCTTTTTATTTTTTCTTTAAGAAAAGAGGAATGTTTTCTCTTTGTGAATAGGTGTAAAGTACTAGCTTGTGCCAAGATGCCTGGTATTTGGCCTCCTCGCATGCTTGCAGGACATGGGTTGCATGCAAAACAGAAGTGTAGGGAGTTGGGACAATGGATATCGGGGAGTAATTGAAAGATTAAAAAGAAATCTCAGACATTGGAAGGACACAAAAGTTAGAATGAAAATAAAGGCAAGGGAAGGTATAACGGCAAAACTTTGTAGGGCAAGAGAAACATTGCTTCTTTTTCCAGGGACAAACACAGCTGTACAGCTTTTCTTTGTTTCTTGGCAAGTACGCACTTTTAGTATAACAGCAGCATTGAGGTGGAGTTGTTTGGTAAGACCTTAGATCTAGAGTGGTACTGTACCCTGATTCTTCTGGTCCTCTTCATCCCTCTCTTACCCTTGTTTAATTCTTTGCAGGCAGAGGGATGGAGGGAAAAGAGCTAATGGCACCTGAATGGTTTTCATCTCTCTGTATGCACCTCCTTGTTTGAATTATTATTTGAAATCCAGAGAACTCTTTTTCAAATAGCTCAGACTTGAGGCCAGTTTGAAACTTCACATTAAGCAAGCGAACAAAATCTCCTCTGTTTTGCAGCCGACTTCAATAAATAGATGTTCCAGTTTGCCTGTTGCCCTGTGCTGTACTGCGTTCCTTGATCAGGCAGAACAACCACTGCCCGGCAGGTTCTCAGGCTAGCTGCAGCTCATGCATTACACCCTCCCGGGACAGAAGCAGGAGGCAGGAGCAGGCCAGTGCCCTTGCCGTGGATCGGAGCAGTTCGAGCCTTGCTCTGGAGTAGCTTGAATCCAGCTTGATTTGTGTGGTGGAAGGGTGCCTGGTTGCCGAAGGACTCTGCAGCAACTGGAGCTGATACTAGCCCCACTGGTTCTTCATCTGCTGCGGAAAATGGTGTGGGTTCAGTTGCATCATTGCATGCAGCCACGTAGGCGAAGGCTGGAGCTTTGTCTCTGAAGTAGCACAGCACGATCTGTCCCATGTTAAATGGCTGTTAGGAAGGATGAGAGCAATGCGTGGTGCTAACAGGGTCTCCTAATGATGCAGAGTGGGGAAGGCCAACTCGGTGCCTTGAAAGCTTTCAGAAACAATCAGAGCTTGAAAAATAATTGAAGGTGGGGAACTGACCTGTGTGCAGATCAAGTATTTTCACTGATATTAAGGGACATTTGTCAATCTCTGGCACTACAAATTTACTTTGAAGATAAGATTTAGCTGACTTAGCAATTTTTTTTCAGAAATCTTGAATTCTGTAATAATATCTTAATAGAATTTTCCCTCCACAAATGAGCTTATACATTAGCAAAACTTTCTGGGAAAATAAATCATCTTTTACTCCACAAGAATATAACTTTAGAAACTTTAATTATTGTTCAAAATATTTCAATTTTAAAGGTCTTTTTCTTGTTATTGAATGTGATTTTACACCACTTCTTAGGAAGAATACATAGCGATATACCAAATCAGATTTGGTCCCAATGCAAAAGACTTCACAACTATTTTAAATAAAAATTAGTACAAATGTAAATGAATCAAAATGACTCCCAAGTATATCTGAACAAGAGTTAATGTTTACATTTTTTTGCATAGGAATTATTAATCTTCTAAAACCTCAGGAGTATTTCACAAAATAACAATATGCCTAACCTCAGTACCTAAAAAAAGAAAAAAAATCATTTAAACTGCTGTAATGTAATACATGTTATGCTGTACCAGTGACACTCTGTTATAAGAAGAACCTAATGCAACACTGAAATCCCAAATTTTCACCCAGAACTTTGTAGAAAGCTTGAAAATATTTTTTTTTGTTTCCTACTGAAAACCATCATCAAGATTGTCTTTAAAAAATAGAAACTCAAATTTTATATAGCTGCATTTATAAGCACAATAGAGATGTTTTTAAAAGAAACACCTGCCTTGTAAGAAGGCTTAGAGAAGGCTCCGGGGACACCTCGTTGTGGCCTTCCAGTGCTTAAAGGGCGCTCATAGGAAAGATGGGGACAGACTTTTTAGCAGGGCCTGTTGTGATAGAACAAGGATAAACTAAAAGAGGGGAAATTTAGACTGGATATAAAAAGTAATTTTTTACAATGACGGTGGTGAAACCCTGGTACAGTTGCCCAGGGAGGTGGTCGATGCCCTGTCCCTGGAAACATTCAAGGTCAGGTTGGACGGGGCTCTGAGCAACCTGGTCTGGTGGTAGATGTCCCTGCTCATGGCAGGGGGCTGGACCAGATGGCCCTGAAAGGTCCCTTCCAACCCAAACCATTCTGTGATTCTGGGAATTATTTTCAGAAACTGGGATGGGTTTTCCAAAAGATCTACAATGCTTATTTTTGATTTGTCTTTCATCTAAGAATATTTGGTTGAATATTTGGTTTGATTCAGCCTTTTGGGATAGAAAATGAGGGCTGGCTGGCGTCCAGGTGTCACTGAGACATGTTATATTTATTTATTTCTTTTTAAATAAGTAGTCACTAATGGGATGCAGACCAGGACACACATTCAAGCTTATGAAGATTTATTAGGCTACTGCTGTTCCCCGCTCATTTCATTAACCTTGCCAGGCGCTGGCCACATGCTCTAAGTCACGAGGCAGAGGCTGAGCCCTTCCTCCCTCTCGGTATTTGGGCAATATCCACCCCTGCTCAAGAGCAAGGAGGGGAACGAGGCATCTTTAGGAAGTGTTTTGCCAAGGTGATTTGGTTTGGAGCAGCTGCGTGCAGCCCTGCAGGTGCCTACACACTGCCCTTGCCCCCACTGTCCAGGGAAGGTCCCGTGCATGCCAGCCCACCGAGACTGACATCTGATTGCAGCAAAGTCCTGGAAATCATTTTTTCAGAGATCAAATGGGAGACTACTCAGAAAAGCCCAGCTTGATTACAGTGGGCTGACACGGCGTCAGGAAGTGGAGGTCATGGCTCGCTGCCTTGATGGAATTCTTTGAAGATATTGCTGCTCAGGAGATATGAGAGACAAGCTATAAAGACTGCGCCTCGTGCTTGCCAGAGTGGGTCTGAAAATGATGATGTGCTTAATCTGTGTTTCAAGACTCTGCTTTTTTTTTAATGCCTCTTTATAAAGCTGTATGTGTGACTCTGCATTTACAAAGTACAGCCAAAGCTAGTGTTGTAAGCGTCATTGATGAGGTCTTACAAAAATGATTTAAATGGTATGCCATGAGTGACTTTTGCCAAATCGATAGTCACAAATACTGCCAGAAAATTAGGCCTGATCAACAGAATATGAAGATGCAACAGGACATAATCATTTGAAAGCTTCACACAGTAGAACTCATTTCAATTCCTTTTCATAGTTGTATCGACGATAAGGAAATTCAGGGACAAGAATGACAGATTAAAATACTACTTGGCAGAATGGTTGGTCCAGATTTCTTTGTCTGAGTAAACAGATTGGCTTCAGGTTCTTTTCTGAAAGCCATGGAATTGGAGAAGCTGTAACCTCTGTAATAACATCCCTTTCTCTCCTGTGGAGTCTTTCGGCAGCTGCTTCAAGGGGCTTCACGTTCTGCAAGTGGAGAGGGGGGTCAGATCACAAGGGCAACATCTGTGTGCCAAAACTGACCCTCAGACGTGTATGCTGTCCTTGTTAGAGCCATGCAGTCATGAGTAATGTAACCTGGTATGTTGAAGTGATTCTTTTTCATATCATGTTCCACCGTTCGTATCGTTGAATGCTGAAGGACAGCCCATAGAGTCCAGGAGGAGGATGTACTACCCCTCATCTGCTTCCTGGAAGATTTATTTCTCATACCTCAGCTTCACGTGTCTAAAGAATCCACAGTGAGTTTCAGTGCCTGGTGCACAGTAGGTCCATGGTCATTTACAAGGGAAAGAGGAGATGTGACCCTCAGTAGTGATGTGTGCTAATTCTGGCACCTTTGTGAATATGGTCTTTACTATTAAAGTTGTGCAGTTTTAGTCAGATGGCAAATCTGGGGAATACAAGCATGTAAAAGAATTCGTGGCCTTAAGATGTTGTTGTGCTGGTGATGGGATGATGTGCGAGAAGCCATCTGAGGGTGTAGGACCTCCAGGGCTCTAGAGGTAGCAATGGGGACTGCTTGGCAGCTGGACTGACCAAAACATGTGTTTTCTCCAAAGAAAATGTGGAAGACTCTAGGCTGTGATGATAAGGGGTGGGGAGGGAGGGAAGAGTTAAATTAATAAAACTGCCTCATCAGTACATTTTAGATGAGAGCAAGAACTGGTGGGGAAAATGAGGACAGGGATCTATATTTCAGGTTTCCCTTTCCACCAGGAACTGAAAGTAGCGTGACGCGCAGCAGAGCTTGCCATTCAAATGCCTGTTGGAATGCAGGCTCCATATGAAATATGACATAATGCCAAAGCTATGGGGTTGTGTATGGCATTGACCTCTGTTGTTGGTAAGCTGAACAAGGGTCAGGCAACGCGCAGTCCAACCTTTGCACTTAGGAAGTGATATAAAGGCTGTGTCAAAGCTGAGAGCTACAACCATAGATAGGAAACACAGAATGAAGTCTGGACCGACTCTGTGTGCTTACACATTCTTTTTAGCATATGATGATCTAGTTCGATAGATACAAACTGGAGACATCTTTTACAGCTGTGGATTTGATAAGGGCTAGCACAGGTGTTGCCTTTTTTTTAGACTTCTATGGCATTATTAAGTCTTTTCCTAAAGAAATCATGCTAGAAACTGGGTTTATGCCATTGCTTTATCAGTTCCCCATATAACTTCTGAATTTGGGGCCAACTGCTGACCAAATTTGGCTGTTCTTAAAGTGATGTGAAAATAGTTGGGGAGAAAGCGGAAAGGAACTTTGACTTTCTCTGAGGGAAAAGCTGTATTCATTAGAGAATCCTCTGAGGACGTCAATCTTGAGACATAAAATCTATGAGAAATAATACTTTATTTTGCTGCTCAAATAACTATTTGGCTTAACATCTTCACAAGGTCTTTAAAAAGTTACTTTTGAAGAGAATGCCTCTATGATTTTGAAGCTATTAGTCCCTTGTGCTACAAATGTTTATATGCAAGACTAGTCTTGGCAGATCATTAGGCTCATGAATTTCTTCAGACCTATTCCCCCATTAAGCCTATGCATAAATACTTGCTATATTAGGCCTTTGCTGAAACTACGTAAATGCTGAAAAGAGCCATTTACTGTGGCTGGAATGAAATGTCTTCAGTGATGATGTATCATGTCCTCCAGGATTTTTTTTTTTTTAGTGAAAAAGGAAAAAGTGCAATGTTCAGCTTGCTCATGATACAGGGATCTAAGTGGATAACCTTTCTAAGTAAATTTACTGGCCATCTGCTCCAGCATAGTATAGCTGGGAAAAACAAACTCTGGACAAATTAGATAAAGAAATTTTATTTTATGAATTATGGTTGTCGGAAAATGTCTGCGAAGTGAAATTCTGTTTACAGAGTTAAAAAAAAAAAAGATAAATGTTCTAAGGCTATTTACACGAGGGAGCCGAAGCAAATGTGTTTGTTTTTTTTTAAAAAAGCAACACAGTTGCTCTTGATTATTTAAAAAATATGAAAAAATACCCCACTCTGATGTCAGACTGGCACTGGTTTTTAAGATTTAAAATTAGCATTGAACAGTCTGTTCTGGGAGTCCATGGTTTTAGTACAACATTTTTTCCGCTGCAGTCGGCACTGGATTGACTAGCGTTGCTCTCCTTGCTTCAAGTACTGTAGCTGTTCAGTCAGGAATGTAAAACTAAAATGAAAAACAGCGAGGAGGAACTATTAGGATTGTTTACAAATTTAGATTTGCATGAGGGAGCAGAGATGTTGACAGTTACACTTTAAGAATCAAGCTACCGCAGCTGGATAAACATTTATTGGATATCTCAAGGCCTCTCTGTCTCCCCATCCCCATGGCAGAGAATGAACCAGATGCAAGTCCAAGCTAATCTGAAAAATAATAGAACAGCTTTCAACAAAACCTATTTATCTATGAGGTCAAAAAGCCTCAGCCTAGTTACACCCCTAGCTAGGCTCTTCTTGACAACATGGTCATACTATCTAGGAGGCCAGGAGCTGTCGTGTTACAGACCACCCAGCACTAATGCTCCCACGAGGCAGCGATAATGGTGGTATGATTTCACTGCCTACAGACTTGAACTAACCTTTTAATAGCTTGAGTAGCCATGGGAAACGTACTGCATTGTTGTGTTTTATGGATCACTTTTCCTGGATGCTTTTTAGTCACCAGTAAAACCACGTTGGTTGATTGAAAAAGTAAAGAAAAATCATATGCAAAGAAACGGAGAAACAAGTTGGTATCAGTGTGCAGAGCTTAACCAAAGCTAGCTGTGACCAATAAACAGGTTTTATCTTCTTGGGCTTCAGTATGTTTGACACATCAGATTTCTGTCAAACTCCTTATAGAAGTAGAATATCTGATGTTTCTTATGGTAAAAAGATAATAATCTGTTCTCTAGAATGAAAATGTGATTGCATCTCCAATGCAAAGGACTATCAGTTTTCTCAGTCTGTAGCCAAAGCTTCTGGGGCCACTGAGTACATCAGCAATGTCTGAGTGAGGTCTACAGGAAATAACCGCTTGCGAAAGCTTGACTGACCTTGTGTTGAGAAAAGATAGAAATAACTTCCCATAAATCCATTCCAATTGCTGAATGATCTTCAAGTTGATCGACAGTCCCATATGTAAGTCAGTTTAAAAAAAAATAAAAACACAAATGCCAAACAACCTTGGGAATGTTTCTGCAGAGGTTGGGTTTCAATTCTTGCTTTCTCTCAAGTCAAAAGAAATTGTGCCATGGGTTTGAATGGGAGCAGATTTGGCTTAAGAAATGAGCAGCTTTCATGGGTAAACATTTGTACACATTGAGATCTGTTTGTTTAAGTGCTGATTTACATACTCAAGTACCCATTTGCATAAGGAAGCATAGCTGGGCCCAGCTGTTCATAAATACTGCAAGGTGCATGTAAGTCTCCGTTTCTTCTTTACTGTTTGAAGTAGTCTGCTACCATCCAGCTGTAGCTGCAAAGTAACGTGATCTCTTGTGTCTTTTCCTTCTCACCCTCCAAGCTCTCCCAAATCCAGCAAGATAACTATGAATTACGGATACTGTCATGTTGCTTTCCTGGTGAATCTTTGATATCTGCAGATAGTTGCAGATAAGGTTATCTTTCATATTTTATAGTCACTCAGACACGAGTAATGTTACCTGGTAGGTTGAGATGAATCTTTTTATATCACTTCCCACCCTGGATAATTAACAGCAAACACTTTAAGCAATGTGCTTTCTCTTTTTGTGGGTTGTTCTGTCGGCTTTTTTTAGATGGTTACGGTTGATGTTTGGGTTTTTTTCAGTGTGTTAGGATGTAGTGACTAACGTCTGTACGTTTGTGGTGGATTTTGAGTGAGTGCTTTGTTTGTTTGATTGGACACATTTTCAATTCTGAATGCTGAAGCTGCATCTAGTACCAAATGGGAATAGTGCCGTCATTGTCTTCCCAAGCAGCTCCCAATCTTGTGACTACAATTCTGTTCTTTGATATTTAGCATAAACACAAATATTAGCAAAAATATCAGATTAATCTGAATTCCTGTTAGGCTCCAGTAGGTCCTCCATGTCCACACCTGGTGATGTGATCCCTAGCATATGAGCACTTGCCTTAAAATCTGCTTTCCAGTGATTCTTAGCTCTGGTGTCTAGAAAAGCACAGGTGGAGGCAGGGAGTGCTCTGATGTTTCAGTCCCAGCTCCTTCAAGTGAGTTTGAACCCAAGAACTCTCAGAATTCAAACCCCTTCATCACCTTCAGTGGTTATAAAGGTGAATGTCAGATATACACTTTTTGGTTTGAACTAACGTCTTGGAGATATAGCTAGAGATAAATGTTAGCTGCAGATTGTCTATAATGCTTCTATATGGCTAGATACAGGTTTCATTTATATCGGGATACTGTAAACTAAAGTTGTCTTTCCACAGTCAGTGTGATCTACTTTGAACGCAGCAGCTCTTCTTGTTTACCGTCTTGCTATATATAAACCTTGCCATGGAAACAGAGATGTTTGTGGGATTTCTGTGGTGTGTTTTTTTTTTCCTCACTATATCATATTAGTCATAGATTTCTTTTGGGGTTTTTTTCTGTTTGTTTTGTAAGCCACGGAGAAATGTCCCACTCCTTTTGTTGTTGTTGTTAATTCCATGTGCAGCATGCCGGGAGAATGAGGTGTCGCAGAAACATCTCTTCGTATCTGAACAGATGCATTTCACAGTCAGAAGAGCGTGGGGTGTGGTGTGCCATTCTCAGCAGCCTGAGTCATGTAGCCTGGGAACAGGGCTCCTCCACTCCATTGATTTGGCAGCATGTGGCCCTCATAATGTCTATAAAAATTGGAATAAACTTATGGTCCTGCTCCAAAGATGGATGGTTTGGGATGTGATGCACTTCTTGGTCTGATCTTTAGAGAGAACTGTAAAGCATAGAATGATTTGGGATGGAAGGGATGTTCAAGGTCATCCAGTTCCATCCGTGGGCAGGGACCGCTTCCACCAGCCCAGGGTGCTCCCAGTCCCGTCCAACCTGGCCTTGAGCACTGCCAGGGAGGGGGAAGCCACAGCTTCTCTGGGCAACCTGGGACAGAGCGCCACCACCCTCACGGTGAAGAGTTCCTTCCATATATCTCATCTAAATCTCCTCTCTTTCAGCTTGAAGCCATTACTCCTTGCCCTGTCACTCCATGCCCTTGCCAAAAGTCCCTGTCCAGCTCTCTTCTGGTACTGAAAGGCCACAGTAAGGCTTCCCCACAGCCTTCTCTTCCCTGGGCTGAACAGCCCCATCTCTCCCAGCCTCTCCTCCCAGCAGAGGGGTTCCAGCCCTCGGATCATTGCTGGGGCCTCCTCTGGCCCCGCTCCCACAGCTCCAGGTCT
>Ga0065711_1002238_pt1 | contig 35314 bp, 17 predicted proteins | sample Hoacrofraction12_FD_59098 | JGI IMG/M metagenome (GOLD analysis project Ga0065711, IMG submission 59098) | Hoatzin crop microbial communities from Cojedes, Venezuela - Epithelial fraction 12 v2 (version 2) | ecosystem: Host-associated > Birds > Digestive system > Esophagus > Crop | place... | reverse complement strand
AAATGTGTGGAGTTATGTGCTCCAGCCAGAGTTTGGGGAGTAGTTACTGCCTAAGTAAGTGAAACTCTCAGCTGGAGACGGTTTCTGAACAACTGGTGCAAGGCAGCCTGGCTTTATTCATAGTCCTTACCAGAAAAATAGAAATAACTAAGAAAAGGTACTAGAAAGGGGAATGTCTTTATTTTCTGAATAGCATCTGTGTTTATCTGATGATGCATGATCCAGGGAGAAAATTCAGGACAAGTCTGAAAGGTACTGCAACATTATTCTACCTTTGCCCAGAGCATGGCTGTGTCGCAGAATTCTTGAGATGGACAGGTGTCACAGGGCAAACCGTTTTGTTCTTATGGTTAAATAAGAAAAACAGTCTTGGACAATGATTCTACCTTGAATGTTTGTCTTAATTACAAACTTGAAACCCCAGGCTCACTTGTGGGGTGATACTCCTCAGGGTTTTTTGAATTGATACAGAGTTTCCAGGAGTTCAAAAGCAGGTACACATTGATATGAGGACTAAAAGCTTTTTGTTTTCTCATTGAGCAAAAGACAGCGTGCAAGTTGTAGATTATGCAGCCAGTCTGACTCTGTGGGTGTCTGAAGTCATTAGGGTTCCCTCCTGTACTCATGTGACTTAGTAATAGATAGGAGGCCCAGTATGGTACATTTTTTAGTACAGCGCAGTGCGTCTGGGGCAGTTCATTCCTTGTTTTGTGCTTCCGATAGGACTGCTTCTGTGGGGGTGTGTAGGACTCATCTGCGCAGAGACAACAAGCCTTTCAGTGTCCTTGATCTTGGATCCAGACATTATTGTCCATCACGCCTGTCCTGTTGTACAGTGCCCCTTGGGAGAGTTTCAGCAGCAGGGTATGATGATTGATAGTATAGCTACAAAGTCTTTAAAACTTTCATTTTCTCATTTTTTCGAGTTAAAATGGTAGGATGGAGGCAAGCGTAGTGCGGTAGTCTTCTGGGACAGGAGTGGGTGTGAACTGGATTGAGAAAGCAGGTTTCTATTCCAGAGGCAGTAGAAGATTAAATATCATAGAGAGACTGTTATTGAACTTCGCTTGTGTCGCAAGCGTCTCTTTTACTCCCAGATAGACATGCCCTGCAGATACTTCAAGTGTGGTGTTTTGACTTTTCAAAACTAATAATGCAAGATGTTGTGCTTCTGGTGTTCCTCTCGGTACCTCCTAGGGATCCTTGCGACGAGACTTACCTCCTGGGGGGTGCTGTGGAGCCCCGCTTGCTTCTTAATCGACGTTCGGGAGCGTAATGTGGCTTTTGTTCAGGATGTCTTCCTTTTATGATGGGTTGGAGAGGGACTGACTTCGGTATTGGCATGTGGAAGGCAGAGAACTGGCTTTTGTACAAGTGGAGAGGTGAAACAAAGCCAGGGTAAACACCAGAATTCAAAATACAGAGGTTTTTCTCAGTATGATAGCATAAGGGATGCCAGTGTATCAACGTTATTAGTCCATTGGCAATGCTGAGTTGTGTTAGATGGTCAGCCTGGAGTGAGTCACTGACTCCCCTGTAGACAGTGCTTTCAGGAGTGAAGAAGGGCTGCAAATAAGGAAGTACTAAGCGAATTACTAAGATGTCAGATGAGGTGATTCCAAAATATTAAATATCCAAGTGGTAAACACAGCATTGTCCTGCGAATCTTCATAGCACAAGTTCTGTAACTTTAGTCCTGCACTGCAGTTACAGCTGTGTTGTTGAAGGGATTGCTTTAAAAGAAGATTAGAATATAACCCTTCTACTATTTTAATCCAGCAAAGGAAATCCAAGGTAGATGCTTAATAAGTTACTAATAACTAAAGAGGAAACATTGAATAGAATATTAATAACTATAGAGGAAACACTGAATAGAATATTCATATTTCAAATTATTCATATATTCAATGCAATATTAATATTTCAAATTATTTATATTTAGGGAAATTATATGTGGCTCCACGTACAGAGATTTTACACAATTATGAAGATTTTTATCAGAAACTGTGGATAATTTCAGCCTTTGCTGGAGTCTGTGAGCTAACAGATACTCATTAATAAAAGCAACACTTGGAGAAAACAAGGCCATAGGATAAAGAAAGCTAAGTGTTTTATGCAGCCAAGGGGAACTTCTTTATTGGGGACTTTTTTGAAGTTGTGTCCCAGCCTGAAAAGTTAGTAGGTGATCTTAGAGATCATATCACGGTAGCAGATTGATAGGTGATATCTATGCCAAAATTCTAAAGCTCTAGAGATTAAAAAAGCTCATTTGATAAATGTAGTGTAAAATTTCTCACTTTAATGGTACCAGGAGCTTGGGAAGGTATTTGCACTTGGTTTGGTGCTGCTCTTACGTGTTTTGGAAGGGGGTATAGAATGGGAAATACATAATAAGGCGATAAAAAATGCCAATTTTGTTACATTTTACAGGAATTTAAAGATAAGGGCTCAGCATTTGTTGCAAAGGGTTCTTCTGAAAGTGATGTAGAATTCATCTCCAGATTCATATGCTTTAAGTTCAAATTTTGTTGTCTACACGGAGTGAGATGTGAAAGCTCCAAATTAGAGTCAGTGGACAGCTAGTGAATACAGGTAAAAAGGTTGCGAATTCAGATGTCCACTTTAGAATAGAGCTGAATCTCTAATTCTTCGCTAAGATCCTAAATGCCACAGATGGTCTTCAGCTGCTTCTTGAGATATATTCTTCTGGGTTTCTACCAAAGAGGCAACCTGTCAATAGAAGGACTTGTCAATCTAGGCCTATAAAGGTGATCGTTTTGCAAGGATAGCCATCTCCCTGCGGTTGCAGGGAGCGGGAATAAAGATCACTATGACCAAAGATAACCAGGTTTCTGCTTTCTTCAAACCATTATTTAAAAAGAAAATTTGAGGATTTAAAGGTTTCTATTACCTTTTATTGCTGTTTTAGATCTGTTGGCAGAGTTGGGATTTTTGGGAAGGGAGTGAAGACTATGCTCCAGTGATAAAGGAGACCTCCTAACTCTTTGTCCAACTTCATTCCTAAGGAAACAAGGAGATTTTTTTTATCCTGTGTCCATGGAGAAGGGTAGATGTCTCTCTTTGGGATGGGTGGGCATCCTAATCCTGTATACTGAGTGTTATTCCCCAGTAGGCACTGAATATTCTAAATAAAGTTGGGGCATTCCATTTTAGTCGGGTGCTTTCTTTCTTGTCTTTGCTTGAGGACTATCTGAAGTAGGCAGTTTTTGTCCTGCCCTTCATTTTTCCTGCCATGTGGCCATCTGTGAGGCCATGGAGAACGCAGAGGTGAGTCTGGATGAGCTAGCCGCTAGTTTTAAGGTGATCCAGTTTACTTGCATCGGCACAAGAGCAACTGTGTGTCTGATGCTGGGAGGACGGGAATCCTGCTTTTGTGTCAGTGCCAGTTTATGCTGTTTTAAAATTGCAGCCCGAGAGCTTTGTTTCCACCAGTTCAGGGAAGCGCTACATTTACAACAAAATTTACAGGCTTAGGCTATAGAGGTGATACAGTTAAAGAGTCTTATGAAATTTCTGTAGCAAACACTTATCGAGAGTAATCTCCAGCTGCTGATTAAAAAAATGTTTTGGGCAGTATTATATGCTTATCGTCTGAATCTGTAGATGCTATATTATTTTTATTGAGTTTTGCAGAAAACTTCTGTTTTCAGCATTAACACTATCTAAACTGCTCTGGACATTAGGCTCGAATGGTACACTTTAAAGGTTCAAACTGTTCTAGTTTTGATCTTTGAAAAAGAGGTGGATACTGTTACAGACTTTCACTTATTGTTTGTACCATGGTTTATGCTGAGTAAGTTCAGCATATCGTGTAAGTCGCATAGTGCTGATGTCGAGTACAGGAGACTTTGCATATGAACTCATGTTTCAGTCATGCCTCAAGCACAGGGCAGGAAAAAGGCTGACCTGGAGATGTTCGCTGGCGCAGCTGTTATATTCTCAGTCAGAAGGTGCCTCTGTAGGGCACGTTGGTTCCTTACACACCGCTTCGGTGGTTCAATGAACTGATTGTTCAGTGTGAAGCAATTCAGAGGGATCAGGTTTTCTACTTCTGCCGCAAGCATGTCAAAAGCAAGTTGATGGGATATTGTAGCTAACGCTGCCTTGTTTTCAGAGCCCTGCTGGGATGATGCTGTGCTAGGCTTTCACAGTGACATTTGCCTGCCGAAGAGCTGTGGGGTGGCATGCACATCAGCAGCAGGTCCAATGGCTGTGAGCAGGCAGGGGTGGCAAAGGACTGCAGGCAGCGAGTTACAGCGGTGCCAGTGCTTCCTCCGCAGGTGGGCTTGCTGAGGTAGAAGGCGGATTTTCTTTATCTTTCTGGTCTTTGGAAGTGTGCAAGTCTTCCAGAAACCCAAGCAGTCTTGGGGTGCTCCTCCTCCTTCGCCTGCGAGGGAAAGAAATAGCAAATGGTGATCAGCGACCTGAGGGATTTATCCAAGATTACCTGCAGGGAGGTGGGCTTTGGACCGGGATCTCCCATGGGCTGATGATCTTCCTCACCACCAAGGCATCCTTTTGACTTAAAGCCTGCTGAGATGTCCTGTCCTCAGGTGAAATGCCTAACCTGCTTGTGATTTCCTCCGGAGCCTTTGATGTTTCTTCTGACATGTATCTCATCTTTGCCATCCTTCGCCTATTGTAGTCGCCATTGAACAGAATCCTTGCAGACGAGCAGAATACTATTCAACAAGTAGATGGAGGTGCATAAAAAAAAAATAATGCAGTCATTCGCTCATTTTTTTCAGACTGTATGGGCAGCTGAAAATCACCAGTGCTGATCACCTTTGACTGTAAAAACCTTGTTTTGTTGTTATGACATGAGTGTTAATTGTTGAATTGTACAATGACTGCAGGAAACATTCTGTATTTGTTTTCTCCTGTGGATCCACCTCATCGAATTTGCACACATCTAGTGTAGGTGTATATAGTTTCTCAAGTGCTAATTTCTCTCCCACTGATTATAAGAAAGTCTCGGGGACTAGATCAGATATAGACATATCTATAGTTAAGTAGGACAGTTATTATCCATCATATATGATAGGTTCTGACACCATTAATGTTTTAAGGGATCAAAGAAAACTTTCAGGGGAATTAAATATAGCTTAAAATCCACTAATGTTATAATCTATACAAAGATGAGCCCTTAGTTTGAATGCAGAGAGGAATAGTATTGATTGTCATCACTGGCCTGTGCTCCTACAAATTACCTGATAATAGAATTTTGATGTGCTTTACGTGGAACTTTAAACGTCACTGGACCTGTTTTACAGATGGTGAAACTATAGCACAGAGATTGTGAAACACTTGTAGTTACAGTGAAAAGTGTTAAATGCACAGTTATCCCTTTATAGTCCAGATAAAACAGGTAACTTTCTACTTTATTTAGTTAACTGCATTGTTTAGGATCCCAAATACTCTGAAGTGTAATTTGAAGTCTATAGATGTAGTTAAGATGTCATTCTTAGATTGTAGGATGGCTCCCATCCAAAAGAAAGGACCACTCTTTCTTCCTCTGTCAAGCATATGGAGAAACAGGAATGCTTAAGCTCAACTTCACATAAAACTTTATGCGTGAGTGTTGTAAGTATTTGTTTTCTTTCCTCAGATGCCTGTTTTTTAATCAATTCCTTTGATCAGGAATGGGTTAGTTGCATTTATCTGGGGTAATGTAGCATATCTGACATTTATTGTGCTTCATTAGCTATGAATAACTGTAATTTTATTAAGACTTCTAGCATGTTCAAGTATTAGAGTTAAGCTCTGTCTTATGGCAAATACCAATGTTTGAATATGCTAACAGAAATGTTTTGCTGCTCCTTGAAGATAGAGTACTTAATGAAATTGGTAAATCAGATGATATCTAGCACTCCATTGTAATGCTCTACTTTACATGTAAATTATATTTTGAAGCACCATATCTTTTCTCAGCAGTGATTAATCCTTGAAATAAAGGGGGAGGGGGAAGCAGCTAGTTTATTTTTAATGATGCATTCCCCCTTTGGGAAAGATTATGTACAACTTTGTTGAGTTTAGCAATTTGCAATGAATTGTTGAGTTGTCCGTGGAGACCAGTTCTGCTCCTTCAGCTGAGTGTTCGCCAGGTTACAATGCGCTCTGTTTCTCTAGAGGAAGTTAAGTTCTTCCACCTCTGTCTAAGGCAGGAGATAGTAAGTTCGCTGATAGCGTTTGAACTTAAATAAATCTAGCAAGTAAAACTAAGCTGTCATATGGTTGATGGGTGGGGAAAAGGCAGAGAGGGAGGAGGCAACTAATTCCAAACATGGTCTTATTTTGTGTGGTTTTGGTTTGGATGTCGAAATTTCAGATTGGTTTCAGTGTTAGGTGCCGATTCGTCTTTGCCTGTCTGTAATGCACTCTCAGATAGCCTTCAACATCTTTCGTTGCCCTGATTGCTTTTCCTGCTCCTTCCCTTTTTCAGAATGTACATGGATATTTATGATTTGATTCATTTTGCTGAAAGACTTATTTGTTGCCTTCTGTACATCTACATCCCACAGCAGAGAAGGGGGAATGTGTGGTAATATCTAGCTTAATTCCTGCAAGTGAGGGGTAAAGCATCTGTGCAAAAGTTGGGTTTTCCTGTGGGGAAACGATGGGAGATTCTTGCTAGCTGTGTCTGTTTTGTGTATGGAGACAGCAGATGGCCCCTCACAAAATTTTTCAGATCTAGTGGAGAAATCCTGTCACTTGGGAGTGCTGCTGAACCTCCCTTAGTTAGGTGAGCTGTGTAAGCTACTCCTTTATTGGGAAGGTGTGACTTGGTGGTTGCTTGGGAGTGGGAATGCTAGCAGAGAGTGCTCGAGCAGTGGCATGCAACAGAGTGTGTGCTCAGAGATACTGCAGGATTTGAAGTTATTTGGAGGAAGAGCTTAGTGGATAATAATCAAGTGCAACAGCATCTGCACGTTGAATCAATTTAGCATCCATATGCAGAATTGTTATGGCTTTCCTTCATTCCAACATGTGAAAGGAAAAATGGTTTGCTAGCAATGAGAATGTGTGTTGAGGTTCCTTCTCACGCCAGGTAGCGCACCACGTGTGTGATCTGCAGCCATGTGGTGGGTTGTTGGTGGATTTTTTTGTTAAAACTGTACTGAGAGCTGGCATTTGAACAGTGGATGGCGACGAGTGAAAATGCTTCCTGTCCCTTGTACCAAAAACTATTGAAAATTAGTATTGTGGATGTGGGACGGATGGGGTGTGACAGATTGATTGGCCAAAGGCTTGAACTCAAAGACTGTTAGAAGTGACAGTGTGTCTTTCTGCTGACTGGAAGAATATTACACGTGCAGTTAGACCTGCTAACCTGTTTTCCCTCGCCTGGATTTTGGCTGTATATTTCACAACTGTACTAGTATTTGATTGACGTGTGAATAATGTGAAATAAATAAATTGGAAGAGTAAATACAACAAATAACTGTTTTTTCCTTTTCCTTCCCTCCCCGACCTCTCCCAAAATTGCAGCCACAGGAACAAGTCTTCAGGCTGGCCTCACCCTTCAGGGACCTGGAGCTTGAACCAGGGGACACCTTATGGATGGGAGATGACGGCAAACAGAGATGGAAGAGACTACTTCATCAAGTAAGTGGGCAGCGTGAGCTGTGCAGCCTGTAGCACAGTCATGCAGCCCTGCTCTGGACTGCATCTCCTTGGAATCTTAATTCCTGCTTCAGCCCTACACTGTTAATGTTCAACTGTTTTGATTTATTGCACAGAGATAGCTCTGACTGTACTTTACCATGCCTTGTTTTGGTACTTGGTTATTTCATTTACCCGAGAAAATGCTGATTATATAAGGACCTGTAATTCGTCGAGAAATTACAAAAAATATCATTAACAAAAAAATAAAAATAAAAATGCCGTGTTTAAAGAATGAGGCAAAAGGTCAGTTCTGACTGAGACTAACAGTTCTCCTCCATCTCTGCCATGTGAGCTCTTCTAGTTTGTCTAATATTTTCATTGTACTTGTAATGAGAAAGTGTATATTTTGATTCTATATAGTAAATATTCTAATTCATAATTTCCCACAGTCCTTTAGCTCTGAATTTAAAGGTTTGCAAAATAAATGTCAATGTGAGTGACGTGATTGTAAACAAAATTGGCTTTTCTTTTGCCAGTGAAAACAGTGCATAATTATTCTTTAAAATCACTTAAGTGGCTTGCATAAAATACAGTTTGCTGTTCTAGCAAATGTACTCTCATGTGGCTTTGGAACGTCTTCACTAAAAAGGGATAATGGTGGTGAGTTAGAAAAACCAGTGCCTGATTTTGCAGCATTAATTGCTTTAGCTTACATCCCATTTTTAAGGTTAGCATTTTGATTCTGCTCATGTGAAGGGTTGTTTTTTTTAATTATTGTATCATTTTTATGTTTATCAGTCTGTTTAGAAATTTGCGGGCTATTAAAAAAGTCCTGGATGAGAGTTACAATTCTTTCTTTTAGCACCAAGTAGAAGGATCAGACTGATTTTAAACTGAGCATTAAAATCCCTTAATTCCGCAAAACCAGCATTGTATGGTGTAGGAACGAGGATCCCCGTTACTCTGCTTGCTTTCCTCCCCCCTGTGCCCAGTGTGTGTGCCTGGGCTTCCTGGGGGCCATTTGCTTTTGGAGCCAATGCAAGATTTGTAGCAGTGGGGTGTCCTGCAAGGTTTCAAGATTTGGAGCAATCTCAGACCTATCCAAATTGGAGCAAGTTGTCTAGGTTAACGAGGGCTCAAAAGCTGACTTTGAAATGTTGTTTTCTTCCTCGAGCAACTATTTGTCGTGCTTTGCATGTCTGTGAGACACCGAGTGCAGCGCTGGACAATGTGAAGCTGAATGCCAGGCACAAGATCACTGCATTAGCGTAGGTTTTCTGCCTGAACTAATTAGGCTCGTCAAGACATACAGGTGAGCCTCCGAAGTACTGTGCAGATGTGACTCTGCTCCTTCTGTTACTCTAGTTAGGGAAGGGTTTTTCTGCAGACTGTCCGTATGTTCTCCTCAGTGTGACTGAAATTCGTCTGAACAATTAATATCTTGCTTCTTAGGACAGGCACCACATTTGATTTCTCCTCTTTTCTCACTGGTCACATAATGGGATGCTGCACTTGTGTAGCTATAAACAGCTGTAGCTTACAAAATGCAGTGCATTAGTACTCATTAATTTTGCAGTTTGGGAATGTTTTCTAACTCTCAATAGCTGATGATTATTTTGTTTATTTTTTTGATTGCCTTTTAGTACCTTTAAGTGCCATATCCCTCTTTTAAATGCAGAAAACTGCATCTAGGAACAAAAATCGATAACAGGCAGTGCCAAATTATGCCTTAAGTATTGTTAGGCTTCGTGTTGTTATTGTTGTTTTGGTTGCTGTGGTTGGTTTTTTCCTGTGCTCTTATAAGGCTCTTGTTGTCCGTTCTCTTTGGGGCCCTGGTCTTTCTTCCATTTTTCTTTGCATGTGGATAGCAGACTGTATGGGAAAAGAATAGGCTGCTGTAAGGGTGGAGAGAATGAGACCTCTGAGGAAGCTGATCTGCAGAAGCCTTTCATGTTTTGTGCCAGACTTTCTTACTCACTGGTATCTCTGAGCAGTCGTAGGTGCAAGTTGAACAATGCTGCGTACCTACACATTGTGTGAGTTATAGTACATATTCTTCTATCAAATGTTTTAAAGCAGCAGCATTGGCTGTAACACATGTGCCAGCCATGTCTCCAGAGCAGTAGTGCATCTTGCATGAAGTAACAGTCCCCTGGGATGCGTTACAAGCCCGTACCTTCAGAAACTGAATGGAACCATGAAACCATTTGGAACCACGTACTGCTGCACCGAATCACCCGCTACCCACCGTTACTAGTGATCGTCAGCCCAGGTAGCTCCCACGATGTGACCGGGTAGTTACGCGACATGTATCTTCGTTTTAGAAGAATGGCCAAAGGCTGAATACACCTAGTGACTTTGCCAGCGGTTGCTCTTGGAAGATACATAGTACCTGTCCTTACAGTGCCAGTTATTTGGCCAAGGAGAAGCCCCCTCTGGCTTTCAAAACAACTGCTTTTGCAAATACCACATGAAACTACATAAATTAAAACAGAATTTAATTTTCTTGCCTTCGTTTTTCACCCCTGGATTTTAGGAATGAAATAGTGAGATAACTGTCAACATAACTGTCAACAATTATGTCAATAAAGGCAAGAGAGAGATCAGCAAGATAGCATTTCACGTTGTCTCCAAGGCTTTTTATAGCCATACAGATTAACAAATTACATCACACTGAAGGAGAAAAAGCAATTCAAATCCTTCACTTGGTTTTGATTAAAGATGTATAAACCACATATTATCACAATGAAATGTGCGCATGAGTTCTGTACAAGCAAATAACGTAATTCATAGCAACATAAACTGCTTTTTAGTTAAATAATTGACTTAGTGCCATATGTACATATCCATTCAACTGCAAGCAGACATATTGTAATTTTGAAATTGTGGGACGAATAGAGAATCCAGGAGAATCTTTTGGTGAAATGAAAAGTAATTATATAGTGTTGGTTTAAATTCTTTAAGGCATGAATGGGAAAGATGTTTATTCTTTCTGCTGAAGCAAATTTGATTTCTTTCACATCTCTAAAAGACCCTGTGGCCTAGCTAATCAGGGGCAGGTTCCATCGCCAGGCAGCACTTTTACAAAAGTGTGAGAAGAGCCTTTTATCAAAATATTTTGAGATGTTGCTATCAATTCATTATCTCTTCTGTACAGATGGCACAACCGGGGTCATTTTGGAAACCTCTAAAATACTTTTTCTTCTGTTTAGGCCATGGTAAATTAAAGTTTCAGAACTTCACCCATTCCCTTTTAACTTGCTACTTTTACTTGAAATAGCCTTATGAGATAAGTAATACATTTCAGCATGGGAGGACAGCTGTCATCTAGTATTCTTCCAGCGTTTCTGTACTGCACAAGCTGTATTAAACTGGACCTTTAATATGAAACAGTTTGCAGTGTATATTTAACCATTTTAAAGGCCTGTTTTATTGGCATTGACTGCATATGCTGTGTAGTATATGATTATGAGAATTTTCTGTAATGCTAATTTGAATACAAACATGACACTTACTAAAAAAAATGTATTTGGTGTGCATATAGGGTTTCAGGGAAATGGCATGAGAAGCAGGTAAGATTTTGACTGATTTTGTCCACAAAAGCTTTAACCTCATGACAATTTTGACTCCTAAGTTGCCACTGCTACGATCTTGCTGATTTTTGGACCTCTACATTTTCACCCTTTTGCTTGCGTCAGTTTTGCTGCTTGTCAGACCTGGAAAGGAGTTTAGAAAGGGAAATAAATTGGCAAAAGCTAACCAAAAATCAATCCTACAGAGAAAGCAATGAGTTTTGTGTCAGTTTAGCTCCCTGAGCCAGTCCTTTGTGGGGTCCGATAGAGTTGCAGAATAGTTTAGTATGGAAGAAACCTCTGAAGGTCAACTGGTCCAACTCCTGCTCAGAGCATGGCTAATGACAGGTGAGGAGCAGCGCTGCAGACGCACTGAAATACCTGACTGATGTCGAAACAAGTTTGCAACAGACTTGTATTTGCTTAAGCTGCCCTACAACTGCACTTTCAAGTGCAACTTGAAGTAACATTTGCTGTCATGGGAAGTCATACCCTTTTGATTCCTATTCCTGTTTAATTCCTAAAGTAATAGGTACTTCGGTATTTTTGTGGATCTGGCTTCTGTCATTCGTATAAAGACCAGAGTCTGAAATCGGATTAACTGAAGGGAAGTGTAGCCCTTTGTAAGTGGACTCAAAGCACAGTGGTGCCAGTGAGGTGTAGTTAGTTATTACACCCTTAAAATAATTTTTTAGAGGGTTCTGTTAGGTCACCGTGTTGCCATATCCTTATTTGCAAGAGATGCTGTTGGTCATGTTTACTTTAATTCTTGCCATTGCCTCAGAGAGGATGACAGGGTCTGTCTGTGTAACCAGTTTGGTTTGCTCCCTCTTTTGCTCCAAGGACCCTGACCATCTGTACTTCATGCATATTAGCTTGCTTCTCTGCTCCAATCTGGAACAAACTGAGCAAACAGCTGGGACCACAGGCATGAAGTAAAAGGCAGTACACCCAGAGATCAAAGCCTGCAATATTACTGCTTGGCTTGAAACCACAGGTCAGTCCCCAGTGCACAGCAGACCTGGAGAGACATACTCAGCGTAACTCTTCTGAACCTTGTTACGTTAGTATAATGTAGTTGCTACGCCAGTTGAAACGTGCCACAACATATTTTGATATCTTGAGTGCTTGCTGTTGTTTTCCAATGGTGCTTTTGTATTTAGTAACACTAAATTCTTCCAAACTTCTTCCAGGTGTATCTGGCAAACCTAATTTTTTTATCCTCTAAGGTATGTTATCTTGTAAACAATATTGGTTCCGTTACTTTTGGCTTGTGAAGTCGTTACATCTTGGTTGTCCTTGCTTGGCTTAGTAACCATGCCATTCCTGAAATGTGAAATTCTTAAATGTCAGCTTTTGCCCCATACATAAAGCAGAGGTAACATGTTTATGTTCTTTGGTAGCTAGTGCAGCTCACAACATCCTAAATTCTCAAAACATACACAGTACAGTATTTCTTTACAATACAGTAAAACTGTGATACTCTTCTATACTCAAATACTTACCTGTTTTCTTTAGTAGTCTTCATCTTATTCTGGCAGTGCTTGTTGTGCTTGGAAGAGGAAGCTTATTCACATTGTCTGCAAGGTGGAGTTCCTTTGTGTGTTGCGTGCATCCTGCCTGGCCCGCATGGTCCTCGTTGTATGCCCAGTTCTCGTAGCTGGCCAGCCCTGTGGAATGACCGAACACAATCATTGATGATATTAACGACATATTAATCAAGCATTCTGCTTATTAAGGGTCACTAATTTATATCAGATGCAAAACTGAGGCTCACAGCCTGCTAATCAGTTTAATTCAGAATAAAGAAGCACAGAAGAGCATCAGACCTTTTTGTCTGTATGTTCTGCAGGTTGTACATGCCTGTTGGTAGTTTAGTGCTTTCTCAGAGTATTTCTCTGGGGTTTGCTCTGTTGGAAGGTTCTGAAAACAATCAAAGGATATAAAATATAGTGAAAGCCTTGATTGTTTTTACGGTGGTGTTCATCTTCCTGGATTTTGAAAAGGCTGCTGTTATTTGTACCTTAAGACTACCTTAGTGCATAAGGCCATAATGAAAGTTTGAAGCCACAGGAGCCACCTTCTGCCCTGTAGGTATGATGTTATATAGCACTTTACTGAATGCATTACATTCCTTTGTCTCTAAGTACAGAAACAATGTTGACTTGATTCACTGGAGGATTTATGTGGCATTTGCAAAAATACAAGCAGTGCCACTGCTGCTGCTCTGTCCTCCCTAAGCCAGCAGGAGAGCCCCTGGGCTTCTGCAGGGTGTCAGAAAGAGGGTCTGTTTCCTTCTCCTTCCGATTCGGGTTAGGGATGTGAATGAAGGCAGTCTGTGTGCCAGGGTAATGCCTCAAGCCAAAGGCTGACTGCGGTGTGCCTCTTCGGGCATCTGTGCTCCCAGGTGAGACGCTGAGGGAACAGGCGGTGGAATCACGCTCTCTGGCCCACTTATTCCCACGTCCCTAAAAGGGACATCCAATGAGATTGAATGGCAGGCAGTTTAACAATGATAAAAATAGTACAACCTATATAATTAGCAAATATAACTCTCAGCGACAGGTTACAGTAACACCTAAAATGCTTCATAGGATCGAAAGGTACATTTGAAATGTACTTTTGTAACAAGTCTTCCACTACTAAATTACATAGGATTAGAAAAAAATTAGAGCAGATATAAATTCTTATGTTTCAGACAAGCGGGTGAGTCAGCTGCTGACTGCCTAGGGCTAGGACGAAACTTCCTGTATTAATCAGGTTATTCTATAATTACAAGGTTTCTTGCACCTTCCTCCGAAGCGGGTACTGAGTGCTGTCAGAGACAGGATACTGGACCAGGCGGACAACAGGTCTGATTGGTATGGCGATTCCTGTTTGCTCTCTTTTTTTTTAGATTCCCTTGTCACTAATACAGACTGTTGATATGAATAGTGTGCTATTAGAGAAAGAGTGCTACTATGCTCCTCTCAGACTGCATACAGATTTGCTTTCTGTTGCTAAGGGTTTGACCTGCTCAAGGACAGGATCGTGTGGTGGAAGGGGGAGTGGGGCTGGAAGAGACGAGCAGCAGCAGGGATGCACAAACACAGGTGACTGTTTAAAGCAAACCTGAATAATTAGAGAGGAGAAGGAAAATTATATAGCAACCTGTTTGTGTCTCTGGTCTGTCTAGAGACAACTCGGGTATATGGTGAAAAAGAAAGTATTGCTAAATCAGCTCAACCTCCTGAAAAGAGAGGGTGATTTAGCAATCGTCCTTCCTTCACAGAGAACTGTTGCTCTAGCCATAAATATGGGAGGCATAAATATGTGACAGACAAAATGATGTTAATATCGACTGGGATAAATTATTGTTATAATGGAGGGAACAACATCAAGGAGATGCTGGTTTGTGGGATTATTCTGTTTTGACTAGAGCATGGAAAATGGTGAGTTCGTTGCATTGTAAGGCAGCTGTACCTGAGCCAGTTGATGTGCAGCAAGTCAGGAGCTAGCCTCAGCAGCGTGGCTCCTTCCCCGTCTGCTGGCTTGCCCTTTCTGAATCCTCTCTGCACGCCTGTGCAACCATCACTTGCTGAACCAAGAGGATTCCTTGCACTGGGAAGGTGTGGGGAGTTATACAAGAAGGTATGAATGTGGGTGAGACTACTCGGAAGAGAAGCAGCTTTTCCTCAGTCATCAGCCGTGGGTTGCCTGGGTGTAACTGTACTTAAGTGGAGTGCTGGGAATCGTGGACTTTGTGCCTCTGCTACAGCACAGTCCATGTTTCTGCTCTAGTCCCCCATGTTTTCTGCAAACACAAACTGGATGGGGATGCCATGAAATTCAGACAAGTGTTGTATCCTGAATACTATTATTCTTGTGTGTTTGAAGGTGTGTTAGGAAGCAGAATAAAGCTTCTGGAGCAGAACGTGTATAGAAAAAAAAAATCAAGGTATCCTAACCTAGGGTCACAATGTACAGAGGTGAGAAAATGAAATCCTCAGTACTGCTGGAGTTCACATGCTTCTTGGTAGGTGTTTCATATGGCACAACAGCATCTCATCTGTGCATTACAGCATGTAAATGTATCTGTAGAAGCATTGCTTTGGTACACCAAGCTACCCTTCCCAGGAGCATAAAGCAAATTAATCCTTGTAAACAGTTTGTGTGAGAATGATAGGCCCAGTCTAAGTCTGCTGTTCAGACATCTCTCTTGTAAAACAGAGTGCAGTCCCTACAGAATCAAGATTAAAAGCATCAAGTTCTGGTTCTGCAAAGCCATGCAGGTGGTCAGAAGAACAGTAGGGGTTTCTAAGAAGCCATGAAGCCTAATCTTGGGTCACGTGCAGATATCCCCAATGGTGCAAACACACTCTGTGTGTGAAATAGAACCAGGCTAGCTGATAGTCTGGAAAAAGGAAGAGTGGAAAGCAGCCCCTGAAACACTAAAACGGTAGAATGATCCTGCAGGCTGTACACTTGGGCCTCAGTGGCCACAAGCTTGAAAAAAATAAATAAAGTAAAGCTGTCTGATACTCAGTGGTGGAACTGGGACTTTCACAGAAAAGGCTAGGTGAAAATTTCCCCCAGAGCTTCAGTTAGCACATTAAGAAAAAAATGTGCTAGAGCTGGGTTATAGAGCAGGAAAAGGAGTGAGAATTATCACAGTGTATTGCTGCTGTTTAAGTAGCACAGTCAAAGTACACCAGTTCATCTCAGTGTCTCTACAGAATTTAAAACAAGTGATCTAATATCTTATGCCGTGCCAGGAAATACCATATTGATGATGCCTTTCCAGCAGTCATTCGTATACTAAGGAACTGCATGCTGAGGTATATGAAAGCCAGCACTGAAGAAGCAGTATTTATCCTTTTGGCTTAATTTCTGTCGTATTAATATATTTACAGTTTTCTACAAAGCAAATCAAGTATAAGCCTACTGTAAAAGGTTCTTATCTGGATTGTTATTGTAGAACGTCAAGGTAATTGGTTTTAGAAAGACAAGATGATACTAACAACAAAAGCTTACTGAATTTTAATTCTCATTTGGGTTTTAATTGCCCTCCTTACAATAAAATACTGCTTAATTATACTGAAAATGCTCAGCTCCCAAATATAACACTAAAAATCCGTGTATTATGTATGTTGTCATATATGTGTAAGATTAAGGTGAAGAATTAGTTTAACTGAACTCCAATTAATTTAGTCACTGACAACAATGTGGCTCACTGCAATATTTTGAAAGACGTTTATCTAATGTTCGCTAGGATCCTGTGCCGTTCCACAGAAAAACTTCAATTTAAAATAAACCAATCAAACTGTGTGGCTGCGCAATTAAATATCACCATGGTAACATGGATTAAGCACACAAGGCAAAGACCTGCTGACAGTGTAGAGATTATTTCAAGTTTCTTACTTTTCCAGCAGCAGCCAAATGAATTTACATTTTCTGTATTGAACACTGGGAGACGTAAAATGAAAGTGATTGAAGTACTTGTGTGGCATCTTGGGACGTCAGAGAATATTTTCCTGACAGGGGAAGTAATTAGCTGGAATTACAAATAGGAACTCAGCAGACAGATACAAATAAGGGTTTGCTCATGGGATTTATTTAGTGTTTCATAGTTAAAACCTGGAAAGGCATATTATTTAGGATACAAATAGCAAGGAATAACTTTGCCATAGTTGGAGAAATTGAGCAGAAGAACAATTCCATTTTTCACTTAATTTTTAGGTGAACTTTCTGTTGCATTTTTTTGTAACGAGGAAAGATGGTTATTTGCAGCTTTGCTATAAACACTTCTAATGGATGACATAAAGTTATAGTGCAGATAGGCACACTGATACTCAGTGAACACACAGGGTGATGCATTAATCAATGTGTTTGTGCTTGTCTCTGGCTCATTCTTAGGTTTTTCATGTGTATGTATGAGAAATACTGGAGGTGCAAGTCAGCTGGCATGTGGAGTTTTCAGCTTTTAGTTTTGTGCTTTAGGGTTGGTTTGTTCTTCTATTTTCAGGGTGGTTTTTGATTTGGTTGTAGAAGAGCTATTCTGATCATAGTGGCGTGGTCTCTTACTGCTGCATAAAGCTGAAATACCTGGTCTAAACTGGGAGCCTTACTCCCTACCTTTGGTTTATCAGAAAGTGTTCAGTGTGGTCGGGGGAGGGGGGGGTATGCTGTAGTCATGAGCTCTTCTGTCCGAGAAATGCCTGCCGTGGTTTTGGGCTGTGCTGATTTTTCCATGAGATCAGATTTATGAGGACATTTTCTGTCACTCTTTTCTGTCAGCCTATGAGAAGTGGAACTGAGCTGCCTTCAATGTGAAACGATCTGCAGCTCTTCATCCTGTATTAGCCAGATGTAGACCCTGTAGCACCTCTGCTTTCTGAGTATTTGGTCAATATTTCAAGCTCACAAGTTGTAGCTGAGATCAAGCTGTATGCTGCCCAGTAGCGCGTGCTGATCTGAAGTTAGTCTTGAGATCACCCTGTTCTCATGCTTTGTGGTAGGTGGGCTTCTCACTCTTACAGGGAAGGTGTGCTGCTTGCAAAGTGTCTTAAGAGGTGTGGTGGTAGATGGGCCCACAACGGCACCTTTTCCATGGGAATCAAAACTTGCCAAACCTGTCAGAGTGCTTTTTGTTGTCTGATTTTGATTATGGGAGTCTATACAATCTTTGACATCTTTGGCTTCGTGTTCGTTCCAAGCATAAGCTTAGGTCTCTGTGGATAAACACACAGTTGTGTTAGCTCTGCTCTTATGAAGGGATGTTGCTTCAATTTTACTAGTTATCTGACATCCAGTCAGATTTTGTTGGCTTTAAGTTAAAATGTCTTTCCTTGGATGCTGAGATGCAATTTGGTTTTTTGCATCCTGGCATGAAAAGCTTTTGTTAAAGATTCATGATAAATACTGCAGTTATATCCAAAAGCATTGTATCCAGGGAGTTCCTAAAGGAGGACATTAATACCGAGCGCATTTTGTAGGCAAGAGTGTGGAAAGTATCTGTTTATGGTGGCACTTTTTCTTCACAGAAAAATGCAGAAGCCCTGTTAAAACTTAGCTTGTGGCATAGGTACCCAGCAAATGTAGAAGGAGGAAGCAGTGAAATATCGATGAATCATAAGGTAGAATCATAAAGTCAGGGATGTATAGGAGAAGTTACTTAAGAAACGGCTTATGAGATACAGGAGACAGTTTCATAGGAGTGCTGAATTAGTGCTGCTGCTGGGCTTGGTCAGGTGAGAACAACAGTTTTACCTGGAGTCTAAAGAGGTACCTCATGTTTATCTTCCTGCATATAATCCTTTTTGTACAGTGTTTTCTTTTTGCTGCTGTTTTTATGGTTTTTAATCCAGTTAGTGCCTTGAGCTGGACAGCAGAGACTGGGCAAAAAGCCATACTGATGAAAGACATTTTGTTTGGGGCCACGAGGGGCTGATTGTGGCAGCTCATAGGAACGACGTTTAGAGATTTTGTTGCATGATTCCTCTTGCCAGCATCTTGTTAAAATGCAGTTCCATCATTTTAAGAGTGTACTAGGGAATGATGAGCTAACGGTCTACCTTCGAAAACGAAACCGTAAAAAGATAAGCTCAACATCGGTGTTGCGCACTGAAAAGTCGCAACTTCCTGGTCGGGAATCTTTTTAGTTAAAACATACATGTAAAAAATTAGGGGTTTCCATGCCTTCGGAGATGGGCCAGGATTGTGGCTGGGTCTTGAAAAGGACTTGATTCCCCAGAATGTCACACCGTGGCTGGCCAGAAGTTTCCAAAAGGCACTGAACAATGCCTAGTCAGAGGAATCCAAACATCAGTATCCTCAAGCTCCGTTTGGAAACAGTTCTGTTAGTTTCCCAACTAGAATTAATTAAAGCAAGTGCAAACTAATGGGCAGATCATGGAACCAGCTGCTTTCGTGGCGTGAGCCTTCAGGAGTACAGCTCCTGAAGGAGGAACCCTATTACCTGAACATAATGTGTAATAGCTGCACAGCTGCTTTTTCAGCCTTGCCTCTGTGACTTGCATCCGCAATCGAGCCCTATGCCGAGAGCCTGGGCGCCATTAGGAAGAGTGACAGGACAAGGCTTTCGGTAGAGCTGCTCGGAGTGGGAAGTTTGCTTGGGTTGGCTTGTTCCTTTTCCGTAAGCTCCTGCTTTGGCGAGCCATGCTCAGAGTCAACTGGTGTTTCCCTGACATCTGCAGAGAGGAAGGATGTCACGGCTCCACACTCTCAGTATCTGGCAGCCTGAAACAACTTAGCCAGGTAGTGCTTAGCTTACGATTACTGTCATTTGAGTTTGTGCTCAACTTTTAAGAATAGACCTGAACCACCAGACAAGTTTGCTCAAAGAATCATGGGTTTGGTGGTTAGTTTTTTTTGTTATTTCTTTGTTTTCATGCTACAGGAGCACATGAAGTCTGCCACATAAAATTGGGATCCTCATGTGCTTGGTGGATTTTTATTATTTTATTTAGCAGATGCTTGAAAGGCATTGACTTTATTCTCATTTTTGATTGCAGTCCTGAAGCAGGGTAAGATTAGGTGAATTTTTCAGGGAGGCGTTTACTGCTGCCCTCTCCTCCTCAAATCTATGTCAAAACTTAAGAACTGCATGTGGATTTTTTTCATAACTACCATTCAGTGACAGATTAAAAAGCTAAGCAATCCTCATGTTGCCAGTTTAAGTGTTGTGCCCTATTTGAAAGTCATAATGATGTTTTCATGTAAAAATTAATGATAGGAAAGTGATTTTCTGTAGAGGTTTTGGCTAGATTTACATAGAATGCAGCACAAATGTTTGTGCTACATAGAAGAGAAACCAATAGGCATTCCCTGCTGAGCTTTTAAGTTACTTAGACTGCTTGCCTTTCTCAGGCTGTCATAAAGCTCAGCATGGACTATCTGAAAATTTATTTGGCTTCTCAAGCAGGTTTTACAGCTCCAGCTGATCTCTCTGCTGCAACAGCTAAGCTGCTACTGGCATCTGACTTTGCTACTTTAAAATTACTTTTGTATATCTGTGCAAAACAGCAGGTGCAGGTGGTCTAATGGCTGCATTATGGACAGGCTACCACTTTCAATAAATCTGAAAATTCTTGGTTTTACTGGAGAGCTAAATGTGGAGGTATATGAGACTAAGAGGAGTTCTCAGGGAAGAAACTCAGAGGGTGAGGAGAGAGAGGCAGAGAAAGCTGGGAGTGTTTCATTCCTTTTGGAAGTACCAGCTTCAAGATTTAGCATGATGGAATAGAGTTGTGTGTGAGTGTGAGAGGGAGGCAGAGATACACACACACACACTCACATACGTGTGTGTATATATACGCACACATGTGTATATCCTCCATTTGTACAATGATTCTTGCTGATAATAAGAAAAGAACTGTAAAAAACGTGTTATGTTTTTAAAGAAGACATTTTTCATCATCTGTGTTTATATTCTAGTTTATGAAGTCTCAAATCTTGATCATGTGCATGCACTGGAGAACTGGGGGAACAAAGGCATAATTAACTGAATAACCACATCAGTGAAGACATGGCAAAAAAACAACAAATGTACAAGAAAAGGTTAAAAACACTGACCAACATACAAAGTTTCTTGAGAAGCAGAAACTAGAGGGTGAAGTGAGATTTGCAGAAATTCAGCCTGAGTTGCTTCTTAAAAGAAACTGTTAAGAGACCTTGCAGGTGGCTCTTTATCCATATAATGGCTAAGCGAAGGAGGAATGGGGGTGCTGTGTAAAGAACATATGTGAAAACAGTAAAATTCAAAGACGTGACTGAGGATTATTAACAAAATCTTCCCAATGATCTAGAAATACATGTTCAAAATGACTGAGGAGAGGAATCTTGATTTATTATTTGAATTGCTGAGAAACATCTAAGTGTTGTCATTTGGGTAAATCGATGGCAAATTCCATCATGGAGAGATGGAAATATTATTAATTGTGGTTAGACATATTTCAGAGAGGGGATTCAAATTGTAACAAATGCAGAAAATGCTGTTAGGATGATTAGGGGAGGGTTAAAAATCTTTGTATGAGGGGAGACTAGAAGACTTAGATTTGTCTAATACAGCAAGACAAAGATCAAGAGGGAATAAACACTAGGAAGAAATGAGAGCTGTTTAAAACAAAAAATGTTCTTTGTGGCAAAGACCTAAATGGACTTTATGTTTAGATTGCAAGGGAGAAGACACTTAAACATTAAAGCAATGGAGTTCATTCGCAAGCTTTCAGTTATAGCACTGGATTGAGTAATCCAAAATGGGTTTATGCTGATCACTGGTAAGTATTTAAAGGAGGTTATATGATACAGTGTAAAATAGCAAGGGATTGGAGATGATGGCAAACCAGATCCATTCCTTTCCTGTTTTCCTTGAGTAAAGTGGCACTTGACTTGTTTTTTTCGCATGTAGATCATGAAATCTGAGCAACACATTTGCAAACCAGACTTCAATCCACTGCATGCCCTTGGAACCTTTTACAGATATTAATGAAACATATTTAATTATGTCTGTTAGATGGATTACTCAAGGCAATTTAGATTACCACATAAGAAGTGGAATGAAGATCAGTGTTTTTAGTAAGCGTGTGGGTAATAAAAGTTCTTCAATGGAATGATATTCAGGGAGATGATACAATTTGACCAGGCTTTTAGATAACTGTATAAATGCACTTTTCTAAATGCTGTCGCAGAATGATGAATTATAACTCTATTTAAACAAATACTTTCACTGAAAGATAGGAGAGGAAATATTTTTCCTTAAGTGTTTATACATAGTATCAACAAAATGTTTTTCTGGAAAATGGATGTTATCATCTATCTTATTAAAGTGAAAAACACTGAAGTGGGCTGCAAATACAAGGACAAGTTCAATGAATCAGCAATATTTCTTGCTGGCACTTTTGAGTTTTATACTGTTTTCTGATAATAACCGTTATTAATTTCATCAGGATATGTTGGCTCCCCTCTTGTGCCCAGCTATAAAAAAGTAATAGCTGGTGTCTGATACCATTTTTTTGAAGCGCCATTTAGGGAATCCAGGTGCTCGTGTGAACTTCTTCATAACTGTAGTAAATATATTAAATGATGTAGGGGGCTGTGACATTTTTGAGTGAGTAGACTTTTAGTGCCAATATTATAAATGGTAGTGCTTTGGAAATGTCCTGGTTTGACAGCTCTTCAGAGACTCAAAAAACAACAATTTGAATTCATTTGGCATGTATATGGCACAAGTTGCTAAAGCCTCCATAGTTGAGGCATCCTGTGTAATAATAAAGTAGTTCTTTCATCTAACACTATGAGTTACCTTCACATAGGTGGTTGGGTTTGGGTTTTGGTGGTTTTGTTTGTTTGTTTTAAAGACTGACTTTTATTTTCAGCATTCAATATCAATAGCACACTTTTCTTGGCAGTCACAGACAACAGCTTCCTGAACAAGCCCATCAATAGCTTGGGAAGTTGCAGCGCAGGCCCTACAGTACCTACCACAAGTACCCAAGGAGGAGCTGCACTTACAAAATATTTCAAGGAAGTACAGATGTAAAGTGGGGTCAAACAAGTGATGGTATTGGAGCAAGACAACAGGCTACGTACGGGCAGCATGTTCTGGTGTGCATTTTACATGCGGCGCCAGACTTCTGTTCTAGTGGGGCCAGGGTCTTTTTTCCCTCCCTATCCTCAAGTATGTAATACTAATCCTCTTTGTGAGTTCTCAGACCTTTTCATTCTTATCTCATATATTGTATATGTTATTGTTTCAATTAAAGTAGCACAACTGAAATAATGCTAGTCAAATGTAGAAGATGCTTTAAGAGAGGACAAGTTGGTGGCCATCTAGACCAAAGGAGACTCCTCCCATCCCGGACTGATAACACCACGCTGCTGCAGTTCACAGTCCCCAGGTCCAGCTCACCGTGAGGCTGAGCGTGTGATACCCACGTGTGCGCACACACACACATGCTCTGCACAGGCACAGCCAAACACCAGAGTCACGCATACAGGCAGCCAGCGCCTTTACAGGCACTACATCAACACAAACAGCATGCATATAAACAAGACCAGTACAAATGGCCTGATCATGTTCCTATGTGTCAGCAAATCAGGGTGCTTGCTGTAGGGTTGTGCTTACAGGTGCACACACAGCCTCCTCATACATGTGCAGGAATGGGTCTCTCCAGTAGCTGATCCACACCTACGGTCTTCCCCACGGCAGACTCTTGGCCCTGGTCTCTCCAGGGTCGCACCCCTGATTACTTTTCCTGATTGGCTCCAATTCTGTGACATCTGCACCTGAATTTGGTATTTGTGACACCCTCACCTAGATACCGTCAGCCTTACGTAGTAAGACCGATACAGTCCCTTGAGCACTGTTGGCCTTCTGAGTTCAGTTCCCCGAGGGTTGGCAGGGCTTCTGTGGTCATTATCTTTCACATGGCTGCCCCTCACCTGCCCGTGAAACCCAGCCAGCCCTCACCACACTCTCTGTAACTTGAGGCACTTCTCACTCTGCTGTGTATTGCAGCCAGCTCTTTCTCTTGACAGGCCCAGTAGTTTTTCATGGTCGATTAGCGGAACCTCAATCTATCTGCCCATTAAGAAAAGAACATAAAAATGATCAGTTACGAAAACTGAAGTTACTGCGTAGTCCTAGGAAGTGTCAATTCCAAATTCTGTCCATAACCATCAAATACACAGTATGTCATATGTTAGAAGAAAATCTTTGGTCTTCTTTTTTCAGTGACATTTGGATTCCAATTTTGCATTATCACTATTGTATTTGAATCCTTTCTAACAGTACTTCAGGAACTGTAGTATCTTTATTTACGTGTACTTTTTCTCCAGCAAATGAGGATTGCTATCTAAGCCAGATAATGTAGATTTTTCTTCAGAAGATGTACTGCTTTATGCAAGTTGCAAAATCTCAGAAAACCTGAAATGAAAGTACCAAGCTCTGCTTGGTCTCATCACCTTTATGAGGGCTGCTGAATACCTCTGATCTACAGACATTTTTTAGTTATTTGTAACTTTACCATGCTTTCTTTGGCTGAGCTCAATTTTTTTGTTCTCCTTGCTTTTCTGAGACCTAATTGGTATTTTGAAAAACATCATCCCTTTCCTGGGAAAACAGAACTTGTTTTGCCAAAGATTGTTACAAAGCTTGGTTGCAGTCTTTGAGATGGATGCTTGAAAGGTGACCCACACATCACCTTTCAGCCAGGGGTGTCATTTCTGATGTTGCTGTGAAGTTCTCCCATGTTAAGAGCCTTCTGAAATTTTTATAAATTGTCATGCTGAGTAGAATGGGGAAACTGAAATCGCCAAAAGAGCATCCATGCAGTGTGTCCAAAAATTGGATGGCTAAACAGAAGTATGCCAATGATGACTGCTAGGCATCAGAATGGAGAGCTGACGAGGAAGCTAGGGAAGTGTAGGGACAGCACAGTTTGAGGAGGAACCAGTGTGAATGGCAACACTTGGATTACCTGAGTACAAGACAGTCATTAGGAAACAGTAGAGGAGGAGGATTAGGTGGAGAAGAATTGATCTAACAAGGAGTTGCGATGTGGAAAGATGGAGGACAGAGGAAGTAACAAATGTCATCTGTATTTTTTTTGTGATGCCGTGGCATTGACTTGTGATCTGGTTATGACCTGTAATAATCCTTGCTATGGTTCTACAGAATTTCTTTCCTTAAATGCTGATCTGGATGCTGTCTGGTTTTATTATAAATTCTTTGCTTATAAACTCTATTTATGTTTGTCAAATGGATAGGGCCATTAGGTCTGCAACATGAATGTTAATATTTTACCTTATCAAACACCCAAAACACATAGCCATGTGTTACCTGCAAATGTTATTAATGTTGGTGTTATTAAAACATTGTGAGAGTTCAGGGTTGGCATGAGGTGAGTTAAATATTGCAATTCTTGGTAACCGAATCAAAATTTGTCTTAAAAAAATGATATTATTTAGTTGTCCTCAAATGTGACTGCTACTAGTTAGTTCTAAAGTGTTCATTTCATGCTGTGTTGCTACCTTTCACAGACATGTTATTAATATTTTAATTATGTATACCAGTGCCACTGACAATGTGAGGCTGCAAGATGAATGCAACAGTACAACTCTCCTGCACAGACTACGTTTGTACTGTATGTTATTATAGGCCCTTAATTATAATTGTATGAAATCTGTAGTTGAATTTAGACATCAGTCATCATCATAGCAGATAAAGAACCAGATTCTCTGCCATAAGTTAGCTTATCTTCATTAATGTCAGCAGAGTCCCACTGATTTACACCAACAGAGATGACACAAAAGCACTTGTTATATTTTACTGCCTCTCCCATGCGTTGTACTATTGCAGCATTTCGTTACTCCCAGCATAACAGTTGATTTCCCCCCCCCCATCTTTTCCTCTGTGTGCATTCATTGTTTTGTCAGCCACTTGAGCTTGAAAATATCCTTCCCTAGTTTAAGTGGAGAAGAGGCTTCAGCATTGTGATGTTTGTCCATAGCTATCATGGAGGCATTTTAATTTTTACTTTTTAATCAGAGATAATAGTCGAAGTGTGTTTTGGGTTTTTGTGAATGGTAAGCTGGCTGCCTGTAGCCTTGCTGGCTTTGTTCTGCAATCAGCCACCCTTAAACATTTATGGATGTGAATGGATGTCCTTTCAGCTCCATAGGAGATCCCAAACTGCAAATAATTGAGCACTTATTTTGCTTAATTAGGCTTGCTGAGTTCATTATGGGAACTTTGATGCACTTCTCTTAGTCAAAAGTGTTATGGGGTCATTTTGCTGGATTGGGGTCTTGGTCATGACTCATGAAGAAAAAAAGACCTGATCAAAAAACAGGGATCTGCCTGCACTGCAGTCACGGCAATGGTTGCTGTGAATCCTGTGGTCAGCGTATCCCAGTCAGCCTTAAATGAGCTGGCTCAGGTACCAGTACAAATCTTGCTGTGGCAGCACCAGGTTTAAGCTGATGTGAGCTGGGCGGATTAAACCTGTGCTCTGCTCTGCTCTGCAATGCAGCAGCTGGGCTTCGCACAGCACCCAAACATGGTGGCTGAAAACCATATAGGTTTCAGGCTTCTCGCAGCCCTCTACTCGGGTCTTCACTTTTATAGATAGTTGTCCTTAATGACGGGCTCAGATTTTTAGCCTGATCTGTCTTCTGATGGAAGTAGTCTCTAGGGATGAAGTAGTCTTTTCTGCATGGGAGGGTCTCATATATTTTGTTACAGTTAACAGGCTGCGTGAGAACTTGCAGCTATACTCTGTGAAGAATTGTTTTTTTCAGCTTGGTTGCTATTTTCGATCAAATAGAATATAATTTGTGTTACTGTTTTTTCTCTTCCTTGTTTTTCCCTGACTGGAACAAAAAGTACTCCAAAATTCACTTTCTTCTACGCAAAGTAGCCTGTTCAGAGGTAAATTCACAAAACTGCCTGAAGACAGGAAACTGCATTTGCTTTTCAAAGTGATTCATGCTGTCACGTTGGCCAGTTTTGTCCTCTGCCTGGTGAGGTAAGGCCATGATTCCTGTTTCCCGTGCAACATCACCCAGCACTTGACATTCCTGGTCGTGATGGCACTGCTCCGTGTTGCATAAACGTGAATGAAATGCTCAGTGAAGCAGAGGTGGGACCAAGTATGACACTCGTCAGATGAGTCACGTGGCCTGGCTTCAGCTTGCCTGTGGGTAAGGTTTTGATGAGGCTTAACTGATGGACATTGCAAGGCAGCCTTATGCTAAGCAGGTAACAGTCAGTCTTCCTCTGGTACTGTGGGAGCTTGCTTGGTACCCAGAGCCTGGGAAGCTGAGGAAGAAGCTAGGTCTTTTTTTCCGGTCCCTGAGACTGCTTCTCTTGGGCAGGGGTGAGTCCGGTCTGAGTCCCAGGTATCTTTCTCCTCTGGTGATCCTGAATTTTCAGCTCTTCTCCTGTTCATCTCCAGGACAACACTTCAGCAAGATCCAAGTCTGTACCCAAACCCACGGCAGTTGAAGTGGCACTGGCTTATCGCTTTCCAGGACTCTGGTTTTATGGGGGAACTGAGGGATTGCATTTCACTTGTCCTCTCTTTTGTACTCTCCCATGGGGAATATTATGAGGCAGAGAGCAGCTGCGTCGCTTTCTGTGTACTGATAAATCAAGAAAAATCAGTGTTGTGCACATGTAGTGAATGTGAAAATGCAGTAAGACCTGTTCTGACCTTTAGAGAAATCTTATTTGCTACAAAATTAGCCCTTGGTGTTCAACGTATTTCTTTGAAAGTTCTTTTGGAGATTAAATAATTATTTTTCCATTCAGTTAAGTGGAACAAACCCCCACCTTTTAGACTGAAGTCAAGAGAGGAGTCTGAAATGGTTAAAACCAAGTTATAAAATTCAACTCCTTTGCAACAGACCATAGTTTATTTTAATATATCTTCTGCTAAATTGCATAAAGAGATCTTGTTTTTAATTTCTCAGGCAAAATTGCTTATAATTCAATGATTTATTCCACCTATACCCCCAAAACATTTTCTCACAATTAATATTCTAGAAGTCTGTTTTACCCCAAACACTTTACTGTGTCTTCATTTTTCACATTTGATACGTTTTTTTTAAGTAACAACTAATTTTGCATGTGTGTATAAAGCTTCAAAGAGGGTGTCTCAGAGCTTATGGACATGTGAAGTGTTTAGTGTTTATGCTAAGAAAAGAAGCACTCATCCCTAGACTTCTGAAAAATCTTGACCTGTGGTCAAGCATATCTTAATCAAGGTAAACATGAATAATCATAATAATAGTTATTATTTTTTCTTGTTCTGGGTCTGAGTATATAGTTAATGGCTAAACATCTTACACACACTATTCCATTTTGTTGCCAGCATTGTGTCTTTCCTTAGAGGATATCGTGTTTAGGAAATGAAGTCATATATCCTGTATCTGATTTATTGTTCATATACATACATATGTATGTATTGAAAAAGCATGGCCTTTCTTTGAGGTAGTTAACTTAAAACCAATTTATTACAAAACCTTGTTTGGCCTATAATGAGCAGCAGCACTTTGCTCATACAGTGTCTTGTATTTAATCTGTTTTATGTGGTTGGTTCCATTCAGTTCCGTTTATTTTGTAAAAGGGCTGTGTTGTCTGGCATATATTTAATAATGCAAGCTATTCTGAAAATGTGTGTCTAAGGTTAGAGGTGGATTATTAGATACTATAAAGCTCTGCATTTGCAGTAAGGCTGTATTTGGAAATAACGAGTAGATTTTTTTTTTTTGTTTAATCTCAGTACTTTTATTACCCAACACCTGTGACCAGAAGCATGAAATCTCTATGCTTTCACTATGGGTTGCTCAAAGGCATTTAACAGAACAGCAGAGAGTATTCTTTGTTTGCTTGTTCCCATGTTTAGCATATATGTAGTAAATCCTTGTAGGAAAAAGTAATCAATCAGACTTATAAATCAGTCATTTTTTCATTTGATATGAGAGAGATTTTTGCAATATAAGCTTCTTGGTTTGCTTAGGAAAAAATGTGTTTCTTTATAATGCTCATCTGTCCATCTAAGAGTGTAAGTACAACTTTGCTGCTCAGACCAGAAGTCCATCCAGCCCATATGCTCGCATCTGACACCAGCCAGTGGCTAGCAGCAGGTGCTTAGGGAAAGTCAAAGAAAACTTGACTGGCCAGCCTGGTGAGAAAAGCTTTAAATAGAAAAGACGGCAGAGACTCCTGGACAGTCATAGTGGTGGACACAGCAGGCATGTCGAGGGTTTGGGGTGCTGGGCCGTGGCAATCAACAACGCAAGGCTGAAGTAGAATCACCTGAAGGGCATGGCCATGTGAAAAAGCAAGTGCCTGGGGGACATCCTGTACACGGAAAGCTCTCCTACCCTTTCTGGGCAATCAGAATGCTTAGGTGCCTCTCTGAAATGCCTCCACACTAATTACCACAGTATGGGAAACAAACAGGAGCAATGTGTGTGTATCTGTGTGCAGTTACAGGGCTGTAACCTGAATAGGGTCATGGAGACGTGTTGGGATAGCTCACACAACTGGAGTGCTGCGATGCAGGGACACAGGCTCTTTGGGAAGGACAGCCGGGGAAGGCGAGGAAGGGGAGTCATCCTTTCTGTGAAACAGCAGCTGAGAAGCAAGGAGCTCTGCTGTGGGGATGGGTGGTGAGCCAGCTCAGAGCTCGTGAGCCGGGATTGGCAGGTAAACCAACATGGGTCGTGCTGTAGTGAGTCTGCTATAGGCCACTTGCGCAGGAAGAAGTAGATGAGACCTTCAGACATCTGGGAGTAGCCTCACATTCGCATGCCCTGGTGCTCATGGGGGATGAGAACACTGTGATGCCTGCTGGTGTGCAACACAAAGCAACGATTTCGTGTCACTGGTGACGGAGGAGCAAATGAAATGAGATGCTTTGCTGGATGTCATATTTACAAACAAAGAAGGGCCAATTGGGCATGTGAAGGTCAGGAGGAGCTTTGGCTGCAGTGACCATGAGATGGTGGAGAGCAGGAGCCTGAGAGGAGGGAGCAGGGTAAGAAATAGGATCACAGCCTTAGACTTCAGGAAAGCAGTTTTTGGTCTGCTTAGGGATCTGTTTGGAAGAAGCACATGGTATTCCATGGTCCTGGAGAGAAGAGCAGTCCGGGAGATCTTCAAGGGTCGCCTTCTCCAAGCTCTAATTTGGTCCATCCCAACAAGCAGGCAGCCTGCATGAAGGTGAACAAGGAGCTTCTGACTGAAGTCAGACATAAAAAGGGAGTCTACAAGAGCTGGAAGCGGGGACAGGTGACCCAGGAGGAATACAGAGACAATGTTCAGCTGTGCAGGGATGGGGTCAGGAAAGCCAAAGCCCACCTGGAGATGAATCTGGTAAAGGATGTGAGGGGCAACGGGAAAGGATTTTACCAGTACATCAGCAACAAAAGAAAGACTAGGGAAAACATGGACTCCCTGCTAAATGGTGCAGTACCACTGCTGACAGAGGACACAGAAAAGGCCAAGATACTCAGTGCCTTCTTTACTTCAGTCTTCTCTGGTAAGACTCGCCTTTAGGAATCCAAGGCTCCTGATACCGGAAGGAAAGTCTGGAGCAAAGAAAACTTGCCCTTAGTGGAGGACGATCAGGTTAAGGAACACTTGAACAAACTAGATGTAAACAACTCCATGGGGCCTTATAGGTTGCACCTATGAGTGCTGAAGGAACTAGCTTGTATCATTGTGAGGCTATTCAGTTATCTTTGGAAGGTCATGGGAATTTGGGAAGGTTCCTGAAAGTGGGGAAGAAGACAAGTATCACCCTGTCTTCCAGAAGAGCAAGGAGGAGGATCTGGGGAACTACAGGCTGGTCAGCCTCACCTTGATCCCTGGGAAGGTGATGGGGCAACTAATCCTGGAAATAATTTCCATACACAACAAGGACAAGAAGGTGATCCAGAATAGTCAGCATGGATTTACGGAGGGGAAAGCATGTACCAGTACAGGCTGCATGCTGGCCAGCTGGTAAGCTGCTTGGCAGAAGAGGACCTGGGGTTCCTGCTGGATACCAAGCTGACCACAAGGTAGGAATGCACTTTTATGGCAAAAGTGACCAACAGCATCCTGGGCTGCATTATGAAGAATATTGCCAGCAGGTGGAGGAAGGTCATCCTCTCTGCTTAGCACTGATGAGGCCACATCTGGAATACTAAGTCCAGTTTGGGGCTCCACAGTACAAAAAAGACATGGACTTACTGGAGCGAGTCCAGCACAGGGCCACAAAGATGGTTAAGAGACGCGTGGAAGGGCTGAGAGAGCAGGGACTCCTCAGCCTGGAGAAGAGAAGGCTGAGGGGCTATCTTACCAATGTGTATAAATACGTGGTGGGAGGCAATGCAGAAGAGGAACCTAGACTGAGCAAGAGGCAGGGTGCACAAATAGAGCACATGGAATTCCGTGTGAACACAGGAAAACACTTCTGTGAGGGTGGTCGAACACTGGAACATGTTGCCCAGCCCAGAGAGGTTGTGGAGCCTTCATCCTCAGAGGTATTCAAAACCCAGCTGGACACGGTCCTGGGCAACCTGCTCTAGGTGACCCTGCTTGAGAAGGGGGCTGGGCTAGATGACCTCAAGAGGTCCTTTCCAGCTTCAGCTGCTCTGTAATTCTGTAACTTCTCTGATACACCTTTCCATCTTCCAGCAATTTGTTAGTGTGAGGCTTCCTGTGAAGAAGTTGTGCTTAAAGGATGTGTTTGCATTTTGACCAGAAATTGTTTGACTGTTGTTAGATGTATTTAAAGGGCCACGTTTATGGATCTTTCTACACGTGATATTTCTACTGATGTTCTGTGTAGAATGAATCACAGGATGATGATAGACTTAACACCCTAAAACTTCTGTTATCAAAGCTTTTATTGCTGTTGTCAATTAATTCGCACTGAAGCTGTTACAGACTTTCTCAACAAAATCCTATTGTTTTAGGCACCGTTCAGTTGGAAGCCCCTGTAAATTAAGCAGTACCACATGATGCTTCCAAAGACGAGAATTTGACAGGGCCACGTAGCTGAATAGTTAGAATGGTGTTTGCATGTGCCACTTTACACTTTCCCAGATAAATCCTGGCCATAGGTTGGGCTTTGGCATGGGCTGTGGTCTCTCCCCACAGGGCTTTTTGGACATGGCACCTTCTGTTGTGGAGGTTAAGGGCGTAACTACAGGGAGAACTACACCGCAGTAATAATGGTGGCACATGCTGTTCTGTGCCGCTTACGCTCAATGCCAGGGAGCAGCCTCTGGCATAATTAATTTATTAGTATTGCCATAGTGACAGGAATGTTCTCAGGCCAATATTGCTTGCTTATTATTTAGAAATACATAGCAGGGAGGTGGGGGATACTGGAAGTCTGTTAGTCCATTTCCAGAGCAAGACTGGTTTCTGTTGAGAAATACCTGGGAAATGGAAAATGAGTAAGTACTTGGAGAACATCTAGTAAATCGTAATAAAATTCCGTTTTCAGCTTTCGCTGTATATGAATATCCATTTTTGTCGATAATCCAGCTGGCTGAAGTTATTTTTTGCCGAAGGAGAGTTTCTGTTTCCTGGAGAACCCATGTTAAAGAAATTACTTCCTTTCAAGGCTTGATAAAGGGCACTTTAAACACACACTGTGTAAACTTGAAAAGGTGCACCATGTTGTCATTGAACCTTACGGTAAGTATGATGTGTAATGTTATTACTGAGCTGCTTGAGGCTTTGTATTGGTTAAAAATTGTATGGCAGCCCACAGCCACTGTGGCCATCCACAAAGACAGTATCTGTTGATGGCACACTTTGGCAGGTAAGAGCAACAGTGCTGACAGGGGCAGGCATACTTGAAGGAGAGATTTATCATCAGAATGGCAGAGAGAGACAGTGAATAGGTTTGTTCAGAAACTTGATTTCTATGCTATTGTATCTTGCTTGACACCTTATTGTTATAATGAATTATTCCTTTAAAGTTGTTTAGAAGACCTTAGAAATTCCTTTAAGATATGCAGGCACGTGCTGGCCCTGTAGTTAGTCTCACGATCAGTTATACCATACTTTTGATAAATGTGAGCAGATCAGCAGGACTTTTCTATGGAAATTAACCCTTTTCACTGAGACAGAAAATGCCTTCTGGTTACCTATCGGTTGTATTAAAGAGGAGATCCAAAATACGGCTGTCTGCTTTAGATTGATCTCTTGTTGTGAGCAAGGTTGTGGCATTTTGTGCATTTTGTATGTGAAAATAACCAAATCATTTGTAGCACCATGGGTTGCAAAGCAAAGAGGTGTAGAAGCTTCAGACATCCAGACACTTCAAAGGGGTATATAGAAAGCCTCATCTGCTTTGCGTATATGACTTATCATAATCTGTAACTGATTTACTGAACTGAGCAGCCAGGCAATACTTGCCAGCTGATAGGTTCCGATATGTATGGTTGAATTTAATCTGATCTAAGATAAGGCAGGATAAGCCTGTATCCAGTATATTATCCAGTATGTTAAACCAGTGAGTCAGAAAAGCCCTCCCTGAGAAATAGCGAAGAAATGTGTGCTGGTAGTGTTTCTGCAACTGTGATGAGTCTAGAAATAGAAGTGAGGCAGTGCTTGTTAGCAGAGGTAGTATCTTTTGCTGGGGTGACAGAGGTAGTTTGGCAAAAAGAACTGAACCGAAACCAAAGCCAAGCTTTTGGGCAACAAGATCTTCTGACTAAAAGCTTGCTTGTTTTTCCAGCTACATAAATGGCTTTAATAGCTTGTTATTAGTCAAACTGGTACTCAAAGTAATTTTTGTGCCCAGAAGCTTTTTTTTTCTTTTTTTCTAACAAAAGATACCGTTCCTACCTAAACAAATAGGTACAATACAGCCTTGCTGTAAAGCAGCATTCCAGTATACCTGCAGCTTGGTTAGAGGGTGATGAACTTGTTACAGGCAGCATCATTGTTTATAGAGCATCCGTAAAGAGGTTTGTTCGTAAGGATCTGAGCACTCCCCAGCGGTGCATTAAGTGATTGCTGTTGGGCTTTGGGTCTGCCTTCCGATGCGCGTGCTCGGGGACAGGCACACGCCAGGCAGCGGGCTTCTGGGGTTGCCACTGATGCAGCTGAGCTGCATCCCTGGAGCAGGCTGGGCTAGGAGCCAGTTTTGCTGGGCTATTTTCAGATAGACACAAAAATCATTTTAGAGTTTTCCACTAGTAGAAGACACGAGTGAGTCAGAAGCTGTTTGTCTTATAGTTTCTCCTCAGTGGATGTGCTTCCCCACAACTTGAGGACCTAGCTCCCAGTCAGCAGGGTCTCAGCCCTAGTTTGAAGAGACTCCAAGAACTTGCTGCTAGAGGCAAGGACGTCTAATACCTGCCACACCAGACTTACTGCTCAGGCTCAAAGGACACCATGCACTGTGGGTTCAAACATAACTCTACATGCAATGTGTGTTGTAGTTCGGCTTTCAAACTTATGAAGGCAGCCCTCAGGGGAACTGTCTACCACATCATCTCCTGGACGGCTGGATTCAAACACTGACTTCGTGCTCTGATCTCATCAGCATGAGTTCATTCCCTCCTGCAGGACCACTGTGATACAGTCTGTCTGATCATGGCGTAATTGAGAAATGTGGAAGTTTTTATGGAGCAGGTGACAATAAGAGCAGCGTGTTGGATCTCCTTTTGCTGTTTATGGCCTTTGTGGACACCATGAAAGAAGTCTTCTCTAGATTATTCTAAGATTGCACATAATTTGGGATGGGACGTCATTTTCTCTCCTGAGATCAGGCCATTTGTTCATGATTTAACTTTTTGGTACAGAAACACATACCACAACACTCAGCACTTGTATGGAAGTTGAGCTTTCAGAGTCCGGTCCAAAATTAGGAGGGACGAAGTACTGAATCAAACCTTGTTGCTTTCTGATCCGAGCATAGAGTGTACTAATACAAGATGAATAGTATACCAAATAAACAAATATGACTTTTTTTGGATTTAGAGATCCACTGAATGGAGGACATCCCTTTACCATATTAATAAGTACTGCCAGCATCCTTGACATGGTACAATAATTATACAGTATAAGCTTTATTAATGAGTTCAGATTTATATGATGGATCTCTTTGCTTTGTAGACTCATCTCCTTTGAAGTTTCTTCTGATCAATCAGTAACTATTCCCATATCTGTACCTACTGAAGAATTTTGTTTTATCTTTTAAAGGACATGTCTTTCTGGCTCAAAACCCAGCCATTATATTTCTTTAGTTTCACAGTTTTTATAGTACAGTCTGTCATCCAGTTTAATATTTATCAGTAGTAATAACTGACTGCCAGGGTATTTTCAACATTAATTCCGGGTGTCTGTGCACTGGATAGTCCTGCATTCAGAATTACTAAGCAGACCATGCAGGCAGACACTTTGGCTGTAACTTGTTTGCTCATTTATATACAGAAGAATGGAGATGAATAGCTAATTTTGCTGCAGAGAGTTGTCTGCTCTGAATCCCAAACGCTCCACAAGAGCCTGATCAAACCATTGTAGCAGCCTTCCACTAACGGAATGGATTAATTGTTCCAAACTTCCTTTTCTTTCTCTCGCCTGCCCCCCCCCCCCC
>Ga0065711_1002861_pt1 | contig 35321 bp, 20 predicted proteins | sample Hoacrofraction12_FD_59098 | JGI IMG/M metagenome (GOLD analysis project Ga0065711, IMG submission 59098) | Hoatzin crop microbial communities from Cojedes, Venezuela - Epithelial fraction 12 v2 (version 2) | ecosystem: Host-associated > Birds > Digestive system > Esophagus > Crop | place... | reverse complement strand
GGTCAGGTCTCTATGTCCCACCTCCTGTCACAGGGTCCTCACTCCTCGAGTCCCAGACTCGCCGGTACAGGTGTGCTGGAGAAAAATGTGTACCATTATCCATCTGCCTTCAGTACCCAGCTAGGCCTGCCCTGGTCACGCATGCAGAAGCGAAGCCACGAGGAGACAGGCAAACTCTGCTGGAACTCCTTCCCCCAGCTCGTGCACGAGGAGCGAGAGCTTTGGGGCACGCATGCCCAGGACAGGAGCCACAGGGAGATGCTGAAGTTTAGGGTTCCAATGCAGCTGCACCTATACGCCCACTGATGGCAAGCGCTGGCAGGTCAGGCAGCAGCTAAGCATTGGGCTCGGGGGCTTTACCTGTTCTGAATGTCTAAGCTTAAATCCTCAAGCACCAAAAGTTTCAAGACTAAAAAAAAAAAAATAGATGCTGAAGTACAGTTAAAGCTCAAGAACTGGAGGTGAGAGTTAGAGCACAAATTGTTGAGGTGCAGGGAAGGCTGTCATTCAGTCCAGGAGGGAGAAGACACAGGGAAACAATAATCTCAGGTGATTTCTTACAATCGCTGCGTCCTCAAATCCTTCCAGAGGACAAAACGAAGGAGGTTATAAAAGTTATTATCTGAAGAGACGCAGGAACAAGCAATATCCCTGGCACAATCGCTCCTTGTAATTATCTTGAAGCATTTCCTGGAAGAGTCATCACGCACGTTGCAGCATCTGCCTGTTTCCCCGGCGTAACCACAGCAACACTTGCTTTTCTGCTTCGACTGGCAAAGAACAGAAGGGATTTGGGATGAGAGCAGCGAGCGGAAACGCCAGGTGAATGCTGCAGAATACAAAATTCCAGGCTGCATTGGCTTATATTTAGCAGTCGTTTGCTCTTATGAAGAGAGTTATCAAATGGCGATCAGCTGGAATTAAACAGCCAAGTGTGACTTTTGTTTGCATCCCCAGTGGATGTTTCGGTCTGCAGAAGACGGCTGCATGAAAGATGGCTGTGTTACACTGCTCTCCTTCCCAGCCTGGAGGGATGCGGGCTGTAAAATGTGACTTAGGGGTGCCTTACAACAAGGATTAAAATTAAGGTAGAACTGAATAAAATATATCATTGTAAAGAAATAATTAAGAAGTCTATATCACATACCTGTTACATACAGGGGGTGGCTGTTTTGGTTTTTTTTATTATTTATTTTACTGCATACTGCTCATCTTAGGGTGGAAACCAGAAAAGAGGTTTCTATTTTATTTCATTCGTTTCCTTCTATTGCTCCATTGCTGCATAAACATTCTTTTGTGTACATGCAACAACAGCAGAAAAATACATTCCCAAAAAAACTTATGGAATACATTTTCCCCATGGAAATTCAGTGTTCATGAGAAGGGAAAAAAGTGCAAGGTTTGGAAAAGGAGATTGGGGAAGATAGGGAAGGGCAGGTTTAAGACCACTTTTTTTTTTTTTTTTACCCCTCCCTCTATGACAAGATCAGGTCCAGCACTGATTTAATTCCACCTCAAATCTCTTGGCCCTTTCAGCTGCTTATCAGGCATGGCTTTGTCTAAAACCCACCTCTACACATACAACTTAAAGTCAGTGATTAATTTGGCTGGAGAGCCTAAGCTGGACTTGCATGGTGTTTGCTTAGATGCTTCACCTGGACACGAGTTTTATTCTCCTTACCCTCTTCTCCCTCCTCCTGTCCCAGCTACAAAATAAGCACTGCCACGGAAAACGGCATGCTCCCTGGTCAGGAAGTCAATAAAGGGCTTTGTCCCCTTAAAAAGAAGGAATTAAAGTGCCTAAATAGTTCACAATTTACAAAAGAAACAAACCACACTTATTTCTGCCCCTTGCTGACATGCATTTTCTTTCATTTACATGAGTAAAATCAGACCAGAAACTTTGCTTAAACCCATGGCACTACTCTCATTTTACACAAAGCGAGGAACAAGTTTCTCCATCTCCACATGGCTGTGGATGTCAAGAACACAGTATTTCATTCCTTCCCTTCTCCCAAACCAAGCCCTCGTCATTTGGTGTGGAAAGCCTCTCTTATAATAGTGATCCTAGAAAATAATAATAAATAAATAATAATTTTTTTAAAAATTATATTCTTCTCCCTGCATTCCTCATACTTGAAAGTGTGGGTACAACAGAGTCTAAGGGACCTATACCTGACTTATTTTTTTTCTCCTGGAAGGAAGCCAAAAGCCTGCTCGGAGCAGTGCCCCCGCCCCGACGGGACCAGCTGGGCTGGGGAGCGCTGGGCATGGAGCAGCCCAACCGCCCCGCTCCCAAACAGCCGACGTGACTCCTTCTGTCAAAGAGCTATGGGCTGCCCCACTGCAGCCCGCCCAGGCCCCAGCCCGAGAAAAGTGAAGGGTGAAACTATGAAAAAGCACAAAGCCAGTCAATACTTTCTCATCAAAAGCCTCATCACCGGATCTATAGACGCCGATCAAAATGAGACGCAGCGAGAACGGACAGAAAGTGGTAAAGGTAAGAAATATTTAGCAACATTCTTGGCACTTTTTTCGACTGGCTGGATAACTGAAACACCTTAAAAAAAAAAGAAAGAGGAAAAAAAAGAGACATGATGCTGTAAGACTAATTGAACCAATAATCAAAGGCTGTCTCTAATTCTTGGACTAGGAGGTCAATTATCGAAATGAATTTGACAGCAGATAGGTGGTAACAGTGTGCAATTACCATTTAAAGACTTGATAATTATGGCAAGAATTAGTCTGTATTTTTAACTGCGGCAAAATCCATCAATTTTTAGTAGTTATTATCTTGATTATAAGATGAAACAGATTCAGCTATGTCTTGTCAAACTGACAGAAACCTGAAAATACAATGGGCGCTGATAACCGGCTGATGAAATGAGCCAGCCGAGGTTAAAATTTCCTTTCCTTAACTGGAAAGTGAAATTGCAGATGTGAGAAAATTTTAATGTTCAGAACATTCGGCAAGGAAAGACCTAGACAAATTTAAACTCAAAAATACTAGGAATAAGAAATGCATATTATTATGAGGTTTGCCAAAATTAGTCAAAACATGGGCTTCTCACTCAGACAACTAAACTCCCAATTTTGCAAGTCAGAAACAGCTACAGAGTCATAATCCTGCATATTTAAAGAATTACTGTGCTCTTCTGCCATTCCCCATGGCTTTATGAACCTTTCAGTTCATGAGTTCGTGCTTTCAGAGCTCCACAAGGCTGGTGAGCATGGATTTTGACGTAGGTATTTCTAACAGAAAAAAAAAATCTGGAAACTCTAAAATTTCAATCTAAAAGCACAGATTGAGCTTGATGACCTTTCTTCCTGGAGGTGGACCATGCATTTTTTATTTTCCTGTTGAAGCAATCTGAAAACAGACCAGTGAAGCTCTCCCTGTTCTTCATAAGCCTGCAGTCCAGGGAGGTTCAGAAAGGAGGGAAACTCGGGGAGACCCTGCTGTGCTGGGAGGACGAACGCCCACGCAGGAGAGCAGCGGCACAGCCCAGCACCAACCACACGCGGAAAAAGCCAGAAAATGGTGTGAAACACAGCGGCTGAGAGGCATTGTGACAGCAACCACGACACCACTAAGAACAAAATCATTTGCATCCTTGGAGTTGTTAAAAAAAATGCAACAAACAAAGTAAACAGTTTTTGACTGGGTTGTTTTTTTTTAAGTATAAATTTTTCAGGAAACATATCAAGAAAAATGAAAATCCTCAACAACTGATGGTTGTGGGAAATGAAACAAAACAACCTTTTACAGAAAATAATTTCCTCCCTAAAAAAACTTCAGTGATTTTTGTCACAAATTAGTTTTGATGAAGAAACAATGCAAACAAAGGGCTTTAACAGGTGCCCCGATGCTTCCCCCCGCCCCATCTCACAACGCTCCTCCAGACCTGTGTTCCAGAGCTATTCCCCCTCCGCTTCTCGTTGCCACTTTGCTGACACCACTCTTTGAAACAATCATTTTTCCTCAAGAACTCTTAATTTTAAGTTTGTTTTTTTTTTTCACATTAGGCAAATTAGCATGTGAAACGATCGGATTTCACCGCACTTTATATAAATTTATTTACTTAGTGGCCTCTCAGTTCCATGCTGAATTTGGAAAAAATGTACTCTTTTTTAAATTATAAATAATGAACCGAACTCCTGCTGTATTGGAAGTTGCTACTCCACTGTCAGTCTAAACAGCCCAGTAATGTTTTTGTATGCATGTTTTGTATAAATTGCCACTTAGAGGAAAATAAATGCTCAGAACTATGACCACCTGAAGTCCTAAAGAAGAACATCCCTCTTACATGGTGAGATGATTGTTTGATTAGAGACTGCATTTCTCAAGTATTTAATAAATAAACATTAAAAGAACTCACTTAAAATGGTAAGGAATCTCTGTTACCATGCATCCCGCCATCTGCAGAGGTGCAGCGTGGCAGAAGAGCGCAGGAGGGAGCAACGCAATGCATTCCCGGGCTGGATCCAGCACAAGGACGGGGCTCAGGAGGGTCTCCACACCAGTAACACACTGGTGAGGACCTCAACGCCTGCACAGACCTTCCTTACATCACCCCGAGGAGCAAGCAGGAACCATTCTGGACAAACCGTTGCATCTTCAGCTAAACACTCAGCACCAGCCCTCTGCCCGCTGCTTTCCAATGAGGACCACGTTCCCCGGCGTGCCCAACCGAGCGCGCCCTGGGCTCCTGCGCCTGGCGTGATGGAGCTGGGGGATGCGGCACAGGTCACGCTCCCCTTTGAGCCTCTCCTCTCCCAGAAATCAGTATCTACTACATGAAGTCTTAAAACCCACAAATTAATCCCACCCCCCCTTTTTTTTTTCCTAAACTTAAAAAAAAGATTTAAACATTTTTAAAATTAAAAAAAAAAAGGCAGAAAAAGCCACCCAAAAGAGTCTGGAAGAGTTCAGACATCTTGAGCCACGGCAGTTTCAAAACCCCAGGTGCATCTGTAAGTGGAACACGTCTTCCACCCCGAAGAGATGAGGGAGGTTACAGGCAAGGAGAAAAATACGCGGTGAGGAAGCAGCACCAATACTGCGCTGATGCTAACAGGCTGGAATTTTTCCAAGCCCGGGTACCAGGGATTTGAGGGATCAATATAGACAGATCCTGATAGAGAGTCAGGAGGAAGAAAATAACACAGTTTGTGCAGGAGAAGCAGCCCTGCTGCCTCGGGGATAACAACAAACCTGTTTCAGAAGCAACACTGAAGACCAGCCACATCATCCAGCCAGGAAAAAGGGGAAAATCCCACAGCACACGCTGCAAACCAGCCCCAGCGTGGCAAATCCCGTCAGCAGGTATGACAACTCCATAAACCTCCCCAGCAAGGTCTCCTGACCTTCCCACATTGCTCTTTAGAGTATAAGCAGTAACAAACCCCTTTTCCCAGCGCTGGTATGCTCTCACCCAGGTGTCCAGGTCACCTCCCCACAGCCACACAGCTGCCTGCAGCTCCACCCCCAGCCCAGCAAACCCATGTGAGATGTAGCCTCACCTCCCAGTCCTGCTCTCATGCAATGAGCTGTAACGCCGCTGCAGTGATTTCTCATCCATCAAGAAGTGACGGGAACGCTTTGCAGCCATAAAAGTAACTGCATCCCAGATTGGAAGGAAAGGCTGCTGATTTGTTACCAGGGTAATTAGTAAAAAAGTACCACCTGTATGTCGTTTCCTTCAGGAGGAGCAATTGAAAGTGAGCCAGTTCTTATCCCAGCTGAACGTCGCTGTCTGCAGGAATGAGCAGAACACCCAACCCCCAGCAGATGCTGAGCAGAGGTAGTGGTTCCCGCTTGCCCTGTACCAGCCACAGCTGCCCATCGCTTCACACCATCCCACTCCTCCTCACACCGACTGCTTCTCACCTCTGTCCCTGGTGAAGAGCAGCTGTCAAGGCCACCAGTTTACAGAGGTTTCAGTCAAGAGTACTGTCAACATGCTGAAAAAGCATAGCAACATAATGCCATGGTACTCCAAACCGAGACCATTACGTCAAAAAGTAAAAAAACAAAACAAAAATGTACTGCTGACCGTATTGTTTCGAAACGTTCCTGCCCTGCTGTCCCAAGAAAATGAGGAGGACCATGCTGCAACCCCCAGGCTGGGCTGGATAGGCAGCAGAGGAGGACAAACTCCATAGGCAGTATTTTTTCCTAATGCAGAGTCCTGCAGCGGGGAGGAACATCTGCGCCGACAGGGATGCTCCGCAAAAGCAAGCAGCATGGCAGGCATTGCCAGCCGGGCACTGCGGCCAGGCAGTGGAGCAGGGTGCTTTTTTACAGAAAAACCCATAGCTCCAGGCAGAGATGGGGTGGGACAGCTCTGCTACGAAGGTTTAGCCACGGCGAATGGGGATGTGGCCTCAGGGAGACCACCAGGGCCTCGCGCGCAGCAAAACCAATGCACGGGTCTTGTTAAATAAGGCCCATGATCTGCAGAGCTTCCCCATTTTTCCAGCGGGTGAGCCTGCTGGTATTTCCCCCTGGGTGGCTGACTGACTGCTCTGCATTTCAAGCTTCTTAACAGATGGCACAAGTCCAGAAGCGGTGACATTTCATTGCAAGAGCAGAATGAAACGTTTGAACATGAGAAATAACGCTCTGCCCCCAAAATAGCGCCAAGAATGCCAAGTTGGTATTAAAAGCAAAATATCAAACATCCGTATGTTGGTCCCAGACTTTCTCCTTAAGCTTTTGCTGGGGGATTTGTTGGCTGGGAGTCCCCAGAGGTTGTGGGCTGTGGCGAGCCGGGATCTGCAGCCCATGCCCCTGATGGTCGCAGCAGCGTATTTACTCTCACTCCAGTGACACGCACGACTGTAAGACTTTTTCCTCTCCATTATGTTACTGAGAAAAGCATAAATCTCATTATTCCAGAATATGAACAATAATAAAAAAACATCTGGGATGCCCTTGATGCCTTCCTGAAAGGTGAATGCTAGTTAGCACAGTCCTACTTGTTTCTGCATTTGAACTGAATGTATCCAAGAGTTTTCACAGGTGAAGAATGCATTAAAATAGTCCTGAAACCTTCCTGCTGAAGTGCAGTAGTGAAAAACATGAGGAAAAAGAAAATAAATGGACATGAACATTTCTTTCACTGAGTGAAATACTCTTCTAATAGCACAGAAACCACGCCAGGGTATGAAGCCAGGGATTATTCTCTGTGTGAGCAATTTGTCTCACACTTGAGCACTGCCTAGATCTTGCAAATTTCTGTTAAATACCTTTTATTGTTTTCCTTATTAATGGATTTTGCAGCAATATCAGCTGCCATGGATTTGTCTGCTGACTTTTAATGAGTCCTCCGTAGTGGCAGTTTCACGGTTTCAGGTATCAGATGGGTGGACCTGTGCGCATGGCACGGGTCCTGCCTGGTAAACCTTTCTCCATGGACAGGCAGAGTAGGATTAAAGAAATTATACAGCACTAAATATTGGAGGGTGGAAGAGAGGATCACCATTTTAATACTCAGTAACAAAAGAACTAAGGTATTTTGCTCTTTTCCTATTTTCCTTGGCAAATCAAGAACACTTCATACATTTCTATATAATGAATACATACAGATTTCAGACTTTTAGCATAAAAGTGGAGTTATCCGTAACTAAGGCATCAGAAGAAAACAATGATTATTATTGGGTTCCTAGGTGCCTGGATATTTATAAAATCACCATTATTCTGGCGATCTTCAATGAAGATGAGCAGAAATTCACTCTGCTAATCTTTACCGCTGCGTTCTACCACGCGTACCTGGATCAGCTCCTTTCACCTCTGTTCATGGCTGGTATGCTGAGGTGTTGTCTTCCATTTCATGCCTATGTGTCTTTTAATACTGGATAATGTTACCTTTGTGGATATTTCACATGTCGCTTAGCTTAAAGGTCTGCACGCTTGGGAGATTATGTGATGTTAACCGACACAGAGCACATAAAGCATGCTATAGACGCTAACGTTAGATAAGGCGATAGTTTGATCCAGGAGATGATCATACCATGAAATAAATGAGGCATTTGAATCCAGGGTGTTTGCAGTTCAGGTTCATCCCTGCTTTGGTGTAGATCGTACCTAGATGGTTGTTGGCCTGTGGTGTCCGACAGTCCCAGCGAAAGCCAAGGGCAGCTCAACCTCGGCGCGGGACCAAGAGAACCCACCACAGACCATAAGCCAGAGAGGGCTATGAATGACAATTAAAACCGATTCCCAGCAAAGAAATGGTATCCGGAGAAAAATACCCAAACCAAAACAAAAGAGAAACTTGCTGATTACAGCTAAGGCTTTTGAAGATTACATCAAGTCAAACTTTTATTAGCAAAGTTGTATTTCATGTAAAATGAAAATATCTTTTAAAACCATACATGCACATATGCATGATACAAACAGCAACTACAGTACAACACGTTTCTCTAAACTTTAATAAATGCACACTAACATTTAGCTCAAAAAGTAACATTGTAACGGTGACACCACATTTGCTTTGATCTTTTCCCATGAAATTACAAAGTATCTTGTTTAATGTAGTAGCAGTAGTAATAATAATAAAAAACGAAACAGACAGTATGCTTTGGCTCAAACCCACCTACTGGTTCCTGCCTGAAAACTGAACAAATCAGTGCAGATCACTTGAGACTTTCGCAGGAAAGATCTGGAGCTGCAATGTAAACATGTACCGGTACTCCAACACGGTTTATACGCCTGATTTTGAAATACTAAACATTAACAGAAATACAGCTGAGGGCTTGATCCGTTGTGAAACAAAGGAAATTCTCTTGCTGTGAAGAATTTCCTTTCTTAATATCCATTCTTACAGGTATGTAAAATAATCTAGATTTACTACTCATCTGCAAAATAATGACTATAAAAAGTTATGGTAAGCTTTCCTTTCAGAAGTGTGCAAGCACCAGTGAGTACTACTCTAACCTTAGTTTACAAAACTGCATGTGGAATTACTGTTAAAAACCCCACCTTTTTATACAGAAAGATTGTGCTAGTATTTGTTTCCATCTCAAAAATAACATTGTCCTGGAAAGTTTTATTAAAACCTCTCATGCATTGGATCTGACCAATTCAGTCAATGGAAGCATTTGTCAGAGAAACAGCTACTCATCAAAATATGTGTCGTAAGAACACAACAGAACAAAGATCATAAATCATTAAATGACATGCTAAGTAGATCAATTTAAAATCTGAGTTACAGGGAAGGTTTTATTAAATTTATTATACATAAGCACACATTTTTATCCAGAGGGGAAAGTCATTTTCTGATTTGGTTCCTAATTCTGCTCTTCCTAAAGATGCAGCCCCAGAAGGGCTTCGGCACCCAGTTCTGTACCGTTCTCCTTGCTGAAGAGCAGAGTCAAGCACAAGCGAGGATTTCTTGAGGCTGGGACTCCAGCTTTTACCAGAGAATGAAGCTGGGGCCACTCCTACAAGTTCTTGATTGTGCAATTGCATGTGTATTTTTTTTTTAAATATAAACTTAGGTCTGAGATTACAATCCATACCAAGCCAATGGTACGCTGCTCCGTGAACGCGAGCAGCTCACTTGCACAGGAGTTAGCACACAGGGCGTTTTCCCCATTAGTTAGGAAGAGCTGATTTTATTTGCTTAATCTCATGCGCAGTCCAAACTGGACAACTTTCTGAGCAGCATCCATCCCCGTCTCGCTCCGGAGGAGGCTGCTTAAATCCACAAGCCAGATTCTTGGGGTCAGGGAAATGCCTCCTCCTGGCGGGATGAAACTGCATCCCGAGTTGACTGAGATACCAAATCTGAAAGTGTCATTTCCCCTCTCACACTTGTGCTGCCAGCAAAACGCCATGGCGTACCATAACCAAACAACAGCCGTGGCACTGGGTAATTCAGAAATTCCCCACCCAACTTGATCCGCGTGCTCACACGGCTGCCTGTCCCCGACTCCCTCCTCCCAGCAGGCAGTCTGAAATTCCCTGCTGGGTATTAATTCATGAAATCACCACAGAGTTCCATCAACTAATTTTAATAAACACTCCCGGACAGAGTAAAAAAAGAAAAAAAATTATTAATGTACTATTTCAGAACTGCAGTACAGGTGGTGATCCTTCTTACTCAGCATACATGGCCACATTTCTTCTCACCTGCCTAGTAAAAATTGCAGCCCACCTCCCGGCAATGACAAAATCTGAAAAAAACTGCTCAGGAAAAGCTACGTCCGCTCTGTTAGTTTACTTTTGAAAGCAAATCTCTGAAAAACCACTAATGGCTGCACTTTCCAAGGTACACTGTATGAGTGGTACCCTTACAATAAGAAATAAAACCCCAATGGGGAAGAAAAAAAGGAAAAGAAATGATTGGGAAAGAGCAAAAAGCTCATGCGAGTGAGATTCCCTGGGAGTTTCAGCCATTTGTTTAATATTCATTGGGCATATTCCTCAAAAGTCAGCGCGCGCTGTACAAATTCCATTGCATTTTTGTCACTGTATGATTTTTAGGCCCTGAGGCACCATGAAACAGCAACATTAAGATTTAAGGATCTGAATTAAAATTTTAATAGAAAAAGCACTCATACCGGCCCAGCTGAGTAGCACATCACAGGAATGTCACAAACATCTCTCAGCAGCCACAGAGCAAGCGATAGCACAGGGGATTTATATTCATTATTCGATAATTTGACACTCACTAATACGATTTGAAATTTGTGTCTGTTTAAGGTAGGCATTTTCTGGGACAATGAGCCTTGCAGGTCCACAGTGACCCAAAGCACCAGAAAATGGATGATGGGGACCGCGGTCGGGCCACATCCAGCCTCGCCACGTGCATCTGCCCAGCTGGGAGAGCTCTGCGGGCTCCGGTCCTGCCCTCCCCAGGCCCCTGCCCGGCCAGCTCCCGAATTTCATTCCTACTTCAAAGGACCTTGATCATGCACTAGTGCAGACATTTCCTAAAGGAACGCGTTAAAAACAGCCTGAAGCTGGCAACAAAGGTTGTCACACGCCTAATCAGTTCTTTGACTTTCTCTGGTTTGGGTTGCAGCACACAGGAGTCAGCAGATAAAGATCCTGGTGGGAAATGTCTCTGCTGATGAGATGCCAGTTTCCACATTGCTCCAATTATGCACTCCCTTCTTTTTAAAATGATTTTTTTTTTTCAAAATTATAAATAGTTTGGACTATTGCAGCATTTCGATTGAGTGAGATACAGAAAATCAAGCTTTATCAATATTAAAACTGAACGACTTCGGTCACTGACATGGAGGGGGGGTGATTTCTGACTGAGGGCAGATTTCCACTCATCCTTTTATAGTAATATACGTGGCATCACTGGGCATTTCGGGCTGGCTGTCTAGGCTTTCCTTTTCCCAATCAGAGGCTAGATGAAAGGCCCTTACAAGCCAAAACTAAAAAAAAAAAGAGGAACAGCTATGCAGAAGCATCAAGCACCGAAGGCCACTCGGCTTTCAGAACTGGATGAGCGCTGGGGAGGAGTAAGGTGGGCTGTGTGCGAACCCTGGCCCTTCTACTGGGAACAGCCTGCGTTTCTGTGGGCAACTAACGCATCTTAATTGTAGCTGTTACTGGAAACTCGTAACCATGTGAGTGATGCTTGCTTCCTCTCTTTCTTCCATTGAGGTAATGGAGACCATGAAGGAGCCATTGGGGATATTTGCCTAATTACTATCACGATGCAAAATGGCTTTTAGGATCTTTTCCTCCTGCGGTAACTATTTAAACAATACTGTAATTGAAGTGACAGTCATTTGTAAGTGCGAGAAGAAATAAAGCCACATTGATATTCTACTCAAATAAGCATATTCCAAAATACAAATGCTTTTAAGGAAACTCAGGAGATTCCAATACAAAAAGACCAAAAATATGTGCTGTACAGCTTAGCTGAGTTAGTGTTGGAGAGGCAAAGAAAAGAACCAGATTTAAATCAGCATTCAGTAAACAAAATATAAAAGAAACAATACTGTAATATTTTCTCTTTGCTTTCATTTTTGTTTATTTAACAAGGAACAGCTTGAAAATAAATGACCTCTTGCAACTCAAGTCAGGTAGGTCTATTTTATGCGATACTAGAAAAATGTGAGCTCTATATGACTGGTGTACACACGACTCCCTCTGAAAACTGGTTTGGCTGGTCCAGACTCCTACTGAGAAGCAATTCTATTCACTCCTACACAGCTATACAGACTCATGCTAGCAACATGTCTCATTTCAAAATCAAACAAGGCTGATTTTTACTTGTGGCAATATTAATCTCATATGTACAACGTCTCCGTGAAATGTATGCTAGCGCACAAATATACAGATATGAGACAGACAACGAGCATCTTGCTTAGAAATGCAGCTTGCAGAGACCGGGGAAAACAAATCAAAACACTTTCTAATGACGGTGGATGGGAACCCTGTTTCGCCTTGCCACAGGAAAGTTACTGCAGCTTAACTTCTTTAAGGAAATAGTGCCAGCTACTGGACAGCAGACTCATCCACAAGGCCAGAGCTTTGTCTTTTCAGAGCAATTTTTCTATAGATAAAGTTGCATCTCTAAGTATTGGTAATTGCAGTCAGCTGTAACCACTAAAATAATTTTAGAGTATCATAAGGAAATGAGTTTGCTTCTTTATGAAAAATTATACAATATACAGAATATACTTCTCCAGTATTTTAAATTACCATTTTTCTCAGCAGGATGCATTGTGTCACTTTGCAGAGCAACCTGTTGGTTTTTGTTTGATTCTTCTTGCTGTGTTATGACCTCTACAATGCCGAGGTCACCATACAGGAAGGAATACTACATATAAATGTACGTACAAAGTGACAACAGTCATAGAAAAAAAAATAATATACCGAGAAACATATTCCAAACCTAAGAAACACACAGAGTAGCAGTTAAGTATGCAGGTGTAACACTGAGAAATTCTGTTTTGCTAAGACCGAGTAAGACATTTTGTATAGTAAAGAATTATTTGTTTTGTTTGATTTAGAAGAAAACACCTAGAAATTAGGATGGAGAAGTCTTGAAAATCATCTTCTAGTGGCAGTGACTTATTTTTATATTACCTGGCTCAACTGGCAACCTGCTTCCAACCACGTGGTAGCTGTGGAGTACTAATCAAGATAAATATCACAATTAAACACAAATCATCCTTGCTCATTGTTTAGGCGTGGAGAGGAAAAGTTGCTGTAGAACTCCCCGTGCTTTCCACTGATCCTTTTTCCTTAGATCCAGAATAAGCTCCAATAAATGAACCATCTTCATTGAACATCCCATGCTCCCCTTCTCCATAATCTACCAGACTATCAGCACTTTCGGTGGCTTTAATGTCCCCGTTAATTGACTGGAGGCTGCCCTTCAGCGGCTTTTCATCGCTGTCACTACAAAACAAAGAAATACCTTTCCAAAAATCTAGCTTTTAATTGCATGCATGGAAACTGCTATTCCATCGTGAAAGAAATCATCAGGAGGGAAGAGAGAGGGAAACATTTCTAAGTGGGTTGTACATCGAGAATGAGCTGACCCCGCACGTCCTGCTCGGTCTGGCGACCCTCGAACGGGTCACGCACACCGACCCGAACTCCCCACATACGTGATTTTGTGATTATTACAACAACGGAATTGGTTAAAAAGGCAAACACCAATGAAAACTGCAGGTGTGTTTTGTTTTTTTTTCCCTTTTTGCCTTGGACAGACAGAGGAATGGACAGAAGGTGAAGGGGAAAGAAGAGGAAACGCTGGACAGGATCTGAGGGATCCGTTCCAGCGATCAGTGCTGGTGTCAAGTCTTCGGCACCTTACAGAAAGAGACATTTTCATTTTACAAAACAGTGGGCAATGTTCAGGGCCTATTTATTTCATCTTTCTTTTAAGGTGGGTGGGTGAACCGATGTAAAGCCGTGGGATGAGGCATCACCTGGAGGTTATGTCTCATTGCTTTGTGAGTGGTTGTTTGATTTTAGATGACTAACAAAGGGGCTTTTTCCCTTTTTCATTTGTTCTGCTGTTATCTCGCTATAACTGATGGAGTTTCTCTCTGCTAAAGGGGAGGAACAGGGAAAAACGCAAGCAGAATCAGCGTCTGTACCTGCTCACATGCAGTCTATGTTCAATGGCAATTTCATGAAAACATCAGACCCACCACCAAAACTCAAGAAAAAAAGGAAATTCCACTGGCCATTCCTCCTAATGGCACTGCAGAAGAACCACCAAAGCAGCCTGAGTTCTCCTGACTGAACGTGACATTTGGGGCATTGGGAACATTATTACAAAAAAAAACAAATTAGGCCTCTGAGCTAGGTATATAATTACTCAATTACGGCCTTTGCTGATGCCAACTCAGCGTCAAAGCTGTGGTAATGTTACCTACGGAAGGACAGAGAAATGCACCGGAACTTTACCTCTTCAGCATATAATCAATAATATGGATAATCAATACAGTAAAAATATTCGCTACTCTTCTGCACATGGCATTTCCCTTTATAAAAAGGACAAGTTTGGAGTCTGGGGGGAAAGGAGGGGGTCAAAGTTATTAACCTCAGGACTTTCTTACCTTTCTAAATATTTGTCCCATTAGAAAGCATTAAAAATTAAATAAAGATGAAATTATGCAGAAAAAAAACTATTCCAGTACAAATAATGTAGTATATATAAGTGGGCTTTCAACAGAAATGCTGTATTTTTCTCCATACCATGGTTACATAATATTGTAAGCTTAAGTTATTTTAAAGCAGCCAAAGCGATCATTTCAGTTCCTCTACAGAAACTTCTGTAGTGAGGTTTGTTTGGGTTTTTGCCATCTCTTACTGTATTTCAAACCTTTGTATTCTTCCACAAAATGAGCATTTCCCATATTACACGATTTGGGCCTGACTGGGTTTCAGACACCCACTGAGGACACAGAAGTCTTTCTATTGACTTCAATGGACATTTCAGCAGGAACCCAAATTATCATATATATTTACATTATTCATACAATGCTAAATAATAAAAAAAAACAAGTGAAAAATAACGACTGATACATCAGCATTTACTTATTCCAAACTTAGGTGGATTTCAGTATACTGGATATACCTTTGTATTCCTACTAATATCCACTCCTATGAGGTTTGCTTTGAAAACAAAAAATAGCGTTAATTGCATGCTATAAAAATGTCCTAAATAATGATGACATCTGGAAACAAACAAAACCTCAACAAACACAAATGCTTGTTAAAGCAGGTCCTATTTACCTATATTCCCCAAAGATTTCATCTTTTATTGATTGAGCTTCGGGATCTGGATGCAAATCTTCTTTTTCTTTCACTGTACAAATAAAATAAAGCACAGATCTGTACGCCATGTTCCGCCGTGGACTTTCCGCAGGTGCAAGGGGAAAACCGCCCGTCATCACCTACAGCCGAACCTGGAGGGCAGCAGCTCGCGCCGCGTGGCTGGCTGGACACCACCACCACGCTTCCACCGAGGGTTTGGTGCCAGTCCCTCACGTTTAAGAAAGCTAGCAAGTGCTTATAGAATCATGGAATGTTTTGGGTTGGAAGGGACAATTAGAGGCCATCTAGTCCAACCCCCACGCCATGAGCAGGGACATCTTCAACCAGACCAGGTTGCTCAGAGCCCCGTCTAACCTGTCCTTGAACGTTTCCAGGGATGGGGCATCTCCCACCTCTCTGGACTACCAGATTTATACTTAAATATTTATACTTAAAAATCTACTCATTGCTTTGAAAATGACAGGATTCGTTTTAGCAAAATACTCTATTCTTACACAGTTTGGCTCACCATGGAAGCTACGTCAGTGTGTCAGGCAGCAGTTATCAGGTGGAAAGGGAGCAACGGAGGCTCAGAGGTACAGCTGCTGAAGGACCTTGGCTCTACAGCTGAATTAAATACTGGAAGATTCAGCGAGCACTATCAAAGGCCTCCGCAGGATCTCTGACCAGCACGCAGCACTGTCTTACCCAGAGAGCACAGTTTCACTGACGTTCATTAGAATCCATTCTGCGGATATTTATCAAAAGCTACAAATCCTAATTGGATGTTTCTGCTTGCGGCTTTGCAGCCTCCAGAGACCGAAGTCTGAAGAATGCTTGTTATTAACATGTGAACATAGCGAAAGGACAATAAATCCATTTACCTGAATATTTTCCTCCTTTATTTCTTCTGACAAAGCAAATAGTTAGCAGCAGTAGGGTGAGCAAAGCGATGGCGCACATCAGTCCAATAAACCACCCCTGGGTGGAAATTCCATCATAAATGCCAGCATAGGCTTCGTGAAACAGAAAAGGAATAAAAAAGAAGAAAATTAATCAGGGGAAAAGGGCATCACCCTGCTGTAATAAGAATACATAGCATTTTCTTCAGTGAATCTTAATGGCATCAGTCTGTCACTACTTCTTGTGCCCAACTTACAGAAATGCAAGACAGAAATACCCCCAGAGCGCGACATCTTTAGACTTAAGGGGAATGCGCAGCCTACTAGGCACAATACAGACATTTTGGAAAGGTAATTCTGGAGAGAGTAGCTGACTCGAAGGATTAATGCCAAATAGGAAAGCTGAACAAAGAATTGTTAAGCCTCTCATGCAAAAGCAGTTTTGCGAAAGAAGCAGAGTTAAAAGTGCACCTGATACATGCAAACCTCTGGACTGGCACACTCAAAATGGATTATATCACAGCGCTACCCTTTCAAAATCACATCGGAGACAAAACTGTTTTGTAAAGGTTTGTAATTGTTCCAGGCTTTTGTGCGTCAAGTAAAGCATAAGGCTCAGCCGAGAACCACGGATGCTTTTATGCTTCCATAGGATTCAACTTCAAGGGTCAACTTAAAAAATCACAGAAAAAAGTTACTGTTTGTGATTTCGGCACGCTTTCACTGCACAACGTAAGGTGTAACCTCAATATTTATTTACATTCAGAATGAATCTTTATCACCCTGAAGGGGTTCATGTCTCACCTCTCCCCCTCGTCTCAATTACATCTTCAAAAATGCTATTGTTATCAACCCAGTTCTTAGTCACTAGACGAACTGTGTACTCAGTTCCAGGCTCAAGTGCCTCAATGGGGTGAAACTTTTGGGTGGGTTTTACAGCTTCTGGAATCTTGCCGATCCCTTTACCTACGGAATATACATATTCAAGGCATATTGATTAATGGTATTCATTGAACAAAAGGCCTGTGAAATGTAAATAACAATGTAAATAACACACAAATACGACACGCAAGGATTTTTAACATTTGTCCTCAGATCATCTGATTTTCAAAAGCAGGCAGTAAACTAGAAAACATTCTCCCTGTTTGATTTTTAATATTCCATCCGATAAAACAAACAGCAGACTGAGGTAATCCTGATGTTTATGAAGGGGTTTGTACATTTCCCAGGATGAAAGTTAATATTGATGGGGGATTATGGATCTGCTTTAACTAATGCGTGCTTAAAAAATTACAACTTTAAAACGGGCTTGCTTTGTATAGATAATCTGGGGTTTGAGGCTTCTCCCATTGAACTGAACTCAGCAGGGAAGCACAGATAGCTTGTTACCTGGAAATGGATTCTTATGTGTCTTAACATTGGGATTTGTACTCATTTCTCCCCCGACAATGATTTTCCACGTCCTTTTAAATTCCACAATGCCTGCACAAAGCACTACTTCAGATACAGCTGAAGTTTGCTTTTAAATTGATATTTAGGCATTTAAATGTTCCTAATGAGTTTAATATTTGACTAAGAGGTAGAAGCGAAGTTCCAGTAGCCCTAGTCTTAGAGCCCTTTTACTTGCAGAACACCTGCTGTCATTTCTGTCGGCATTAAGATGGCAGGGTATTAAATAAGCTTTTTTAAAATAGCATTTGTGGATAAGAGCAAAAAGGACATCCCCAGAGGTTAGCAATCACTGCCTGAACTTTAGGAAAAGCCTGTTCATATAAGCAACTTCAGAACTGTGGGTTGACATGGGGGATCTCTTTAGTCAACCAAGGGGTACAACACGGGAGCGTGCCTGCCCTCAGGGGCTGGAGAGACGCTTTGGAGGGCTGCACTGCATAAAGATAACTCTCTAATTGTGTTCAGTTGCCTAATTTGCCTGCTTTATTCAAAGTCACCTAAACTAAGGACTGAGCACACACTATAATTTGAAAACTACTTGACCAATTAGCACTGACAGTAAAACAATGCTCATTAACTAGTAAACAAGCAAAGCAAGAAGCTTTCAGAGATTAAGGCTTAGTTGACAGCTGAAGGAAAAAAAATAAAAAGATTAAGATGCATCCAAGCACAATCAAAGAAGCAGTTCAAGACAAGTTTTCCAAGGCAACTATACATGTATTACAATAAGCAGTTAAATTAGTAGACCATTGGGACCCAGAGAGAACACATACAGCTGAAATACTGCTGATAGTGGAGCACAGCTTACTAGCATAAATTAATCCATCTATCGGTAATTTTTGCTAAACAAAGTATGCAAAACTGAGCAGTAATTTTTAATCAAACTGCAAATTAAGCTACAGGATACCACAGGTATATTTTAATTACACGTTCTAAAATCAAGACATCAGAAAATCTTCTTTAATGGAAACACTACCCATAAAGCAACAGGAATGAATGTGAACCTTCAACCCACTGTGCATTAAATACCGTGTGACACTTCTGCATGAGATGATAACCACATGGTCCAACTTGTACACAACACAAGCCTCCTTAGGCAGCATTCCTCCCGAATTCCTCGTCAGCAAAATGCTTAACCCTGAGCTCAGTGGTAGCCCACAGCTGCGGTCCAGCATGCATTTTCAAACCAACATAACCAGCCCATATCTATCTCCTATTTCTTTCCAGCTTATCCCAGCCTCTTCTTTTTGAATGCTCAGATCTTTACAGAAGCAGCAAGGGGGAACTGATACCACTGAAAAAAAAGGCTTTTCCAGCCAGGTTCTTGCTCAGCTGGATCAGTCCCTTGGGCTGGCCGTGCCGCTGTCCTGGCACGCCGAGCAGCACAGGGTGGGACCCCCACACTGGAATGGGGGTTTGAACCCAACCTGACCGAGGGATTTACCACTGGCTCTCCAGGCTGTTTAACATCACCTATCCCAAAACACTAAACCAAATATTTTCTTTAAAACTAGACACAGGTGTCCAGTGATGGATGATTATGAGGTTTCCTTCCACGCGATTTCTTTCTGGTCTGTGTTACACACTCAATATAGCACCCACAGAGGAGAAAGCACTGCTAATTGGGGCAAGTTTGGTGGCTGGAATAGAAAAAGCAGTGTAGCATCCTGAAAAATAAAAGCAAAGATATACAGATAAGCAACAGCTCAACATACTGAAAGGTCAGTGAGCTGCAGGAATTAGCTGCAGAAAATTGAAAGCAGTTGGGTTAGGTTTTTAATCTACAATAAGGGAGGAGAAGCATTAGTAATAAAGGCATTTCACCAGCACTTCTCATCTTCCCCCACTATTTATCAGCCATACCATGGGACTTGCATGAACATTAAACACTGAACTGCAATTTTACAATATTCCTACTGGGTTCCAAGATTTATGAGAACAACACAACACACATTTTTTATAGAAGCTTATGGTATAAAGGGAAAACCAATCTAAACTGCCCCCAAAGACTTACAAGAGTGCTAGTTCTCCAAAAGTTAGCACATCTGTTATAAAACATACTTCTATAAAAAAGCTGGCAGTCTAATAGCTAAATACTAATTGCAGGCAACATCTTAATTTATAACCATACCTGTCTAAATACATCTGCTGCAATAAATGGAAAGTTAAACTTTCATTAGTTTTCCCCTACTGCCTGGCTATTAAAAGTGTATAAATATGCATCAAAAGTATCCTTCATCTTCTGGGCTTCTTTTAGTGCAGGAGGTATTTCATGCTAAACCGGGACTATTGTAAACTATAGAGATTAGTAAATCTGTTGTATGCAAAGTCTACTGAGAAGAATTTATAGATGAATTAGTGATCATCTATCTGCACTGATTATCTTTTGTAGGAGAAATCTGAGCTCAGACAAGAAGACAGCTTATAGCCTATTCTTCTCTTGCGCCTTCTCTAGCTCTCTGTGTTGGCTACACTGGGGCAGGCCGATAGAAGAGGAAAAAGTGAAAAAAAAAAAAAGCAAAGACAAATAGTTAGTCACAAATTTGCTCCAAGTACTCCAAGACTGATATATTTAGCATGTTTTATTTAACATGCCTATTTTTCTTGCTCATACTGATAGGGGTTTGAAACAGTGATATACCACATATTCCTTCTCCCTGCCCAGCCTGCGTGCGGCCCCTGGGCTGGCAGGATGGTTCCTCGTCTGTGATTAGCAACAGGGTTTGCTGGGCTACAGGTCCCCTGGACGAAGAAGAGCCAGCAGAGCAGAGTGGCATAAATAACAGGAAAAGAAATTTTTCACCAAGATTTCATCAGATTCTCTTGATGGTGAGAAAATAGGGCATATTTTGGGGCGCTGCTGGTAACAACACCAGTGGTTACGTATGGCGCAGGCTGGTCTATTTTTCCTTTTTCACTGCGCCTGTGGCAAAAGAGAACTAGAACCATGTATTTTGTAACTAATGATTACTTGCCTCAGCTTATGGCGTGTCACCAAGGTTAGTATCCTCCGGCTAAGATTTTCAAAAAGCCTGTGGGAGTTGTGTGCCAACTGCCATTGAAATATAATTCTATTCTCTGGCTTCTCTGGAAAATAAAACTACAGTTGTATGACTTCCTCTGGACGAATTTTTCATTAAGGCTTGAATTTCTGGACACACAGTAATCACTCTCCACATGTAATACGTGTTTAGTAATCCTCCAGAAACACTGGTAGCTCTGGATGAAAAGAAGCTTTGTGTTAAAGAAGGACTGCTGTATTAAATTAATTTTTTTCACTTCTGTAAGAACATCATTTTGTGTTATGCTTCTGAGGGCTAATGATCATTTGGAAATTGACATTTTCAAGGGGAAAGTTAATTAGTTTGTAGGTCATTTAAGAAATACTGTCTGAAAATGGAAAGTGAGAGATAAAACTCATTTTCTAAAGACAGTATACCTTCTTCTGTGGAATGAAACCAAGAGGAAGCCACAAAAATTAAACTATTATTTATTCTGCAGTACAATGCAAATATCCTTTTGCTCAGGTTCTTCATGATTCTCCACAGTATTTTATCAACAACTGCGAAAGACCTTTGGTTGTACACCAGCGCTCCATATCGGAGTTACTTTGGCTATGTTTAAGATCTTTCATAAGAAAGAGGCCTTTTATTTCATTGACTTTGTATTAGCTGCCAATGCCAGCGGTGTTGGGTCCTGCAGCAAGGATGCTATAAATGAAAGCTTTTATGTCACTTATTTCTATTTCTCACTAATTCCACTGGGCTTTCATTTAATCTTAGAGACAAATATTGAAGTGTGGGTTTCCTCTGTTAAGTAATTACGCAGAAACAGCCCCGTCTGACGGAGGCAGTACCGCAGAGCAGAGGGCTCTGCCTCCGCTGCTGCTGGACACGCACAGGATGCAGAATGTGGCACCACTCGACCGGAGAACGAAGAAATAGAGATGTGAGCGTGAGATGGCCTTTTCCTAGCAGTATCCATTCCTTGACCTTTTGGTAAAGTGTTGCTAACCCAAAGGAATGTCTTACTCCTGACAAAAACCTGAATCTGAACGGTTCATTCACAGAGGATGATGCTGTAGTTGTAGAGAAAGAGTATGAGCTACCCATTTAGCTGTACAAGGAGTTGTATTTATTTAATTGAGAGAAACCATTTTTAGTAAATTCAGTCATTCATGCCACTGCAAACTCATCATCAGGAGAAGGGTTGCATATAAATTACAGGCTGGCAAAACTACCATTTAAAGCCCTTTTCCCTACGCAGACTTTTTTGTCAGTGGTGGTACATACATACTTGGATATGTACAGATTAAAAAAAGAGATCGACTTTTCTTTCTGATTCTTGACTATAGTTGCCAGGATAACTGCAAATAAATCAAAGCAACAGCAGCGATGCAGATCAAGTATACCAATGTTACAATGTGAATGAATCCATGGCTTCCACCTCGACTTCTCCACTTGCCCGGCAAAATGTATTGTGAAATTCTGAAATACCCATGGCACAGCCGGCAAAGGCTATATTATAGCAGCGGAAGCTATTCAAAGCCTTAAAATGAACAATGAGAGCTTTATGTTTTTATTACTAAAACCAGAACACAGTGGATATAGAATCACTGAATCAAAACCCAAAGAAACTTGGAGTGCTTTATCTCGGAGTTTCATTTCAGAGGGCGCCATATTTTATATCTGTCATTTATACGGGTCATTTTAAATTACAAACTTTGACTTTTGAAATCACTCCCTTTCTTCAAAAAGAGAGATTGTTTTAATTTTGAGCAATCACCTCACTTCCCATACCACAGCTTAAAACCCCAAGAAGGTCATAGAAAAAAAATGATTTTTTTCAACCTACCATGTTTAGCTGAAAAATGTCCAAACAATTGAGCTAGCAAATAATGACACAAAACTCTCATGGCATCTCTGTGACAGACACAGTCTCCTAATTTAGGGTGGCTTGAAAACCAGCACGGAGCACATGCTAATCGCAGAAATGGACCAGTGCGGTTTTTACTAATTATATTACTAGTTATTTTACTTTCTTCCACAAGCATTTCACCAGAATCGGTTGTTGTCACTGCCAAAACAAAGTCTTAGGAAAGAAGAGAATGAGAACAAAACGAACTGCAACCTTACTCTCCTTTTAAGCATATCGGGCAGGGATGCATTTCATAAAGCCTGACAAGATTATTCCAAGAAGTTATAGACTTTCAAATGGCCAAAACACATTATTCTGGTTACCCAGTGAGACCCAGAAATGGTAACTCATGAGGTGAAACTGTGTATTTTTAGCTTGGAAAAAACAAAAGGGGGAGGGATCTTCTACTTTCCTTAATGAAGAACACATTTTAAACCATGCCTACAGATTAGTAGTTACTACCACTTCAGTACCTCTACACTAGAGTGAGTCTGACAGCTGAGAAGGAGTTTAACTACTTGAGATAACGGATGATAGTTCATGATTGGATCCCAAACTGGGATGTGACGAGCTTGAAGCACTTTTTACTTGTTTTACCAGTAACTGAAGAGATTCTGCAACTTGGAAGTCCGATAGGATGGTGTGCAACAAGGACCATTTTTCTATTTTATATCCACATTGTTCCAGACTGTTATCATTGCTAAAAATGATGAAGCCAGGACTCTTTTGCTTATCACATTCTCTTTCTCCTTCCCGGTGGTAAGTGCACAGCAATGATTTCTGATTAATAGCCAGGACTTGTTCCTCGGTACTGTAGAGTTTTCAGACTTGCTGAGCACAGTACATTTTATTTCCTTTCAGCTGAATGTGAAAGATGAGCTATCATACAGTGCTTGTGATTTTCCTTTAAATCACTGAAGATCAGTGTTTTAGGATAGGGTGTAAGTGGCACACAAATTCTCACTTCTGGTCCCTGATAAAATAATAATAATAATGAAATAATGGATCAAATGCACTGCAGTCAACTTTATGTTCATCTGGATTTTCTCTGTCAAATACCTGCCCCCAATGTTGCTGGCAGTCCCCCATCTTCATACATAGTTTTTATATTACTGAGAACAGATTATTTACATCTTCAGTCTTCTGTTTGTGACTAAATGCAATTCACGTATTCTAGTACGGCCTAAAGAGTTGATTGGTGGGAACAGAAACACTGTACTGTAAAGCAAAGTGAAACAGATAAGCTCCACTTTTCTGAAGGCTGCCTGGCTACATTAAAAAGTTCATTGATTGTTCTCATGGAAACAAAAACAAATTTATTTCCTCTAATTACAAAGGAAATGTCAAGCCTGGAATATTCTCAATAGATTTTCCATTATTGTTAGAGCTTCTTCAAATAAAAATATATTGCCTATTAACTTACTCCCTTGGGCCATCGTTAGTCCTTCTTCTGTGACCGGCTTCCCACAGCCTTTGACTGTACAAGCTTTTACATAGAATTTGTACTTGGTACTGGAGCCGAGCCCTGAAAGCCTCCAGCTGAGCGTGGAGCGGTTGGTTACGCTGATGTCATTCAGAGGTCCGATTTCATGCGTTTCATTTACTGAAAGGGAAAAGGCAGTCGAGTCAGATCCAGCAGCTGAGGGCTACAAACATGAAACATGTCAGGAAGGCTCCTGCAAGGGAGCCATTCTGCTGAAAGTAGGAAGGATGAAGTCTGAGTAAGCATATCTCACCTTCCTGCCAAGTACTTAAATGGGATTTATCTCGTCCATGCCAATCTCCCAACTACTTGGTGAGCTATTGCTGTTCTTAAAAAGCTCTCTGATTCTCGATATGCACATGCTGAGTGGGAGGTAAAAATTACTGTCTCCTAGATCATTAAATATATATGAATTGCTTCTTGCTGTGCTTCCAAACATCTGCAAACTCTTGCAAGCAAGTTAACGGATGGCTGTTCTGCTTCGTTCCCTCTGCCTTGGCACAGTTGGAAGCTGAAGGAGGGGCTGCCACTCCCAAACTGCCTAAATAGACAGATCCACCCTCTGCCCACAGTCATCAAAAGCAAAGGCAAGACCCAGCCTTCAGCCCCGGCTTGCGAAGGCAACTGGGCAGTTCTGTTATCAGCAGCAATAATTGAAAAGTATATGGATTGTACATGGGTTGTAAATAGGACACAGTCTAATCCTGCTCCATCCTCAAAGAACATATAAAATACCCTGAATTGCCACCACACCTCACAGCTGGTGTTGTGCAGACTGGGACCAATACTAGGTCCTGCCTGAGGTTATCTGCTCAAAGTCTGTGTCCCAGCTACTCAGTTCTTCATAGGCATGAAAGAAAGTCTTCTGTATCCCCGGTATTTAGTTGTTTCTCAGTATAATTACTCAATAACATGACTCAGGTGGTAGTGTCTGCATTTCTGCTGAGGCATTGTCCAGGGAGGAGGTGCTCACTGACATAAGGTGAATATCTGAACAAACGTGACCAAAGTGCTCTCATTACAAATTATCTCGCAATGAATGAGTTTCACTTCAGTAAAACACACCTAAAACTGATGGGTCTTCCTAACTAGCACATTAAGTATAATTTGCAAAGATGAAATAACTGAATGAGTCTACAAATGTGGAACAGGGCAGGCAGCAATGTGAGCTTACATCAGAAGAGTGCAGGGAAAACCTTTTGCTCTGGAAGATGACTTTGGCCTGCCCTCTAGCAGCCTGTGTGCACATCGCAGTGCAGAACACGCTGATCTGGTGCTACGGCTCTTACAGGGACTGCAGAAACAGCCCTTCCCTAACTATGCACATCTAACACCCCCTCCTTTTTTTTTTTTTAACTAATAATGCTTAAATTTTAGAATCAAACTAAAACAAGCACATACTTATCTGGTATTGCAAAATGTAGCCAGTAAGGTGGCCGTTTGCTTTCTTGGGAAGCCCCCATGACAGAGTGATGGAGTCCTTGTCAAAGTTTAGGATCCTTAGAAAACGTGGCTGTTCAGGGACTGTAAGACACAGGGATAAGCTTTCAGAGAAGACTGAGCAGGTCTGTCTCTACACATACTTGGTAAAAGAGGATACAGATTAGCTCAACACCTACAGTTCCCCTTTCTAGTGAAGGGTTTTATGAGTATTGGACATTTTACGATCACTTTAGATAAGGAAATCAACGTGCCTTGTTACATGGACAATTTCTATTGATGTCCCCCCATCCCACACTCTCATTTTGTCTTACCTCCTTCTGGAGTTTCGAACACAACGGGGGAGCTTTCCGGGCCATCTCCTTTGGCGTTGTAAGCCAAAACAGTTAAGCGGAATTCACTGAAGGGCTCCAGACCGGGAATCATCCCATAGTTTCTGTCTCCTACAAAGGTTAGGAAGTGTTTCTCTGGGTGATGCCTTTTTCCATCCAGCATGCTTTTTGTTTTCCACCAACTGACCTGCATTGAGATTGGGATTTCTATAATACGTTACGTTGTATGGGGCAGAACACGATATCGATTTATCTCATCTTCCCAGAAATGGCAATCTATCCTTGATCTGGGATTCATTTAGTAATTTATTCAACTATATACAAATATTTAAAGAGAAATTTGTAACCTTATAGCCTCTTAAATGTCCACGAACTCTGTCCCTTGGTATTCCAAACCAGAAGACTTTGACCAGCGTGCTGTTCACAATATCCACCGATACGCCGGAAGGAGCGGCATCTGGAACTGTAAAAACAAAAGTGCTGCATATTACAGACACTGCTGAGAGCTCAATTCCACCTTGTTCGCAGCTACCGGGCTTGGCTTTCCAGCTCAAGCTGTGGCAGTTCATGCAGTCTCACTGCAGGCAAGAAAACAGTCATTCCTCCTGTATCCAGTGGGTGAAATGGGCCAATAAGCATTATTGTCATATCAGGGCTTTCTGCTGAGGGCTGGAACACAGGTGCACAGGGACATATGAATTTCTACACCAGTATTTATGATTTCCTGTTTCAAGTAATGCTTACAGCAGTGAGAAGAATAAAAAAAAAATTATTAACACAGCACTCAAGAAGGCAATCATAAAGTTTTTTTTCATAATCAATTTCATTTTACAACTAAGCTCATTAAACAGTAGGATTTTAATCACCGCACAACACAGAGAGCTGTTATAGTGCCTAAAAAAAAAGACAGGCCTTGATCCATTGACAACTGAACTGCAAGGAAGATTTTCCACTGGTAGATAAAAAATTAGATCCATCACAGACACACAAAGAAAACAAACATGCTGCGGGGTTTCTTTCTCTCTGCTCTCAATATTCACCCTCTTGTCCGCCATACATTCTACAGGGGAGGGAAGATGCACCACCAAACCTTCCCATTGCCCACCTCTGGGTGTGCGCAGTGGGGGGTCTCCGGTCCGAGCAGCACCCAGACCATCGACCCTGCTTCAGCAGAGGGGTTGGACTGGATGACCCACAGAGGTCCCTTCCAACCCCTACCATTCTATGATTCTGTGATTCTGTGATTCCCAGCACCGAGACCTTCTGCTGGTGAAACACTGGGAAGCACTCGGCAGGTTGTAGACATCAAACTGGTCCATCCAGGGTTGATAACACAGATCTCGATGCACTCACTCAGCGAAAGGAGTGCTCCAGAGAGCCTGCCTTAGGATTCGTCTCCCTCTCTAAAGCCAGTAATGCTTGTTATGTCTGTGGTTATCACAGTGATTTACTGACTGTTTCCTGTCACCTACCACGGATCGCGATACTCCATAACGGCTTCTGTAAGAGGCCGCAGGTAGTGCAGAGATGGGCGCAGCAGCACCTGTACCACTGCTACTGGGGAGCGACTGCGGTGGGACCTGGGGGGTTACATCCAGGACGTGGCTGTCTGGGCACTTCAATAAGCAGCAAAACACATGCTTGTCTTCGCTGGCTAATCCACTGTAGACTATTTGAAGGTCATTCAAACTGTCAGTTTATTTCATTCTTACAAAAACGACTTAAAAATTTCAGATTTCCAGGATGAAAACTGTCTGATTTTAACTAATAAAATTAATCAGATGAGAAACGCAGACCACTCGCTGGCCCTCCTGGCCCCTCTTTGCCAACAGCTCCCAGCCCCTGCTGCGAAGCGTTTGCAAATGCAATAAGCATTTTCATCTGGGATCAGGAGAGCTTGGCACCCCACACTAGCTGGCCACCATGCTGTTTACTCCCTCGCTGATTTAAATCCTTAAATACTACAGAAAAAGATTCTTTTTTCTGGTGGTATTAGTGCTTAACTAGGTTGCTTCCTAAAATGAGCCTTAGCATTTCTTTGCTACAGCTGGAGACATTTCCAGTCCTCCAAACATCTTCTGTGGCCATGCAGTAAACACCAAAGCACCAGGCTGCTGTTCAGAGATGCTGGGGTGGCCTCAGCAGCGACATTATCTGATGTCCCATGGATGTAGCAGGGCTGTCGCATCCCCCGTGGCTCCAGCATTAATTCTATTAGCAGGGCAATCCTCCCACATGTTCACCTCTCTTAACAGGACATGATTATTAAAGCCCACCATGAAGCTGGAGCTCAAAGAGTATGTGCAAAGGATGGGTATCACAAGCGGTGGCTGTGATTTCAGAGCAGCCCAGGGCATCTGTTTTGTGAAAATGGGTGGCAAGGGGAGAAAGCCTCTTTGGTTGATCTGGCCTGAATGATGCACTGTGGGCCAGGAAGGGTCCAAAATCAGAGACAGGCAGGCTCTGAGAAGAGCTGGGCAAGGGGCTTGGAGCAAGAGTAGATCCAGCGCAAAGCCTCATGGTGGAGGAAGACTTCTCCAGAGACACAGGGAGGCCTGAGAGGGGGCTATGCCACTCAGGAGCCATGGAAAGCCACTGGACAGAAACCCAGGCTGGAGAAGAGGACTTGTTCTTCCAGGACTCAATGGGTAAGGGAACACCCAGCATACATACGAATGTGGCATCATCTATAATTTCACTTACAATGCCCAGCGCTTGAGTGTTCGTACTTAATTGCCAGACTACTTAACTTCTGACAGTGTTCAACTGTTGAATCAGGCTCCAGACAAGCTGAAGATTTTTTCCCCCACCAGGTACAACACTTTGTAGACTCATTATGCACTCTGGCCTTCAAACAAATATGCAGATTAAGCCAGCAACTGAGATTAAAGAAAGTACAAGCGACCTTTCCAAAAAAATCCTCAAACTCCAGCAAGCTGCCATCCATGGCACCCAGCATCAGTTGTATCTGCACCTCGTGTAGCCCATCACCCCAAGCACTGGCATTTAAGCTGTTTTGGCCGCCTAATCCATCACTCCATATCCGATTGTTCTGCACCACACGAATCCCCCACACGTCACATTTCTACATAAAAGTTTCCGCTACTTACCGTCCTCTCCTGAATATCCGATGGTCACGTTTGGTTCCGGGCCGGATCCTAAATTATTTACCGCTTGGACTTTGATCTCGTAAGGCACGAAGGTGGGAGTGTTTCGCAGGGTCAGAGAATGCTTCTTCACCATCTCCTCGTTCCAGTCCGCCTCGACTCCCCGCTGCCGCCAGCTGACTTTGTACTCCAGTCCTGGCCCGTTCCTCTCCGCGGGTTTCAATGGCTGTGGAAGAAGTTAAAAGAGACCTTGTCTGCCTTTGTTGCAGTGATCCTGAAACAGCAGCTGAGGGGAGAGGGGAATAATTTCGGGGAGCGTGTTACCACACTGGGAGAGAAAAGGAGGAAAAAAGAAACCTTCAATTATTCACGGTCATGTTAATTTTAAGACTGGAAGAAAAATGTCATGACTTCAAGAGAAAGGTGGGTGAAAGGCAGAGAAAGAGTTGGATTAAAAACAGTTCAGTTGCTTATAGACATATTTCTGCACTCTACATACATCAGGCTTTGTTTTGCCACAAGAATGCACGCCTTTTAGCACAACTAAAATGTATAGTTTGTTGTAAGGTTGTGTGTGGCTTTTAGTACAGATAAAATCTGTGGTTTCTCTTAGAATTTTATGTAGCACAGCAAGCTGGGTCATTAAAATTTAGATTTGTTCTAAATATGCACCAAATGCTTGAAACTACGCCTGGACATTTAATGTGCAACTGCTGTGCTACTCTCTTTTGCCGATTAGCTGAAGAGTTCATCACAGCCTGGTTCCCATCTAATTAACATTAATTTATAAAATATTAGAAGACTTCTAGCAATGGCTTATCATCAGATATTCTTCAGTTGAGTTTATTTCTCTGAAAATACATTTCTTTAATTAATAAAGTTAACTGGCCACCCGCACTACCAAAAATGACAAGGGTTATTTCAGTGCACTGAAACAGCTGTGGGTATTTCCCACCACACAGCCTATTGCTAATAATATTTCAGTTATATATTGTACATATTAAATATATAATAACTGATATGTATCCAACCTACACACAGAGGTCTGAAATGAAATGTCATCGACTTGCACGTGCCAGCAGAAAGCGATGCCCCATTGATGTTCCTCATGCACTGGGAGACCTAGGTCTGGGGGATCTGCAGAAATTCCCACTTCTCTGCTCTGTGGGTATGAAGACCTTTGGGATGAGCATGGTGAAGGAGCTGGTAGACTGGGCAGCTTCCTAACAGGCACTGCTGGGAGAATCACCCCCATGGCAAAGATCCCAGGGAATGGGATTTGCAAGAGAAGCTGAAGAAGTAAAAAAAAATCCTACTAAAAAATAACTTCTCGTTTAGACTTAAATTGCAGCACTGCTTGACTCTTATTTTGATCTCCCTTAATGCTGCAAATCCTTGGCTAGTCTGCAATGCTCATCTGGTCTCTTAATCCAAAATAGGCAGATTAACATCCTTTTGCAGCCTTTGTCTGCCCGAACTAGCACGTTCAGTGCCTTAGCATTGCTTCTGAAAAGCACACAGGAAACACCATAAATGAGTGAATATCCTGTTTAGGACAATTAAATGACTCAACAAGATTTAACAAAGCCCGTCCATCCCATTCTCTCCCGTCATTCTCAGTCTTCACTCCTACTTTTGCCCTGTCTGAGCAGTGGATTACAGGCTTCCCGGCGAGGGGCAGCGCTCGTTCTCCGCTCAACGAAGCGTTGCTCACAGCAGCATTTCCCAGCCACGCTGCTCACTACCACTCTGCTTTTCTTCTGAGAGGCAGGACCATCTTCCCTGATTTTGGGCTATGCTGTACAGCAAAAATCTCCATTCAAATCCACGTTAATCGATGTAGAAGGCCATCTCCTTTTTGGTGTAATTATAGCCCAAACCATGAATTCACACTGGGGAAACATTTATTGTTCTTTGCTGCGAGCAGCANATTGAGAAATAAATCTCATGTAAATTGTGTTTAATTCCAGAGGAAAAAAAAATATGCTTCCTTCCACAGTTGCTGAAATTTGTGTTAACTGAAGGAATATATATCTCTCTAAGCTGTTGGCACACAACCTATAAGCTTAAAAGCCAGGGAATCTGAAGGCTGGAAACCATCCTCAAGACTTTTACACAATTCCCTTGACACACCTGATCAGAAGCTTTATCTACNTTNCTTTAATNTGTGGTGTAAATATTCAAGCTCATGTTCTTTTGGCCAAGTNATCCGCATCATTTTTCAACCTCCAGGCTGGGAGAGNAGAAGCTATGTGCAAACCATCCCCTCCCTGGGCCTGGCTGCTCCTCCTACACGGCAGGGTAAAACCACAATTCTTTTAAACACTTTCTCGTACTCAAGATGCACAGAAGAAGAGCGTACTCTGGAAAATTGTCACTGTGCTTTATAGGACTTTCATATTATGTCCTAACCTGCGAAGTTAGATGTAAAGAATTGACTTTTGAATCAAAAAGAAACTAGAAATTTCCTCAAAAAGAAATCCAGAACACGTTTAAGTCAATAACAACTTCACCTTTGACTTCAGGAGCATCAAGGGTCCTACGTATGGAATTTTCTAATATTTCCTAAAAAACAGGGGTAGGGGAAGGGAAGATAAAGTCAAGGGGAGATAAAGTCAAGAGGTCTGTTATTTCTTTTTAAATGTAATTATATTAAAACAGCACCCTGATAAATTCCATGCTGCTTTAGAAACTGCTGCTTGAAGGGAGAAGCTGTTTCTGACACTGTAGCACTGACAGACACGTTGCCTTACCTCCCATTTCATCACCATTTCATCTGGCTCAGAAGCTTCAACTCGGATATTTTCTGGGTTCTTGTCCGGGGCTGGAACCACAGAGGTGATAAGGTTAGTTTGCCTACCCTGGGTTTTATTTGCATTTATTATTTAAACGCAAAAAAAGGATGCAAAAAAATGATGCAAAAAACTTTTCTCATTTCCATATTACTGAGAGTGAAAGACACCTGAACAAAAAAAAACATTCATGAGATTAATTACTTGGATCAGCAAAGCTGCTGTGATCGCAACACATTGTTTATGCAGCTTTGATTTCTAAGTGCCCTTGTCGGCTGGAGCCACCAGCTAACATGAAACTGTGACTTTTGGATTTCCCAGCACCAGATGCAAGGGGATTATGAGGAAGAGAGTTTTCTCCCTATGGGGGTAGTAAACAGAAGGTAGATCATCAGTGGGACGCACGCAGCTGAAAAGCTGAAGAAGGACCTGAAATTGAAGTACAGGGGAAAAACAAGCAAGACAAATGCCAGGGAACGCAAATGCTATGCTGAACAGTTGGCCTCTAGAATGACTTTCAGGGACTCAACATTTTCTGTCACAGGGAAAAATGCACTGTGAATGGAGTTCTCTGACAAGCTTAGCACTGCCGAAAGGCTCCTCACAATCTTCAAAAATGCCTTCCAACAACTGCTTGTCCATAAAGGGCTGCAACGGCCTTTAAAGATGAAAAATCAGCATCGCCCAGGGAAGCAGTGCGCAGGGAGGAAACACCCTGCCAACCACGCCAGCGCAGACTCTCCCTTTGGCACCCCTGGGCTGCCACTGAGCAGCGAAACCAGCACAAGCCACCCTGACTTCTCCACATCCCTCTGCAGCCCAGGAGGGCAACGTTATTCCCAGCAAAACACTAAAATTGTTAATATTCAGAAAACTAGATGGCAGTGTTTACCAGCCGGAGGCGTCGCGTAGCGCAGCGATGGTTTGCTAGGCTGGCTCTTCCCCACAGCGTTCACGGATACGACACGGAACTGGTAATTCATGTACGGGGCCAGTGACAGAAGGGCTGTGGTGTCATTCCCCGGGGCTCGGGTCAGCTCCTGCCACCTGCCCGGCTCCCACCGGTTCTCTTCAAACTCTATAATCGACTCTGGGGAGGAAACGAAACAAAACAAAAGGAAAAAGGGCAGAGCCCTGTATGAACAGCATATAAATAGCAAGGATGGAAACGAACTTACAACAAATTAACTGTCATAGTAAAACCGATTAAGTATGGCTGTGAGCACGGTTTGTTTCTTCTAACAGCCATGACGTGCCATAATGCTAAGCAGCAGAAGATGCTGCTGCTAAAATCCTTCATACCATTAATGGGGCTGTTATGATTGGCGCCGGCTTTCCAGGATAGTCGAACACTTCGGTTTTGATTTTCTGAGAGCTGAAGGTCTTCTGGCGGATCAGGAACATCTGAGAAATAATGAAGAAGGGTCAGGAGCATGGCAAGCTATTTCTGTTTGTTTTAACATTTTCCAAACGACTGGAACCGCAAGTTCCACAAAGATGGTGGTAAAATATTTTTGATCTCAAAATCGGCAAAATTGGGAAAGTGGGAATTGCTTTTCAAGATCCTTTTCATAACAGAAAACCAGGCTGAATCTTCTGGTCCTGCTTTCTCCCTTCTAAATACAATGTCCCTTCTTGAGTTCTTCTTCTACTCTCATTACCATCCTTGCAGCAATGGATTTTTCTTTTCAAATCAACTCTACGATCTATTCAATCATTAATAGATATTGACACTGCTCTTAGCAGAAAGTTGCATTAGCATCACTTGGATTTACTCTGGGGCAAACCAGAGTGGTAGAAGGTGACTCAGCTCCGAGAGTTATCGAATCTGGCCGTTTAGAGTATGAGTGAAAGGGTAACATTCATTATCCCAGCCCTGGGGATCCATATTAAAAGGAAACAAGAAAATTCATTACCTGCCAGCTCAACTAATGCTGTCCAGAGAATATCGGAGTCGGAGTTGTTGGTAGCTGGTGTGATATCTGTACTGCACCTCCCGGGCGCAAGGATGGGACTATACAAGCCCCGAGCACAGGACTACCCTGCTGCTGTCAGAGCTCACTTCTCAGGGATGTGGTTTCAACCAGAGCTGAGGTTACCACCACTACCGAAATCAGCTGCCCCCCCTCACGGGCCTGGGATATTGCAAGGGGGACACGCATCTGCAACATGACGTGGTTTCTCAACAGCATCAGGGGCAGAAGAATCATAGAATCATAGCATGGCTTGGGGTGCAAGGGACCTTATAGATCATCTGTTTCCAACCCCCCTGCCACAGCCAGGGACACCTTCCACCAGACCAGGCTGCTCAGAGCTCCATCCAACCTGGCCTTGAACACTGCCAGGGAGGGGGCAGCCACAGCTTCTCCGGGCAGCCTGCGCCAGTGTTTCACCACCTTCATGGGGAAGAATTTCTTCCTGATATCTAATCTAAATCTGCCCTCTTTCAGTTTGAAGCCATTACCCCTTGTCCTATTACCACATGCCCTTGTAGAATGTCCCTCTCCAGCTCTCTTGCAGGCCCCTTCAGGTACTGGAAGGTCTCCCCAGAGCCTTCTCTTCTCCAGGCTGAACAGCCCCAACTCTGTCAGCCTGTCCTCATAGGAGAGGGGTTCCAGCCCTCGGATCGTTGCTCTGGCCTCCTCTGGTGCCACTCCAACAAGTCCATGTCTCTCCCATGCTGAGGGCTCCAGAGCTGAACACAGGACTCCCAGGGGGGTCTCACCAGAGCAGAGCAGAGGGGCAGAACTCCCTGCATCTCCCTGCTGGCCATGCTGCTCGGGACGCAGCCCAGGACTGGGTTGACCTTCTGGGATGCAAACGTACATTGCCGGGTCATGCTGAGCTTCTCATCACCCAGCACCCCCAAGTCCTTCTCCTCAGGGCTGCTCTCAATCCATTCTCCACCCATCCCGTATTTGTGTTTGGGATTGCCCCAATCGAAGTGCAAGTCCTTGCACTTGGCCTGTTGAACTTCATGAGGTTTGCACAGGCCACCTCTCACGCCTGTCCAGGTCCCTCTGGATGGCATCCCTTCCCTCCAGCGTCTCGAGGTGATCTGTGGCGCAGGTTGGTTGCCCCATGGCTGCAATTGAATGAACGCTTTCAAATTTAGCGGCTTCAGACTGACAGACGTTTTCTCGTCCTTACGGCTCGCTTTGACAGTTTGCAGTCTGAAATGTATCAGGTCTGACGTAAAAGAGTCATTTCTCACTGCAAGGGGCTGGTGGTAACCCCTTATCCTTCCAAAGTCACACACACGGCCCCTCCTCAGACAAAGGGCTGGCATTTCCAAATCTAAAAAATGTACAGACCAAGGAAATGAGACTGCACAACTTCAGGTCTTTGGCCTCCTCCTGCCCCAGTGCCACAACTACATTTTTGCCTGACAATGTCATTTCTTATAGGAAAAACAGGTACCTCAGCCACCAACTCTCTCTGGCATTGTGAAAAAAATTAATTGCGTTTGTACAGGATTATTTAAATAACAATACTGCATTTTCTTGTGTATCTCAGGGCACATCAAAAAGATTAAAAGGGTTATGTTTGGGTTTGTTTTTTTTTGTTGTTTTAGTTTTCTTTGTATTTCTTTCCCCTGTCTGTGTTGTACTTGGGAAAAATGAGGAAAGCACAGTTTAACCTACAG
>Ga0065711_1005393_pt1 | contig 35324 bp, 22 predicted proteins | sample Hoacrofraction12_FD_59098 | JGI IMG/M metagenome (GOLD analysis project Ga0065711, IMG submission 59098) | Hoatzin crop microbial communities from Cojedes, Venezuela - Epithelial fraction 12 v2 (version 2) | ecosystem: Host-associated > Birds > Digestive system > Esophagus > Crop | place... | reverse complement strand
ACTTGCCCTTGTTGAACCTCATCAGGTTCCTCTCTGCCCAACTCTCCAGCCTGTCCAGGTCATGCTGAATGGCAGCACAGCCTTCTGGTGTATCTACCACTCCTCCCAGTTTTGTGTCATCAGCAAACTTGCTGAGGGTACACTCTAACTTTTCATCCAGGTCATTGATGAAGAAGTTAAATAAGACTGGGCTGAGTACTGACCCCTGTGGGACACCACTAGTTACAGGCCTCCAACTAGGAGTTGATCAGTGCCGCTGATGACAACCCTAAAGTTCATATCCAAGCTGAAACTCAGGGAAAGGAAACAAAAAGCTAAGAACTTGGGCTGATGCTCCTTCTTCCATCTGTGAAATGGATATACTACTACTTGCTATGGATCTCTGAGTGAAATTTTTATGTGAAAGATCAGTGGTACTGTCTTTTGTTCAGTATGCTTGCTTGTGGTTCTGCTTTCTACTTCAAAGTAACAAGTTACATGAGATGCCTCTGGAGGCAATTTTTGTTAGCTATCTTTTCAAACAATTTAAGAAACAATTAGAAAGTTGTCTGAGCTAAAGCTATACAGAAAATTGATCAACATCCAATTTTTATTTTGTGAGATATAAAATACATTTTAGTTAATAGTTCTGTGAAATGCACATCTCACACTATTAGAACTAATCATTCCTGTTATGTCTTTTTGCTTTATAAGTGTCTATGACCTTCTGCTAGTTAATAAGGGTTTTGTAAAAACAGGTATAAAAATTGTGAATATTCTCAGTTTATTTAAAATATCTACTGAAAAATATTAATATATTCCAGTGTTAGAATACATAAATTTGATGTGGACATTCAAAAGGGACTTGGTGGATAAAATAATCCATGAGAGATTCTAAAAGCCTTAAAGAAATGAAATTCCATTTCTTTCTTGATGTGAATTCTACAAAAAGACAAAAATATGTTTATCAATATTAAACAGCCAATGCAAAACCATCTGCAACAGTACTATACTTTATAATACTATATGCATATACTCTTCCCACAGATTCACACACAACCTGGGCGTGTATGGTCCTGCACAAACATCATCTTCAACACAGCAAGACATCGGGATGTTTTGCAAAGACACAAGCCTTCCTTAGCCTCGTCAATAGGCTGGGCTTCTTTACCCTGGGAAGGCTTGTGGCAGCAGCTCCTGAACAGTATGATTCAGGGACATAAAGTTAAGCAGCTGTTGTGAACCAATGCCGCTCTTCTGTATCTGCACCTACAGCCAGAGAAAGGATGCAGGACCTAAAGTTAGCTTTGAGGAATAGTTCCCGTAATTTGGGCTGGATTGCCCTTCATCCCCAATGCCAGAGTCTTAAACTCAGGCAGTCTGGTTGAAGGCCGACCAGTTTAAATTCACCATAACAGTGGCTAACCTTTTGCAGTTGCTGAGTCTTTTATATATATGTAAAGTGTCTTTTAGATCATACCCCCACCCCTCTCAGAAAGGTACGCGGTTGAGCAGCACTATGCATGTCTGTGGTGTATGATCCTGGCTTCCTAGCTGCATTATTTAGAATTTGCTGAATCTACACATTTGTGACAACTCATGGATCCTTTGGAAGAAAAGATATGAGAAGGTTTTTTTGAATCAGTGTACTGAATATAAAATTTCATTAGCCTTAAAAAATAGTTTATGCAGGTACCAACCTCTACAACATGTCAGAAGAGAGCACTGGGGTTTCTGAACAAATTTTTCGAGTTGTTTTCAAAATATAACCATTCTGCAGTGCGCAGACCCTTTAAAATTCTCAGTCACCTGAACTGTAGTTGCCTGTCAGGCATGAGGGATACGGGGCTGCTACAACTAACTACTATTAACTCCTGTCTTTCTCCTTAGTCAAACCTCTAAGACTGGTTAAGAAGTACATTTTGCAACTTCATAATTTTGAACTGGAAAACATGGCCACAAAACTGGACACTGAATAAAATTAGTCATTTGAATATGCTCTCTGCACTTGAACAAAATACATCACACTGAGTTAATAATTATTATTTGTATTCTGTGTTATTTTATGGAAAGTATCTCTCACCAGCAGGAAAGTACAGGGACTTCTAGGAATCACAAGGGTATAATGAAAGTTGCCAGAAAATCTAAACTAATACAGATTTTCTTACGAACCATGAAAATATTATGTTTAAATGAGAACTGTAACCTTTAGCCTTCATATGAGAAGAGCAAAAAGATATGAACAGGGATTTTTAAAAAATGTGTGTGTATATAGACATCTGAGGTCTCAGGTCCTATTTTTCGGTTAAATAAATAGGGCCTGGGACCTCAGATGTCTCGAAAATACCAGCCAACTAAATTAACATCAAAAGGTCAATGAATGATCTGTAAGTGGAAAACTTCCAGAATGTTTAAAGCTACAAAAAGAATTTGAACAGTGGAGTCCCCTCTTTTTGCTTCTCAAGTGCCTTAGTGTGCATTTAATTTCAGCAAGATACCTTTTCACCTCCGTAAGGGCATTTTTCTGAGATTTTTCTATCCTGCTCTTACTTCCTCCACTCAGCACGTCAACAGACTTTAGCCAACATACCGCCAATACTCTTAGAACAGAAGAGATCTACCCAGCAAGCTGCACCCAGCAACAAAATATCAGGACAAAAGAAATATTCCTCTTGAAGAGACAAAAATAGTAAGTTCCCAGGATGCTACTTGTTAGGGTGTCAGGGTGTTGAAATATGCCAGGATAGCATTTCAGCTTTCTAGACTGAAGATCAACTATGGGGGCATGCAATCAAACTGGGAAGTCTATGAAGAACATAGATAATAAATAAAGGGATGGATCTTTTCAGTGATTTTTTTTTTTTTGCTTGATAAATTCATTTGTGTATCAACTGACACCATTTACTGAATTACTCCATACTAATAATTAGTTTTGGCAACAACATGAGAACCAAATTAGTTTTCTTGTTTTGAAGTTTAACCAAAAAAAGAACCATTTCTGATGATCAGACACAAAATCCAGAATATCGTAAAATGGAACTGTGTGGCTTCTCTATTGCAAATCTTCTTTCTGTTTCAGAATAGAACAATTTCTTCCCTTTTTTCTTTGTTTTGCTTTTTTTTTCTTTTTTTTTGCTAAAGAAAATGCAAGAGTTAAAATATCTGAAAGACAAAAAGAATGAAATGAATGTTCTTCCTGACCCCAAGGATTTTTTAATGGTTTTGGTTCAATAACCCAACTAAGATATCCCTTGTTAACACAATTCTAAGTACAAGGTACCTTAACAACAATTCTCATGAGATGTTGTAACACCTTTGACAAATTCATTTTAATGTCAAAGTGGCTGAGAACATGTTCATTCTATGAAAAAAGAGGTATTTCAACATTTCCATCCTAATTTTGGCAGAAAACAAATGTCGAAATATTAGAATTTCCCCCAGGATTAAAATTCTAATATTTTGCTCGGCTCTGGTTTCCAATAACTCTTACACTTTAATTTTGTAATATTTAACTTAATGTTTCCCATGTGAGTATTATAGCACTAGTGGGTAAAACTTCAGTCACCTCACAGATTAGGCATGCAAAGGAAAACAGTTCATGTATGTAGAGGGACAGATTTCTCCCTTCACAAGTGCCTTCCTCTTGTTTCCCCTGCTGATGAGATGTCAGTTTATTACAGACTTGATGAATGGAGTTTCCGTTCTCAGGAAACAGTAGTCAGGCCTATGGAAGCATTTATGTAACAACATACGCTCCCTCCGTGGAAGTTTCCTTATTATCCCTTCCCTCAGCTATGTTGGACCACAGTCAGGGGCAGCCTGAAGGGGAACGGTGAAGTGCGGCTGCCAGCGCATTTGTGGGAAACAAAACTTCGCAGTCCTGGTCTTAAGAGTTGTGAAGCCACAATCGACCCCCGCTTGCACTGCTGCGGTGTGCTGAATGAGATACCTTCTGTGCAGTTAATCTCTCCGTGCTCAGAAAGTCTGATGTGACCTGCTTTTCATGCCTGGGTAGGGCAACCTTACACGCACATGCCTGGTTTCATGCACGCATTCCTACCAGGTCAGGTCCCAAACAGCCCAGGTCTAAAGTTGCCTCTGGTACTTGGCACCTCTAAACCATAAGACAATAAGAACTTCTCTGTAGCATACACTTTCTGACATCTCAAAATACTTTACATATTAGCTTGATCTAACCATCTTGGTTTTACAGATAGGAAAACCAAGGTGTGAAGACCAGCTTGGTTGGACTTGATGATCTTAGAGGTCTTTTCCAACCTATGATTCTCTGATTCTATGACTCAAATCACCCATCATGTTCTGTAGCAGAATTAGGCCTGGAACCTGTGACACCAGACTCCGGGTCTTACACTTCAATGTTTGACCATGGTCATCAACAGGCATTTCACTGGATGTGTGTTAGCAGGTCTCCGTTTTAATTCTACTTTACTTTCTTAAATACAGCAAATCAGTGCCTGTCTCCTGTTGCTGCAGCTGGAACAGCTCTCTGCTGCTGTTCACATGTCTTTACTGAGAGGTTCTTCCATCATCATTTGTGAAAGAGGGTGTCTCTCCAACTTGATATGTAAGAAGGGAAGGGCAGGAAGCAAGGCGTGAATCCAGCTACTGAAATAATCCTTTACTGTGTGACAGGTCAGACTGGCTCAATAATAACAATAACAATAACAGTAATAAATCCCCTCTTTCTGCCCTTGCAATGGCTAAACCAGAGGAGAATACCTGGCTTAATCCCTTCAATGTATTAACTCCAAATAGCATAAACAATGTTTTCTGCTGGTTGTCATGGGCTTGTCTTCTTTCAACTCGAACTTCCTGTTTCCATACTTGAACTTGGTGTTTCTTCCATGCTCCATTGAGATTTTCTGATAGAAAGTACAGTGCTGGGTCAAAATACTGCTATAGATCAGACACAGACAACCCTATCAGAGAGCTGTGCTGACAAAGCCGTATGGTAGTTTCTTTTCCTCGCTTTCCCAGCAGAGCTAAGGAAAAACCTTATGTTACAGACTGGCATACTTTCATTTTGATGGGTTTCAGAATTTACATGCCTTTTATTCTGTCCCTCAGCTGGCTGCTTACCTCTTCATGAGCTGCTGCTGCTGCCACAGGTGGAGTAGGGCTCTCCAGCTCTGACTCCTGGTAACCTTGCTGTGATGCACCGCTCTGATTGCCACTGGTGGTGGCAAAGGAGGAGACTCCCACACACGTTATTTGTTCATAACAGTACAAAATGCAGAGAAATACACTTTACTACTCTTTCTTCTTCCACCTATCTGCCTAACAATGAATTTACTTCCTCATACCCACCTATCTCCGTTTCTTGTCATAGTCTTATGACTAAACTACCACAAATTGCAATATAGCTTTTTGTTACTAGGACCTATTTTTGAAGGTATACTAAAAAAACCACCCAATTTTCTGTCTTTTCTTCATTGGTTAGAAAGCCTGACTTTTATTTAAATATACATTTTTGTTATTATTAGATTTCAAATGGAGATATGCTCTAAACATGTTTTGCAAAGAGGTAGACATGAGTGCTGCTGACTTTATTACAAAAATTAAAGTATTTTTAAGGGATAACTCAATGCTCACGTACCCATAGGCATGGGGGAGCTTAGTCCCTGCTGGAGTTTCAAACTATGATCCCATATATGCATGGGACTTCTGAAAGTTAAACCTCCACAGCATGTTGGCTGTGTGAATACTGCTTCTGAGCATCAGTTTTTTTGCTCCTTCTTTAAGGCCCTAAGTATCTAACTCAGGTTTGTCAAGTGTAGCCCAGGAGCCAAAACTACTGATACCATATGGCCTGAAGTGGCCCTTGTACTGATATGGACCTCAGCTTCCACACAGACCGTTCTTGTACTCCTAGGAACATCCTTTACTGTCACTCTTAATGAGGGGTGTCTTATGAAGCAGCTAGATAAAGTGCAACTTAACCCAGAGGCAACTTTTTTCAAAAAAACCCTCAAATGTACAATCCTCTGTACAGTTATGATAAACTCCTTACTTGAAGAAAACTGCTGAATGTAAGTGTTGAAAGATGCACCACACTACAAGCAAACAAATATACTGTACATGCTAATATGTATTATGTGCTAGGATATGATGATGGTACTGAAATAAAAAGCCTGTAACAGCAAACCTAGAAATACCTTGAAACATTTATATCCAAAATGGAAAACGACGTCATTGTCAGTTAAACATTCCTTAATTTTCAAATTATTTTTCCAGTGCATTATGTTTCTTGGCAAATCCAGCCAGAGAGACAGATCCAAGAAGTTCAGATTTCTAATAATATAATAAATGTTGAGGTATTTCCATCTTCCCAGCATTCAATTCAGCAAACTACATGTCAGGAAAATAGTCCTAGGGTGCACACAGATGAGAATGACTCTAAATTAATGTTGGTGGTAAGGCACAGCAAGGTTGTTTCCATGCCTTTAACACACACTTCTAAGTATTTCAGATTTACTTTATCTTAACTCGGAACTTTCCATATGTCCTGTTAATAGCTCTTCAATTCTCTCTATTTCAGTTTTTGCTTTCAAAGCTTTTGTCTGCAAGTTCATTACCTGTGCATCATTCATCGTTAGCTTTCTGTGTTTTGTTTCTACTTTATCACAGTGCATCTATCAAACATGACCCTTGAAATACTAAACCATTCCTAAGAAGATCTTTGTGTATTGAAAGTAGGTCTTTTGTTTCCATTTTCTAATATACAAATGTGGTTGAGCTGACCTCTAATATAATTCTGTGTGAAAATCAAAGTCTTCAATATATGGCCTATGTGATTTTTTTAAGAAAAAGTAAGTGGAAGCATAGGTTCAAAAAAAGACAAATATTTTTCTTCTTAGTGACTTGATGTTAGGCAGTTTTATTAGTGCCTTTGATAAAATCTGAAAGATGTATTTTGAATTAGTTAAGGTGCTAAATCTACACAAGTCCCTAAATGAGCTTGTAAGAATCTCTTTTTTCCCCTCTAAAGTCTTCTGGTAAAAGCTGAATTTGTCATTTCCTTATTACATTGCATGTGACCTGTAGCATCATCACAGTCAGCTCATGAGGCTATCAGTAGAAGCCTCCCGGGACTTTGATGATGTCAAGATGATGGCAGAAGGAATGTCTGTGTAAGTTCAGCTGCTATAGGTAAAACAAATAAAGCTTGCTTTAAATGATCTTTTATTTGAAACAAACCAATCATAAGGAGGAAATTCTGAGTTAGTACCTCTTGAACCCAACCTAGCTCTGCTTAGCCCATTATGAAGAACTACTACATCCTATTATTGAATATGATAATGGGAGCTCAAAATCCTGAATTCTTGATTTTGCTATAGATTTGTTAAATGCTATAATGAGGCAATTTTTCTGTTGTTTTCTTATCTGTCAAGTGAGGAAAGGAAGTTGAATAAATGCAAGCAGACAATATGTGTTTCTTAAGTACTAGGTAGTAAAAAACGTATGATTAAAAACTAATACCACAGCTGTGAAAACTAAGAACAGTAATCTGCATTGAATAAAATATTAGTTCCTGCCTGAGCCAAAGAAAGCTGGATGAATGTATTATATATCTTGCCAAATTTATCCAACCTGATTTCAGGAATTACAGAGATAGAGATCTCTGAGCTTCCTCAGGCAATCTTCCACAAGTGCTTCACAGTACCTGCCATCTAACCTCAACCTCACGTGCTTCAGTTTAAAACCCTTTATTTTCAGTTCTGTGCATGATGGACTTGTTAAACAGCTTTTTTTTTTTTAAATTTCAATCGCCTTTTACAAAGAAGATACTTTTATTTTGTAGATGGATTAGAAATTTCAAACATTGTTTATATTAATTATAGCTCTCACACATTCATCTGTCTTGTCAATTTGAATAAGTTTAGGTAAAACAATCTTTGTGAAATCTTTGTATTTTGTTTCCTCTGTGTGATATAGTACTACAGGCTTTAGATTTTTTTTTTTCTTGTTTAGTATTTCTAGAATGAAGATAAAGGTTCATGCAAAAAGATTAGTGATCTGTTTTGCTTGTGAGGTGATGTGTGATAATTAACCAATCCAATAGAAAGGTGTTCATCATCTCAGACCAAATTCCGAAATCCCTCTCTTCTTTGCACTTGAATGCTTCATTTCAGACATTCAGGGTTACACGCATCGTGAAATACCGTGGGTGTGAGGAGAGGATTTCTGAGAGGGCCTGGCTCACTGATAGCGTTCAGGCTCAGCAATTCAGTATTGACCCAGTCAATATGAGCGTGCTGAATTGCCTTACAATCATGAGCAGAAATTACATCTGTTCCTCCTTTGTGGTAGGAATGATAACATTCCGAATAAAAATGTTGCTGTAGTCAGAAATGGATTGCTCTTTTTTTAAAAAAAGAAACAAAATTAAAGAAAGAGATGTTCCATTTAATTCCCCATTCTAAGGACTGGAGCCTGTGGTTTTCACTCTGACTCTTTACATTCCCAGTGCAGCTCAACAAAGACTTTCATTGAATTTTACTGAAAGTGGGAGCTGGCTTGTTTACAGTTCAACTCTTGAGGAGGCACACAGTAGGGGTAAGCAAACAGGGATGGACTTAGACAGAGGTTCCTCCAGACGTGCCACTGCTTTTTCCTCAGAGATAAAAACCAAGAGATTACAGATCAACAGTAAACTTCCTTAAGGTGAGGCCCACGGTCTAATGACTCTTTTTGTTTTACAAGGCCCAGGGTGTGTTTGGGAAGGGAAGCTATTAAGACAGCCGAGGTTTGGTGATATATTGTATTTGGTGCTCATATGGGGCAAAGGGATCCTTTGATTCCTGCTTGCTTCTATCCCCTCAGTTGCATTGGAGGGGATATGCTACAAACTCATTAAAGGACCAGATGTACTTAAACCCCTTTCCAAATGGTTTTGTTGCTGTTGTTGTTGCTGCCGTGTCTTAAAAGCTGCGTCCGTTCCTGGGGCCCCGAACAGCAGCTTGGCCCAGCTGGGGAGACTCAGGGGAGATGTGCCTGGGTGGTTGGGGGCTCGGTGAGGTGCTGGGAGCAGGAGTAGGCAGAAGTGAAACCATAGGACTCCCTGAATTATCATTGCCTAAGGCAGCGGACAAAGGGAAATGAGGAAACTGTGGCTGCTGGTGGTGTTCTTGCTGAAGAGCAGCTATTGGAGGAGTATCTGCTCGCCAAATGCCTGGCGATGCTGGTGCTGCTGCAGAGTGACGGCTGAAGGGGGACAGGCGCTGCTGGAGGGATGGTCACAGGTGCCCATCTTTGGCAGGGCAGCAAGATCCACAGGTCCTACCCACGGGACCCTCCTGGATCTGGCTCCCTTGTCACCATGGTACGAGGAGGACTTTCCAGCCAGCCTCTTCCCGAGTTGTGTCAGTGTCACTGGAAATGCAGGGGTCTAGGAAGGGTGGCATGCGGGGTGACCGGTGGAAGGAGAGGGGCTGTTAGTGGAAGAAGGAAATGCTTTCTTTGGTGAGGACGGTCAGGACAGGGAGGAGGAAGAGAAGAAGTGAATCAGGAAGTCCAATGTGTGTGGGAGGGTAAGGACAGTCTAATTACGGCACAGAGGTCTTTCTGGCCATAGCGGAAGGTGAGAACTGTCCCTGTGCCATAGTAAAGAGGAATATTTCATTGGATGGTTGCACTGGTAGGTGGGGGGAGAGGTGGAGGTCTCTGTCCCCACTGTTCACCACTGCTGGTAAACTCCCTTTCCCCTTCCTGAGTACTCACTGAGATTACCCTGGCTCCCATCCCATGCAGTGAGACGGATATTTCCCAAAGGCATTCAGTGATGCAGATGCTTCTCAGGACCTTCTAGCAGCTCCAGACCAGTTGTTTCTCTGACTGCCAGGTTCAACCACATGTAGCTTTGCTGCACAAGTGGAAAATGAAGGAAAATGCTCCTGCTCCATGTGAAGGGACTGTGTATTTCAGCTTGGCCCCCACACAGTGGGACTCCTCTTGCAGCAGCTTGCTGTCTTCAGACAGGCCTTTGGGTGTGCAGCTGGGCAGCAGTGGGGCCAGGCTGGAAGCGTCCTTCAGGAGCCCAGGAGGTAAGGGTGCTCCATGTGCTTCCTGCTGTGGACTGGGGTGCAGCAGCCCCTTCCCACCTCCTCTGTGATCCCTTTGACCACATCTCCTAGGGCAAGATCTGACACAGCCTAGCTAACTTCCAGGCTCTGCTGAAAAGTGAGGAAACATGGAGCTGTCAGTCTTGTGTCCTTTTCAGTGCCTCCACTGAGTAAAAAGTTGCTGCCATGGACGCAGCCCGTTTGTTATCAGTGTTGAATTGTTCAGTGCTGGTGTTGTAGAGAGCAGGATCTAGAGGGAAAGATACCTGTGCATTTTGTTTTGATCCCGTGACCTATATCTCAACCTGCATTAGACTCTTGCAGCTTTTTTCATGCTTGAGTGAATTGGGAGTGTTTATTGTTTCAAGAAAATACACAGGTGATCCTTGAGCTGAGCACTTGAGGCAGATGTGTTCACCATGTGCTAATACAGTGAGGTGCAGCAGTGTTTGCACTAGCATGAAACATCGTGGCTCGGGCACTACATGCAGCAGAGCCACATAAACAGTTCTCTAGGATGTAGTTAGCAAATAAAACCAAGTCTGGTAGTGCATGCCAATGCATCCAGACACAGGACATGCAGTCCAGAGCCTGCTCAAGGGCATCTGGATAACACTGCATCATGTCATGCCAAGAAAGTATCCCTGTTCTTCTGCAAGGAAGAAAGGTGATCTGAAGAAAGAAGAGGGTTAAAAAGTGGTAGAACAAAACCTTAAGGAAAATTTTGGAGGAGAACAGAGAACTGGAGAGATAATTGGTAAGCAGAGAAAAGACACAAAATTATGAAAACAAAGTATTGAGAACACAGATAGACAAGGAGACTGAAATGCAGAAAAGCAGAGAAGTTCTTTAGATGTCCTGCGGCTTAGACTACTTGAAACAGAATAGGACAAGTAAGTGATTTCTATGGTAACATACACATTACACAGTATTCTTTATTAAGGGAGTGGTGTTTGTAGCCCAGCTGTTGATGTCTCCTGGGCTTTCTTTGCACTGTCAGCCCATATTTGTGGTTACTTCTGCATATGCTGTCCCTGAACAGGTGGTAGCCTTCATCTTCATGCTCCGTGCACACTGAAATGGGGTAAAAGCTATTCCCTCCTTGTAATTTTGAATTTATTCACAAAATGAACATGAAGTGAAACAAGAAATTCAGACCAGACTTCTCAGCATTTCACAAAACTCCCTTCCAAATATAGCTGAACAGTCAGTGTAGACTAACACTAACTTTCCTATTACCTTTTTCAGAGTGATTTGTAACACAGTAAAAAAAAAAAAAGCAACATTTTAATCAGGATTATCACGTGCTCTTTTGTTAGATTTTTGGACTAATGCTGTCAACTAGTGCGATATCACTTAGACAGATACTGCCTGTACTAATTAAAAACTCCATACCAAAAGTGATGGTTACTGTGAGCACACAGTATGCCTGCCCATCTCTAAGAAAATTTAGCGATTATGCCAGATGGCTGTAAGATAAATAATGATTCAGTAACGCTGAGAAAGAAATCAAATACATTAATAACCAATCTTCAGTCTTCTCCAAGTGCAAAATGATACACTGTGAATGTGTGTTTGTCTAATCTTCTTTAGTAATAATAATTTTCAGTCCAAGCATTCTTTCTCTTAAGCGTATGGTATATCAGGCTTCTCTTTCCAATGGCAGAGTCCCCAGTGGAGGGATTGCGTTGCTGTCACAGTACCAATACAGACATCCAAGACTGAGGAGTATATGAAAAGCTTGATGACATTGCCAATCGTGTTCCTGTCTTTAGTTCTTTGTATGATAGATATTCATTCTTTCAAAAAATACTTAATTATCTGTGTTAGAAATGTGTATTTGACTGTAGAGTGTTCTGGTAATTATTACTTGGCATGAAGGTACAAATAAGGTATATTCAGTTTCTGTAAGCAGAATTACATGTACCTTCTAAAGTATCCTTCACCTAATTGCTCTTCATCTAGGAGTTACTTAAGGATATCTGTGCAGAGCTACCTAAATCGGTCTTCTTAGTATGAAAAAACACAGGAACTTCCCCCCCACACACATTGTTAGGAGTAGAATGAAGTAGTTCTCTTAGTTCAGCCTTAGATTTTTTACAAAAGTTTTACCCTTTTACTTTCCCTAATGATAATTTTCCTCTTTTTTTAATCTGGGAGGTGAAAAACTGATGATGGTTTTGTACAAGCAGGGTTTACTTGATTATTTTTTCCTGAATTTTTTGCAGCTTGGAGATCTATGTGGAGCCTGAGGAATAGGGCTGAGTGGATAAGGAAAACATAGCTCAAGATTTTGTGTTCCTCGTGAGCAAATTGTTCACAGTTACAACGAAATATGCAATGAAATTTTCAAAGATGTACAGTACAGAGGAATCGAACCTAACTCATTCTCAGCAGACTTGTTCTTCATAAAATGTAAATGCTAAAAGAGAGTAAGAGTTCCTTTTCCTTCTGGTGTCCCTCAAGACTCCTTGATAAACTCGTCACTAACCTACTATAGGCCTGATCCTGATATGCTTATGTGCAATCGATTTTTATACTCTTGTAGTACAAAAGGAACTTAAAAAGCAAATGTAAATAATTTACGCCAATATTAAGCAGTGTTGTGATGCCAAAGAAGTGTAAAGAGGCCTCAGTGTAAATGAAAATCAGACTGTATATGTTTATGTGAATTACACATCTGCAAAATATCTATAATATAGAACATAGCAGTTGTTTAATTTTTACCTAATTACAGAGGCTTGAAAACATCTGGTAGTTGACACCAATCCATTTTTTCCATGGTATCCTTTCTTGGTAAGTTGGGAATGGAATACAATATATCCCACGAGATGCTTTTTAGTTTATGACAGGTGTGCATTTCCTAACCGGTCATTGCATGACACTATTTGTTTCCCACAGATACAGCTGCAAATACATTTATTTGGCAGTGAAGAATTGCAAAGGAAAGAAAAACTGGTTTGGGGGGAAACTTACATCAGGGATGTGGATATATAATGTCTGCACAGAAATCTCAGTGTGGCATTTCATAACTTTCATAGGCATTTGCTTCATCAACCAAAATATCATAAATTTAATAAAGAGGGTTGGTGCATAACTTCCAACATTAGTGTAAAAAGTAAAATGAAAAGTACATTGTCAAACTATAATCACCCCGCTAGCATATGTAACTATTTCTATTTCAGCTGTGAGTGAGCTACTCCTGTTGTGCTTTCTGCCACTTGGAGTAAAGAGAGCAGTGAATCTGGCCGATGGCTGGCCAAGGGGTGGTTTGGGCCGTGTGTGGTGTCCATGGGCATGAAGCAGGGAACTGAGCTTTTTCCACCTTCCTCTTCCTAAGAGATGTGGAAGCCACTGGGACTGCAGGAGAGAGAGACTGGGGCAAGAGCTTAACACAACTCAGCATGGAGACTCTTATCTTCCGATGAAAGCAAGAGCAGCTTTCGCAGTGTTGTTCGCAGAGCATGCTCTGCTTTAGCAATAGCATTGGTCTGGCACTTAGTCTAGACTAGTAAACTCAACGGGGCCAGACCATTACCTGGCCCTGAGGCCAATATACATGGAGCAGCTCATAGCTATGCTATTAAACTCTTACCCTCCCAAACAGCCATGCAGACCACCTATTAGCAATGGACCCAAGTTAACTTCTACATTGTGCCTGGAAATAGTTTGAGAGTGTTCCCCATAGCGTAAGTCAAATCCATACTAGAAGTGAATGACACACACAGCCAAATTATTGTGCCTGGGAGCATCCCCTTGTGTCATTTACTGGTATAGGCATAGTCCAATGTTCCTGTTGCATTTAATGTTCTTGACTTGGAGTTTCCCTAGAAAAGCACATGAGGACATATACAAACCTGTGAAAATATCTAGCTTACCTAAACTTCATGGCATAAAAAAAAGCAATTTCTCTAGTCTGGGAATTTTTTTCTTGTAACGCTTCTGTTTTTTTAAACAGGAAGCTATCTTTTATAAAAGTTTCCACAAATCCTTTAGAATGGAAAATGTCATGTAGCCTCTTGCCATATAAAAAGGTGCAGGACATGTGTGTTTTAATCCCATATGAGTGCCTCATGAAGCATATGCACTCAGATAGCAGCTGATATGATCCTACTGCTGTGTAGACCAGACTCCCTCCTTGCCCTCAACCAAAGGAAACTACTATGTGTCGGATTTTCTCCCTCCGATGCGTGAAGGAAGATGATTGATTTTCTGTATCGGATTTGGGACAAAAAAAAAAAAATCTGTCAAAGCTTTGTAACTAGGAAGGGTTTTTTTTTTCCCATATGGAGTATGAAAGAACCTTCACTTTTGGTGGAAACAGGCCCAATTCAAATGCTGCTGGATGTGAAGAAGTGAGTTGGTGTGGGGTTTTTATAATTATTTTTCTATGAACTGTTCATGTTATCTCTTCTTTCAGATTTTTTTTTTTAATTTAAGGTTCTATCATTCCTCTAAAGTTGTTTCTTGCCCTGACCAGACCCCTCCACTGCCCTCAAAAACCAGTGCTTAATCTAATGACATTGTCAAAATGGATTTATGGATTTGTTTATTAACCAGGTTTCAGAATGGGATGACACAAGCTTGCCTCTGGGTATGGATATGACTGATGCTGTTTCCCGAGAGCTGATTTTTGTCACATTTTTTTGAAAATGGATTGCCAATAGAAAATACATAATAACTAATGGAAATTGAGGGTAAAAAGCAATGTTCTTATATAAGTTCTGAAAATGGCAGCCTGGCATTTCTAAAGCTGAGAGGTGAAATGTAACTGCTCTGTGAAAAACATTTCCTCTCTTTTTGGCATGTTTTCACTTATATCCAGGGTGGTCTTGAGGATTTGTGGGCTCAGGGAGAACAGGAAAGATTTCTCATCAAATATTCCCTTCCCTCCCATTTCCTTCTTCTTTCTTTGTTCCTCCTTTTATATTTTTTTGCAGTTTTCCATTCTCTCCTATTTTGACCAGGTCTGAGGAGTGGCATCTGAAACATTTGGTTAAGAATATGTCCTGTATCCCTAAGAGGTACCACATGCAGCCCTCAGCCCCATCAGAAGAGGCACCACTGGCATGAATGGGAGGTTCTGAGCTGGTGTGTGGGAGCAGCCAGTGGCTGTCCCTGGGGGCTCTCAGCCTTGCCAAGGGCTCTGCTGCTGCTTTTCCTTCTGTGCCCCCTCTGCCTGCCCCAGGGCGAAGAGATGTTTTTCATTGTGTCGTCCCCTTCTTCACAGGACAGGGAGTCCATGGCAGAGATGAGACTTTCTTTCCCTCCGCCCTGTTCCTTGCAGCTCCACTGATAGCTGGTTATTCTGGTTATTTTGTTTGGTTGGTTCATTACTGCTTAGAATTGCACTTACAGATTTAGCTTTAGCGCAGTTGCATTTTCAAGCCTCTGACCGAGTCTTCACCCAATTGCTTTTCTCAATCGCTGTAATCCAATATTCCCTGGTTTCTACATTGAAAATTTCAGGCCTTGTTTCTTCCAAAATACACATATTAATGCTATTAAAACCCCCCAGACCTTAAAGCCTGCTCAATGACTTCAGAAAATAAAGGTTTTTATCCATTGTGGGAGAAAAAAAAAATGTCTTGCCACCTCCATTTAATAGTAATACAGCCAAACCCAATGATGTGAGAGATCACACTGGCATTGAAATAGCCCTTGCTGAGGAGAAGCACATTCCAGAGGAAATTGATTTTCATGTCACCAACTTAGGCGTGTTTTGAAAATTAGATTCTGAGCCACAGGGTTCACAGCTGATTTATTTGTCTTTATTTTTTGCTAAACTTGTTCAAATGGATTTTTAGTGAACTAACAAGTTGCCTCTGACACACGCTGAGGAAAGGTTCACGCAGAGAATGCATAGTGCAGCGTGGTGAGTAAGTGGAGGTCCAGACAGCCCTGTGAAATGCAGAAGAAATGTTAATGGCAGCGTATAACTTAAGTCCAGTGAAATACACTGGGATTCATAAAGCCTAAAGCTGGAAGGCGATAATGTGGTCTGCTTTCTGTATTTCACAAGCTGCTGCACTTCATCCCGTTATCCACGTTGAACTCCGTGCTTCCTGTTGAAGTTAAACATGCCTTCCAAAAAGGCATCCGGTTTTGATCTCAAATTAGGCAAGGTTTGCTTTGATGGCTTTTTTCCAATGATTGACAAAGTCCAAACAAACAATTACTTTTAATTTAGCTTTATCTGGCATCAACTTCTGACCGCTGAGGGTTATGCTCTTCGATTAACGAGCCTGCTGTTTTTCCCCATGATATATCAGTGCTGCAGCTGTGTCACCTGTCAGTCTTCTTCTTGGTAAGCTCAGTCTTTATGTCTGCCTCTGGGAGATATTTTCTGTACCTCAAACCCTTTCTTTTGTGCCTTTCACAACTGTTCCAATAGCCTTTTAGAGAAGCTAAATGTGGATTGTAGCCAGCATCTTAATATGTTACTGTGTGTCTCCTGGTAGTTATGTCAATTAAGAAAATAAGTTCCTTGGCATAACACATAAAAGTTGAATGCATTCTATGAATAATCTCCATATACATAAATTTAAGAGTGTGAATCCAGTCGGTTTGAAGTGAAACTTCCAGCTGGTGACAGCTTGCCTCCTGTCACATCAGTATGTGTATGGCTGGTACTGGTTTTGCAGGATTCTGTAACCATTTTAGCCTACGCCAGAAAGAATTTTTTCACGAAACTGCTACATGCTTTAAATTAAAAATTTCTGTTTGCCACATACTGTGAAATGTTCTCTTCATGTTCTCATCAGCAGTCATAAGGTATTTGAAATTCTTCTGGTTCTTTTTTTGAAACAAGAAGATTCTTCTAGTCTAAATTGGGTTTTGTTTGTGTTTCCTTTGATAAGATGCTTTAGGGAAGGAGTGAGAGAAGAGGAGAAAAGCCTAGGAGAAGGTACAGATAACTCCTTAATTGGTACGGTTGTTTCCTCTTAGGCTGGAAACTTTTGATAGTAAAGGTGTCATTCCCATGCTGACGACCTTCCCTTAGCTCAGATGGCTTCAGCCGTGTGGAATCTCCTGCACCTCTTGGCAGCCAGGGCAGATAACACTCCTCACCAAAAAACTCCTTTGCCTTGCCTTACTTTCCTTAGCTGGCATGGCTTCCCTTATCAGTACTGTTTCACTTAAGAAAGTGTGCATCCATGGGATATAAACTTGGCAATGGTTTTGATAATTGCCCTTTGTATTGCACATGGTCAGTGCCCTTCCCTGCCATTACTGGTCTCCTAACTGTGTCTGGAATTCTGAAAATGTGAGGAATTCAGGCTAGACCTGGCCTGGATTTTTCAGGGCAGTTGCACTTTGACCCTTTTTTAGGAGATGATCGAAGGGGACTACTGGCGTTATTAGTTTTCTTTATCCCTCCCCATTGCCCTCCTCCAGATAGGCCTCCCTAAACTATTCATTGCAATCTACTTGTTAGTGTTAGGAAAGCATGCCAGTGACTCCATGAGTAATGTATTCATCCCAGTCATTCAAGAAAATAGACTTTTTGTCAAAGAAATCTTGTAGAGATAGGGCTAACTTGCTAAGTGTTGCATTTCTGCCATGAGGATGGGTAGGAGAGATTTTTTTAGCCGTTCATGTCTGTCTCCTCACTCCCACTTGGAGGTTGCTCTTTATCTTTGTCAGTATGTTGTATTCTGTACATACCAAATCGTAGTTTCGTAGAATCATAGAATCATAGGTTGGAAAAGACCTCTAAGATCATCAAGTCCAATCATCCACCAGACACCACCATGCTTACTAGACCATATCCTGAAGTGCCACATCTATACATTTTTCTAACATTTCCAGGGATGGTGACTCAACCACCTCCCTGGACAACCTATTCCAATGTCTGACCACTTTTTCAGTAAAGAAATTTTTCCTAATGTCTAATCTAAACCTACCCTGACACAACTTGAGGCCATTGCCTCTCATCCTATCATTTCTTTGTCTCTTACAGGTAAAGTTCAATCTTCTGGTGATCTGTATATTGCAGCTCTTGCAGAGATGTTTGTAAAACTAGCTTGCTGGGTTTTAGCTCTTTTCTGTGATTGAGGTCATGAACTAGGCAGAGGTTCATCACACACATCCCATGATGTGCTCAGTGACATTATGTGGGGGAGCCACAGGGTAGGTGTGCGACCTGTTTAGAAAAATGTGTGCCTGGGAACTAGCAAAGGGCGCTCAGGATATTTGTGTCCTAACATCTTGTGTCCATTACTTCTTAAGTTACATGATGACTCAGATTACAAGTGTAGCAATGTTGAAAAAATGAAGTTACTATTTCTGTCACATTTTGGAAGAGCCTTCTAGAAATGTGGTTGACGTGGCTGAGCAGATCTCTGTGTGTGACATTATTTCTGTGTTTTCATTAATACTTGGTTTTAATCTCACTGAGCTGAGTTGCTGAGGGCTGATGTGTGAAGTGACCCTGTTTCTGCAGAGTTTGGAGAAGCTCAGGAGATGCTTCAGGCTCCCAGTTGACATGGACTTCTGAATGAGTTTGGTAATTTGGATTCCCTACCTGTCACCTCATGGCTTTCAACACAAGAGCTAAAATAAACCTACTTGTTTATTAAAGCCATACATTAGTTTCACTCTGCAGTTTTTTACGTGAAATGCATATTGGCACTAAAATGGTTAAATTAGTACAACCTTGTGCTGTCCTCCTTTAGTACAGCAGTGATCTGAGTGGATTACCTGTAAGTAAGTGCTGAGTAATCCTTGCCTCAAACTGCGATAATATAGCCGGTAATAAACAGTGTCATAAAACTGACATCACTTAGCCAATGTTTTTCTTTAGATGTAAATGATGGTTTGTATATGCTTCAGAGAGAGAATTCCTCCTATTAGAAATGCTGGGAGAAGCCACCTGGAAAGTAAACTCTTCTACAAGTCCATCTTTTGAGCCTAGGGTAGTTAAATCATATAAAAAGAGAGAGAAAGAAATAGGGTAGAAAAAATAAATGCGTACTACTCCTCTGTCTTGTACACTTTGCAAGCAATAGCCAGAGGGATGGCTTTGACCTTAAAGTAAGATTCACTTACAGCAACACGGATTTATCTTGCCTGATAGTTAATATTGCTAATATTTATGAAGAGTGGGTTGCTTATCCAGAATATTTACTTCCTTTCCAAAGAAATCATAGTGTTAAAAAGCCAGTCTTTTAACATGTGAAGTGATTTGGTGTAGTTCTGGATACAATACAAATGCTTTTTTTCCCCATATCTGAAAAGGAAATATGTATTTTCAGCTTGACTCTAATCTATTTGCATTACAGTAGCATTTGAAATCTCAGGCTGAAACCTCCCATTAGAATGAGCTTGGTTATACTAAACATTATTTAAACATTTAATGTTGTATTAGTTAAATTCTGGTAGCAGACAGTCACAGATGACTGTACACATATACGCAAAAAATAGTGAAAACCTTTACCCAAAGTCATAAAGTAACAAGCTACTGGCAGAACTCAGACATTTAGATTTATTATCTGGCCCCTTGCTCCTAGACCCAGATGCTGATTGACTGATGTTATATGTATATATCTCTGTATTTGGTGAACTTCCTCTCTGATAGGCAAACTACAATAGCTGAAAGGGGCTTTTTCTAGTTACGTACAAACAAGTGCATGAAGTATTAAAAACGCAAGCCATGGAACAGGTCTTTGGAGTTGCCTGCAGTTCAGTGAAATCTCAGAAATCACAACTCTAATAAGGGGCTTACTGCTGTATGGCCTCAGGACCGTAAAACCAAGCATTCCATAGCTAGCTCTAATAGTGTTCCCTTTTAAGATATTGACTAGTTTATTTATAGTTACTTTGGTTTTTGTAACAGGGACAATGTCAATAACAAATGGATGCTGTAAGGAAAACCCACTGGTTTTAGAACATTTTAAAGATAGACTGCTCTATTCAGTGTTTCGTGCTATAAGTGGCAAGTTGATTTCATATGGGGAGAATTTACTTTGCATAAAAATTTTTGATGTTTTTAATAAATGGTTTTGGGTTTACATCCAGCTTAAAATGAAAATACAGAGAGGAAAAATGTGGTGGAAAGGAGTAATGAGAGCACAGGAGAAAGATGAAGAGATGACAGCAACAACGCGAGAAAGAATGAGAGACACCCTATTGGGCGGAAAGGGGCAAACCCACATAAACTGGGCAAATCTATCTATCTNNGCNAATCTATCTATCTATCTATCTATCTATCTATCTATCTATCTATCTATCTATCTATTTATGTAGCTGAGAGCTGTATAGTCTTTTTACAGGCACAACATATAAGTCAGAAAAGAAATATGTCAGAGGTTATATGAAATGAATTTGCAGGCCATATCTGGCCAATACACCATTGTTTCCCCATTCTTGACCTATGTTAAAATCTACTTACTGAAAGTACCCACGTTTCTTATGGGAGAGAAAGCGAGGTTGTCTTGGGCACTCTGCACTGACTGGGTAGTGTGCACTCCTGCCCTGTGCTTGGCCTTCTTGCTGTGGCAGATATCACAGGTTTTTCCCTCACTGGAAAATCCGTGTTTGTATTGGATCAAAGTCAGAACAGGGAACTGTGTGTGTAGCCATTAATTATAGGAATCAGGTTCATAAACTCTCCCTGTTAGAAAATTAAACACAGGTTTCAGTTTTTGCAAAGCTGCCATTTCCTCCCCACCTATTTTCTTATTGCAAGAGATTTGTACCAATTTTCTGCGGATTAATGGGTGTCAGTCCGCATTTAACAGCAACATGATAAGTCAGAGTCTTTCAGGCCTTTTAAAAAGGTCCTCATTTGTTTCCACAGCTTCAGCGATTGCTCCTAAAATGCTGTGAAGTGGAGCAGAAACAGCAATATCATCATGGAGTTTCACTGAAAAGTTTGCTGATGCTTATTGAGTTAGGAAAGCCTGAGCACGGAGACCTTCTGAGGACAACGGACAAGATGGAGTTACCCCAGGTCCCTTCTCAAATGGTGCCCACAGGGGATGGCATGGGAGGGGCAGCTGTTGGAGCGGGGGCTTGGGCTCCTGCCAAGGACCATGAGGACCGCAGCCATGGCTGTGTGGGGGAGGCTTGGCCTGCTGCAGGACAAAGAAGAGCTGATGCTGTGTTTGGCCGCATGATGAGTTGTCAGCACATCGCTGGCGAGTTCAAGCTTGTGAACAGATGCGTTATATGCAACTTTGTTGGGTCAATAAAGCAAAGGGAAGGCAAACACTGGGGACTTTGGATAAGACTGGGTAAAACCCTAAAAGGAGAGCTTCTGGAAACCTATGGTTTACTTTGGACATCCTTACTAACAGGAAAAGGCAAGGAGATTTAATTTCTTAATTCTTCTAGTGTGTAGTAGAGAGGTGGTTGTTAGGGGGCTGCATTTCAGCCAGCCACATTAGCTGAGGTGATGCAGTCTCTTCTATAAAGCACGTTGCTGTAGAAGAGTTGATACTTGAACAGAGGAAACTTTTTCATATGTTACTAAAGCTAAGCATTTCAGCTCTTGCTTTTACGTTGTAAATGGTATGTCACTGTAAATAAGGAAAGAAGAAATTTAGATTAGAAAACCCCCGACAACTGACTGTTTCTTCCTTCCCTATACTCTTTGAATCAATTCTTGTCACACACATGTCTAATTCTTCTTCCTCTTAATCAAGTGCAAATTATAAAATGAAAGTCAATGGGTTAAGCTCTTTTCTCAAACTGCTGAGGTGATTAGGTTCCAATTTGATGTTTTAATTTCCTATCTCAGGAGTTTTACTGTTTTGCCTTAAGAGGAATACCTCAAGAGATCTAGCTGTATAATTGCCTAGGCTCTCACTACACTATTCACAAGCCTGGATAATGCCAAACACCATGCTGCCTTCCAGCTTGTGCTTTTGACAGTTATTTTTAGGTTGTCATATTTCTGCCTTTGAACACTAGCCCGAGTGAGATCCAGACTGAAAAAGCTGAAGCTACTAGTCAGTATTTTGGTTCATATGAGTGCGTAGTTTGTGGCTTAATGCATAGTGCTACCTACACGGATGGAGTCTGAGCTTGGCATGCAGTGCTCATCATCAGCCTTTTCCAGAGACCCATTACCTTTGGTGCATTAGCAGGGTGGCAGCATGTCTGCCAGCAATGCCACCTCCAGCATCCTCACCCTCTCAGCTGAGACATTGTCACCACCTCACTCCAGTCTGGCGAAGTTTAAGGCTCAGATCCTTTATTTTGGATCAGTGATGGTTGCAAACACTTTCCACCACTCCCAAGATCTGGTATCTTTGTTTTTTTCCTGCATTACGTTGTAGAGACGCAAGCCTGCTTTGATCCCTCATGATCAAAGAGAGAAATCTTATCACGAAGGCAGCAGTGATTTCCTTTTCACCGCTCACCCAAATCCATAACCCCTGGTTTGCTGCCTATTCTGTGGGGCCCTCTGTGAAAAAGTATGTTGGATTTCCCAGACCCCCTGGAGCAACACCAATCCGCTCCCTTCCAGCACCCTGGGAAGGTGAAGGGTGTCTGTTATGTGGCCTCTGAGTAACTGCTGAGTGTCATCTGGTGTGAACTGTGGAAATGGGGACACTTCTGAGTCTCACCCAGCTGAAACTTGGAGGGAAACTGGAGTCTGCTGATACCTGACCAGGCAGAAACACTGTTTAAACCAAGAAGGGAAACCAGTGGAAGGGAACATTGGATTTGAAATTACTAGTAAAGTACCTGACATTTAGTAATTTCTCAGACAGTTCAGGCAAAAGGAACAATATCACGAAATGTGGAATTGCAAAAATTAGGCACAAGTCATATGTTTTTAAGTAAAGATCAAAGACCTTGAGAACAGTTTGTAAATGATTTAAAATGAGGAGCCAGGCTACTGCACCTGCAAGAGCTAAACTGAATCCTGGGTAAGAAACCAAGTGGGGCTGGAATCAAGGTTAGTAACAGAAGTCTCTATCTGGGTTAGCCAGAATTGTGGTGTAAGAAGAGCTCAACTTCTGATGCTGAGACATGATGCCTGCACTGCACACCGTTTGGAAGGTTTGCTTTGATCTAGCTCTAGTCTGGATCTTTGGACTGAACATCTATCAGCACACCGAGGGCACTGCCAGTTTCATTTAATCTGCGAGGAGTTCAGTGTGTACGCTCCCATCACCCAAGTAAAACGTGAGGTGGAGACACTGGGAGACTCGCTGCAGAGATGCACTGCATTAGACTGTTGGCTCAGAGCAGAAAGCATGCCGTGACTGTAGTGAGAGGTAACGATCCGTACCTGTCAAGTAAAAGAAGTCTCTGTACAGCGCATGGGCAGGATGCCGAGCTATGTCCCAGGCTCCACACAAAAACATTACAGGCAGCTGCATGTGCTGAGGCAACGCAAGACACGACGATGCCCAGCATTTGGGATAAGAAGCTAGGACTCCAGCAGTTTGTATCATTTAGCAAGGTGGCAGGCAAAGATCCTTCTTTTGGTGAGCAATAATATCTGCTTATCAGTACTCTGAGCTCTGGAGAGCCCTGTGCAAGATGCTAGACAATCAGTTCAAGTGCAGAAACCAACACTACAGCAGAAACAGTGATATGAACGCTAAACAGCTCCAGTCCAATCCATCTTGCTTCACTCTCCTGTTTCCACCTAAAGCAAAGACACAGAAGATGAAGTGTATAAAACCAAGGGCTTTCAACTTTTCACAAAGAAAAGAGTAACTAAGGAGGACATGTGTTGGTAGCATGGAGTCCCAAAACTCCGGTGGAAGTATCTGAGGAAAATAAAAGGAAAGGTGAACGCTTCCTTTACTGTGCAATAAACAGTGAAAAAGGCCAGCTACTACCTAACTGATCCAAATTTAAAAAATAGATTTCTCTTAATCCTCAAAAAAAGGCTAAAAAACAATCTCTATTCTTTCTTATTATTATAGAAAAAGACGGTAATGTGCAAGTTCCTGTAACCCCATCTAACAAACTGGCAGAAAGTAAAGTCAAAATTAGTTAAATACTTGTGGAAACTACTCTGAAGTGGCACAGTTACACTACCAAATAATACCTGGGAACCATGGGCTTTTGTTGGCTGATTTTTCTTTTTTTAAACAAAAAATCAAAATCAAGAATAGCTGCGCTGCCTAGAAGTTGATGATAGAAGCAGTGGGGTCAGTCATTCAGAAATAAATGAACTTTTGACTGCTCTCCACTCCCATGCACCTACACAGACTAGGTGCCCCTAGAGCTTGATATGATGTGGTATCCTCCCAGCTGCTGCTCCTGTGTGAAAATGTTGTTGTAGATACCTGTGATAAAGAAAATAATGCAAAAAGCAGGGGTGCTGCCAGAGGTGGTGGTGCTGAGCCCAGATTAAGGTGCTAGGGACAACACTTTTTCCACCCCCCTGCTTTTAGCTGTTTTGCCTAGCAAAGTCTGAGAGAGAAAACTGTTGCATCAAAGTGGTTTCAGAGAGCCAGCGCACATCGTATTTGGGCAGTGACTGGTTCTCACAGTTCCAGCGTCTGCAGGGCAATGCGAGCGTCCCCACTACTCCACAGAGTAGCAGGTCTCCTCAGGACTGTTGGTTGCCCTGGAAAGAGGCCAGTCTCTATTCCAGGAGCAAAGTGGCCGAATTCACTGCGTGAAACGAGTACACCGTTTCCAGTTTTGGAACAAGCTGGCTTACTGCTGGAGTAGGGGATCAGGCGCCATAACCCACCGCACTGTGCAGGCCCATCCTTTCCGTAACGACCCTTTCAGCACCGTGCTTAGTCACTCCCTGAACCTGCACTTGGACTGAAATAGCAGACCTAAGGTTAAAGGCAGAGCTCTATGGGTCCAAGCTAAAATTCACTGAAAGTTCCAGGTCAGAAGTGAGCTAAAGCATCAGGATTGAACTGATTTACCTGATGCTCTGGCAGGCTTCTGTAGGAGAGCTGTTTAATGGAAAAAAGAGCGTAAGGCCGTGTGTACCACTTACAAAGGGTCACTGAGTTATATGGTGTATTGGGTATCTGTCCCATCACGTCTTGTGCACTTTGTTGATGTTATCAAAGGCCTTTCTAGCGGGGTGTAGATGTATGTGGACCTAAAGTATGTTGCTGTGTTTGTAAGTGAAGGGACGCAAGAGAAATGCTGACTGTATACTGCTGTGTGTGCTGAGCAAATAGCTGAGATTCCTTAGGGATTTTATGAGACAGATACATTCCCCCACGTTTTTGACAACAGTATGCTAACAAAAGGAAAAAAAGATAAATAAGAGTTTTAAAACTGTCACTTACAAACTTCAGAGTGGCACCTGATGAAGCATTACAGATTTTCCCTGCAGCCTTTCATGAATTTATTCAAATTTCATACTGGCCATACCAAATTAAGGAAAAAGGAAATAAAATTTCTAAAAGAGAGCCATTTTTCAGTATCATATGCTGAAAGTTCTTCTGAACGGGAAGACCCTTCTTCTCTCCTGTGTTGATTTAGCTGGGGAAAAAATAATATTTCTACACTTATTCCTGCAAATAAGTGGAGTAGCCTGTAGCTAGAAATCTTCCAACAAAAATTTGCAGTGGAACAAACTGCTAAATCAATGTATCCAGAACATTTGTTCTGGCAATAATATTGATTTGACCAAAGCTCAGTAAATCTGCCTTAGATTTCTAAGGAAACTATTGCTAGATTTGTGTTAGTTTTATCCTGATGTAGGGAATACACACATCAGTATTTTCAGCAGATGTCTTTGAGGTTTTTGACCACTTGCTCCATGAAATTAACTTTTTCAGTGATGTTGTTAGCAGAGTTTCTGACAAAGTAATTTTCTTTGAACAGTTGTAAAAGTGACCCATTAAAATTATTTTCATCCAAATTAGGTACTCAATGATGCATATTTATAAATAATGCATATAGATGAGGGAGGAATTAAAAACTCTTTCAGAGGCCTGTCAAAAAGAAAAAGAACATTTTTCTCCTTAATGTGTTGGAGCAAAGTTGACAGTAGCCCTATGACTTGAAATGTAATAGAGCTACAATGACACAGGACGCAACTAGAAACAAGGAGTAAAAATGAAGCAAAACTGCCAACAGAAGTTCTAATTTCTAAATTTGCAGGCAACATCTCATTTGACATGCACACAAAGTAGCCAGTTTTAAATGGTGATGTTATTATTTGTTGTGCAGAGCTATAATACTTTCTGCTCACCCCTCTTTGGTAGTTTCTCTTTTTTCTTCTATGCTGTTTCTGAAATTGAAAAAGAAGTGTAGCAACATCCTAAATATTTCGGCGTAAAGAAATAATATTATGATTTGAAAGTTGAAACTCATGTGGTTTTGAATCCGGAAATCCTGGGGACTCAGAATTGCGGTTGGTGAAGTTGTATTATATGCTATAGTGGGTTATTATGAGAGCTTCTATTTTTCTTTAATATTATGTTTCACTGATTAAGAGATTTCTTCATTTGATACCTTAAAGAAGGTGTAAAATTAAATTAGCTTAACTCACTGAATTGAGAGATGTATCTATCATGATGCCAGTGTTCCAGGTTTCCTAGCTTTGTTTTTCATTGACTACAAAGTTGATATTGAAGAATTTTTTAAATGTCAATGGCCAAATCATTGCTTGTGTAAGACTTCTTACTGTGGAGCCAGATTCTGAGAGACTGATTTTTGTGCAAGATGATATTGGGGAAACTTTCTTTTGACAGGCGCTTCAGACATTACAAACTGAAGGAGTTTTCTTCAGTCAGTCTCCTACTAATCTTTCAAATCTGCGTCTAGACTTTTCTGCTGGGGCATGCATGCCCTGGGGTTCTGGTCCATGCTTCACTACAGATCTTGCTGCCCTGTGTATTTGGGTTTCCTTTCTGTGGAAAATGGGAAATGATGTTGTGTGTTCACGTTTTGTCCTGACCATAGCTGGCTGGGGCATGGAGCCAAATGCAAAGCGGGAAAACCTTCTCATGTTTCCTGATCAGATACAACCTCACCTATGAGAGCAAGTACTTATCCTATATATGTACAACTCTTTGACGTGAGGTCATTAGTGAGCAGCAGTGGATTATACAGTCGGGTATCTCCATTTGGTTTTGCATTGTCAGAAATCCTGAGATAGAGTTTCCTTTAAATCACCCAAAATTCTCTAATGTTTTTCATATTTAAGCAACTAAGATAGGTGACTATAACTTTTGAGATACTAAGTTTCTTGTCTGAACTAAATTAAAGCTGCTTTCCCAGTTGCTAAATCATGCAGAGTGTTTAACTCATGCATGCTTTCTTTTAAAATGTTGGTCATTTTATTCAAAAATTATGAAGTAAATAGGCTGAATGGAGACAGTAGATTAAATTTTGTTGTAAAGTCATCCAAAAGGCCAGAATCCCCTGCCTGCACAGAAGATAGTATCCTTAGTGTTATTGCAGGCATTAGAAAAGAATATAGTTTTTGATAACACTAATAGCTCTACTGTCTGTCCTCTCTTGCTGAGGATCAAAAAGCCACCTGATATTTGTGAGCCTCTCAGACCAGGGTAGAAAAGCCATGCTAGTTTTTGTGGCCCGGTATATATTAAGATTTACAAGACAGCATGGTTTACAGAGAAATGTCATGCCAAGGATCACATGTGACCCTCTTGACCTCTCAGCTTGAATGAGTAAGCTCCCTTTAAAGCTGAATTGTTTGCAATAGGCTCTAGCATTAATATAGAATAAACATTTAATTGATCTTCCTCTGTTCTGAGATGCATAAACGCTGCCACACTTCCTATAGGAGTACGCATTATGTAACTGTGGTGGGGTTGACCCTGGCTGGACCCCAGGTGCCCACCAAAGCCACTCCATCACTCCCCTTCTCAGCTGGACAGGAGAGATAAAACACAACAAAAGGCTCATGGGTTGAGACAAGGTCAGGGAGTGATCAGTCAGCAATTACCGTCATGGGCAAAATAGACTCAACTTGGGGGAAGTAGTTTAATTAATTACCAATTGAATCAGAGTAGAATAACGAGAAATAAAAACTAGATCTTAAAACACCTTCCCACACCCTTCCTTTCTTCCTGGGCTCAGCTTCACTCCCGAATTCTCTACCTCCTTCCCTTGAGGGATGCAGGGAGACAGGGAATGGGGGTTGCTGTCAGTTCATCACATGTTGTCTCTGCTGCTCCTTCCTCCCCAGGGGAAGGACTCCTCGCACTCCTCCCCTGCTTCAGCATGGGGTCCCTCCCATGGGCGATTGTCCTCCACAAACTTCTCCAACATGGGTCCTTCCCACGGGCTGCAGTTCTTCATGAACTGCTCCAGCGTGGGTCCCCCACGGGGTCACAAGCCCTGTCAGCAAACCTTCTCCAACGTGGGCTCCTCTCTCCACGGGGCCACAGGTCCTACTGGGAGCCTGCTCCAGTGTGGGCTCCCCACAGGGTCATAGCTGTCCGTGAGCACAACCACCTGCTCCAGCGTGGGGTCCTCCATGGGCTGCAGGCAGACAGCTGGCCTCACCATGGTCTTCTCTACTGGCTGCAGGGGAATCTCTGCACCTCCTTCTGTACCGACCTTGATGTCTGCAGAGTTGCTGCCCTCATGTATTCTCACACTTCTCTCTGGTTGAAGTTGCCATGACGCAGTATTTTCCCCTTTTTTCAGTATGTTATCACAGAGGCACTACCACCATCCCTGATGGGCTTGGCCTTGGCCAGCAGTGGTTTATCTTGGAGCTGGCTGGCATTGGTTCTGTCAGATGTAGGGGAAGCTTCTAGCAGGCTCCCACAGAAGCCACCCCTGTAGCCTTTCTGCTACCAAAACCTTACCACACAAACTCAAAACAGTAACAAAACATTATTTTCATACTTCCATGGAAAAGACCATGACTTTTTACTGCTGACCACAGATTTTTACTATTGTGTTTCTCAGTGGGTGAAATACTGGCTGGTTTGAAGCTAGTAAAAGTTCTATGTTTAACCTTAGTGAATTTTATGCATGGCAGAATTTATCTGTCATGAAAAACAATTGGCATATCTATCTGTCAGTTGGAATTAAATCATGATAATTGTATGTAGAGTTAATTTAGTTTACATGGTATAGAAGATGAAAAGACAACAAGGAGAATATAACTCTGCTATGTCCCAGGTAGCCAAAGAGGACAGCAGACAGTTCATGTGATTCTGCATGCCCAAGGTGATAAATCATGATAGAGGTGTCATCCCACCCTACCCTCCATACATTCTCTTGACTAATTTACAGCTATAAATTTTTGCTCTGAAGTCTTTATCTTACAATATTGTTATGATCCGGATATAATACTTGAGACACCTACTTTTCTTGCTCCTTGCTAGGTACCTGTCAGCCAACATACACTGATCTGCATGGCAAGTACCTGTTCCTAATGGATTACCTTAGCAAAGCAGTTCAAGTGCTTCAAGTAAACCAATAATTCAGGTGCCTCTTGTTCTCACTTGCCAAGCAGAGCTTGAGCTGTCTCTTAGCAGACAACGGAAAATGATATTCTGTGAACAATCCCCATCCAGTGTTTGCCTAACCTAGTTTACACCCAAAAGTGATGCACCTTTTCTTTAGGTATCACCCCCTGAGCAACTCAGTTAAATCTTTCATACCTAATCCTGCTTAAAATACAGAAACAAGGCTGTGTGGCACCTGGGAGCCTGCAGGTGTTTTGGAGGAATCTCCTGTTACTGCCATATGGGTGGAGAACCCCAAAACAATGCAGTTGTAGCCATATTTTGAACATCTGGCTGCCAAGGTGGGGAATGCCTGGTGCAGGTAGTGGCTAGACTATACACCTGGAAAATGAGGGACTGTGCTCTGGTGTCCTGCCTTTGCCAGGAGACTATTCCATCTGTAGATCCTCTCTCCAGGATAACCTGGCTGTGGGACTACACAGAAAGTCCTGTGGGCAGGTGGAGAAAGCCAGCACTGCATCTGCAGCTGAAGGGCCAGGGTGACTTTTCTGGAAGTAGGACAGTCAGTCATTGTTTAGGACTATTTCCCTGGAGGCAGAAGAGGGACAAGAGGTTGTCACGACAGGATAGTTGTGCGACTCTCCCACCTTTGATATCTGGTCTCCATTATTCAAAAAGATCTTGGCCACTGTGCATGGAATTGTATAGGCTGTAAGGATAAATCTTATGCCCTGAATAAGACTGGTACTAGAGAAATACTCCTATGGTTATCACTTTTGCCTGGTTACAGATGGGTGGCTCCTTACTCAAAATGGCTCATTTTCAGCTCATGCTCTGATGCACGCAGTATCCTTGTTTGCCAGGGAGCCCTTAAGGCCGTGGCAGTCTAGATACTAACTTCGGACTCTCAATTCCTGACTGGAGGTGAATTCCCTGAAAGGTTAGGAGTCTGCAGCACCTGACTGGTAGGTATGAAAGCCAGTTTAGGGGGTTATATTCTCTCTTGAAGTCCCTCTGTAGTATCCTGATAGAAGCTGGTTATGGCTGAGCCAGCCTGCTTGGGCTCACTCCATTTGAAACCGTATCCAGCAGCCCAGGGTATAAAAGCAGGCCCAAGTAAACTAACACTATGCTTTTCAGTGACTGAAGTGTGCAACAGAGTGGGCAAATACCGTGTCTCAAAACCAGTCTTAACAAAGTTTCAACAGAACGATCTTAAAAATACTGCGGACACTGTCTTAAAAGTAAATATTTCATTTAAAAAATAAGTGCAACTTGGTTCTTTTTATTTTTGTTTTAAGTGACGGTTAGGTCCACAGGATTAATTTGTTTGATTAATTTTCCTGTTACAATGGTATAATCTAACCCAGGTAAAGATACACAACTGTTCAAAGCTTTTAACATTTGCTTTCAACGTTAACTCTCCAACTGTGGTTAGAAAAATAATGCTTTCAGAAATCTGATCTGCATTGCTTGCTTTTGTAGTGCTTTTGGCTTCTTTCAGCTCTCTTCCAAACCTGCAGTAACGGCTTTCCTCTGTTATTCATATTTACTTTCACAAATCCTAGCTAAAGAATGCAAGAAAGAAAGGAAGCTGTCTTCTAAATCAGTAGTGACTTGAACAGGAGAAAAAATGCCATTCTGCTACATTCTTCTGCAAAGTGCTTTCATTTAGCTTTTCTTAATTGAGACCATCAAACTTCTGAAATTGTGCTCGTGTTGAAAAGATAGTTCTCTTTCACTAAATATTATTGGGAGTAACCTCCAGGAATGAGAGAAAAATAAAACTAAACCTTCAAAGTGGTATGGTTTACTTTGTTTAACACAGGAAGATGGTAGTTCTAATATTTTGCTTGATACTGTTCTGTAAAGGAAATATTTTTTTGGTCAAAACCACTTTTATACTATCTTAAGGCAAATAACCAGTAACACTAATAACCTACTCTTGCATACTATTTCAAAACAAGTTTAAGCAGGATAGAACAGTGCATTTAATGCATCACAGCTGTTAATGTATACTCTTGAGTTTTGATTTACTTCTGTTACAGTAAAAACATCTTTTTATAAATGGATGTTTCATGGTTTTCATGCTAGTGTATGATATACAGTGAGATTCACATTTCCCTTAAATTTTGGTTTTGTCACTGTGAATCCTTATCACAGCTGTTGAACAGTGACTCCAGAGAAAATAATTTGAGCAAAGACAACATAAAATCCATGATAGCTTCACATTCAAATTGAATCCTTGTCTGGAGGTTCCTAAAATAAAGACTTTCAAGTTTTTAATCAAGAAATGCAGTGCTTTGTTGTTCTAAATTCTGGTTACACCTACAACTGATAAATGCCAACCCAAATGGGCTTTGGGAAGAGGATGCCTTAAAATGATGTTGCTGAATCTAACTGCTGCTTATGAGAGAAAAAGAAAGCGCAAGCCGCAAGTTGCAAGGCTTGCTAATTTACTTTAAAATAAATAAACCAAATGAACTCAGGAAAAGGTGACATATATTTGTTTTAAGAAAATGTGGATGACAAAATGTCTTGTGTTTAACTTGTATTGCACGGTGTCTGTTTATTAGAGATACTGTTTTGTTGTCCTCACCCTCAATTTTTTTTGTTGCCAAAGGCCAATAAATTTTAAAACTGGCCTTAAAGGACTCTTTGGAAAACTCTTGATTTAAATTCTTTCTTTCCTTTCCTTGCTTCTTGTTCAATTTTAATATTTTAGTTAGAAGAACACGAAACTCCTTTAGTAAAGCTCTGGAATAGGTCCAAATCAAAAGCTTAACAATAGCACAGTTAAGACGTCTATGGATTTCAGAAATTATAATTAGGCAAAGAAAAAATGCTTTCTGGTCAGGATAATATTTTTATGGTTATTATTGGATTTATTTTTTCTCTTTCTTATTATGGTCTTGCGAAAAAAGAAAAATCCAATTTGGATTTAGTCTTGTTATTTTTTTGGAAAATGTTAGATTTTCAAAGTCAGCAAAACATTTAGAAAACAGGTCTTCCATTCAATGTCAGAAAGGTTCCTTTGCCCCATTTGAAATTATTTTTTCTGATAGATTGTAATGATTAAAATTATATCGGTATGTATAAAAATGTGCTTGAAAAGATTGATGTGCTTAATAAAAGTCTGATTTTGTTACATTTACTTGCATATTGAGGAGGACACTTTCTCCCATGTTTTGTTCTGCTGATACCAGATGGAACTTTTTGAAAAGTGGAGTATTACTCGGCATAATCAGGGATTTGTGAGTCAATGAAAAATAATTTAAAAATCTTAAACTGGAAACAGTCTCTCCACAACTCTTTCACTAATCTGGTATGCCCCAGGGCTCAGTTTTGGGGTCAGTCTTGTTTAATATCTTTATCAATGATCTGGATGAGGGGATTGAATGCTCCCGCAGTAAGTATGCAGATGACACCAAGCTGGGCAGGAGTATCAGTCTGCTCGAGGCTAGGAAGCCTCTGCAGAGGGATCTGCACAGGCTGGAAGGGCCGAGGTCAATTGTATGAGGTGTAATCTGGCCAAGTGCCAGGTCCTGCACTTGGGTCACAACAACCCCATGCAACGCCACAGGCTTGGGGAAGAGTGGCTGGAAAACTGCCTGGCAGAAAAGGACCTGGGATTGTTGGTTGACAGCCAGCTGAACCTGAGCCAGCAGTGTGCCCAGGAGGCCAAGAAGGTCAGTGGCATCCTGGCTTGTATCAGGAATGGTGTGGTCATCAGGGGTAGGGAAGTGATCTTCCCCCTGTACTTGGCACTGTTGAGGTGTTCAGTTTTTGGCCCCTCACTGCAAGAAGGACGTTGAGGTTGCTGGAGCATGCCCAGAAAAGAGCAACCAGGCTGGTGAAGGGTCTGGACAGCAAGTCTTACGAGGAGCAGCTGAGGGAGCTGGGGCTGTTTAGTCTGGAGAAGAGAAGGCTGAAGGGAGACCTTATTGCTCTCTACAACTACTTCAAAGGAGGTTGTAGTGAGGTGGGTGTTGGTCTCTTCTCCCAGGTAACTAGTGATAGGATGAGAGGAAATGGCCTGAAGTTGCATGAGAGGAGATTCAGTTTGGGTATTATGAAAAATTTCTTTACTGTAAGAGTGGTCAGGCGTTGCAACAGGCTGCCCAGGGAGGTGGTGGAGTCACCACCTCTGGAGGTGTTAAAAAAATGTGTAGATGTGGCACTTCCGGACATGGTTTACTACGCATGGTGGTGTTGCTTTGATGGTTGGACTTCATGATCTTAGAAGTCTTTTACAACCTTAATGATTCTATGATTCTAACTTCCTAGAAAAAAATTTTGCTACAGATTTATACTCACCAAGTATATAAGCTTAGAGATGTATTTTACTGAAATTGTCTGCTTACAAGTGCACTTTCTCCATGACTTCCATTTCCTTTTTTTTATTCTAAAGCATAGAAGGTTCTGTCAATTCAGACATTACATTTTGACATAACAATTTAGAAAGAAATGTCTTTTTATTCTAGTGCCTCCTTATACAGGTATATTACTAAGGAGAGGTACCTGGCTATGCAAACTGTAGAAAAGAGATGTAGGCTGTAATACTACAAGCACTGTGTGCATGAAGACAGTGAGACTACTGATAAATATAAAGTTAAACGCACATTCAATATCTTGCAATAACAACTTTAAAGGAAAATATTTGCATGGAAGGCATGCTATTGTAGCAGCTAATATTGTAAGCAATTGTTTTTCATTTCTTCTGAAGCCCTTTGTTGTATAATAGTCTGTGCTTTGGCAGGGAGGAGAATGTGTGAAACAGTATGCACCCCAGAAAATGAGAAAGATCACATAAAATCCCATATTTTGCGATGTCTAAAATGTATGGGTTGCTTTCTCTTTTTTGCTTATTTCAGAAACTGAAGTAGCTTATTTTCTGTTCTAGGTTATGTGCCAATATAACACTTTGAGTGACTAAGTATTTCTTACGTGTCCCAAGGCTAAGCTGGAGATGAAGGTTATGAAAGCAGCAATGGAGTAATACCTTGACGACTTTGAAACTGAAATAGCAGGATTTTGCACAAGATTTTAAAAGGATTACAGTACTTACTGCTATTGTGATGAATATCTCAGTTGTATCTAAAATAATATCCCAGATCAAAGTACCATTGTTAGAGGCTGTTCACATTTATAGGGTGAGGGACTCTGTTGAGTTGAGACAAGATGAAAACAGCAGTGAAGTCATGTGAATAAAGTTATTCTGGCAAGCAGCTGAGGAATATAGCAGAGAAGTAGTTCACATCTAAACTTTTAAAACTAGAAATGTACTTTAAAAGTTATTTTGTGAGAATGTGCACTTGTAACCCAAAATGAAGTCTTACAGAGTTGCGTTAACAGTTCTAATACTTTCAAATAATTATGTTAAAAATTTATATTTGATTTTTCCTCCAGTAGCATATTTATTTTCTCCTCTAGTATTTGATTTTTCCTCCCATGTTTTGATACATCCAACTTTGACAAGTATTATGGAAACTTTGTCAAAGTAACCGAAAAAAAAAATTTTTTTGAAAAACAAAACAACTTTCTAGTTCATCATAATAACTTTTCACTAGTCACTAGAAGTTTTAGTTTGTTCAGGCTTTGGATCGAAACAGCTCACATATCTGAAAGCCAGATCTATGTCTGACAGATATAGATGTAACTGTGTGAATATTTTCCTTGACATATACAGGAAAATGTCTAAAAATACGTAAAGAAGTGCATTGGGTTAGAAGTGCATAACAAATCCACTAGTCCTGCACTTCCTTATGCTATCATAAGTATGAAGTAAGCCAATAGAATTAAACTAATATATTAGAGACTCCTACTGCTGTAGAAGAATTTGGTCTGATTTTTATTTTATTTTATTTTATTTTATTTTATTTTATTTTATTTTATTTTATTTTATTTTATTTTATTT
>Ga0065711_1002698_pt1 | contig 35328 bp, 20 predicted proteins | sample Hoacrofraction12_FD_59098 | JGI IMG/M metagenome (GOLD analysis project Ga0065711, IMG submission 59098) | Hoatzin crop microbial communities from Cojedes, Venezuela - Epithelial fraction 12 v2 (version 2) | ecosystem: Host-associated > Birds > Digestive system > Esophagus > Crop | place... | reverse complement strand
GGCTCATGGTTAACCTGTCGTCCACCAGGACACCCAGGTCCCTCTCCGCAGAGCTGCTCTCCAGCAGGTCCACCCCAAGCCTGTACTGGTGCATACGTGGACAAGTCTGGAAGTACTGGCAAAGCAGAATGAACAGGCACGATATAAAACTTCATGATAGAAAAAAACCCACAAATGACAAAGTTCAAAGATCAATTTCCTGAGTTTTTGGAATTAAAAAACAAATTTTCTCAAAGCAAATCAGTGTAGCACTGATACTTCATTTGGTTCCACTGATATTTTCCACCCCCTCACAATCTATCACTGGACTGCTCACCACATTTGGGAAGCACCCATGTAAAGCTTTGCAAGTATCTTAAATTTGAGGCAAGCGGCCTTGAGAAGAATATAAAATAGGAAGGGACATGAAAATGCAAGCAGACTAAAAGAAGGAAGTCACTGACTACATTTTGCTTTAAGGGAGACAACATCTGATTTGCAAACCAAAAAAAAAAGAAAGAATGAACGACATCATTGCAAAAGTTAGGACAAGGCAAGAAGGTCTAAGTAAGAAATTTAACAGGAGGATCTAAGGAAAAAATGGATCTGAACAATATGAAAAAAAGAAGGTGCAAAAGCTGATTCTGGTCAGGAAGTATAAAGCATGAGGAAAGTAAGAGTGAAAGTTAACCCTGAGTCACTGAATCTGAGTGACAAGAAGGATAATGTTCTTGTCATTTGTGATAGAAAAGGAAAGAAGCGGACAGAGTTCGGTTTTGAAATTACAAGATAATTAAAACACATCGTGTTAGAGAACCAGCCTGAGACAAAGGATTAGATGGAAGGAGCAATAACATTGGTGGACACGTAGATTTACAAGTCATCTGTACAGCCATAACAGTAAAAGCAATGCAAGTGGCTAACTCACCTGGAAACTGAACATAAAATAAAAAAAAAAAACCAAAAAAACAAACAGAAGTCCAGGGACATAGTTGTGGCAAATTCCAGGATGAAGTATGAATGAGAGAGAGCAGATACCCTGAAAAAGGCATTGAAGAAGTCATAGGTAAGAGAAGAACGAACAGAGGATTATTTCAAAGTGACCATACAGACACTAAAATACAGTTAAATCACAGAAAACTCATAACATGACATGTCAGAAGCTAGAACTACACTAAGAGCTGAACACGAGTAAAGCTATGAGACCACTAGCGGTTCTCCATGACACTCTAAAGTAGCACACGCAAATATAGATAAAGACACTTCAGACACCATCCAGACACAATTCTGTTGTGCACAAGGAGCTAAACCATGACAAGTAGATCAGTAGCCTTAACACTGATGGTGGTGTTTTCCTCTAGGCTCAAATGCAGCACTGTGCACCAGTATCAGCAGATGAACTGTAAGAACCAAAGACTATTTCTGCTCCTTCTGTTTTTCTTTTCTGGTTTATGAGTAAATGTGCATAGAGCGTAATTCTACATGTTGTAGTTTGGAGTTGTCCCACTACCTATTCAACAGAACTACTGACACTAGCTTCAATGCCGTAACCAGAGGATAGCACACTTAAAATTGCTGGTGAAGACTCCTTAAGATATGACATTTTCCCAAAGCTGCACTCTTCTCTAATATGCCTTCTGGACCAAGGGTTGGGAAAAGGTGGATTTTTTGCTACCCACAGAGGGGAGCTGGGCTCCACAATGTCTAAGACCTTTCCAGGCCAATTCAGGGAAATTAGTTTCAGCCTCATCTCATGAATCAAGTCCTCACACAAAGTGATAGATACATCATATAGGGAAATACGGAACTTACCCCAGCAGTTATTACCCAGATAGCAACTGGTTTATTAAAGTGCTTAGTATATAAGGATTCACAGTAGATTGTTCAACTTTCTTGCTAGATTTTGTACCATTGTGTTTCTTCTTATGGAGGAACTGGCCCACCACACGGCTGACAGCATTACAAGGCTCAAGACATACAACGCACAGAAGAGGCTGACCAGTGGACCTCCACTCAGGTGGGTAAGAACAGTTCATGCTTACTAGCAGAGAATGACAGGGCTGAAAGGGACCTCAGAAAGTCACGCAGTTCACTTGTGCTATTCCAGAAGGGTATCAGTTACCTATGCCAGGGAGTTCTTAAAGGCTTACGGTTATGAAGAGCCCACAGTTTCACCAGAGCAATGATTCCAATGTTTTGCTGTCCTTCCATGCCAAAGTAGTCCTAACATCTAGCCTTAACCTATTTTGCTGTAACTTAAATCCATTATTTCATGTTCTAGTCACCTAGAGTAATGTGAACAACCTTGCAGCAGCTTTCTAATGCATTTTAAGATTTATCTTGCCTCTCTCATTCCTCTCTAAGCTATCAAATTTTCTAAACTTACTATGACTGCCATTGCTCTTCTACAGACTCTCCAGTTCATCCACACCTTTTCTGAAGTGCCCAGAATTCAATATATTAATCCAGAGGAAACCTGGACAGTGCTGATAGTTTCATACATATTCTATAATGTACTTCATTTTCTTTAGTCAATGTGTGCACTTTTTTACAACAGTATCACATCAGTGTCTCATCTTTGGTTGAGATCAGCTGAAATCCTAAAATCTTTTTTCTAAGGAACTGCTATCTAGGTAATTATTCCCCACTCTGTATTTCTTCAGTGGATTAGTCTTGACTAATGCTAAACACCGTATTTTTTTTTCTTTTCACAACATATTTCCAATTTCTATCATCAAGTTCTAATGTCCTCTGTCGCTGCTGTCCCACACCAAGCTTGTTACCATTTACATATACACACATATTTACATACACACACATTAACATGCACATGTACAGATAAAAGAAATAAGAGAGAAGCCAGTCTCCCATCCACTACTACTTGACTTCATAAAAAGGTCCTGTGCAGCCTGCTGTAGGTGACCCTGCTTCGGCAGGAGGGTTGGACTAGATGACCCACAGAGGTCCCTTCCAACCCCTACTACTCTGTGAATCTGTGATTCTGTGAAAATGAACCCAAAATATCAGAAACGCTTATGTGGCTTGATAACTGATAGCAAGGAATAACCCTCCCAGACAACTATCAATGCACAGAATTGGGTAAAGGAACTCACTGAAGAGGTTCTGACTACATGTTAAGACCTTCTCAAACTTCTCATGATCTTTAGGCTGTGTCACTCATTCCTTACTAAAACAACATTTAAGGAATATAGAAATCATACAAAAATCACATTCCTCTTCAGTCTTTCTCTTGCAGCCATGTGACTGCACAGTGAACAGTTTGGATACTTTGTAGACCTCGTCAGGACCGTCCTGGTGATGCCAAGACATGGGCATCGTGTGTAGACACACCTGTGGTGCTCAGACCCCCACCATGCTCTCACCTAACAGCAGCCTCACAGGGGTCATGCGGATCACAGCCAGCACGGCTAACCCCTTCCTCAGCCTCCGGTGCCACAGACATGCTGCCCGTGATGGACACCCAGCTCTGCCTAAAGACATCGCAGGACACGCTACACTTCTGCCAGAAACGCTGCTGCCATATGCAGTCTTCTTTCCAATGCAGGAAGAAGACATCTCTTCAAGAAACAACCTTCTCCTCCACGAACGGGTAAGACTCCACCTCTTGATCACACAAATAGGCATCCACCACTGGTTGTGGTCAGTGAAAGATATGATAAATCAATCCTGAAAATATGTTTGTTGTCAATGTACACACAAAGCATTCCTGTGAAAGGGTTATTCTTTCCCACTACTGCATTGGAATGTGAAACACATTAGCAGGCAAGAAACATAAATGGACAAGTAGAAGCTATTCCATGTCAAATGCCACACAAAATGCTCGTCCAGTCTGTAAAACAATTTTACATTTTATATGGGCTCCTCTTTTCTGAGAGAGCACTTCTTTTCTGAGAGAGCACTTCTGTGACCACAACAAATTACAAAAGTAGAATTTGGAAAATTTTCCTGGACTACAACTCGGACCCAGTATACTCTGTCAGGAATATTCCAGTTTTTTTCCTATTTTCATGTATGCATGCCTGTTTTACCCCTTTGCTTGAAGGCTGCAGTGAAGTAGCACTGGTTGGATGCTGTCTTATTGTCTGTCTTGCTGGTATGTTCAGATAAGCCACTGATCATAACTAAATCCATTTTCTATTGGTTCTAACACGCGGTTTTTGTCATATTTACAGCATGCTGAAAGTATTAAAAATTGGAAGTTCTTCTCATTGAGCAGTATCTGATGCAGACTGATGTACTGCATAACAATCACTTTTGCTATAAATAACACAAGGGATACTGGGTAGCCCAAGCTCACCCTGCTACACTAAAGAGAGAAAGACCTGCCAAGTCACACTAAGAACAGAAATATTTTCTGTCTTCAGTTCTCCTCCGCCTCTATAATATTTTTACTGAATAAACTGAACTTCAGACAAACTCTGCTCAGTCTTTCAGTACTAACTTTAAGTAAGGTCACTTAGTTTCATACAACATAGTTAGCATAAACTTTTCAAAAATTGCCAGGGAAGGGCTATTTTCAATATTCAAATTACTGTATGTGTGCAGCCGTAGCATCCACAGCTTCAAGGAAATGTGACAGGACTTTCATTATTATAACAACATCTGATTGTTGCTCTTACATTTTGCTTGGATTTTAACTAAGCCAGTTTTAAAGACCATTATAAAAATTTATTTATTCCTCAGTTATTTTTAATCATAACACTCAATTGAAGTTTGGGTCAAAATAAATAACCCGGCCCAAGGGCCTAATTTGCAATGAGGTCCTATTTAAGAGTTTGCTGATAACCTCATGAAGAAATAATTAGAACATTTAAAGTGACAAATTAAAGCCAATGCAATTAGCAATAACCCTCATGATTACTTAATATTTTCTAAGTGCTTTTGAGAAAGCAATGACAGGATTTTATGCTACAAGATAAAATTCCATTCATGTGAAGTGAATTACATATGTCTACCATATTAAACAGGGCAAGAAAAAATCAGATGGAGTAAAAGGATATTAATGAATTATCACCAGAGAGTATTACCAAAGTAAAATATCCACCCTGTCACTTGGTTCTGTCACGGTGGTCTGTGAGTCCTGAACTTCTGCCATCAATGCCCAGCCAAAATAGGTCTCGACTTCCATCCTTAAAAGTAGTGTATGATCATTTGAATCAATTTAGATTATAATGTCTGATCAGAGAAACACATTTTAAAAACTAGTTTTCATGCAGAATTCTGTGATTTTTTTTCTGTAGAACCAAATAAAACTGCAACAGACCCAAGGAAAGTCAGGTCTTTGCCCCAAAGACAAGCACGTACCAAAATTCTCTGCATTATTTTCTTCTCTCTCACAGAATATTGTTCTTGATTCTTCACTGTTGTCAAAATCCCATACAGCCCAGTCTGAAAACAGTTCAGTGATCAGCAACTGCATATTACACACACACAAACATGTATACCTGCATTTATACTAATGAGACTTCATTGAAAGAACTCAAATCATCAATAAAACTAAAATTTTTCAATCATCCCTTGGTGTTCTTTCAATTTAGAACAGTTTCGGAATGGGAAATTAAATTCTCTATGAGTCAGTGCTACAGTGCTACTTGGAGAAAAAAAACTGTTGCACTTGAAACCTGTGAAAAGATTTCCCATCAACCTCCAGGTCTGGAAATAAGAATAAACTCATTAAATCCAAACAGACTACTGCTCAACTGAGAAACAACTCACTTCAGAAAAAGACGTATCTGTTTGAATGGTTAGAGACAGAAAATATTTTCTTTTTCTCACCAAATAATCAGTAAAAAAATATATACTTGAATAAAGTAAGCACATGAAAATGCACAAAAAGATTTGCAGTAGCAAACCAGTTAGTGCTTTATGCAGTACCATTTAGCTGTGGGAAGTGAAACAAAGTACGAGTTCTGTGTCTCTATGGAACACATACATACAAGCTAGAACAGAAACGTCAAAACCTAAACCAATCTTCCATTACAAACTCATGACATATTAAAATCACAAATTTATATAAAATACAACCCTTCCTAAACATTTTGTAGTATCAAATATAGTGTCCAGTTTCATATGTGGACTACGGGTTGTCTGACATATTTTGACTCGGCAAGCTGTGTGCTTTGTACTAAAATGCAGATAATATTAAAGGAAAGTGCACAAGCAGAGAATTTCCCCAACATGGAGCAGAATGGACTCGGTGCTGTTTCGACCCCCCTTGCTCCTCTCCCTCCATATCCAACCCCAGAGCAGAAAGGGAACTTCTCCTCCTCTCTCCACCGGCCCACAAAGGCCAATGTCGATACATATGTGACAATTCAGTCCCTATTCTCATCTGCTATTGAAACCCATTCTCTTAACATCTAGCATAACTTTTCTTCATATGGCATGCAAATACTACAAAGAAAAACATCTTTGAGAAACAATTTGATGAAGAGCATTAAAATAATAAATGTAGGTTGTTTCAATGGTTTTCTCTTTTGTACCATGAGGTTTTTATGGTGGTTTGCTTCTGTTAATCAGACTGGGAATACAAAATAACGAGCACTGACTATTCACTCTGTTGGACTGGAGGAACCAACACTCCAAAAAAACAAGGCACAGCCCACAGTAACGTAGCTCAGGGGAGACGGTACCTCTGCTTGCTGAAATGCGTTCTGCTGTTGAATGGTGAACTCGTCTCCCCCGCCTATACATGCTCTTTTTCAAGTATCTGAATGTTGGCAATACAGAATGTCTCAATCTGCCAGTCAGCACGTATCACCAGGCAGTACTGACTGCTTTTTAAGTCACTTGCAATTGAAATTTTGCTCATAAAAAGCCTTTGCTTACCAGCCACCATGATTGCTTTCTGTTTTCTTAAAAGTATTAGCAAAAAAAGGCTTAAAGCAAAAGAAAATTGTGCTTTGTTGCTTAGTAGCCTGTTAAGTTTTGGCCTCCCTCTCAAGTTATTTCGGATTGGTTGACCATTCTCCAGAGAAAAAATTCTGGCTAACAAGTCAGCAGCAAACAGTGTATTCCTCTACACTAAGTAAAATAAATTTTCTTTATTTTTAATTGAAGCAGCAACAACCACAGCGTCTGCCACAACATCTTTGTAGGATCTGTAGTGTTCTTAACAACTGGAAAAATTATTGTAGCTGTCACAATATGGACAGGAAAACTGTCCAAAAGTAGCTGAAGAGTTTCAAGAACTTTCATGGGCAGGCCTTCAGCATCTTTGCTTCCTTCTTCATGATTTCATTTAATGTTTTAAAATCAGCTGGGATGATGCAATCTCAGGTATAGAAATATTTTCATATCAAAACCAGTCATCCATGGATCACTGCTTCTGCCAGTGGATTTGAGTCAAATGTTCTTCAGGCTGGACAAAAACTCCTGTGTCCAACGACACGTTCACCACTGACAAAGGGACACTCAACCTAGTTTTCTCCCACGGAGGCTGGAAGCAGAGCTCCATACTCACACGCCGCTGCACACAGACACTGCACCTCACAGACACTGCACCTCTCTGTTAGCTCGGCAGTGCTTCAGAAATGTCAGCAACACACCCTGCTGTCAGACAAGGACATCTTATACCTAGCTCAATACTTGGGTAGAGCACGTAGACGCTGATACCAGTCCCAGGCAGGTAACTATCTCATGGGCTTCTCATTCCCTGTCCTCTGCCTACGGCAACACTTTTGATGCAGGAGTACTGAAAGTTTAACTGAAACTGAAACATTTTAGTAAAATTTTACTTTAAGTTTTCTTTTTTATTTGCAACTCCAATTTTTCTTTATTGAATACTTTATTTTCCAGTTGGCAATATATTATTAAAGATAGAGAACACCCAAATCCACTTGCGTAGAAGTTTCTGTGCTGCAGATCTGGTTTGTTGATTTTGGTGGCTTTTACAAGTTTCTGGTAAAATCCAAGTTTCCTTTACACCACTATTCAAATTCCTTCCCATTTCCCAAATTCTCACAGATTAGCAGAGTGGCTCAATGAGTCCTGCTCTTGGATGTACAAATTTAGTACCCTGGGGAAATACGGAGACAGTAGTTAAACCTCATCTTTGGCAGAATTCTCCTGTTCACGTCCTACAGCAACCCAAGAACTTTATTCAGAAACTTCCGTAATCCCGAGACTACCACCTTGACGTACAAATCTATACAAAAACCCGCACAGAATAATATTGGAAATATGTATTTAAACTGCAAAATAATGTATTCTGCATTTTCTAATTTTCCCAGATTCCCAAAATGTTCCTACATATAGGCTTCATTCTCCATTCCTGTTACAGATAATGAAGAGTCAATTAAAAATTAAACACTTAATTAAAAAAAGAATAAAGTTTGGATCAGGCCTGGGGAAGAATATTATTATTTACATCAAATGAAAAGTGTCCTTTTTAAAAATGCAGAAGTTATTAAGCAACTATCAACTAACAGCAGAGTAAATAACTTAATTACATGTTTACTGGCTACTCTGAATGGTCTCTACATGAGTCTTTTAAATGAATTTAAGTGTATACTTGTATTCAGTTATTTAATCTTTTTCCCTCAAAAGTAAATAAAAAAGTCCATAAAAGACTACGGAGAGATCTGCTGTTTTCTAAATAATGCATTCAAAAAAATTTCAGATTCAAAGAAGAATTCTAAAGCATGAGACTGGGCTTGTGGACTTCTACGCATGAAAGGCATCTGCCAGGATGGAGAAAGAAAAAAAACAAATGTAGCAGCATAGTACCATGAAATACCGAAATGATAATTGCTTTCAGTTTGAAACACAGGATGTGGTATCAGGGAAAAAAAGACTCCGGTAAAATGTTTCAATGCCCACTAAAAAGTAAATAGGGTTTTTCTTTTCAGTAAACAGAGAAACGTTTCATCTTCCCCTTGAACATACCTGAATCTTTTCTGTGTTTATTTATTTCTAATTCCATTGGTAACATTCGTATCAAGTTTCCTTGTGTGATGGTATACTAAAGAAAAATTCTAAAAAAAAATTAAAACGACAAAAACAAAAAGAAAAAAAAATCAATGAAAGAACACAATGTTAAGAAGCAGTAATGTTTAAGAGAGAATCAAAGGAGAGGAGAGCAGCTAAAAAGACTGAAAAAAGATAAAGGGCAAAGGATTTAAAAATTAAACAGAAGGAAAAAGATTAAAGAAAGAATGGCAAAAGGCAATGCAAAAGGATTTAAGAAGCCAGTATAAAGAAAAGACATTCAGTTATGAGAAAGGACTAGCAACTACTAGAGGAAAAATACTTAAATATAATGAATCAAAAAATGGAACAAAAAAGTTGGAAATTAATTAACAGGCAGGCAAAGTTTGAAAACTTTCTTTTTCTCCATGAAATACAGGAAATAAATACACAAGATCCCTGAAATTTTAAAAGCCTGTTTCTATTCTATAAAACATCATTTAACAATTGTCCTGTTTTCATCATTTTAATGACATGAAAGTAAAATACAAAGCAATGCAATGCCAATTGTTTCCTGTGCAGCTATTTATATGCAGTATGTGCAAAGCTGAGAATAAAATGCATCCCTATCTAAGATATCCCTTTACTTTTATTAATACTTATATTAAAATTCAAGGAATTAGTCTGTCTACTTTATATATGATTTCGACTTCATTATAAAGATCATTATCATTAAGAGTCTCTAAAGGGTTAATAAAGCTTACAGATGCTTATTTTACAGTCAAGAAGTACTGTATGGCAAGCAGTTAAAGAATAAACTATAGCAACCAACCGAATGACTGGAGCTTGTAAAAGTCATAATTAAATTACTACTAATGTTCTCATCCCTTTAAAAACTTCTACTAAATGTGCTCTTGCTATAGTGGGAATACATTTTTTCCCAGCACAGACAGACAGGATAGGGAAAAGTTGAAAGAAAGGTAACACACTCAAAAGATGGGAAGCACACAGACAGTTCAAGGGTGATGTTCTCTTTTGAACATTATACATTATACACATTGTGATTTTTTGTTATTTATATTATATAACTTAGGGGATTGCTAGTTATTCACTTGAATACTTACTCCACGTACCCCGATTTTCTATCCAAGCCAGTAACATCCGAATGCCAGTAAATTTCATCACAAACACAGCCTGCATTTAAAGGTACTGACTTTTTTTCCATCTCTCTTTTTTTAAATTTCATTGACTATCTCCCAGCTACCTGGTTTTACTAGAAAAAAGTAAACAGATTTTCAAATTTTACCTCTCTATACTATTCATTGTTTGATATACCACTTACCAGGTCACCTCTTTTTTCTCCACTCTCAATACTAATCGTTTTAATCTCTAGTCACATGAAATAATTTTCATGCATCCAATCATTTTCAGTGGCCTTTTCTGGACCTCTTGGGTTCCTGCAATATTTTTCCTAGATGAAGTAACCAGACTACACAGACTACTCCAACCAAAGGCATAACATCTCTTTATTTAAATACATTCTAATGCTTGTGGGAATTCTCCAGACCACTCACAATACCGCTTTTTTTTCTTTTTGGACATGACAACATACTTTGAACAAACATTTTATGTGAACAGAGCAAAATAACACCTATGTGTCATTATTCTCTAGAAAAATTTAAAACATGTAATGAGAAGAAGACGTCCAAGTTCCCTCTCAGCATGTGTTGCCATTTTGCACCACCCATAGCTAATCGCCTACTGTGCTGAAAACTGATCATTAACGTAACGTTTTGTTTATACATTTCATAGCACTCTGTAAACCAGGCAGGTAAAATAGCCTCATCCCCTAACTAAAAAATTTCCTTTTCAAATCTGAAGAATGTAAGATCAACCAGTTGTCCTTATTTTACTGAAATATCATGTAGTCTGAAAGACTGGAAGAGCACAGTAATCATTTAGAGATAACACACTGGATTTTCTCAATCATACTTTTTCAAGCTTTTTAATTTGTAAGAACTAGCCACTTTTTAAATAAATTTGCTACTAAAATAAGGCTTGAATTTGTTTCCTCAGTGCAGTAATTTCCACCGTTTTCATTTCTCTATCTCATTACTTAAATACTTATTTTGAAGTTGTACACATTGCCTTGCTGAGTTTTGTCCACTGTTACAAAACTGAGGATGAAGAAACTAATCCGCATTATCAACTCAAAGAAAAAGAAATACATCACCAATCACAACAAAAAAACTTCAAGATGAAAACCACACCTACTAACATCTGTGTGCCCAGAGATTCCTCTGAACGTTTTTTGTTCCATAACTCACATCCCTATCTACCTTCCCCTTACACAGAAGAGCTGCAACGCAGGACATTCTAGTCAGATAACAGCTCATCTTCCCCTTTGATTGATAACTTCTCCATAAACAGTAACTTTGAGCTTCAAACCTTGGCCCTGATAGAAGGAAGCTCTGTAAAATGTGAAGTTTCATCCCATGAACCCATCAGAAAACAGAGAGGACCCACGCAGCACAATCAATAGTCCTGTGCAGAACACTGTTTAAACACAGACAGATGATCATTTAAGTAACTCTGTGTTGCAATGTGATGGGAGAATTTTTCTGCAAGCCTAATGAACAAGTGTTTTTCATTTCAGGTGACTGGGGAGATTAATTCAACTATGGCACGTGAATGACTTCATCAGCTATACAGAAATTAATTCTTCACATAGCTAATCTCATGTGTTCCTTTACTTGGTCCCCAGAAAAATACAAAGCCCAGGAAGAGATGTGCTTAGGGTAAAACCATATGTGATGTGTATTCCCAATAGGATTCTTTCTGAAGAAGTGACTCTAATTTTAAGATAACTTTATAGAATATACTTAGGGTGGATTGCCCTGGATCAGGAAGCCAGCACTCAAGGTCAGTGCAATAAGGAAGAAGTTTTCTAGGAACATATTTCACCATGCTTTTGTCAACTAATACAGCAAATAAACTATATAACACACTGTTACACAATACACACTAAAACATTCATGGGATTACACATACTAGGGCCATGCACACTAAAAACTGATACAGGACTGGAAAGTCATTTTTTATATACATTTGGCTAGGATACTGGTATGAGCATGTTGTACCTTACCAAATATCTTTCCAGTTATGGCTATACATCATTCTGGTTTTAAATCTCTGAAATTTTCTCAATGTATATATTTTCTACATATATGAATCCAAAATTCTCTTTTAGTAGTGTGCAAAATGTTGCAATAACACAAATGCCAGCAGACTATCACTTTCAGGAACAAACAGGTCACAGCGGAGTTTGTTTCTCACCTTTTTGCAGTTCTCTTAACAATGTAAAATTTAAACAGACAGCATTTACTGAAGGACGTTACAGAAGCTCTTAAATTGAAACATTTTACACTAATTAGAAGTCATGGAAGATGCATCAAAGAGGTGCAAAACACACTAAAATGCTAGAAAATGCTCCAGAACAGTGCAAAAGTTTACAAAACAAATCAGGGCAAAATTCAGCAAAGGTACCTAAGAGGAGTATGAAGAGAAGCACGTGGTCCAGAGCCTGAATTTTAAAGCACCCTAACCGCAGCTGAGAGAAAGGAAAGCAGCAAAAGATCTGTGATAGCTTTGTAGGAAAAAAGCTCAGGACAGTTGTACGTTACCCTAAGTAAAGATGAGTTCAGAGGTAAAGGGAAAGGAGTGAGTAGCTGCAGCAGCAGGTACGGCCCAGGCCAGTTTCAGTGAACACAGGCTGTGAGCGAAAGGGGCTGGGGAGGGATGAGATGTTGAAGGGAGATGCGAGAAAGTGGAAACATGAGACCAGAAAGTAAGCAAATATGCAGAGTGGGACAGCTGCAGAGTTCAGAGGCACCGCACAAAATCCGCGTCAGTGGCAATGGGCCTATCTTTAGCAAGCCCAGGCAGATAGCAATGTTTTTTTTTTTCACATTCCATATTTCTAAATTATTCTGTACCTAAGGTACAGAGAGCAAAACAAATTTATTTTCTAAATAGAAATCTTGCATCCTACAGAAGCTAATGCAAATCGCCAGAAGCAGGACAGACAAAATTCCAGGCCAGGGAAAGAGAGAGTAGAGTAATGCTCAAGTTTCCAGTTGAGAGCTAGTTAAAAGTAAGCGCAGGATGAAAGGGGAGAGAACTCAGAACAGTCTGTTTCTCAGGTACAGCAAACAAGAAATGAGGAGGAGGCAAGAGGAGCAAGCAAGCAGTGAAGAACTAAAGGCAACAATGTAGAAATAACTATGGAAAACAAAGGGCAATTAACAAAATTATTTGAAGAGAGGACATATAACAGATTATTATTATTTATCAATTTGTTTGCCCCAGGAGAAAAGCACAGCATTAGCCAGGCCAGTAAAAGGAACTGGTATTTGCATAAGAAACAGCAATTAGTGCTTGCACAAGGGCTCCCTTATTGTCCTACCTTTTTATCCCAAGTTCCAGTAATATTTACATTACACGACCTCAAACAGCCATACAGGGCAAAATCCTGCTGATAACATTCACACAAGAAGCCCTGCTCAGACTCTGGTTTCTTGAAACGTTCTACCTGACTGAGCAGAATTTAACTGTATGTGCCTGTGGCACCTATGCTTCCTCGCTTCAAAAGGCACTTCGTTAAGGACTTCCCACTCATCTTCTCCCCAAAAGAAACTGATGAGCTGGAGTTCGGAGGATGGAATATTCATAAACTCCTTTCTTTTTGAAATCATTCTTATTGTATTGGTTTTGATTACTCAATACTGAGAAATACTCAAATGAGCCTACTTTTGAGGAAGAAAGTGTTAATTAAAACAGCTATATTAGGGTTTTCTTAGTAATGAAATACAAATCACTTCCCTATCTAGAGATTACCAACTGCTTCACTTTTTTTCTGTAAATACAATGACTATTTCTGACTGTGTAAAATACCTCTCATTTAGAAGAAAGTTATAAAGGCATTTTTAGTCTAGCGATTTCAACCCTTCTTGATTTCACAGAACTGGGTATTTTTGCTTCTGCAGAGCTCAGGACAGACTATTGGGATTCATACAGTTACTTCCACGTGGCGACAGTGCCCTACAGTGCTCTTAAGATCTCAGCTGGCTAGAATCAGGGCTTTGACTCCGGGCAGTTGTTATTCGAGGAGCTGGACCTTTTGCATCAAACTGCACTTCACGGGGCAGATGGAGGCTCCATCCCACAGCGCAGCAGTTCGAGCACCTACCTCAGAACTGCAGCGGTCACCTCTGTTTGTGAATCCAACAACCTGCAGATTACAGTCATGTTAAGACGATTGAGTCCCTTCTGCATTGCTGTTATTTCAACTTCATTACAAGATTATTCTTCATTCTTTGAAAGGAGTGAGTCATGTTTGGCATTAAAACAAAACCACCTTTATCAAGAAAATATGTGCAATCTCAAATAATCAAAAAAATTTTACTGTCATATTGTAAGAAAGAATCAAAAGTTTTTAGCATAGTAATAGTAAAAAAAGTCAAACTTGTCTCACTGTATTTCAGTAAGGTCTCTCATTACATAAGCAAACATTATATATTAATCATATAAGAAAACATCTGAATCAACAACTGTAACAATTCCATCCCAAAAGAGGGGACAGTACATACAGAAAAGTCATAACAAGGATTTTAATTTTACTCCATGATCTAATTGACAGTTACTCAACTGATTTATAGTCTCAACTGATTTTATTTCTTAATTATTGTCTTTCTTTTCTACATGTACTTTATACCATTTCTTAATAACAGATGACACAAAACCATTCCGGCAAGTGTTACCTATGATGGTTATTGTGACACAATACCATGCAAGTGACAGCAGAAAATGCAAGCTACGCCTTCATTTCTTAAAGCTAAGGTGAGTATTTTAAGTTTTATTTAATCACTAAAAATCTATTTAAAGTGGCACTGCTGAAGCGACCTTGACGAGCTGCAGGGTTGCAGGAGAGGCACGCCGGCAGGTCGGCGTCGAGCCCCGGAGCTGCACCCCACCGCCACTCCCGTCGGGTCGCGGCATGGCTTCAGCCCAAGGCACGGCACTTCGGAGGGCAGGAGGTGAGAGGGTTTTCGGCAATACAAACCAAGCAGTTAGCACAAACAGTGGGGAAAAAAAGTATCTGTGCTCCAGAGTGAGGCCTCTCAGCTTCAAACTTTTTGTGGCTGTTCATGACTGAAAATGGAAAGACTCTGGAGTTTTGGAGCTGTGCAACAACCCCCAGCCAGAACAAATAAAGATAATCACCTAGCAATAGAAAAAAAGATTTTCTCTCTGAGAAATACCATGGAATATTTCACCAAAAATCCTATTAGGGTACATAGCATGAAAATATTTGCATTGCCGTCTGTTAGATAAGCAGAAGCTTTAGACAGGCACACAGTGATGGTCAACACATTTATGGAGAGTGACGGAGCTGCAAGTGTGAGCTGGCAATTTTTCCAGGCTTGGCACACCAGATGAGAGGGTTTACCTTTTTGTCCGGGGCTCTCCTACAGCGAAGCACCACAGAGTATCTTGTACAATTTGGCTAATGCAATAAGCTGACAAATAACTACAGGATCCCAAAGTGTAAAGGGATTTCCCTTTGCTATTATCTACTTTCACTATTCCTACATGTTTGAACAATGTAATTCCTCATTTTTTTAATTTCATTTTTCATATTAATCTCCATGTTATTAAGCATCAATAAGAAAAAACTAGAAGCAATGAAATTTGACATAAAATCTTTGAGTTGGCATTAAGGTGTCCCACATTTGTATACGGCTTATTTCCAAGTAACTTTTCACACAGGTGAAATTCAAAGAGAGCGAGCTGAGAGTATACAATCAAATGGTCTGGGCATTACTCTGATGCTTTTTTTCCTTGAAAATTCAAATGATCCCTGCAGGCAACTGACAACTGCTGGATCTGTGGAATGTGCTCTTTGAACTGTACAAAAGCCTTCAGCCTTTCGTGCATTGCTGCAAACAAAAACTGTCAAGTGTAATTATTTCTCAAATTTAATGTTATGGAAGTGTTGCATCATTTTTTTCACAGCTCTGAGAACAGCCATAGAAGAATAAAATTTACAGGAAGATTTCCGCACAGAGGTTATACACTGCGTTTATCACCTTTGATAAACAACTGATACAAATTAACACCAGCCAAATCTCAAGAGTGCCACTCTTTCCTTGGTGCTCTTACAATTATATCTCTATGGAAAGAATCAAAGAAGTAAGTGGAAGGAGTTCTCCCAAGAATGGTTTTTCATCCTTTAGCCTTTCTAATAGAAAGAAAAAAAACCTGCACAACTTATATCAGAAGCACTAAACAACGCTGAGAGAACAACAGAAGCCTGAAAATTCACAGTTCACTTCCCACTTTTTTTCTTAACCTACACTTCTGTATCTAGCGTTCCTACAAACATCCACATACCAAAAGGCAACTTGGAAGATACATTACAAAATACAAGCACAGCAGTCTAGATGATCTTGTCTGCACCTGTAGTTCTAATGAGAACTGCCTTGGTTCTGAACACAGATGCATTCAACTTGCTGAACTGAAAGCATTCAAACTTTACTTACTGAGTACAGATATATGTAGTAATATGATTTTTATTACTGACTTCAGCTATAGCTGAGATTTTTAAGCTAAAGACAACATTGAAGTGAAACCAACTGCCCCTAAATAAAAGTTTCCACATCTGAAATAAACGTTACCCAACCATGAAGACGCCCAAATTCAAAACAGTCATTTTTGTTTGGATTGCAGAAGGGCCTTGCTTTAGAGAGCAAGCTGTTTGGTTCCAGTGTAAACTTCATTACAATTCAGACATGAGGTGGAGCACTATCTACATGCCAGCTAATTCCCAAAGCAGACCTAAGTTCTTAGGTCTTGTCCAGGATCCCTCGCCCACACCCACACGTTAAGTTACCACAATATCCTGTTTCAGAACAGGAGGAGAAGGGACCTGCAAACAGCCCCAGCCAGGGAGACCAAGCCCTGCATTCTGGAGCCTCCTCCTCAGCCTCAGCAGATTCAGTCATAGCCCATGCAAGCCCCTGAAGCTCCAAGCCATGAAATAATCCAGATTCACGTACCCTCCAACTGCAATTCTTAACTGATACCAAATGAAGGCAAGCTACTGCATGGCAAAAAAATTAAAAAAGAACTACAAATGAAATGTGGGATCCAGAAGATCAAAGGAAAAGGAGCCTGACTCTTTTAGCTTGATCATGTGAACAGGATGGACCAGATGCAGGCATTTAATATGCTTACAGTTCCTTCAGCTTTAGAGAGGAACAAGAATTAGAATAAAACCCTGTGTCTAGCATCTCCAGTTGGCTGCTACATCTACAGGGAATCCTTCTCCAGTAGCAAAAGCAATTAAATTTTTGTCAAGTACATAAGGACAATAAATATGTGAATCACCTTGCTTGTGTCACATCTTTACTTTAGCTATAGTTAAGTTGCACAGGCAAAAAGACACTCTGAATCACATCCTCCGGCACAAAGAACAAGAGAATCTGGACCAGAATAAGGCAAAGCACCTCCCAGCTGCTAAGGGGCCATATGAAGCAAAGGAAATTAAAGCCAGTGCCCCAAAGAGATGTTCCTACAAAAGGGCTGGGGAACAAAGCCATTTAATTCATGCATTAAGAAAAAAGTACAAAGGATATGCTGCAATGGCACCAAAGAAGATCAAACTCTTACGCTTTTCGAATACATTTTGTGCCACTGCTCCAAGTGAAGCAGCACACAGCATCGTGTTGTACTGCTACTTTGTTTTTTTAAAAGCACCATATTGTCATATTTAGGGCAAACATCTGCATTCAGAACGACAGCAGGGCTGTCCTGCACACAGGCTGGGTGCACTCAAGGCACGGGTCACTGCCAGGCAGCAGCTCCGCTCTCACTGAGCCCCTGACAGGACACCTTCACTTCTCAGCTGCAGCGAGACCCAGCTCCTCCGCAGGAACCCGCAGCAGCGCGAGATGAGGGTGCTGTGAGCCGCTGCTGCACCGCAGAGGGGGAAGAGTCGTGCGCTGTGTCACGTGCCGCCACCGAGTTCCTACAGATGCTAAAAAAGGGGTGCCCGAAACTCTGATGCTTTACTTTCATTTCAGAATTAGAAGAGAGACAAAGAGTACTGCTACGGTGCAGGCAACACCCCACTGAACACCGTGCCATCCCTTGGATGCCATTCGCTTGTTTGCATCAAACATGGACTTGTCTGCTATTTTAAAAATAGAATATATCTAGAACATATCCTTTCTTTTTTTTTAACTGTCTTTGTGGTTAGCGAATCTTGGTCAAGCTTCAGTGTTAACATGGCTTACACAAACACCAAAGAGCAGACCACAGAACTGTCAGTGATGAACATATTGACATTAAGAAGGATGTGGTCTCCAAGTTCATGGTAAATCAAGCCAATGCAAGCAAAACTTGTAATGGAGAAACTGTAACGAATTCTGAGTTAAAGAGTGCAGTGGCGCTGTTTCTCCTTGTTGATCTTTTCATCAGGACAGCAAAAAGCAAAATAAGTATGTTCATGGGTTTTTAAAAGCATTCCATGTAAAAGGCAACAAAATGTAAAGCGCACTCATAATATCATGAGTGAGAAGTCTGCACTATGGGAGACATCAGAGCTAGGCAGTTGCTGCTGCAAAAGATACACAGTTGTTCATTTTAAAAAGTTACAGAAAAAGCTGAAAAATGGAAAAGTCTGGCATCAGAGCTGAAACAAACACTACAAAATAAATAAAACATACTCTATTTTTCATCAGTTTCTAGCATGTGTACAACAAGTAAAAATTTAAAAAATCTTTACTTTACCTTTGCTATTGTTAAGCTTTTTTCAATTAGATGAAGTGGAACACCTCTTAGTCTTACTACTCTTTTATCAATAAGGTGAGCAAGTGTCAGGTTTTACAACAGCAAAATCAGTAGAAAGGTTTGTTGAACATAATCTTAAAATAGGCATGATAAAATCAATAGTTTTGAAGAAAAGCACTTTAGCAGTGATTTGCATATAAGTAGTGATGCCTCATTTTCAAGATGTAACGTTTGTTTCTAGATTTCTTAAACGTTACCATTGCTGAGGCCACTCTAGATACTCAGGTGCCACAAAGGTAGGAAGTGTTTACACATAAAGATGCTTCCACACACTGTTTATGTGGGAAGTGTAAGAAAGGCACGTGGAAAGCAAACGTGAGATAATCTTTTCCCCATGAAGGCTTCCTTAAACTTCTTAGAAATTTGTCTAATACCGGTCAGTCTTCTCTAGACACAAAAATTTCAAACCTGTGGATCCACATGGCAGCATTAGTGTGATGCTGTCCATCATTTGCACTTCCTAAAACATGACTGATTAAAAGAAATTTGAAAAAAAAAAATCTGCTCTTGGGTAGAGGGTCTTAATGCCAAACTTCAGCCTAAGACACATTTCAAAGCCCAAATGTTAATCCTTGAGGGGGGAAAAAAGAGTTTATGATGGTTTCTCAAATAGAACATCTGCGCTGCAAGTGTCTGTAATCTCCTAACAAGAACATTTTCTTTGCCTAAATTCCAGGATTCCTATAAGTAAATAAAAATCACCCAATGAGTAGCCCATAGGTTCGGTACTGCACTGGGTAAAGGCTAGTGGACATAGTTCTGACTGAAGTGAGTTCACATGTTAATATTGTAAAAGACAAAAACCAGAAAGAGAGAACTCCGAACTTTTACCATGAGCTATGATAAAAGAATTCACTAATGGTGTCTGCATTCCAGATATCAAGTCTTGTATCATCTTTCTGAATTTTTCTTACAGAAAAAAGTCAACAAACCCGCTAGAAGCTGGCAAAATGAGCAGCATATCTCAGCCAGAGGGCAGTTAACTATAAAATCAAAAAATAAATGAACCACCAAGACTAACGGTTTCTGGACGGGGCCCTTCACCTAGAATAAGAAAATGGAAACCAGCCACAAATTTAGAAAATGCATTTAGAAATCAGATTCCCCATAATGAAACACAGTTAGTTCAAAAGGAAATCTCTCTTTCACTGCTCATTTTTTATCTTATCCTACAAGTCCCTCCCAGTCCAAGTGTATTTCTCTTGTATGGGCTGACCAGGTTGTCAAGAAGAGGGCCATGTGTTTTGCAGAAGAGTGGAAAAAGTTGAGAAGATTCATGGATTAAAAAGAATTTAAGGTCAGAAAGGACCATTAGATCATCAAATCTGACTTCCTATAATATCACAGAACATAAAATTTCAGGCAGTTAGCTTATTATTGAGCCCAAACACTTGGAGCTGATTAAAGAATAAATTCTGTTTTAGCTAAAATAATTGTTTCATGTCATGCTTTTTCTGTACTAGATTAAAAACCTCTTTAGAGCACCAGATATTTTCTCTCTGTGCAGGTATGCTGTAATTAAGTCACTTCTCAAACATCTTTTTGATAAGGTAAACAGACTGATCTCCTTAAATATTTCACTGCAAGGCAATTTCCAAGCTCTTAAATCACTTTCATAATTGTTTCTGGCACCATCTCTAATTTTCCAAAAGGTTGGGTTTTTTTCAGACGTGGCCACAAGAACCATAAGCTGAAATTCAGTCTGTTTACCAATGCAGTATAAAAAGATAAATTCACATCTTTGCTGACACTTGGCTGCCTGCGCATCCAGCACACTTCTTTCTTTGCCGTATAGCACACTGTGTTTCCTCTCCTCAGAAAAAATAAAAGATCATACAAATGAGATTTTTTTGGTGATCAAGCCGTGAACAAGCAAGTATCAACAGAATTTGGCAATAACAAGGAACCTTAACTACTCAGTCATCTTGCAGGAAACGAGACAGCAGGACACATCCAGCAATGTGTTGGCAAGCATTTTTCAGTATAGAAACTGCGGGAAACACACAAAGCAAAAACTGTTTTAAATTTTACTTCAACCTTTGAGAACTCACCAGAAACACAAAAATTGAGGGCAGCTTGGTTGAAAGTAACCATAACATGAGAGAATTCCCTTTTCTAAGGAAGGGAGGGAGAATAGGAAAGTAAAGTCAATGGAGATTACAGAAGAGGACGTGGATAAATGAACTGGTGGCCAAGATGCTGTGAAAAGTAACTCGAAGGGAAGAAGAAAGAGTTCAAGACACCTGGCAGTTCCATAAAGGAATAACATTTAAGGCATAACAGCAAAACTAAGTCAGTGTTAAAAAAGGCTAAAGCACAAACTCAAGGATGTGCAACTTCACGAAATTACAGATCCATGAACACAAGTGTGCATGAGAGAAAAACATGACAATACAGGGACAATGTCAGAAGAGCAGAAACAGAAAGCAACATATAACTTCCAAAAAATTAAATTAGTAGCAAGAAAGCATTTTTTACATTCCGTAACAGTAATAGAAAAATCAGGCTATTCACAGAGGGATACAAAGACAAATATATATTGCTTACTCTTTGATATAAAAGACAGGCACAATCCGATAGCTAAAACCAGTGACAAAAGGGATAAAAAAATTAAGAGTAGAACAGGGAAAACAGATGAAAAGACACTTCACTAAGTTCGATGCTGTCGGATCAGATGAGCCGAATCAAGTTCATACTTAGGATGGGTAAGAACACGATGTTGGCTTCTGCCGTGAAGCCAGATGAAGAATGCCAAACTCCAATGCCTCCAATGCCTGACTGCACTGAAACCTTGCTAATCTGTCATTTATAGCTACTTAACACCAATTCAGTGAAATTATGAGATTACAAAAAATAATCCTGATTTCTGAAATTTATTTTTAACTGAAATCAATCCAGTGACTAAGGTTTCTACTCTTTATTCCCAGAAGCAGTTGCATTGCCTCAATAGCTAGGATAGTTAACTACAGTGCAAGGGACTTGTAGAAGAATTAACTGAAATTCTCACAGCCATTCGCAATTTTTCAGATCTTTTAGAGAATGGATGAAGTTCCAGAACAATGAGAAGGGAAAAATCCGGTGCCCGTCTTAAAAAAGTGAAAAAAAGAGGAGGTAAGGAACGACAGACTTGTCCAATTAGTTTCAGTTCCTGGAATATTCTTGAGAAAAACAAGACCAATAAGTTTTTTTTTCCTTTTTTACAACAAGAAAATCAATACCTGCCAATATAGTTTTGTCATGAGCAAAATCTGGCAAGCCAATTAAATTTCTCCTTTAAAAGAAAAACAGTTTGTGAATGGGAAAAAAACAGTGGATAACATATAAAAAGAAGTGGATGACTCATTAAAAAAAGTTAAGGAAACAAAGACTAAATTAAACTATTTTTAGGCAAATACAAAATGTGTTCAAAAACTTGATGTAGGTGCTAGTACTAAAAAAAGAGTATTATGAATGGGACTCAACATGGGTCCATCCTGGTCTGGTGCACTGCATGTTTTCTTTCATAACTTGGACAGAGAAATGGTCATCCGTATAGAAACTATACTTTTAAAATTCTCAGATGATGCTAAGTTTGGGAGAGAGAAAGACAGGAAAATGTTGGGTGTCCTTCCTCCATGGGGTTTACCAAAAGTAATGGGAAATTACATTTAATTAAAGATGTACACATATTAAAATACATTTTAATGATTTTGAAGAGTTATTAAGAACTATGAGTCAGTTCTGAAGCACTCAAGCTCACAATTACGCCAAACAGTTTCAAATATATAATTATTTGATTGTATGACATCAACACATAGCAACAGTAGCTCAATCAGTGCACTGCACTTACACCTACGTTTTGAAGCACATCCCCTTTTCTTCTTAACTGTCTTTCTCCACCAGATTTTTCTCATTAAACTCTGCGTCTCAATAACTCTGCATTAAGTGATACATAACAGAGGGCCACAAACATAGACTGGAAGACATTAGATACTCAGTTTGGACCATTGCATCCTTTCAATGCATTGTACTACCAACTGTTGGCAATTCCTGGTCATAACTGCTAGGACAGAGTGAGCCAGCGCTACCACCAGTATTAGAATGCTAATGGCATAACTGACAGTGTATTTCAGCTTGCTGGGATATTAACGGTGAACTTTCTGGGGGCATGTGGCCATCCGGAAGACACCTCATTCTTCCCAACTACGTCGCTGAATACATGCTGAACATTGCCTGCCCAGCCATGAAGGCTTCAGGTTACCCTCACCCTCACCTCCTGTTCCTGTAAATGCCATTCTTCTACTTCACCTGGAAAGCTGATTTTTTGTCTAGGCAGCACTATCAGTGAGAAGCTGCTAACAAGGGGCATGCCAACTCATGCACCTCATGTTGCGCAGACGTCATTTCCACATGTGTGTCATCACAAAAGAGTGGGGCCACTCTGCTGACATTCTCCCTGCCAGAATGCAGTTTCCATGCCACAGGACCATCCAAGAGATAATGTAATGTCTTCGCTGTGGGACCACTGGAGACTGCCCAGATGGCTGTCCTGAGTGCTGCGCAAGAGCAGCATGCCACAGCAGTATAGATACAGCTACCATAATTGTGCCATATTAACCAAGAAACAGTGATATGCTATTAGACGCCCATAAGAAAAATGTGAGTTTGGACTGATGGACTGATGCCTACTTATTTGAGGTAGCACAGAACATATTGAATGAATGGTGGCAATTAGCTTTTTATGCACTGAGATTTGTAAGTGTGTGATTAACAAAATAACAAACAGAAAATATACTTTTTAGGACTATACCTACAATTACAGAAGTATAAAAACTTCAGAAAAATATGTTATGTAAATACATTTCGTAAAGAATTTAGGCAAGCCATCTCAGAAGACAAGAATAAATACATAAATTGATTTAATTTAGAAAATATAAGCTATTTAGACCTAGATATAATATTCATTATTCCTTATTATTTGAGGTAAAATGAAACTAAACAGCATCCTATTTTTTTGCATATTGAATTAAAGTCGGTCTTTACCTTCTAAGATGAAATTGTTTCCCTGCATTTCCACAATCTGATTCTATCCTGATCATCTATTTGATATTCTTTATGAGACCATACAGAACATGCAGGAGAAGAAAACACCTATTTCCCAATGCATTGGCCATCAAGGTATTAAAAACTGCTGCTTCTGGATTTCATATCCAGTTATTTCCTAGACACTTTCCATTGTTCTGTTCATCTCTGATGCATATGCACTGTGGTCAAGTTACTGCTGCTATTGATACCTAGAATTCTGTATTTCTCAAATGCAGCCCAAACATGGCATCTATAGGTGTTTTTGCATTTAATTTCCTAGGTTCCTTTTAGGGCAAAAAAAGGAAAAAGTCCTTAAGGCAGTATAAGCACTTAATCCAACTCAAATACTAAAGAGGACATAACCTTTTAAATCATCTTAAATATTTACGATGCCATAAGCTCTTAAACTTCCTGAAATACTTAGCCTTCCTTAAAATCTCACAGTACGTAAAGTCCCTAGAGCAACATAAGCACCTAAACTGCTTCAAATCCTTCCAAAGGACACAACCTTTAAACCAACATGCAGGGTCCAATTTTTAGAAATATTGTTGTTTCTTCAGGCATAATTCTGCCTGGGTTTGTCCACAAATCAGGTAGCTATTTAAGTACTATTCACATGCTTCCCTTGACACAATACTTCATTTGACAGAACACACACATGGAAAAGACCTAGAGCACCCTGCCACACCGGGAAAGTCAAAGCAATCAATGGAAAGGAGTCTCTTGGTGCTAAGCCTGGCCAGCATCCAGCTTCACAGAAAGAGAAGTTACAGAAACATGAGATTCACAGCCTTCAGAGCACCTTGTTCATACCTTTAAGCAATGTCTGATGATGAATCAAGACAAGTTCATAATATTTCACCATCAACCAATGGTAACAATCAAGAAATCACAAAATTTGACATCTGCAACAGCAGCAAACGTGACCTCTGGGTGGGAACCCAACAGTTAGTACTGAAAATCAAGCCAGTAAAAAAGCCAGTAAAAAAGCCACACTTAAGAAGCGTTCTGTTAATGTACAGAAGCACACACTACTTCAGGACTTCAGTTCTTCAGGACGGTGTTGCTCTCCATTCGTTTTCTAGCCTGATTTATCTTTTTAACAGCTGTGTGGTGAACTTCAGACACTCTGTTTCCTTCCTCCATAAGCCTTTAAGACAGTTCTAGACTGAGCAGAAAAGCCTTTCAGAGTAAAGTAACCTCACAGGCAGAAACATGAGAGGCAAAGGTCCTTCTCCTTCCAGAATTTCCTGGTCCAGGCTTTCAGTGTTCCTATAGCCTAGGAAGCAAATTGTCTGTCTTTCACTCTAAAGGTATCTCCTTTTTGATTCCAAGAGTGAGTGGAGCATTAAGTGAAACATTAGTGCCACATATGCAATTGAGAAAAATTACAGATCCCTAGGATTTTTTAATTGTGAAATTCACATGACAGGTAGCAAATAGTAGGTCAGAGTCCTGTTGCTCGTTCTCAGGAAGTAAATAAAGCTAAAGCTGTCCATCTTCAGAGCACATTTCACTCACATTTGCCAGACTTCTGCACGACAAGCAAAGCCACTGTATACATGTATCTGCAATTTCTTAGAAATTATTTTTATGTGAATTGCAACCCATACCACTAAAAGTGCCGTATCCATCAGTAAATGAAATACTTGAAATATTCAGTTCAACATTAAAAAATTTACCATATGTTGACATTTCAACATGTTGAAAATCTGAATGTGTGGGAGTGTTCCTACAGCTATCCAGCAATGGCTCAAGAGTTTTGAAGAGTCCGTGTTCATGCTGAGCCTGGTGAGAAATTACAACACTGTGCAAAGCATTATAAAGTAAATTTTATCAGTTTTTCCATTTTCTTTGTACCTTTACCATCTGACCAATGAAACCAATTGATATTCAAATATTTGACCACCTCACTTTATAGCGGCTGGTCTAATACCACTGAAAGTTAATAGGCATTTCATAACTAATGCCTTCCTACCGTTCAACTAGTCTCAAATTGTTTTCCCTAAATTGCTACCAACTCTTCTTTTTCTCCTTTTCCTTGGTCTCTTTTATATATATTCACAAATTACCTATTTCCTTACATCCCATGATATTCAGTTTCACCTATGAGCACAAAAAAGGTACAAAATTTTCAGCTCTTTGAGTTGGTATGACTATTTAAAAAATAATGCAAAAATGTGTACAATTTTAAACTATTCAACAGCAAGCTACAGCGGACACAAATGTCGGTTTCTGAGTAATTCCTAAACATAGTATTTGGATTTTTACCTTTGGCGCTTCTGACGTATCATCTTCCTGTTTCACAGGACGCTACCAAAGTAACTATCTACTGCCTCAGTTTGAAGAGCACTGGAACGGGCAAGTCATTAACTCCATGCCATACGTAGTGCTGTGGAAACAAAGTATTGGCTGATGGGCCAAAATCGAAGACTTCGATAACTAAGAGATCATAAATCATGGGTAAGTGTCCAGTGAAGAAGCACAGACACCAGTGTATAAAGCAGTCTCATTTGCAAACACTGACTAGGACAGAAATGTGCACAAGATTAGAAACTTGAGCACAAAGCAGTGAGGCTCTACTTAGAAAAGCAGACTACGTGCTTCACCTTACAAGCAATGAGGAGAGTAATACGTACTACAACGAGCTACCGTATGAATATTGCTGCTGTCCGCAATCCTCTTTACTATCTGTCATGATAAATAATATACATACATGTGTATGTGTGCACGTGCATGTGTGTATATGTACATACAAACACCACCCACGATGTATTACAATACAGAAGATAATAGAAAATTACGATGAAAAGCTACTCAACTTGTGGCTTTCAGTATTAGCTCCCTTTTTTTCCTAACTACTGATAAACAAGCAATAACTTTGCTATTGCTTCATTTATCATATAACCATAGAAAAGGGAGCTGAAAAGGACAGCCCTCCACAGGTCATCTAGTTCTCTCATTTTCAACATAACTTTCAAAGTTTCCATTAGAAAGGTGAATAGAGAAGGTGAGATCAAAAATTCAAAACGATATCCTTTAAATGATAGTTAAATAAACTGGATAAAAACAACTTCTGCTTCAGTACAGTTTTAAACATACAAAATAAAAATAGCCCACTGGTCATATAAGTACATGTGAATATCTGAAAACATTTTAATTCCGGAACTGACCTCGACAGCTACAGGCTCTAATCCACTGTCTGAGCAAAAAGTGGAAATACTACTTTATCGACAGATAAGAAAGGGTTGGTTTTTTTTACAGACTTTTTTATTACATAGATCCCCGCAGTCTTCTTTAACGAAGAAAACTTCTACATTAGCAAATAGTGGAGCCCAACAAGAATGGCCTCGTACAGCCAAACAACTGGGGCAAAGCACATTCCACCCATGCAACACATGCTTCAAGACATTATATTTTGTACTACTGCAGAAGTTTTGTCCATTTTTTGAGTACTTGCCCTTGTTTAGCTTCATCATCAGGAAGGTTCAAAGGGAAGCTAGTTTATCCTGGCACTTCTGAAGTGCGGTCCTGATTTGAACTAAAATACTAACAGAGATGCTGCCGAAGCCTATTTAATACTAAGATGATAACCATTTTAGGTTCTAGGTATAACACCACATTATTTTCGGTTTGTATGGCAGTTTGTAAAGATTTCTTTTGCTGTGGCAGATTTGCATCTTGTATCTCTTCAGACAACTGAGTGTTTCCAGCCACATGCAGTGACTCAGCTTCACAAGCCAAATCTGGTATAGGAGATACTCATTTGAAGACAATGAAGAGCTTTGGAATTTAACTGTAGGTCTTCAAACCAAATTTCTCCAAAGACACAGGAGGTCTCAGCTTCAAAATACCCAAAAGCTTCTATTTCACCACTAATTTTAGAGGACTTTACAGTAAAGTCTGGGGGATTGTATGTTAGGGGATGTATGTTAGGGGATTTAGAATTACAAACTTCAACATGCATGAACTAAATTATTGCAAAATCAATTAAAATTCATCTAGAAAAATTTTCTCAGAGTCAGTGATTATTGCAGTTGAATAAACAGAAGTACATCTTTTACTGACATATGGCTGGGGATTGCTCTTGTGAGGCTGCACAGTTTCAGCTAGTTCATCTGGAGCCCATCTCCCCCATGTTCAACATTTTCATCAGAAACAAGAACTGAGAGATGATGACCTCTTGGGGGAAGGTTGATGACCTCAATTCTGCTCTCAATAACTGTCTCAGAAACCATTTATCATATCTTGCAAAAATACAGGTATAAGATGCACCCTGAGAATCAAAATACCATTTAACTGCTCCACTGATGAGCTCCTTCTCCCTAAAAGACCTGATGACAGGCCATTTTTTCCCATGAGCAAAGATATCAGCTAAAACTGTTTTTTTCTCTGTCAGAGTAAAATTAGGGGAAGGAGGTGGAGAGAAAGGGGATCGCATTTTAGTTTTATTCCACTGATGCTGCTGCCTGTCACTGAAAGATGAAGGGCTGAAATCCCATCAGTCTGGATTTGCAGATCTAAGGACGAAGAATTAGTATTTTTCTGTTTTTGCAGAAAACTCCTTGATGTATGGCTCCATTATTGAATGTTAACAGCTGCAGTTTAAATTACAAATGAGGTTCTATTAGCATAACCCTTACTTGGTTTCTATTTAAAAATATGATTTTAGCCAAAATTGTGTCAGTTGAGAACCTACATGTTTTCATTTGTTGCTACAGATATAGGACAGAAGCAATTTTATATTTAACTACTGCAAAATATGAGGTCTAGAATAGCAAAAATATTAAAGAATACTTTTAAGATATTATTGATGTCTCCTCCAACAAAAGGGACAAGAGGACAGTGAATTGTTCTTAGCAATAATGTAGAAAAGAAGGCCCTAAACAGGCAGCAGCACGGATGGGGCAAAAAGCAAAGAGTCTTTTACAGTTGTCTCTCCTAAACAATTTTCTAAGTAAGATTATTTTAAAAGCCCTAAATTGCATTGAGGAATAACTGTTTAATTAGCTTTGGTTTCTATCATGGATGTTTTCATCAAAATATGCTACACAACAGATGGTTGCTGCTCTTATACTTTGCAGCTACAGTGTTCGTGCAATTACTGTCTTGCCCTCGAAAAGCTGTTTGCGTTTAATGTATCTTGTACTGATGGTTTTAACACACATAACTATGCTGGGTTTCTGACATATACATATATCAGCATATCAGAACTCATGAAATTGTTACTCTAAATGGCCAGGTTCCAACTGTACTGTGTTTGCACAGTGTTATTTTCCGTAATATTACACAGCGCTTCAAACTGTACAACAGCAAGTGACGACAGTATTCATCCCAGGCACCTGAAGTTAACTCTTTTCATGTGAAGCAGTCAAAACCACCATCTTCATCATGGAGCACGGTCAAGGTCTTGGCACAATCCTCATGCGGCTCAGGGGATGTGCGCAGCTCAATGGCAGAATCATCCAGAGAGAACCAGCAGCCCGAGCCAATCGTCATTTTGGATGATTTTGGGGCTGGGATGCTTATGCTGGAGCTACCATTTGCCTGTACCAAGTCAATCCATTTCTCTATGCCTTAACATCTGCATGTCAAAAATATTGCTCAGGATACACTCGACAGCAGCTTCCTGAATTACCTGTGTGCAGCAAAGGCATGGTAACCAACATACAGAAAAAATGATACGTTCTTTCTGTATTCAGCCCACCTAATGATTTAAGTAGTCTTAGCAGTACTCCACAGAAGGGTGATACTTAACTCATTAATGTTTTCTGTAAAGTTCTTTGAAATCCACAGATGAAATGCAGTGTATTATTACTATTATTATATATGTCATGACTTCTGCCCCAAAGGATCTCACCATGCTTTGTCAACTGTGTACAAGAATCCCTTCATTACCATTCAAACGCTTCTACCTCTGAAGCATAACACTGTAGCTGTTTACTAACAGACAGTAATCCTATAAAAACATTTACTGATCTTATATGAAGAATATTGTGTTCCATTACAAATGCATGTTTCATACCATTTCCAACTCCTGAATGGCTCAATGCCAGGAAACTGCAACTGCATGCAGGAGGACACCAGAGTCTATAAAATCATCATTTCAGCATAAGTCTGCTTAGCTGATATCCTTATTCAGTCATTCTCCCATCTTTCACTTCCTTGTATCACAGCAAAGATACCTCAAATTAAAGTAATACAACTCCATTTCTCACAAGGTAGAAAATGGAGAAAATTGATGCCCAGAATGGGCATAAGGTTCAATTAATCTACGCTCTCAACCAAGTAATTCAGGAATCTAACCATCCAAAATCCACTGGAGATTACAGAGCTTACGTAGGCTGAAGAAATGACGACACACTGGTAAAAAGTCTTCCTTCCACTCTTGCCTGCTTTGTGACAAGAGACAAGATGCATAGCACATAGGTAGTTTTGGAAAAACTATCAACACAGACCCACATTTTCTAAAAATGCTTGCAACAATCACAACATCTTTCCCTTTTTTCCTATTTGAAACTTCAGGTTGCCTTTAAATTTGAGTCAGACCAAAAACGTGATGGTAATTTTATTCATGACCTACATGGAATGGGATTGACCCCATGTACAATTTTGTATTATAAAAAAACACTGCTGATTTAGATTCTTGTGCTATGGACAACATCTACTCTGTTAATTTTGTTGCAGTCATTAGTGAGGTTTTTTTAACTGATACTCCTCAGGTTTCTATATCCAGATTCATTCACTGGACCCAGATATTGTCAGCCTGTAGGATCTACTCCCTTCGAACCCTCTAACAATGTCAGGATGAAATGTCAATCATAAAATAAAATTTATAGTTTAATACAAATACGCACAGTTCTTCACTACTAAAAAATCCTCTGTTTAGTGGCATCTTGGTGGAACTGCCCTTTTCATTTTCTCAGAACTAGCGTCTTTTTTGGTGGACTTTTGTGGTAATGCATAAAATCCCACTCAAAACTAAACATTCTTAAAGTAGCGCAAGGATAGGAATATTACAAATCCAGCTCAAATAAAGCCAGACAATTGTGAAAAGAATCAAGCCTATGAAACTTGTATCAACTACATAAAGAGCCAGCTTGTTAGCTTCAGTGAAGTTCTGCATATTTACCAGTGAGAATCTCAGCCAGCAAGTACTGGTATGACAGCGTTTCTAAGGGAAATATTTTGTTCATGTTTACAGCACATGACTAATTGATACTGAGATAAAAAGACTGGTGAATGTTATTTTGTGGAAATATTATATATATACAGAGAGAAAGAGAAAATACCTAAAAAATAGTAACATGAGATTGCTTCCCTTCTCTAAGCACTGTCTTTAGCCCAATTTGCAAGTACTCTTTAAAAAAAAAATAAATCCCTTCCTCAGGTTGAATGTAGATTCCAGGAGTCAGGTATTCTCTGTACTTTTAAACTATTACACAAGCACTTTGCTACTGTATTACTTAACTAAATGTACCACACTGTAAATAACAAAGATAACATGGAAATAAAATCAAAGAAACATCCCAGATACATAAAGTAATATTTAAAACAAAATTAAAACTGAAATAAAAATTTGACACACCCCAATGAACTCAATCAATCAGCCATAAGTGGAAGTACAAAAGTACCGCTTACAATAAGCAATCACGTGCATTTCTCCTACAACAAGACAAGTACAATACTGAGACCATCTTTGAAGTATATTCTCCTGTTTTCCATAGTTTTGTAACAGTGATGTTAAAAACAAATATGAAGTATTTCCGGTAAGTCTAGTCATCCAAGGTAACCATTCAAATACATGGCAATGAGCCACAAAAAGACTTCTAATAATAAGTTCGACTACACTTTCCTTGTCGTATGCCTGTATCTTAACTAAAAAGCGAACAGGAACATTGCACGTTCCTTCTAATGCTTTTTAGACCCATTCAACTATTCCACAACAAGAAATTGCTCCACATATACATCCCTGATTCATGAATCACAGAATCACAGAATGGTACGGGTTGGAAGGGACCACTGTGGGTCATCTAGTCCAACCCCCCTGCCGAAGCAGGGTCACCTACAGCAGGCTGCACAGGACCTTATCCAGGCGGGTCTTGAATATCTCCAGAGGAGGAGACTCCACAACCCCTCTGGGCAGCCTGTACCAGTGCTCTGTCATCCTCAAAGTAAAGTTTTTCCTCATGTTCAGATGGAACTTCCTATGCTTCAGTTTGTGCCCATTGCCCCTTGTNCTGTCACTGGGCACCACTGAAAAGAGCTTGGCCCCATCCTCCTGACACCCACCCTTCAGATATTTATAAGCATTTCTAAGGTCCCCTCACAGCCTTCTCTTCTTCAGGCTGAACAAGCCCAGCTCTCTCAGCCTTTCCTTGCAGGAGAGATGCTCCAGTCCCCTCATCATCCTCATAGCCCTCTGCTGGACTCTCTCCAGTAGCTCCTCATCTTTCTTGAAGTGGGGAGCCCAAAACTGGACCCAGTACTCCAGATGGGGCCTCACTAGGGAAGTGTAGAGGGGAAGGAGAACCTCCCTCGACCTGCTGGCCACACTCTTCTTGATGCATCCCAGGATCCCATTGGCCTTCTTGGCAGCCAGGGCACCCTGCTGGCTCATGGTCAACTTGTCGTCCACCAGCACTCCCAGGTTTTATAAGTTTAAAGACTAATTTAAAGGCAGCTTAAACTTAAACCTAAAAAAGATTTTAAATTTAAAAGAGCTTATAAGGAGTTTTAAAGAATGAAATTTTAAGAGTTTAAGAACTCTTTAGCTTGCTTGGAGCAGGGTGATCTGCTAGATGTTCTCCAAGGGCCCTTTCCAACCTGAGTCTTTCTATGATTCTGAATCTCATGAGAAAGTTTTCTGTAGCATCACAAAATCACAGCTCACTCACTGCTAAAATGAGGAAGTCTGACTCCCACTGACCCCAGCCTCTCCTAGAAGAATGTTTCCCATCCTGTGGCCAGACTGATGACTGGAGTAAGGATACAGTTCTGGAATGAAATGGGTAGAAAGTTGTATTATCAAAGGAGGTTGATTCAATGTCATTGGCAGACAAACTGGAGAGCCAAGTAATTCATACTGATTGAGCCAGACTTTACCACACACATTCATTAAAGAACATTACATTAAAAATCTGAGGGATACGTTTTGATTTTGCAGCAGATTCTTTCAGGATGTGAGACAGTTGCATAGCAATTCCTGGACTCATCACCCTTTCATTAAGTGTTCTATGTAACAGTTTTCCTGTACTACTTTGAATTTAAAAGCTTCACTGAATAATGAAGTCACAAGCATATTTAACAATAGTTCTGCATTGTTAGCATAAATAATATCCTCATTTTACTTCCTTTACCCATCAGCAGTAGAGTCTAGAAAAACCAAGTCTGACTCCCTTGTTATTTCTTTGCGCCACACTGCATATGAAACTGTGCAACAGTCAGTGCTAAGCATCTTTGCCCCGAAGAGCTCAGTCTGGAAGAAGCTGGGCTGAGATGAGCTAAGAAATACAGGAGTTAGCAGTTGGATTTTTTCCAGCAGTAGAGTTTAAAGGAAATTTTTTTGCTGGAGTTGTCGCTGTTGAAAATGAAATTTTGGTCCTGTATCACTAAAGTTTTGAAAATGGTATATTCAGGACATGCATCACAACAGCTTATGTCTTTCAGTGAGACATGCAAAAATTGCTTTCTGGTGACACTTGTCTGTGGCATTGCCTTAGGATAAACTGCTAATGGAAACTTGTCTAACTCTTAGCCTTCAAATGCAATTATGCGTTTCCCATCAGCTTGGTGGAGGCAGACACTCATGGAAAAATGTTTCTTAAAGTCAGTCCTAACACTGGCAGTTTATTCTGAAACCACTTTGCTCTAACTCTCCTTTCTAACTTCTTTTCTTCTATTTCAATCTACTTCAGGACGTGCTGTAAATTCAGTTCTGTAGCATTTCCAGAAGTTCTTCAATGAAACAGTGCAAGGGGTGATTAAGTGATTGCCCCTTCTGGATGATCAGTTGGGATTGATCAGCTGTTTCTGTCTCTTGCTATCTTCAGTCCTTTGGCCTCCAGTAAGTGAAATAAGTGTAAATCCTGTGTGGTGCAGGTATATGCCAGCTGGATCAGATTAAGAGGGTGGGGTGACACTTGAGATTAATTACATGGAGAAAAAGGAAACAAGAAGGGACACATAGATACCATCCACAGAACTTCCTGGGAGGAGACTGCTGGTATGCACTTAGGTAAATGGCTGAAATCAGCCAGAGACAAGCTTGTGCTGTCAGCAGGGCTTGCTAGCTTGGAAAAAGTACTCTGATTATTTTCAGAGTGGGGCTTTATAGAGGGTGTGCTCTAAGTCATGGCCTAAAAGCAGAGACTCCTTTGGCACTCTGTGGGTCCATCTCTTGTGTTCTGCCAGCAGAGTGACCTGTCTGGGGGATGAGAAGCTAGGAGAGAGGCTGCAGGGTTGTGCTGTGAGTACAGGAGGAGAAGGTGGTGGTGGTGCTGGAGAAAGGTGTAAGTCTCACGCTCAGCCCATGAGACTTGACAAGCCTAGAGTAATTCACAGACTGAGGCCTTGTTTAAATTACATCTTAACCTGGGGTGTGATTTAAAACCAAGATGCTTAAACTTGTGCCAATACCATTGTGGGCACTTGTTTCAATTTAATTTGTTTAAACATTTAAAGCAGAATGAGAAAGGCAGTCTTAGCATGGGGGGAAAAGGATCTAAGTTATTTTCCCTGTGGACAGAACCTTGCTTTCCAAGTTTTCAGTTCTCGTTTGCAACTTACAAAATGCAAAGCACGTTCACTTTTGAGTATCTGACCTGTGGTGAGGAAACAAAACTAGAACCAGATAAAATTCAGCAAAAGTGTATGTTAAAATATGTATCGAACCCTATTGGATTCATACAAATAGTACCAGTGAGGTATCGTAACCAGCTGGGCCTGCATCCTCCTCTCAGCTATTATTTGCCTGAGGAAGAAGCAGAACCTAGTATGAAGTCAGGAAAATCAATTGATTTTTAATAGTTAAATTAGGGGTTTTCAAAATGTCACACTTAAAGAAGCATGAACTCCAAATTAATGCTTGCTCCAGCACAGTCCTTCTACAATGGACCTTCCCATAGTGTTGGGCCAGGTTTTCTCTTACCCCAAAGTGTTGTGCATTATTTTCAAGGGCAGAGAATAGTCCTGATCTGGTATGTCCTACTGTAAGCTTTGAATGTAAACAGTGGCAGAGAGAAGTGGCCAATACATGGGAGCAGTGGGTCTTTTTCTCAGTCCAAGATATGACAGTGTATGAAAGAAATAGATTGGAACCAAGGCAGGATGAAGGGGATGTGCACGGTTCCTTCAATTTGTCTTAAGTCAGATCCTAATTACAGTACGGTCTTTTGCTCCCTGTGTAAAGAGTTTAGGCAGACATGGGTCTCTAGACCAGATGCA
>Ga0065711_1029660_pt1 | contig 35330 bp, 14 predicted proteins | sample Hoacrofraction12_FD_59098 | JGI IMG/M metagenome (GOLD analysis project Ga0065711, IMG submission 59098) | Hoatzin crop microbial communities from Cojedes, Venezuela - Epithelial fraction 12 v2 (version 2) | ecosystem: Host-associated > Birds > Digestive system > Esophagus > Crop | place... | reverse complement strand
CCCTCTGAGGGTGATGGAGCACTGGAACAGGCTGCCCAGGGAGGTTGTGGAGTCTCCTTCTCTGGAGATATTCAAGACCCACCTGGACAAGGTCCTCTACAGCCTGCTGTAGGTGACCCTACTTTGGCAGGGGAGTTGGACTAGATGACCCACAGAGATCCCTTCCAACCCCTAATATTCTGTGATTCTATGAAAAAAGCACAGCTACAGTATGATTTTTCTAGTTATACACCATGCTGAAATCAGTGAAGGGTTAGAAAAAACAGCTCCAGGGAGGAAAGGAGTTTGCCTTGAGACAGCTAGAAGGCTTGATTTCCATACCAGTTCAGGCCAGCTGTGCACCTAGTCTGCACTGGCCTTTTGGGCCGATGGGAAGAAAGGTGTTGGAAACTCGGCAATTTCTAGCCAAAGTTCAGGAAAAAACCAAATTAATTTCTTGTAAGATTTGGGGTGAAAAAGGAAGAGCATGCTGAGGTGTGGTGGCTTTTTTTTTTTCACCCAATCAGCTTTTTCTGCAAGAAATAAAGGAGAGAAAAGCTAGTAGCTGCTGTACGTACTCTAAAGAATAGGACCTGTGACTAAAATAGAGACAAGACATATTACTTAAGCAGTTTGGAGATCCTCTAAAATTACTCAAGATTATGGTGAGGTTGTCCAAATCCGCCACTCTTATGAAAGATATTGATAAAGTGTATTAGGGGTGCCTAAAAACACATTATGCAGATAAGGCATCCCATGGTTCTTAGCTATATTTCATGAATTAAAAAAAACCTAAACAACAAAACATTAATGATCTAGGAAACATCATTCTTTTACACTTTCATGTAAAAGCAAGAAAAGTACATTAAGTGTGCCTGCGTTCAGTCTGAAAGTTCATGGTTGAGTACAGGATTTGTTTTAAAAATGTATTTCATCTTGAATATGAAGAAAGTAAAAGATGAAGAATCGACTCCTTTGTTGCTGCTGAGTTTATTATCTTCACTCAAACATTTATAGTTCATTTTTAACTAGAAGGACATTGTTTGTTGTCATGCTTCTCTCCTAGATTGAAAAGCTGTTTACTATCAAGCCCTTTCCTCCCCATGAAGACATTTAGTTGTTGTAATTCAATGATACCTGTGTTCCTTCCAATGAACTAGAGCTTCTTAATTCCCTCACCGCAGTACATTTTCTCCCTTTGTCCTTAATTCATTTTTGTGTCCTTTTTGCCCTGTCCTATTTTTCAACACCATTTAAAATGTGCTGGCACAAGAACAAACTAGACTACACCAGTATCACTTAGATAGTATCTAAAGACTGCTAAATTCTCAGCTGAAATTAGAGATGACCTAGATTCTGCTCCAAATTTTTTTATATACAAAGTTTAAACAGTGTGAGAGTATGATTTAGAGACATGAAGGTTTTGCACAAGAAATTTTTAATGAAGAAGAGACAATCCGTGACCAACGAGTCTTCAGCTGTCAGTGAATGTAGCTAACGTAACATTAGTCACGCTCAATAAGAAAACACCTGTTTTTTAAGATCCAAGAGAATTTACCCAAGATCTAGCTCATAAGTCAAGTGCATTTTTAATAAAGAAGCCAATTTACTATCATCAACATATTGCTAAATATTGCACATGACTGCAGTTGGTAACTCTGGGCAGAACTTATTATGCTCCCTGAGGTCCGCAAGAGTGATATGTTCTCCCTGGTCTTGTGGGCTCTGTGCATCTCATTGGTGCAGCCATCATTCTTTCATGTGCTTAAATCAGAGGTGGGGCTGAAGCAAATGCAAAAGCTTCGGATACCATGTAAAGCAGGTCTGAAGAAAACCTAAGCTCTTACAAGAGTTACTATAAGGCCTTATTTCCAGGCACTGACAGGGTGGGAGTAGCATCAATCATGTTTTCTATTAAATGCTTCAACAGCTTTCACATCTTTTTCATCCTGGATTTAATTATTCTCAACACTACCTTGACTGAAATTGTACCAGTGCAAGATTATTTCAGTACAATTACCTCGACTCGCATCATGTGAAAGAATATAAATGCTCACAGGACTGAATTAGTTTACATACACCAGTTTAAAATGACACACAATTGCTTGTTGGGAGTGCTTGAAAGAGTAGAGCTCCCTCTCAATCTATAGAATAATATCAGAATTGGAGATGCATTATTTGAACTTTCACTTTCTTCCAAAGCATCTAGTATAGGCTAAAGCGAGCGTAGGACAGACCTAGTAGATCTTATTTCAGTTGCTCAGGAAATTAATTGGAGTCTTGCTATTTGCTTATATGCAGTGTATTTCCACTCTAGGTTTTCAGTTTACGCTCTTCTGTTTGTGGAGGAAAAAAAAGGAAGGGGTGGTGTCTCTTTACTGTTTATCAAATCTGCCTGTCTTGAACATCAGTGCCTCTTTTTATCCAGTTCCTGCTAGAATTGTACATTCTGTGAATAACCAAGAGATTCTCACTTCTACTTAAAGAAAGTGATTAAACGAATAGTGAACCATCTTTGATCATATCCACATTGCACACCTGTGAAAATAACATTTGTCAGATGTTGCTTGAATAATAAATACGGTTTTATGAACAAGATCCTTGCTGTTTTAGTGAATGCTACCAAAGAAAACCCAAAACCAAACCCCAAACAAAACCAACCAACCAAAAAACCAGAGGCCCAGTCACATGAAGAACGAATGTAACAGAAAAGGAGAACCCAAAAATGCAACCACAGAAACACCCCTGACTTCAAGTTCCAAGATAAATGGGATTGAAATAGAAACACATATGGGCTACTAAATGAGAAGGGCACCTGCTTTGTTCATATTTCTTGGCTTGCCATTTAAAGGACCAAATGAATGCAAATGTCCACTGAGTATTTTTTTTTGTCAGATTTTCTTTTTAAATGCAATAGCTCAGAATATGGCTCTTAAAAAGTAATTGACAAATAAAGTCTGTAGGCTCTGCTTATGTAGATACTGGTTAACAGTCCTCAATCCACTGCGTCTGGAAATGATGAAATCAGTTGTCTTTTAACCTTGATAGCAAATCAGTATGGTGACGTGTTTGTAGGAATATATTCAGATTTCATTTTTGTTTTGTCCTCCCACAACAAATGTTGCACTGAACAGAAGGAATAACGGATGCGCTGCATATTTAGCATAGCCAAGATGCTCAAGGCCAATTACAACAAGGGTTTCTGCAAGGCAAAGAGCAGGGTACACTATCCTTAATTTTGGCTACAGGTGAACCTCAAATGTGAACTTCCAAAAATAGGGATATTCAGATTGGATAAGAATCCAGCTCTTGGTGAAACCACTTTTAGCCTGAAGACTTAGGCAGAGTCATGCTTCAGATGGTTTCCTGTAGGATCCCAGTTACTTTGTACTTCAGGGAAGAACCAAAAAATGCTGTGCCAGGTGCCTTTTCCCCAAAAAAGTCCAGGGGAAGGTCAGGGATCAAGACGACAATTTTCCCTAACTTGACACAAGAAATCGAAGGGAGAAGAATGAAAATAGAGTTGGAAACCTCTTCCTGACACATTAACAAAAACTGTCCAAAAGAGAGTTTCCTTTGCTTCCTGGCATTATCACAGAAGTGCAAGGCGCAGGGTAGCTGGGAATACAGGGCACAGGCTACGAACAGAAGAATTGACCTATCATGGAAGTAACAACCTCTGCTCTTTCCTTACGTTCAGAGTTGAACATTTTGCCAATCAGGCAAAAAGTGTGCCCTACTGCAAGATTTAAACTTAAAGCTTTTACCACTTCTAGATTTGGGGAAAGACATATCTTATGAACAGAACCAGATTTACCTTTCTGGGAAACCAAATGCCACAATTAAGTAATCATTTCTAACTTCAGTCCCCAAGAATAGCCTTAAAATTTGAACTAATACAAACCAAGGAGAAATAGATTTTTGTTTCAATTCCTCTTCCCCAGAGAGCTGCAGTCAAAATGTTTGTAGATGAGGCATAATATTATGAGTTCTTCACCTCCATCCACATTTCTTATTTGAAAGTAACCAATTCTGAATGTGCCCAAAAGCATCGCCTCATTTTTAATTTTCCCACTGCCACAAAGCAGGCTGATACACAAGGACTGAATTGGTCTGGCTTGAAAGTAGTGTGCTTCTCTGTCCTGCCCCAGAGTTAAAAGGCTAGGTCTTCATCTTCACAGCCTTCGTGAGCCTGAAATGCAGCTGCTGGTCCTGAGTCCTGCAACCTTCTCAGGCTCATTTCGCACCACTGCTGGGACAGATGCTAGGTCTGGGACTGATGTATCATCTTTTCCCCCTGAACGTACACACGCAACCCAGCAAAGGCAGCAGGACAAGGGAGTGCAGTCTGACCCTGCACCAAGTCCTGCAGTACCAGGAGGACGTGGACCACCCCCATCACGCTGCAGACCTGTTTTGCAAGTGCATCCTCAGCTCAAACCTGCTTCTGGAAACCAAGGATTTCCTGCCACCACTATTGCCAGGATCACATCAGAACAATGGCAAGAAAAGCCCATTGAAGATATCTTTTGCTGTAATTTTGCCGGCATGTTAATTATCCTAAAATTACTCTGAGAAAAAAAAAATAACCTTTCGGCTCAAATGGAAATTAGTTTCACAGTGGCTATGACCAGGGAAAATACTAGGCAGTTATTACTGGTTCTTCAAAGGAACCTACACAGGAACTACTGAAGTCAACTTTCTTTTGGAAGTAGTAACAGCAAGTGGAGCTATGACAAGAAGTCATGTGAGATAGGAAGATACCATTAGAAAATAAACTCTTAAATGGATCCAAGAGTTTTTGCCCTAAACTTCAATGGCAATGATTCATCTTAAACAGGGTAAATATGAACTGAATAAGATGACTGTTTCTGTGCACCAGTTTATAAGTCTCACAGTGATTATAAATTCCAGTTTAGCCTGGAAAAATCAATTTAGTCAGGTCATTTACTCCATATTTATAAAAACATTTTAGTATTGCAAGGCCGAGAAATTCTCACTGGTATTAACTATACATAGATACAGATTAAGTAGGCTATATTATTTTTAGTTTTAAGCAAACAGATTTTTGGTCACCATTTTTCTTTTGTAAATGGAAACCATCTGTTGGATTTTTTTTTTCAGGTGCTAGAAAAATGTCTCTTACTTGTTGCTTTTTTCACACTTGAGTTAAAGAAAAGCTGATGCATTTTATTTATGGTTAAACAGTACCAGTGTTTCCTAGAGGTAATTCTATGGATATACTTTCATTTTAGAAGTTCCTGACAACGGGTCAATTGGAAGTATCTGAATCAATTACAGTGTGTTCATACTTAGCTAATACCCTATTAATTCAGAAGTAACTAACTCTAATCCCCAAAAAGGGAGAGTGCTGAATCTTCTTTTGTTTTACCTCTACTATTCTTACCAATTATAAAGACAAACTTGCTGGCTCAAAGAGATTTGGATCGCCATCTGCCAGTACTGTGATGCCCATAATCAGCTTACTACCTGCTACAACCAGCCTCAGGTTCTTCCCGGAAGCATTAAATATTTTAGTGTTATTGCATCCCCCTGCCCCCCCACCCCCACCCCTGCCGTATAAAACACCCTACATTCTCTCTAATCTACTTTAGGATGCTGTGCAGTACACTGTACAGCAGAGTTTATCTTAGTATGTGGGCTGTGCGCGTATAGTTTTTCAGCTGCTTTGGCTGGTTCTTGCACAAGTAGAACATTGCCAATGCTCACATCTGAAATAAAGAAAATTGTTGGTCTTGCTCTACTTGTTTGTTCTGTCTGGTGCATTCTGCCTCAGAGCGCTGTTACCACTACATTTTACAGGGTCCTCTCCTAGCAAAGTTTCCATTGATATAGTATTATTATATGGCTAGTTATATAGACCCAACTGTGTTATTTCCATTTTATTGCAAGGGCATAAAAACTGAAAATCTACCAAAAGTACAGAAAGGAGCCTAACAGCCTTTGAAAGTAAATGCCTTGGGGAAATACTGGGCATTAAATGAAGTTGATTTATAGCTGTTGCCAATATTTGTCAAAGCTTAAGCACTCCTGAAATCCAAAGTTATCCAGAAGAGAAGATAGAAATAGTTAGGTTAGCAATACCAGCTATATCATTGTTAGATATACTGGTTGGTCATTGCCAGCATATATGTGGGCATGAGGAATGAAATGTCCCCCTCTACCCCAGCCCCAAACAGTTCTTACAGAGGAAGAAGTAATGGAAGGTAGAAACACAGAGGTTGCACAAACAGAAAGCGCTTGTAATACAGCACAGAAATAAGATCTGTTAGCCTAGGAAGGGTTCAGATTTGTAATAGAGTTTGTAATATCAGAAATGACAAGAGCATCAAGCACATAGGAAGAGGCGAACATGCAAAACTAGATTTCATTCCCTTAATAGTTTTTCTCATCCCTCCCAATGAGTTCTGTCCCTGTTTGTCCCCTAGGGCTCGGCTGTCTAAGTTACAGTCATGGAAGAGGTAACAGCAGCTGACCTGTAGTAACAAGTCATGTGTAACCTCTTTGTCCATCTCAACTGCAAGATTAATGTGGTTTAGCTTTCAGTAATTCATGTGATCTTGCAGTCACAGCAGAGTTAGACCAACTGGATGGAGAGTTGCCTGCAGAAGTGTAGTTGATGTGTTAGAACATGTGAAGCCATTATAACTGAATTGTGTCTCAGACTCCCAACCAGCACATCAGTTATTTTAGGAAAAAATTAAAATACATATATGCCTCTGCTGTTAATCACTAAATCGCTTCTCCTCACATTTTTAAACATCTTTCCCAGCCACTTCTCTGGTTCCCAATCCTCACAGCCATTATCACCTTCCTTTCTCCTTACCCAGCTCCTCTTTCATTTATACTGTTTGGAGGTTGATTCCACAGACGTTTCCTTTGCAGACTTCAGTTGCCCATTTAAGGCAAGGAATGAACTCTTGCTCCTGTTAAGTATTTCATTCACTGGTAGGCACTGATGTTCTGTCCTTCTGAAAGCACTGTCTACACGTCTCAAGCCTCTGGGCAGTGCTTTAATGCACATAAATTAAGAAAAACAAATGGTAGAGATCAGAATCACATAGGCTGAATTAATAAAACAGAGCCTAATAACTTCAAGTTGGAGGCAATCTCATCACTTGATGTTAGAATAAGAGAATTTTCTCACAGGTTAGAAGACTAATAGCGTTTGGGAAATTGTCTTTTCAGAGACCTTGGTTTTGCTTCCATTCTGTATTATGCAATGCTCCAATTCATACTACACGCTGTGTGTCTGAGAGTCAGCAGACACAGGACTTGCTGGTAATTGAAAACAGGCTCTGAAGCAATGATTATCACACAGTAAAACTACAATACTCCACATGCTGCACAGACCCAGCCAGTAACCCTAACAATTTTCTTTCCATCTGAGAGAAGAGAACCATGCATTTGAATTTTTTTTGGCAGTGGAACACTAAATGCACTGTGAACTTCATTTTCAAACTGTGTTGATATCTCCTGGATTTATTAATCATCAAATATCAACTCTGCACTAAAACAAGATGCATGGTTACAAGTTCTAAGCCAATAAGTCAGAAGACTATCACACATTATGCAATTGTAAGCTAGCTAAAAAGCTTCCATCTACTTTGGCCTAGTGTCAAGTTTTCAGAGGTGTGATTCACTGTTTCCGAGGAAGAGGTTTCAGTCCGAGTTGTATACCTGGATTCCGCAAATCAGCATGACAAGTTCCTCAAAACAGTTCAAATTGCTATCCAAATTCACTAGCACAGATTTTCACTTAAACAGTCCTGAGGATCTCCTTTAAGTATAACTCATATCTTGAGCTTAAAGCAAAAGAAACAAATAACCACAATTTCTTTGTTAGATTCAGAGGAAGCTGCAACTGAAAGTCTTTGGTGAGACACTTAGGTATTTGCACAGCCTTTACCACGAGAACCAAGTCAAGACACCCTCTAAAGATCCAGTTTTCCCTTCCAGTACGATTCAGGGAAGATAACCCATAAGTTACCACAATGGATGTCTGGAGATTGAGCTAGAAGATGTTTTCTCTCGCCACGAGCAACTCACATAAGGCAGAGCTCTGCCCTCACCTCTGAGAAAATGGTGTTCCAGGATCCCAGTGCAGTATCTCTGTTCATTTCCAGTTTTAAGCACTCGCCTACCCAGCAGAAAATGTCTTTTTCCCCCATCAGCTCTACAGATTTCCCTGAATGTTTGCCTTTCCTTTTTATTGTTACTACTAGTTGGTATTTCAAAGGCCAAACAAGGCCTTAGTTAACCCCTGTATAATATTATTTCCACCCATGGCTAGCATGGACAGATGGAAGTGCGAAAACTGTTGCATGGATGATACAGAAAGTCTGAACTCCCTTTCAAATCACTGCCTTGGCTTTGCAGGGTGAGCAGGATTAAAGGGTAGTAAGAATTGATTTTCTCACAGAAGTCACGTATAGCTATCAACACAGTGATCAGGTTTCTGGAGCAAGAAAACATCATTTGCAGAGTGACTTGATTTTTCAGGCCAGGACTGCACGTGATACATGTTTGTGCCATTTCTGTCTTTGTCTAGTGAACAAAGAGGGTGGCAGCTGAAAGTTGGAAGTTTGACGTGAAACTTTCACAGACAACTATTAAAGTGATCTTTTAGTATGTGAACTGAACTTTACAATGTAATAATTTCATAGGGAGGAGGGTTGGGGTATATTTGTTTTTGCACTTGTGACCCTAAAATTCTGACGTGAATGTAAACTTCATTTCATATTACTGCAATTTATGAAACAGTTTTATAGTCTTGACAACCAAAGTTCTTTCTTAAATATCAGCATCACACAGCCAGCTGCATTGAAGGAATTTTAAATAACAGCTTTTCAACCACTCCTAGTAGTTTAGCAAAGATGCAGTATTTTATGTTACTAACTTTTGAACTTCTTAAAACATATTAGAGTGTCTATTCTGAATTTTAAGTGTCTTTAAAGCCCTCGTTTTGGTGTTCTGCTATTGATGAAATTGTCTTTTTCAGGCTTTCCATTACATTCTGCAGCTTTTGGCTTCTTAGCCGTAACTCATTAGTTTTGCTGGAGTGAGGTTAAACGCAAAGGCAAAAGTTTCCAAAATTGGATCCTCTCGAAAACTTGTTTCTGTTAGGTGTTCTGAATTTTGTGATGTTGGAGCTAAGACAATATTTTCCACCTCTCAGCTTTCACTTGTTTTATTTAGTTATTCTTCTAGCTACAGAGACAAACAATTGTCAATAGCTTCTGCTGCAGAGACCCATCAATCAGAGATATACAGAGTTTAATGAAACATGGAGAAAAGTAGTTTCAGACTTTAAAGACTTCCTGGGTGCTTTGTATGATTTCACAATCAACTTTTTGCTATATTTAAAAGTTTTTCAAATTTTTCATTCGTATGGTCTTTCTCACAGAAAAAGAGAAAAGGAAAGTTGGAACTGAAATTATTTGGAGAAAGAAAAAGTTTTGTATAAACAAAGTCAATGATCTAAAACATAAATCCACATTCTCTTAGCTGCAAAAACATCTTTAAAAACATCTGGTGTTACTGAAACACTAATGGATAAAAATTTTCACAGGAAAGTGTAATTGTTTTCATCTTGACGGTAGCTGTGCAAGTTGAGCAGGACTGGACATGCACCTGTTTCCACAATTTACACTAGCAGAAGGCCGTAGAAGAGTTAATTTCTTCTTTTTTTCTGCGCCTTGGAAGTCAGGGAAACAACAGGACCCTGAAGAGATTACAAATTAGGTCCCAGGGTTTAACAATCTTAAAGAGAAAAGTTCTAGCCCTGAAGCGCTGCAGCTCCCCAAGCTCTGAAAAAGAGCTACGTTTGGTGGCTCCTGGGCCACAGACAGACCTGGGACAATGATGTGCCAGGATGAAGGTGCCATCTATCAAGTAAAGTAGATGCACACTGTAGTGAAAGTAGTTGACTGAGAACAGGTCAGTCCAAGATGAAGACTCATTTTAGCTAGTCTAGATGCACATCACTTGAATGCACAGATTTTACACTTTCCTGCTGCATTAGCGTAGTATTGTGCATCCTGTAAAACATCGGCCTTTCTAGGATAGCCAGTCAATGAAATAGACGGTATTATAACTTCTGTTCAGTTTCGTGGAAAGAACATCACTTTTTTTTTCTGGCAGAAACTAAAGTTACAAAAGCAGGCATAAGAGCAAGAGTATCACTTCAAGTTGCAGATGTATTAATACTTTCAAGGGATAATCACAATGTTATTGGAAGAACTGTCAGGTTTATTTTTTCCTCTGGTGTCAGTACAGGGTTTTAAATAAGGATAGCTTTGGTTATGCTTTATTAAGCACTTACTTCATTAAGGAATTGGATTGAGGAAGTTGATAATCTAGATTCAAATGATAGCTCTACCACATACATCCTATGTGCTCCTGGGCAATTCACTTAACCTTTCTGTGCCCTGGTTCCCAACTTGTAAAATAAGAATAACAACACTTCATTATCCAACACTTTATACATCTTATGTGCTTACAGTGTACGTTCTGTGGAGAAAGACTCTCTGTATTCATATAGTGCCTGGCACAATGGTGCTTGGATAATCTACTGGGGACTCCAGATATCACCATCATACAAATATGTTTATGCATATAGAAATTCTTAAAGGCTCTGTCAACTTACAATTCCTAGAGCACTGCCTCAAGCACCAGCTCTGGGTAAGTCATATCTCCCTTTTGACAGTCTCGCAGATCCTTGTGATATGCATTATTCACGCTAGCACTATTTCTCATGTAGCCAGTCCTCTTGGGAACCACCACTGAATGTCATATTTACAGACTTAGACTGAAGTGTATTGAAATAGGTATCAAGCCAAGGAAGCTAAATGCTGCAGTGGGTTAATGCATTAACCTTTCACATCTGGAGACCTGAGGTGAAACCCTGGTTCTGTGGAAGTCCACAGCAAAGTCCCACTGATGTCAGCAGTGCCAGGAACTGACAGTGGGGGTTCAAGCACTGCTCCAGTCATGAGTAAAATAATTCTGCAGCACCAGCCATGCCTCCAGTGAGCATCCACCCACTTTGCACTGAGCTACCAAAGGGTCTGTGACACTGCAGTGATTTGGCACAGCAGCATCTTCCCAAGAGCTGGAGTAGCAGAGAGGACTTGCCATTGTAACCTGAGGTACTGATGAACTGCTTTGAGAAGACTCTTGCTTTTCTCTTACCAATACGTTCAGTCTTTATGCTCCTGCCTTTGCACAGACGCCATCCCATACACTTATCCTTTCCACCACACCCACATGTAAAAGTGATGACTGACTGAATCAGAAAAATGTTTTCACTAGAGACAGCCTTTGAGGTATTTGATCAAGAACGTTAAAGCAAATTTAACATGAACAGCAGAATTTAAGACTGCCATACATTTAGCTTAGAAAATAGTGTGCATCACATGTCTAACTCTAAAGATCGAAAAAATCTCCAGAGAACATTAGAAAAAACACTCAAGATCTTTTGCATTTAAAAGTAAATCATGACACCAATCTCTCCAAGACTGAGAACCTGCATCAATAACTATGTACTTTCCCTCTGTGACCACTCATCATGATTTCCATACCAATTGCCGAGATAGGCCTATTTCAAGAAAACGTACTTTAAGAAACCTGAAGCTCAGGACATCACTTTCAGAAGGAAGTAATCTCTCCAGTACCTTTCCTGACACTGCAGATATTCGTTGAGCCAGACAACATATTTATTCCTTGTACATAGATAAGGTTAAGTCCAGCATAGTGTGAAATGATCCCTCTTGTTTTCTGTAAAATTTAGAAAGAAAAAATTTACCTAGATTCAGGATGTTTCTCTGGGAATCTTAAAACCTAAAGCAATTATTGCAAATAAGGTTAAAATAATGTATATGTTTATTCATATTTAAACAGGAATATAAATCTGTTTTGCAAAGTGTTTTGCAGAATGCTGTTTTGAACTGTTGTTATTCTAGTTATTTGAACAATAACTATTATTGAAAACTACTTTTTCTCCCACATTCACAGTTAGCATTAGATTTCTGGCATTTTGTTCTGACAGCAAACTGACATATGTTACTGGGGCATTTTTTTTCATCACAAATTATTCTGTTAGTGTATGCTCTCTAACGATCAATATGACAAAGGCTTTGACAAAGACTATTTGATGTGCACTATACATGAAACATCCTGCCTGCCACCCTTCTGCCAAGTGTCAAGGAGGGTAATGAGCACTCAGTTCATTAGCAGCTCCTTACTTTTATATGAACGAAAAAGTGTGACTTGAAACCCCACCCAGAGCTGTATTAAACTCCTGGTTCTGCAAGGAGACAAATAAATTTACAAACCCTGCTGATCTGTGAAATGCTTATTCTCACAATGCAACCTTTACTTATTGCAGTTATAGCAAGTGTTTTGTACAATTAAGGAGTACAGAAAACTGAATAACTTTGGTCACTTGTTTGTACTGCTGAAGAGTATGAGAACTATTGCTGCCACAGAAGTTTCTTTAGGTTTTCTTTTACCCATAAATGCAGCTAGCACATATGTAGATACACCTACAAGAAGCACATATTTCATACTCCATCGTCCCTTTGAAAGGGGCAAAAAATATTTCCATTCCTACAAGGCTAGGACTCAGTTTATGGTTCAGTGACTTAAGTCATGCTATATTCTGTGATAGAGTAAGCTCTGATAGGAATTAAATATTAGCATACTTTGGCTTTCAGGGATGAAACGGGAACAGGAGTTATGGGTAACAATGAAATGCAAACCAGGTACAGAAGTGCTGGCATCAGCTGCACAAGCACAATGATGGCATCTACAGTCATGTATGTCAGTTGTAATACCCAAATGAAGCTGCTTAACAGTCTTTATTAATTGCCCCCAGATACAGTTTCTGAAGCTGCGCAGACCTAGTTCTCACTTTAATCAGGACATTATTATTCCTGCTTTAAAAAGAGTGGTATACTCAGGTCCTCAGCGGAGTTTTTCATCCCAGGGAATGTCCATTTGTCATAAATATTAAAAATTTGCAACCTCATGTGCTTACTCGAGCCAAGGAGGCTGTGCCTGTCCATTCTGATAGTCATACAATTTCTTCTACTCATTTTGAGGGCAGCATAATTCATTGTGGCAGAATCACGGGACCTACCAGCAGAAGAAGGACCCTAGGTGAAACTGAACATCAACTTAACTGTGTAAAGGTTTTCTTTTTTGCCCACTGAAATCCCCCTAACCAGATTTAAATGATTCAAAATATGAAGCTTTCACTGCTTTCCTTAGGAAGGTGTATCACACCCTGATGGAAGTGACATCAGTTATCTAAATATGTCATGGGACATTAGAATATTTGGGGAAAAAACAAAGAAACACAAAAACCACAGAGGGTTTTGTGTAACCAAGTACTTAAACTCTACAAAAGTGAAGCTGCACAGATGGTTTACAGACTTTGAGTCCCAGGGGTATAACCTGCCTCACGTGAAAAAACACTTATAGGAAGTTTGTAAACTGATTTCTCCTTTTTGTTTAAATTCATGCCCTTATTACATGCCGTTGAATTACATTAACAATTCCTATTTCTTATTGAAGCTTGTGCCCCCGTTGCCATATCTGTGACACTACAACTAGTATGTTAAGCACTGTGAAAATAACTCACCTGGTGACATATAGTACGTATGAGAAGATATCTGTCAAATGGGTCACAAACCCAGTGTTATGTCTACATAACTTCATTTTGGGCATCTGAACCACTTTTATTCATATAGTATGTTTAAGAGGAAAGTAGTGTTAGTATTATACTCCGATGTACTTTGTACTCAGACTGCTTTGTTCTAGGTGACAGTTCATCGTCACTATTAACACAGGAGCAGGTAGGAGCAACTATAGTTTCTTGGTTCTGGAGAAATGATTTTGAAAGAAGTCTGTTGCTTGAAAATCTCGCTGTTCACCTGATGAATCACTTCTTAAAACTGTTGGTACTAAGCACTATTACAACTTTAGCTAAAGCTGTCTGCTGATATGCACCACGCACACACATATATATACATACACATCCACAAAGGAAACTAAAAGAAATGAAGTATTTAGTAAAGGCAATGTGAATTCATACTTTAAGATTTTAAGTGAAGAAAAAACCTTCACACATTGATTACCAGCACATTTATTATTTTGAAGAAAACTCCTGCATTTTTTGGTCTTTTTTGATAGCTTTGACTCAGCAGAGAACTGCTGGCCTGGGATGCAAATGGAGACATTGCTGATCATGCTGCACTAGTAATTCAAACAAGCTGGAACACTGAAACTTAGCAAGGAGTTTAGAAACCATCTCATATGAGGTCAGTACAGTCAAACACATTCGGATTTTCAGGAGTTTCACACAGTACTGGAGAGGATGTAATTTCCACATCTGCTGATACAGGGGGTAAGGTCTGGGCTTCAAGCTAAATTATTCACTGCTATCTTGATACATTGTATAGAGATTTAAAAAAAAAAAAAAAAATCTGTAGAGAAGCAGCACAGAAACTCTATGTAAAAAAAAAAGTTTCTTTCCCTATCTTATCCCATACTCTCCATTGTGTCATCATATGTGCTTTTTAACACAGGGGAATAAAGTTTAACTGGTCTGGCAAGTGTTTCTGGTAGAAGCCTGTGCCCTTGAGGGAAGTTGCCTTAGCTTGTGGCTGGGTTACAGCAGGGGGAACGGGCTTATCTCCAAACAGGGAAACAAGATTCCCCAAGGTTTCTACCATTTACTGAACTCATTCTCCCCCAGCACTTCCCACCACTGAGCTTGAGGGGTTTTCAAGCCTGCATAGCAGAGGGCCCTTTCCAAGGACCCTTCACCAAGCCACTAGCAACACTTCAGATCCCTCCAGGAAGGTGGCCTGATGAGGCAGGGGAAAAAATGGGTTCCCAGTGCGAGGACCTCCAACACACAGGCACCAGTGTACTCACAGCAGCCAGGGCTGAGCTCCCACATAGCAATGGCAAAGTTGTTCTACGGTGTGGAAATGCACCACAGGACCTCTGATGCCAGAGCGTTAAAATCTAAGTACCATAAAACAAAGTAAATGCTCTAATGTGGACAGCAATTAGTTGTTTAGGACTGATAACAGCAGACTCCTTACAGCCATTTAAACCCCATCTGTTGAACATTATAGACCAACCACTGCACTGTGATTAATATTTATGATAGAGACAAACTTTTCCAAAAGGTTATATCTCCAACAGAATCTAAACATTTTTCTTTCTGAATGCCTGAAGAAAGCATCAATAACGAAGGGTCTGGTCCTGCTGCTGCTGAAGTCAATAGCCAAAACTCTCCCACATTTCAGAGGGAGGACATGAAGCTCTTTGACTACGCAGAAAAAAACCAAAAACAAATAACAGCTGGTAGAAATCAGGCTGAACATAATGATCTTTATACCTGACAGTCAAAAAGTCATTCTGTCCTTTTTCATTTTATATACAAAATTAGCCAACTAAATTTAAAATACATGAACTTTTGAACTTTAGAGAAAGAAGTTGCCATTTTCAGCTATATATTTTTTAAAAAGAATTTGAAAACATTTTGATATGTGGACGTACTCTTTTCAGTGTCCTAATATTAATCCAGGTTGGTGGGGTCAATGCAAGTCTGTCTGTACAAAACGAAAGTGCGTTTGTGCGCGAAACAAGGGTCATTGCCACTTCTCAGTTTAACTGCCCCTACTATGGGTTTTTTGTGATCCAGACCCTGTATTCTGCAAGCTGGAGAATAACTGGCTGGCTTAACATAAGGAGCTAAAGATTTAGCAGTAATTTGTTGCTCAGTGTTGATTAGTATTTGTCTATATGTAGGTGGGTAAGACTCACAAAATAGCTTAGTAATTCTCTTTTTTGTGACAGAAGAGTCTGTGTAAACTTTAACATTGATGAGGAAAGACCTTATGAATGTGGATAGCAATTATATAACAGACTAATAGCAAAGCAAGCTGGAAGACTACTGGAAGTAGTTAAGTAGCCTTGATTCAATTTGTGGAGGAGTGCTCTCCTCCAGATTTTCTCCAAAGAAACTGAGAAATGATGAGTTGTAGAAGAAAACTTCTCAGCTACACACCTTTCTCCCCTGCGCCTTTCTCTGTACATCTCAGCTGAACAATCTATCACACATTTGCAATAGCTTTCATTATAATAGCTCATTTTGCTTTCATATGAAATATCAATATTCTTGTTTAATAGATACAGAAACCGAGTCAAGAATTCATCTGAAAATAGAAGGGCCAAGCACAGGATGAAACCTACGTGAAAAGCCTGACAAACATTTACTGAGTTAAATCAAGACACTTTTTTTTCTGGTTGGAATTAGCATCACGAACATTTATAAGTTTTACATAGAGTGAAAATTTACAGAACTCTTTTGAACAGAGGGTAAAACTTCATCAAGAAACAAGTGACAGATTCATTCATCCTTCTCACCCAGTAGAATCAGTTTGGGCTTAATATATGTTATAAACTAGGAGCCAAATACTTTCTATGTATTTCTAGAAATATGTCCACTTCATAACAACTTTATGACTAGAGATAAAGCAGATATATTGTGCACAAAATTATTATTTACATCCCCACATGAAATCATTGCCCATGCAATCAGTGGATAATCATCCTGTAAAGGCATGCTTTCCATAAACAGGAAAACAGTTTAATGAACGCTTCTCACTGCTAAAATATCATAGTCCATCTCCTGACCCGAAAAGTAATGTTATCAAAATTATACATTACTAGTAGATTATATTCAAGCCAGTGTATTTACGATTAAGTATATTCTAAACTAATAGTTTATTAAATATAATTAGAACACCTCTAATGTTTTATTACCTATTGATTTCTCAGATATGACAGTGTTTACAGATAGAGATGCACATATTACATACATATGTCTAATCCTCTGAATGAACTTGAATACATAGACATACACATCATATCATTACAGGAAACTGGAAACAGTGTGTCTGTGACAACAGTCTATTTCACTGTCCTATGATGTGATTTGAAAGAGTTACCTAAAGTGGGAAATGTAGCACTTTTGCCCCAGTATCACAACTGCCATGTTCTTGATTTATATAAACGTGACATTCTCAAATGCTCTGCCCTCCATAAAGCCATCCGTGGCCAGCTGGGTGATGTTAACTAAGAACTAATCATAAACATCTGCTTAGTGTGCATAAATGTTGCTTTTCTTCCAGGTTTTCCTAAAAGAAAATATACTGTCAAGCTACATGTACATATTTTAGTCATCTTTCTTTTTTTAAGTGTTTTTTTTTTTTCCTTTTAACCACACAAATCCATTAATATACTTCGGTCTATAGAGGCGTGTATTATTTGATCTGACACAAAGACTAACAAGCATGCTATGTTTGAGTTTTGGTTTCCCTTTTCTAGCACTTAAAGAGGTCAAATCCCTTGTATCAATCTGTCCAGGTTGACAACACCTTTTTTGTTGCTGCCAGTCCTCCCGCAGCATTGCAGTCCATGGGAGGAACAGTTGACCCACCACCTACAGCTGCAAACGCTTCTCAGAGCTCCATGGAAAGTGCTCAGGTGTTTTAAACAAAGCAGTCAATGATTTTTGAAACCCGCCTTTGGAATGAAATCTAGCATGACACACTAGATCAGATACAACTCCTAATTTCTATATCTTCACTTTCCTATTGAGGACTAGACCAGGTTCAGGCTTTGACTGCTGCAAGTCTTGCAGCTTCACAGTAGCCCCACCTCCAGCTGCAAACCTAGCCATGACCATGTAAGAGACTATATTGGCATAACTACTATGGAGTTTGACTCACCTAATCTTTCATGCCTCTTCTCTAGTTTACAGAGGAGGAAGGGCAGATTGTTTCATCTAAATACGTGTCCTAGTTAAGTGCAATGATCTACCTTCTGGAGACACTCAACCCTACAGGAAAGGTGCAGTAGTACCCTAAAATATGACATCCCAATACCTACTCTGTATAACTGTAGGGCTCCCTAACATCCAGAGACGTGCTGATTGAAGTCTGCAATGCGGGTCCATGTAGCTGCAGTGATGGCAGTGCAGAAGGTGGGCTTTATCAAGATTGATTCATGAGCTATTTTCATACATCCAAAATTCAGAGAAGTTTTCATAAAATTTTTAACCCTTTGAGAAGCTGGAGATTTTTCTCCTTTGCAACCACAGAAAGTATATTAAAGCGAAGTCTGAACCTTCCCATTCCTATTGACCATTCCTGTTACAAAACATAAAAAGGTAGTAAAGAGTGAGAAAGATCTTCAAGAAGACCCCTTCCAAGCAGCTATCACATCAGCAGTGCTGCAATTTCAGAACAGTGTTACACAGTACCTTCTACTACTTGTTTACAAAGAAACACATTTTTATTAACAATTTTGCTGATCTACAAGGCCAACTTGTATTTGCACATCACCAAAGACCAGGCTGGAGAGAGACACTGAGGAGGATGTGATAATATGTTATTGCTAAAATTTCAAAGTAAACTCTGACTTGGGCATTAATTTAGAGCAGGTGTGGTCTACTAAACATCTTTCACTGAATTTTGTTTCTGAAGGTGAACCTTAACTTATGTTCTGCTGTCAGAGCAAAAGCATCCTTTGTCTTTCCACAAGAAGTGCCCAAGAAGGAATACAGTCTCCAACAGCAAAAAAAAACTTGCTAAGACTGGAGGGAAAAATTATTTCATGCAGCTGAATGGCAGGTTGATAGTTCTGGAGCATGATTAGAGGACCCACAGCTGCTTCTCCAGCCTCTGCTGGTCTTTTGTTTTTTAAAACTCTTCTTTACTCAGACCTCATTACCTTGAATGAGATTAGTAGTTAATGCTGATATTGTTTCACAGAGGTTTTGTGCAATGTGCACGAGGAAGAGACTGGCTGTTGTCCACACATCCCTGTCTGACCTCTGCAGGCAGAATAGCATCAGTGTGACAGACGGGACGTCCCTGGCAGCCCACTGCTCACTCACTCTCATGGTGCCTCTCCACAACACCACCTTTCTCCTTTGGAAAGGGGAGCTTCTGCTTCATCCTCCTGACAGCGGTTAGCTTAGCCCCCTGAAACATGGCTATGGGCTGGTACTACACAGGTAACATTCTTATGTGTTAGGAAAGAATTATTTATAGAAGTGTCTAAACCTTTCCTGATGCAGAAGATTATTCTCATGTGCTAGTGAGTTGCACTGAACGCAAAAATCTGTGTGTGTGTGTGTGTAAGAAAATACTACTAAAGGACTTCAGGGCTAGTCAGTATTCTGAATTCAGTAAAGTCTGTTTCCGCCTATTGATAGCACACAATGAAAACTTAAACCAAAGAGTTATCACACATATATCACAGGCTTTGCCAGCTTTAGATTTGGGACTTCTAGAGGAAGCTTTCTTATAGTACAGAAAGGTAGCAAATCTCCTACTGCTTGGAAATTCAATGATATCAGCTTCCTTTAAAGAGCATGGGCCTAAATTTTAAAGCAAGTGTTGTGTCTGAAAGGTTTAGAAAATTCATCCAAGCTTGCTAAAAATCATTCTGTTGAGTGGAATTTTATATATGCAATAACAGAACATTTCTGATGCAGTGGAAATTTTCTGAATAGCCATTTCTAGCAGAAACCCCCCCAAACTTTCAAGGGCCAAATACCAATCCCCTGAAAGCACAGCAATTCTCCCACAGATAACAACAGGAATAGAATTTGGCCCTACACGAAATGTATTTCACACTTCCAACAGCTCAGGAACATTATCTGTATTCACTGAGACAGCGCTGTGAATACACTTCAGTACCACAGTTTGCATGAAATCATCAGCCAAAATTAACTAACAAGACTGTGAAAGAAAGTGAACATGTGTCCAGCTGCTTACTCTTTCCATTTGAACTTTACTTGGTACATTCTCTTCAGTCAAATCAATTAATCAAGCGCTGTAATTTGAACTCTAGGAAAATGTATGGGGAGAATTTATACACGGGGTGTCTGCTATCAGACAGGGCCATTCACGAAATAAGTCTTGCTGAACCCATCTCTCTGTAATTCTTAGAAACCAGGGTGTGCGATGATGATTTAGTAAACATCTGTGACTCAGTGTCTAAAGCATGGTTATGACAGCCTCTGGGAGAAGTGTTAGTAACTGCATTGCCTCAAGTATTTTCCTGGCCAAAAGATCACATGCTGAGTCAAACACCATGGGAAAAATTAATGATCCTCCGTGCTTCCACAGCTTTTCCTTCAAAGTCCTAGCCCACTGGGGTTTGTACACGTAACTGTTACAATTTTTTTTACCGGCGGCTTTAAAAGCTCAGGTTAGACAACGCGAGTGCAGCAGTGCGCTAGAGCTGCAGAAGCAGAGCATGGAGTGCATTCTGGTTTCACGGTGTTTACAGGAGGCACAGGGGTTTGTCACCAAGCCAATAACATCTCCCCACTCCTGACACCAGCTCAGCACCACTTCGGGGTAAAGAAAACTGTGTATCCTTCTGTAGAGAATGATTACCAGGTGAGGACAGTCAAATCACATATTGTCTCAATCACTCCTGCCCTTTTGCCCTGGCATATGATCTGCTGCCCCGGGTGTTTATGGGATAGCGTGGGGCTCGCTCCGCCAGCCACATCTGTGCAGGTGTGTCTGCGCTGCAAACTAGTGCAAGGGAAACCTCCCATTTCAAAAGTATCCACAGCAGACACCTTCGTAGTCTCTGTTCAGCTTGTAATATTGAGGAGATGAGGATCTGTTCTATGCTTCTAATCCACATACAAACAAAAGAGAAAAGACCACATCATTTAATAAATGGTAAGGTTAACTTAAGGTAAGGACATTTAGGGGTTCAGACAGACTTTCAGAAAGTTTTCAAATGAAAAAAGAAAGAATTTTTTTTTCAGAAAGTTTTTAAATGAATGAAAGTTCATCTCACAAGATAAGTATGTAATGAGAATGCTTATGTACCACCTATAATTTTATTTTAAAAATCATAATAGATGTTTTAGTAAAAGGCTGTGGTAGAAGTGTTTTCTCCTACTAGATGCTACACATGCACACCAGCACGCTATACACAGCAACACTGAAAAAACCAACTGTCTGCAGCTTTGTATAGGTCACACATGGCAACGACAGTCTCCGCAGTGTTGTCATACAAGCAGCACTGAATCTCAAGATTGCTTACAGCTATATTGCTGTAAGTGCGACTTGTCAAGCACCATGCTAATAAATGTAAGTAAAGTCAGCACACTCCTGGCCTTTGCAAAGAACAAGGTGCCACATTCTCACCAATGTTTTCAGGAAACTCTCCTGTTACTATTTCACACAGCAGAGCTGAGCCTTCTTCTCTGTTCTTGGCGATGAACGACACAACCTAAAGTCCACAACCACAGAAAGAGCTACCGGAAGCAGGAAGGATGAAATCCACATATTTTCTTGTTTTTCAGTTCAAAAAATTTGATTTAGATTAAAATACTGTATGGAAGAAGGAGGCTACTTTAGACATTATATCAATCCAACCATTCCATAATATGGAGGACTGGTAAAGCCTGTTTTCCTACAAATTTGTGCTCTACATCTTCTGTAACGACTCCCAGACTCAGCATTGTCCCCCCAACACCTCTTCCATTCCAAAAGTTGTAGCTGTCAAGTGGGCAAGCAACATCCATGCTGTGGCTGGACAGAACCAGCTCTGTCCATCAATGAGACAGTAGCTGCCCCTCATAAGGGGTAATGAGGCACACCACTGCATCTTTTTAAGAGTGGTGTGGAAATATAATGCTAGTTTTGCATTTTGTTCCCATAACTGTTCCTCACGGATTCATAAGACTTGTGCAAGCATCATTTCTGAGATCTTCAGCTCTTTGTCAGCTTGTGTCAAAAATAGGACAATGGACCAGTGGGTACAAAAGTGCATGTGTGGGGTGGAAACAAAGACAACTGGCAAGGACACGAGAGTGTCACAAGAAAAAAGGTCTTAAAAGGCAAAAAAAAAAAAAAAAATGAAAGGCTTGACAATGGGGCACACTGTGTTCGCATATAGGACTAATATACGAACTCAGCCTGCTGCAAGTTACAGAAGAAAGTAGGTGGTGGTTTTGTTGTGATCCTTCTTTGATATTTGCCTGCGACATAGCTACCCCATACAGTTCGGCACGTTTACATGCCAGTCTTTATGCAGGAGAGTGAGACTGAGACAGACCAAGCTTCCCTGGCAGGACAAGGTAGTGGTGGTGGGGAAGCCCAAAACAAAAATGCAGTGCCCAACTACACTCGCTCCCCGCTCCTTCTTGCAAGCAGAAACTTGCATAATTTATAAAAAGGTGAGAACTGTGCTCATTTCTCAAGCTGTCACTTGCACATTTGTACCAAGACTGCCCTTACACTGTGTGAAAAAAGCATTATCTAACTACATAAGGGGCTGGATTCACTTGTATGCTGCAACAGGCTTGCTGCAACTGTTTGCAGCACTTGGATGATGCAAAGCAGCTGCAAGCTGGACTTACTAGGAGTGGTAAAGCTGAGTTTATGGCCAGTCCATGTTACCAGAGCTAAGCTGCTGGAGCTTACCAGCGAATCTTTCTCTAACTATTTTCTTTTGAACTTATGCCCAATTGTTTCTTGATTTATTATTGTTGTCCAGCACAAGCAGTCCTTCTCCCCTTTTTACATCTCTTTTTTTCCAAAAATTCAAACACTTTCTTTCTCCTCTGTTTTTCAGACAGCTCTTATTTACCTACCTTGGGAAAGAACTCCTTTTTTCCCCTAATCACTTGGACTCCTTTTATTATTAAACTTAGTCCTCTGAGTAACTCAGTACCAGTTCACAGACATGAAAATGAATTATAAGTAACAAGACTAAATATGCTTAAATTTTCATCCATTAGTCAAGTCTGTAGCAGCATACTGCAACTGTAGTGTGTAAGACTACTTGTGACCTAGAAAAAAAGTAGTAGATTCAACAGGATTGTTTCATTCTCAAACCTTGGCAGGGCAGTGTTCGTGCTTGTGCAAGTGACAAGTGATCAAAGTGAAGACATCCTATATTTGAGCACAGAACAGTAGTCTAATATGTACTGGAACGTGTAGTCTGGTGTTTAATAGCTGTTGAGAGGAGTCCTGGTACTCTAGTACAAAAAGCTAACAGGACCTATAGGGTTGCATTTGGAAATTTCTTAAGGTAGGGTTGGGGGGGGAGGGGCAGGTTATTACTATTTAAACAAATTGTATTTGTTTCCTTAAGTGATTGGTGAAAAGGATCTATTTCTTCTTACGAAGTTTCAAGTTGTGTAGAAATCCTTTATCTACTGGCCATGCATAACCACAGGAGAGTAGGTGGTTAATTAGCTTTTCTTCAGCTTTGAACAGCCAATGCTGAAACTGCCTGTAACATCAATAAGATGATCACCATGAGGATCATTAACAGTACACCACAACAGAAAGGTTTCAGCATTCCTGTTGACCTCATTCTTCATTTTTTATGGACTGTCAAAAACCAGTGAATGCAGAATGACTAAGCATTGCTATTGCCACCTATTACTTTCTCACTTTTGTACAGTTTAATCTATTTACTTTGCCATGTGCTCAACGGGGAAAAGAGAGCTTAATTCTTTTGAGAGAAACCAGATCAACAGCATGAAGTCTTCATTTATGGACCATGAAGATGGCAGCAGAGCAAGGTATCCCAAACTGTTGCTCCAAAATGCATTGGACTTCTCCTATAATGAAAGGCTTCTGGAGTTGAAAGGTTACTTCAGATTTCCCTAGCCAATATTCAACCTGTGACATGCACTCCTGGCACCCTGAAAGCAACTGGTATTTTGCTGTTGACCAGAAGAGCCTAGTCTTTTACCACTAACTCTGCCATACCTGTCAAAGTCACCCTACAGTAATAAATGACTTTTTAAAATAGATTAAGTTGTCCGCTTCTTGCATTAGGCTGAGGTTAACAGTTTCTCTGTGAACAATAATTGGCACCAGCGAACTGACCTGAGTAACCTCCTGAACCTATAACCTACTGAAAAGATGAAAGTTTTTTTCCTTTCTTCTCTCACATACTGAAACCAGTGAACAAGTGGCTAATGCTTTTAGAGGTACACATTAGAGAAAAAGCTAGTATTTAGAGAGGAAGATTAAGGAAGTGAGAGGGCAAACTCACATGATCACTCCTCCTCCTCCCCTCCCCATTATACTACACTTTCTCACCTAACCCAAGCTCTCCCTGCTTGCCTTCGTTTTTCCTCATTCATTTGCAAAGGAGAATAATCATTTGTCCTTTCTTCTTTCCGCTTACAGCTTTTTACACCTTTGCAGCCTCTTTACAAGGTTTCCTTCTTCCTCCTCTAAGTCCTGAAACATAACAGTCTTTTAGAGTCCAAAAAAAAAAAATCTAACTCTTCCGTTCATTACAAAGGGAGCACGCTGCCTGTTTGATAAAATCACGCAATTTGTGAGAGCTGAACCACCCTGTTTTCTCCAGAAGATTAACCCATCCCTCTCACTTATACACTAGAAAAATCTGAGACTGTATTAACACAGATGCTACCTAAATAATAAGTTGCAAACACAGATAACACTTTACATAAAGTATTGCTATTTTTCCCAAAAGGCTTATGGATAAGTAGTTAGCAACATAACTTCAACTCCTCTGTTACTGTGGGAAGAACACTTACACACACCTACCTTCATATCAGCAACTCCTATCAGCTGACTAAGTCTACACTGTTTGGCTCAGCATTGGCTGCTAGTTTTAAACTGGAATCATATAAAATTAAGTTACCTGTGGTATACACTGAGATTAATCGTGAATAGTGTTTTAATGAAATTATTTCAAATACTAATACCAACCAGAAGGGCTGCCTCAGTACAATGTTCTTCCTTTCTGCTCTTGTATGGATGACAAACTGTGTAACATCCATCTGTACATAAACTGATGTTAAAGATGTTTTCCATCCATGGTTTTACATAATTATACACATGAAATAATGGCAAAAGCCTCAGTAAAAAAATAAACTCAGACACTTTGTCTTGAGAGTCTTGGCATGGAAGCCATATAGGTAAACCACAAATTGATAATGCTGTGTTAGCGAAATATTGGAAATATTTGAGGCAGTAGCAGCTATACCTGGTACTGTTCCTTTGCGTGCATAGCAGCCATCTGCCGAAGCTGCTTTGTGTTTTACAGACTTCTTTCTGCTCTACTCAATTCTGGCATGTCAGGGAGATGAGGTCCAGGCCTTTCTGTCCACCAAAACTGGTTAACTGCTAGCATATTTTATGCATGAAAAAAATAAAATGGCTTTCTTGGCAGTCTACCTAGTATGAAGAATATTTCTTAACTATTTCAATTGCTAAAAAACGTGCATGAACTTATGAAAAAGCCATGCCGAAACTGATGGAAACATGACTTTCAGGATATGGTTAGCACCTTAGCTAGTTATTGAGACACCCCTGGATACACATGCATCGTTTCACTTGGTTTCTTTACTACTCCATTTTTTAGTGTTTCATCATGGTCTTGCTTCCCTAGCCACATTCGATCTTGAAGGATGTTACTTGTCACTACTTGCAATTCACCAGTGCATTATCTTCCAGTGATACCATTTTGCAACAGCCCCGTCACCTGCTTGCTTATCCTGCTTTTATCTTCCAACCTCGCTGCCCTTCTCCCCAAGAACCAAAGAACCACAAACTAAAAGAATCAGTAATATGTATTTACATATTTTTGGTAGCATCAGAAGGAGTGTTGCCACAGGTACAGAGTAACATTATCTTCCTCCCTAGCATCAGTCTGAAGAACTTGGCACTTTTTTCTGGTGTTGTAAAATCTACTTGTATGGCCTGTGAGAGAAGCATATACTGTAAACAAAAAAATAACAAAGATTGCACTGAAAGTGACACATGAGACTCTGATGAAGCTAGCTAATAATAAGATAACTTTGGAAAGAGGCAGCAGGTAGGATATACCCAACCTCTAAAAAGTGTAATAAGTTACCTAGCTCCATTTCTGCTGTTGGTTACACTGGTGTGCATGGGGGATCAGTGCTTTGAACATCAAGAAGCTAACTCCAGATTTATACCTTGTGTAACAGAGAGCAGAATGCAACACTACAAATACGTGGAAAGAAAGGATATTGCCTTTCTTATCCAATGTTATTTCAAAGTTTATACTTGCCACTCCACAGAAGTCCATTAAAAACCTCTAAAAATCACAGTCCTTGCTTTAGTACTGCAATAGTTGACTTCAGTTATATTGTAAATAAAGAGCCTTGAACAGTAAATCTCTTCATAATCAATGGCTTTGGTATATGCCCAAACAAAACCTCCTGACACCTACTTAAGTTCAACTGTAATTTTTCCAACACATCCCTTCCCCCACTCCACAAACACACAGAGTGTTGGCTGGTGACAACATAGCAGTCGCTCTGCATGCCTTATCACACAGTCAGTTGTCTCCTCCAAGCCACAGCGGTAGTCCCGGCATTACAACTGCTTCACTTGTCTTTCACTAAACTCAGCAAGCCTGCTGCAGCTTTCAAAATTAAGCAAGACAGAGGTACTGGTAAAATTACCATGTACAGAGATTAAATTAAGGGAGAAACTTCTCAGTCATGAGTGCATAAAGGATCCATACTTTGCATGAAAGGTTACCAAGAGCATTTTTTCTGGACTACAAACTCAGACCTTCCGAGAAACCTAAGGAGATCCTTTGAAACTGAGCTGAGTGCATGAAAAGTTACTGTGTTTTTTCCTGAGAATTTCAGTGCAAAAAATTGGGATTTTTCTGAGACCACAAAAACAGGCAAAGTTTCAGTTATGCCAGGTGGCAGGTAAATACCAGCATTTTCTGTGCACTTTTCCCCCTTGTCGTGGTTTAACCCAGCAACTAAGCACTAGACAGCCCCTCGGTCACCCCTCCCCTTCTCCCCCCAGCAGGATGGGGAGGTGAAATGGACAAAAGGGAAAACTCACAAGCTGAGATAAATACAGTTTAATAAGACAAAGGAAAAAATACTAATGACAATACTACTACTACTAATGATAATAACAAATATGCCATATACACTATACACAATTTTGTCACCACCTGATCACCAATTTGCAGTCAATATCTGAGCATACTCGCAACTCACATATTTTGCAGATTTCGCAAAACTCCAAAAAAAAACCCGAAATCCCACGAAAGAGAAGACAAACTCCCAGGAAAAAAGACAATTCTCGCCCCTCCCCGGCCAACCCCCATTCATAAACTGAGCATGACGTCCATGGTATGGAATATTTCCATTCACCAGCTTGGCTATCTGCCTGGCTCTGCTCCCTCCCAGCCCCTGCACACCTGCTCATCAGCTGAATATGAGAAATTGGAAAAAGTCCTTGATGACATAGCAACAGCTGAAAACACCAGTGTTATCAACATTCTTCTTGTACTAAATCAAAAACACAGCAGCTACCGAGAGGAAAATTGACTCTATTCCAGATGAAACCAGGACACTCCTTCTGAAATTTCTAGTTAGTATTTCCAAAGTGTTTGTGGTGCATTGGTAAATGTCTTTTAACAAAAGTTGATGGGATTTTTGTTACTATGAAGTGTTAACACAAGCTGTTAAAAAGGAAAGAACTATGAAGGACATATCCACCTATTGCTTTATGGTTCCTTTGTAACAGGAGCCTGGTTTATCTCAGCACAGCTTTGGTACCCTGTTCATAATTACGAGGACATCTCTGTGGGATTCACGTAGCAGTGCCAAGAAAAAAGTATCTGCTAAACATCAGTTATGCCATTATTTGGGTCATTTGGACTACTAAATAGTCCCACCTTTTGTTAAGATTATTGATAACATTTATTTTTACTACGTTTTATCCAGATTTTGGCTATTTCAGTGATGAATTCTGGCAATATTGTCACCTGCATTAAAACAAAAAGGACTTTGACCTGAATGAATATGGGGAGTCCAACAGCATAATAAAACTTTGTGCTATGAGTACAACTATTACCTGCTGTTTTGGTTTGGCCTGGATAAATGCCAGGTGACACCAAAACAGCTCTGTCATTCCCCCTACTCAGCTGGACAGGGAAGAGGAAATATGATGAAAGGCTTGAGGGACAGGGAGAGGTCACTCACCAATTACTGTCATGGGCAAAACAGACTGAACTTGGGGAGAAAAGGGAGTTTTATTCATCACCAATCAAATCAGAGTAGGATAGTGAGAAATGAAACCAGATCTTAAAACACCTTCCCCCTTCCCCTCCCTTCCTTGCAGGCTCAGCTTCACTCCTGATTCTCTACCTCCTCCCCCCTGAGCAGGACAGGGAATGGTAGTTATGCTCAGTTCATCACATTCTGTCTCTGCCTCTCCTTCCTCCTCACACTCTTCCCCTGCTCCAGCGTGGGGTCCTTCTCATGGGAGACAGTTCTCTGCAAACTTATCCAATGTGAGTCCTTCCCACGGGCTGCAGCTCTTCCTGAACTGCCCCAGCGTGGGTCCTTCCCACAGGGTACAGTCCTTCAGGAACAGGCTGCTCCAGCATGGGTCCTCCACCAGCTTGCAAGCCTGGCCAGCAAACCTGCTCCAGCCTGTGCTCCTCTCTCCATGGGTACACAGGTCCTGGCAGAAGCCTACTCCAGCGTGGGCTCTCCATGGGGTCACAGCCTCCTTTGGGCATCCACCTGCTCCGGTGTGGGGTCCCTTCCCTGGGCTGCAGGTGGATCTCTGCTCCACCATGGACCTCTGTGGACTGCAGGGGGACAGCCTGACTCACCATAGTCTTTCATCGTGAGCTGCAGGGGAAGACTCTCTGCTCCGGCACCTCGAGCACCTCTTCCCCCCCTCCTTCTCCACTGACCTCAGTGTCTGCAGAGTTCTTTCTTTCACATTGTCTCACTCATCTCTTCACTGCCGTTTCACTGGAGTTTTTTTTCTTCCCCTTAAATGTGTTATCACAGAGGCACTACCACCGTTGCCGATTGGCTTGGCCTTGGCTAGCCGCAGGTCAGTCAAAGAGCTGGCTGGCATTGGCTCTATCAGACATGGGGGAAGCTGCTCACAGAAGCCACCCCTATAGCCCCCCACTACCAAAACCTTGCCAGACAAACCCATAACACCTGCTCTGAGGGTATATCTAAATCTCCCTAGGCTTTCCTAGGCTTCAAAGAGATAAGGAGGCACATGAGTGGGGAGGAAGGAAATGGTACCTTGGCTCCTGTGGTTTTTAGCCCAGGAGATCTGACATATACTGGTTAATGAAAAATTTACTGTTCATTTCTAGTTATTTACAGATGGCAAAAACCTCATTTTCAGTAGTTTTACTTTCCCACTCCCCACCCAAAACATTGTGCATGTAATTTAAACATCTAGGGACACTTTTTGCCTATTATTCATAAGAAATCGGCCAGTTCAGCTGCCAAAAGATTGTTTCCTTGAAAAGAATGCATACAAAAATACTTTAGTGTAGTGAGGATCGGGGGATGAAGAGGAAAATGACAGCATCAAAGATCACTAAAAATTATGTTGAAGTAGGGAAATCATAATTAGGAATCACAAATAGCACACATTGAATCTTCCTCCACATGATTTGCAAGGTGGTTAGGAGCTATAGCTAGAGATAGAAAGGTATATAGGAACTTAAAATCAAAGCTGTATTTCACAAATTGTATTCTGCACAGTGATGTGAATAAACACAACTATATCAGTAGTCCAGTGCCATTCCCTGTTAGACATTAGGAATAGATAGGATAAAAATATAGCTATGCTATACAGTAGTTTTTCTTTGTTTCCCTCTTCACACTTGACAACAAAATTCTGCTTTTAGATGGCTGTTTCTGAGCATCAGAGATCTGGTTTAAATGCTACCTTGAGAACCTTACTGCAATGTGACACCATTTTGTTAGGTATGATTTCGCTAATTTTTGTGATCTACTCTCCTGCCTTTTAAAAAGAACAACCAAACACCACCACAGGATTTTCACAGGTTTATCTCAAACTATAATTTCTATCATACAAGTTAGATATCTATTTTATGTAATAATGCATAAGGTTTTCCACATTGACATATGCTTTCAATGAATTAAAACCAGCTTCTGTGGTGCAGCAGAAGCCCTGCCTGAAACATAAGCAAACCACCTGAAAGATGAAAAAGCTCAAACAGCAATAAATACCTCCATTAACATCAGCTAATAATACACTGAGCTATTGAGTAATACATCAAGTCATAAGAAGAATAAACACAGATTAAACATAGTCTTTAAGCCTAACAACATCATGCCTCAAATTATAATACAGATAAACAAACACCAGAGCTCAATCACAGGCTACTTTATCATTCCTTAAACTGTGATAAACAAAATATTCCTTGTGTGGAGCAGAGCAGTCAGCAGGGATTCCAGGTACAGCCTTTCAGATACCTTGCCAAAAAGTTTTATTCTACACATGCCCACACAATGGGATGTGGGTTTTTTTTTGTTTTTATGAAATATCTATTTTCATTTACCTTTTCTAAATATTTATTGATGTAGAAGACTTGAGCCACATATGACAACTCAATAAGTAGTATATTAGCAATAATCACATATAATCCCTTATTCCCTAAATCAGGAACCCACATATTTTTCAGTGTTTAATAGGGAACATCACCAATATTAAAATAATTGTAAGTATTCCCAGAATTTTGTTTCTGTGCACTACTAAATCTTTTGACCATGCCTGAAGCCATTATAGAGCAATGTAGAGATGACTGAAGAGAGGGATTGAGCTGTTCTGCCCTTGACGTCAAAGCAAGGACTTTTACCTTGTAGTTTCCACAGTAATGTTCACAAGAAAAGTGTTTGTCCCTGAACTAAGCCTGCAAGGCACTGAGTAGCTCACACACATTACTGCAAGCCAAATGGAGAAAAACAAATATCTCCGATACATCCATGAGAAGGAGAGGCCACTACTGCCATTACAGCTTTGCAACTTCAGGGTTGAAGACAATGCAGGCCAGCAAGAACTCCTGCATGAGTTAACAAGCTGACCTAACAGATATGAAACTGGCTGAGTAATAAAATCTAAAAGTTGAAAAAAAGTAGCAGTAGGCAAGCACTTCCAGCTAACAGCTATGTCTTTTCAGGGCTCTCGTCTGAACTGTAGGAACTCAGAGACATTTAGGCACAAATACAGTGAGTAATGCCATATACATTTTGTGCAACACCTAAGGGATGTTTCCTCATCTATCAGCTTCCATGCTAGTTTGAAATATTTACAGCGTGAGTGCAGATGAGCGCCAGGGAAAGCACACTTTCAAACCTTGCAAATTGCCTCCAAAGAGTCAGCCTTTCACATGACCTCCCTTTGAAGTCCACCTCCACCCCACTTCTCAGCTTCAGTTAGCACCGGGAGTCAGCCACCGCGAGCAGCCTACTTTGCCAGGCAGAGAAATGCATACTTTATTCCATTCTTCTTCCATGAACTTTCAAAGAGGGAGATTCCTGCAAGTGTCTCTAAACCATGACACAGTTTTCCTTCCAGTCCTCCCCCTTTGCCTTAACAACAATCAAAAACACTTAAGCCAGGCTACCTATGGATAAAGTCCACTTTGTTTTACTGACCTGTGTCACCTTCTAGCTGACTGCCCATCCTTTCTTTGTATGTACAGAGGAAGGGCCTGCCTTATCCTGCTGGCAATGGACACTTAAGAAACCCCCAAAACAACCAATGAACCACAGCAGGCTTACCAGTTAGGTTTCATTGGTGGAAACTGGGACCAGGGTACAGATTACTTTAGATTTGTTTGTAGCTATTACACATGCACACCTGTGACCTCTCGGTTACCCGGTGGTATGGGGCTGCTCCTGTCTCACCAGGAAACAACCTAAGAGAAAAGTGAAATAGTTTGCCGATTGGGTCGCTGAAAGACATCTCCCTTGAATAAAGAGCCCTAAAGTTTAAAACAACCCCAAGATGTAAAGAATTATCTGCGGCATCTAGTTATTAGCCATGTTGTATAGGACACCCTATGGCTAAAGACAATGGGAGTCAAAAAAAAAAAAAAAGCAAAAATCATGGGGTTTTAGACACATTTGAAAACTGTGCTTCAAACAGAAGTGCTATTGCAGCTTTGCTACACAGGCAGCTGCATGGTTTCCAGTAATCAAATTTTAATATAGTATTTATGACATTGAATTAAACAAGCAAAGCTTATTCATTCTCCAGCAAGCACCTGATTCTGGACACCCGAGTCCTGCTTTGACTTTAGAAAGATACCTGTGTAATAATACCTGATATAGCATTTTTTGAGCAATGCACAGCTAGAAATAGGAATAATAACAGGAAAAAATTCTCCCTGTAAGTGCCAAAACAAGACTTTGGGCAGTTTGCCAGCATTTTGAGCACAAAGTAGCGAGCATGGCTTTTGATTACTTAACTAATAATAAACACTCAGCATATTCAAATTGCCTGAATGAACACAGGAAGATCATCTTTGCTTCTCCAGGAAAACATGCAGAGAGTTTATAGCTTTTAAATAAACAGTCATAATTTGAATAATGAGGAAAAACGAGTAACTTCTGTCAAGTATCTTTGCTTTGTTTCTTAGCCCAGAGTTACCTGTTCCTATCACATTCAGAGGTGATCACTAATTTCCTTCTTCACTACAACTGTATCAGATATTGTTTTTACCCTTGAAGTCAGACTTCAACACCTGCCACCCATGCAGTGATGCCTGAACCCTCTCCCGACGGCTCAGGCTGCCTTTGCCACCTTCCCCTGCCCTGTTCTCAAGGCCAGCCTGAAGCCAGCACCAACAGCCACAGCTCAACAGGTTTGTGCAGAGTCCCTTTAAGCTCTGGGTAAGCGCTGTCTGGTCCTGGTGATTTGCAATACCCATTTTACAGATTTGGTCCAAACCCCCTTTTGCTGGCACTTCACCTCAATGCGGTACCTCTGGCACATCCCTTGTGACTCAAAGCCTAGAAGTCAGAGCAACATGAAGCACCTCCAGAGCAAGTCCTACCCTCTGGCAGATTGACTCGCCTTTCTTTACTATGGCCTTTCCAGTCTTAAATGCTCTTTTTTCTTTTTGGCTATTGATCAGTCTTACAGATTGTTCTGCAGGTTTGTGTGTCACCGGGTTTGGAGTAACTTATTAGTAGTACTCCATTTCTTGGCAAGTTCTTCATTCTTGGCTTTGCCTGCAGACTAGCATTTTAATTTTATATAAATAAGACATCTGTATTTTTCTCTTTTGGACATCCCTTCTACAGTTTAAGGAGTGTTTTTTCCACCTGTAGTAGATTCCTATGAGGATAGTGAGATTACTGTTCCCGGATTAAAATACAATAATACGACTCATTTTCTGATTGGTACCATGGCTTGTACTGTTGAGCAGAAGCTGAGCCACACAAAGATCTACAGAATCAAAGTGCAGATCACTGATTACGACTAATGCAGATATTAATGTGTCTGCAGCTTCTAAATGGGACAAAACACCCTTCTATATGGACCAAGCCTCTTTAAAAGCATATAGTTTATTTTTTTGGATGAAAAGCGGCCTAATTATTGACCTCCCTGCCTTGACAGAACAAGACAATGCATTTTTCTAAGTTTAACTGTAAAAGCTCAACGATGTGTAAAATGAGCCTTGAGTGAGATTATTAGATGCTATCAGCTTTTCAAAGTGGGTGTGTGACAAGATCTGGTAATGCGTTGAGGATCAATGCATCTGTCCTTCTTGCATCTCTGCTCTCCTGGAGAGAAAGCAACTGTCAGACCTAGTGAAGAGATCACAGTTGCTGAGCAACGGTAACAACACAAATATGCTCCTGGCATCAGCCTGGCAGAAGAAAAATATTCTGTTGAAATTATAGCCACCGACAGAAGAGAAAAGCCGCCACAGCACACAAACTGTGTTAATGCTGAAATATTAGTTATGCTTTCCACCAGAAATCCAGCTACAGATACAGTAGTCACATGGTAAAGTGTATTCAAAGAACAAATATTGCTGGTATGGAAAACATGAACTAAAATGTTTGAGAGTAAATCAGCAGAGATTAATCAGAGTTCTGTGGAAGTTATCCACAGAAATTACTACATTACATAAAAGTTATACCATGACCCAGCAGAATGCCACAGAAAAATTCTTCTATGAAGTATATTGGATGTCTTAACCCATAACAAGATCATAATTTGTATTGGATTATATAGGGCTTTTTCCTAAAGTATCAGTTGCCACTGAGTTAAGCACACTACACTTAATTTAATCAAGCCACAGGAGCTTGAAACCCTCTGGACTGGTAGCTAATTCACATTATTTGTCATCTTTATTTCAGGCAATTACTTGCCATTTTGTAATTTGTGAATTACAGGCTGATGGGCACAAGCCTCCTGGAGCTTTCCACGGTATCGGTTAACAAATTCAGAAGAGCAGGACTCATTGACCAAATCTACATATGCAAACCAAACACATGAAAAATTAAATGATCTAATGTAACAAAGGAACAAAATTAAATTATTTCTTCCAGTATTCTTTGTTTATCTATCCTTAACCGCTGTCTTAGAGAAGTGTAAATTAGAAGTTGAAATGATTTCTTTCAAAAATTAAATCAACCACACGGCTACTTTTTCATTTCTTTGTGTACTTTCACTTCTTGATTTCTTCCCTTCCCCTCGAAAGAGCTATTTCAACAAGAGCAAGTAAACGTCTATAATTGCAAAAGAAAGTGTTAATATAACATTTGCACAGTTCAACAGCTTCAAAGCTGTTTTGCTGAATGAATATGCCTAAAAAGACTTGCACGCAGAGGACGGAACCCCACCAAATTGCTATTTCAGTGGGAAATTTTGCAGTGAAACCTTAAATGCAGAAACAAAAAAGAAAGAAGACGAAAAAAAATAAATGAGTCTCATCTTCTACCTAATTCAAACCATTTAGGAGCTCTGCGCCTAAGCCAAGGATTACCAGCGATACCATCTCCCTCAGTATGCTGTGCCTAAAGAAAGCATCCCTCTTATTAAAAAGAGAAAAAAGTTTAAAGCCAAATAATTCAGGCTTGCATAAATCTTTAATAGGAGCTTCTCTCCCAGGATTGGCTGCAGTTTCTTTTCTCTGCCCAAGGGAAACACAATATGTCTTAGAAAAGAATAATAGTAACTCCATCTTGTGTGTTATATGATATCTTCCAGTAATCCAGAGGATTTTGCCTTTGTCTGTCATAAACAAAAGGCCACCCATACATAATGTGTCCAGGCTTTTTCAGACTCCTCACCTTAGCAGGTGACACTCAGGAGATGGACGGGGAATACTTAGCCCGCCAGTCGCTGCAGGCAACTTCACTCTCACACCAATTTAGAAATGGAAAAAAAAAAAAAAAAAAAAAAAAA
>Ga0065711_1003406_pt1 | contig 35330 bp, 8 predicted proteins | sample Hoacrofraction12_FD_59098 | JGI IMG/M metagenome (GOLD analysis project Ga0065711, IMG submission 59098) | Hoatzin crop microbial communities from Cojedes, Venezuela - Epithelial fraction 12 v2 (version 2) | ecosystem: Host-associated > Birds > Digestive system > Esophagus > Crop | place... | reverse complement strand
CCCCCCCCGATGTTTTACCTTTCAAAAGCACTTCTGTGTTTACAGTGTTGTTGCCTAACCTCATTTACAGCTGGGAGGGCATATGAGAAGGAACAGTGAAAGCTGATACTTAGCGCATTTCCATAGGTAACTGCTGTGCAGATGTGAATGTACAGACCCATTGTGAGTACGTCTTGTGAATTCAATTGAGGAGAAAATGAGCAAACACAATAATGAAAACCAGCTAGGATAATGCTTTTGAATATATGCTGTTCATTTGTTTTGGCAATCTTCATTCAGTTTCGATTATTTTTAATCATTGATTACACAGGGAAGAAAAAAATTCTCAAAATAATGCTGACTTTGTAAATTGGACCTTTTATATGTTTGCAAAGTGGGGGGAAGAAAGACTGATTAGAGGGTGCAAATTAGTACACTTATAATGTACATTCACTATTGCTTTTCCCTTGGAATTTACAGTGAATGTGCCTTGTGATAGCTTTTAGAGGTCTGTTCTTTTCCCAGAGTCAACAATACGCATTTCCAGTGTATTCCAAGAAGAAACCTGTGAGTTTCAGCTGGCCAGAATCCTGTATTTCTGTTTGTTTAGTGCATTTGGAGGGAAGCTGGGTGTTAGGCACAGCCTCGGGCAAAGCAAGATGTAGAACCAGGAGTGCCTCATGAGTAGACCCAGAAGCATTGCTCCTCAGAAGCAGAGTTCCTTCTTGGCTTCATCCTTTCCTTGCCTCTCACAGAAGAGAGAGGGGAAAAACTGTAACTGTTGCTAGCATAGGCCACTTACTAGGGGGTTGCTTGACCTGGTCGTCTATGTCATTATCTCCTACGCTATAGGTTGTCGCTTCCTATACCAAGATTGTCCGTCAGTATTGCCAAAGCATTCCCTCCATTGTAGGGTACTTCCAGGTTATGATTCTGCATCGTAACTGGAAGGTATCTGCAGTTGCTGCAGTATAGTTCTCACTAAACTTTTGATGAATTTGTGTAGGCAGAGAAAGTTGGGGAAAGGGAAGAAGTCTGAGAATTGTAATGTCCCATACTGGTTTCTAAAGGGATGACTGCTGAGTATCCAAAAATACAACATTTATTTTGCTTAAAATTAGGAGAAATTGTCTGGATTATTCTTGTCATCATCATCTCTTCTCTGATTTTTTCACAATTGCAGTATCACTGAGTTGAAGAGAGTGGCTCTTGTAGTGGAGAAGAGAATCAGGGCACAGGTCCTGATAAATATGCTTCACATTTTCTTATGGTGGAATCTCAGACTTTTATTGCAACACTCCTGCAGAAAGACGCATCCAATCGGAAAAGTCTTTATGGTTTGTAATTTAGCAGATAAAATAGTCATTACCAAAGTAATTATCTTTTAAATATAAAAAAATCTTTTTTGTGCAATTGACTAAGAAAACCTTGTTCAGAATAAAATGCCTTTGTTTCTTGGCTCTTGGCCGGCTTCCATAGGAAAAACTGCATTTGGAAAGCGATTGAACTATGTAGGATTGCGAACTTGTTTATTAGGAAGATGGATTAAGGTAGCTGTAAAATAATGAGAGAGGGGACAACTTGAGAGCTGGATCCAGACCTCTCAGTTGTCACAGGCAGGCACATTTAAAAAAATGTTGCTGTTTCTTGCTGAACATGACTCAGCTTGTTCTTTTGTATCCTCAACCCAAGAAGAAACTGAATTTTCAAAATAGCCTTGATATCAGATGGTCATTAGTTCCAAAAAACATTTTTGGGGAAAAAAGGGGTGTTTTGTGGCTTTAGAGTCTTACTTGTGACACACAGAATTTAGACTTTTTTATTGTTAAAGAAGTAATTTTAAAGAACACAAGTTCAAATGAAGCATGTTTGCCAATTAAGTGCACTATCAGCCAGATAAATTATTAAGTATAAATATAATTTTGTAGCTCAAATATATGTAAAAATCAGAGGGATTTAAATCAGTGGTAAGTTGTGATGAGCAGTGTTGAAGCTTGGTGCTTCAAAATGTATAAAGAAAAAAAAATCATAATTTTTGTTATTATTGTAATAGGAAAAAAATATTTTTTGAGTTTGCGGCTTGGTAATAGTTAATTATAAATTTCAGTAACATGGGAAGACCTCTGTGCATGTTGAGTCTTGTGAAATCAGTGGAGCACTACATGCAGTTGTCCATTTGCTCATTCAGTTTGCCCATGAAAACAAGTTATCAATGATGCGTACCTCTCTTGTTGTACTTTAATATAGTACATTTTGATGTGAAATAAGTTCGTTCTTTTATTCTCGTACCTTTTTCACTTATTTCTCCGAGACAGAAAATCACTGTGTTCTTCACGGCCATTTTAGGGTCTTCTGATCTGTTTGCTGCCCATGTGTAATACAGATGTTTTGTAATTTGCCTTGGGTGAGCAGATTAAAACTTTCAAATAGGATTGCTAGACTGCCAAAATACTATGCAAATTTAAATGTGCAATTTAACTTACATGATTAAGAAGCAAAAGCTTGATATGTATTTGGTTCTTGGCTCAACAGAAGCATTAAACAAGATAATTCCAATAGTCTCTCTGAAAGAATATAGCTTGCCACAGAGTAATCATGTGTTTAAAATGTCACATTTTCAAAGCAAACTGCTTGAAGTATATGTCTGACTTCCAGCATGAATTTAGGTCTTCTTGACGTTGGTCCTCCAGTTGAACTATGCACACAGAAGGACTTTGTTGAAAAGACACATTCTTGGTTTGATGGATTTGGACTATATTTAGGGATTTCTACCTCTCCACGGTGTCCTCCTGTAAAAGGAAAACCTCTTGGTCTCTCTTAAAGTGTTTTCAAACAAACAAACCAACCAATAATAAGAAACAAAAAATCCCCCAAAACAAAACCAAAAACCCCCTTTAACTTTAGTAAGTATCTACATTTATGAAACACATAGCATCTCTTTTTTTTCTCACTAGAGCCTAGAAGCATCTGTGTTAGTATGCTGACAGGGTTGTTGATACTGAGGGGTGCTGACTGACCTTTTCTGCGCACGCTTAATTGCTAACTGATATGGAAAATACTAATCCTTCCATTTTTACTAATTTTTATCTTACAAAAGAAACTGTAAGAAAACAACATGCTGTCAAATATCAAAAGAAAAAAGGTTTCATTTTTATGTTTAAGTGTACAACCTTTTAAAATGTATCAAATATTGTGAGGTGCAATTGATGATGAATACAGAAGAATAATTTTGTTAGCCTGTTCATTTTTTGCTCAAAGCCTGACCTTTATTTAAGCATATTATTTTTCTGTGTCACACACAAAAAACCCTACAAGATTTATTGGCATTTGTATGAAAAAAATGAAAGGATTTTCATGTTTTGTAAGAAACTTAATACACTCTAACAGATGGCCCAGCTCAGGTGTGATTTTAATTATGAGATAAAACAAAGCCCAACACGGTAGGAAGTAGTCTTAATAAACGGCCTGAAGCTTTTGTCTTCATGTGTCAAAAAGCCTTTTTATTGCGTGATGAAAAATTTTTTTTTTACCAGCTCTTTCTAAAAATGCTTGAAAAAAAAGTACAAGGGCTTCCAAAGTTCAAGTGAATTATTTTGGTCAAGTAAAAAATAAGACTTTGCTTTTTTCCATTTCTATTTTCTTCCCAATAAGCTTAGATTTCTGCTGGCACATGACAGAAAAAAATGCATTAATAGTAATTACGCCTGCAAGGACGTAAATGCTTTATTTACAAATAAACCCATGTTCTAGTTGCTTGTTGTCCTTACTTGTTGGTGTATCACATTGTTTAGTAGTAAAAAAACCTGAGAATTTGTTAAGTCTGGCTTAAACTGCACCATTGGACACCAATGCTAATTTAAACCCTGCTATGGTATTTGGCCTTCAATATTAAAACACAAATAGTATGATCCTGTTGTTAAATATTACTTATATGTTATAATAACGTTGTACTGTATTTCCCTTAGTGGGGAATTATGAGGACCTCGTGTTAAGACCTCAGTGTCCTGACATAGTTAATTATCCATAGATAATGGTTTTCAGCAGTAGCTGTTCTGAACATCACAACCTCACTGTTAAGGGCTTAATAAATATTTGCAGACTCAGGTGCGGAGCACCTATGTACTTCTCTACAGAAGCAAACAGCTGTGGCTTCTTTCCAGTGCTATACATCACATACGACAACTCATTCATTGTGGCAAGCCTAATGGTGCAAATGGCAAGCTGGATGTCTTACGTTAGACTGTGGTAATATGTTTGTTGCAGATATGCTAACTTGCCTTTCATGAGTCATCTGTCTTTTCTAATACAAAAATATCTGAGCTGAAACTACTGGAGTTCATTACTTGAATGCTGTGTATATTGATAAAATTACTGAAAAAGTCTTTCAGAGTGTGTAACCACTATCACCACCAGTGCTGGAAGGTGGAAAACTAAAACCACATGGTTTGCGATTGAATTCTGTGTCTGCGAGCTTACTTTTAAGGAACAGTTATTTGTAATAATTATTTCAAGTATAGGACAGTGAAGAGCATGAACATCATGAGCTTCTACAAGTAATATAGTTTAGGGAATTTTTTTGTTTCTTGTGTCATTGAATACATTTTATGGGAGACAAGTACCCATACACTTCAGGTAGCTGTGCATCACCTTAAATTGTGTCTTGGAATATTGGGTGATTCTTCTAGAACATCCCATCTTTAATTACTGTTGAATAATGGAGTGAAAGGAGGAAATACTAGGCTTATATATGTGGAACTAAGCCAGATTATGAGTGAGGCATTCTAGCTGGTTTATAACCTTTATGGTCCTTGATGATGAGTAATTAGTAAGCCCCTCTGTCTAACCAGAGAGGGGTAACAATTTCATCTACTTCAGGAGAGAGTTTCTGACAGGAGCTCAGCCTTGCGATGTTTGCAGGAAGTGAACAGTGGTAGGGACAGCGATAGTGTTATTAACAATTTGGTCTCAAGTCTTAATATTTCATGTTTTCCTCTTAAGGACCTGTATTTATGTGTCTCAGCTTTCATTTATTACAGAGCTGCTATGAAAAGCTTGATAACCTTCCTTATAAAAGTGTATAAATATATATGTGCTGTATGCATGTATTTGTAAACACCTACACATATGTGCTTGTGGCTTCTGGAGTCTGAGTGATTGACAGCTTTTGTAGGCTTAGGATTGTCAGCTGCAGAAGCATGATTGAAAAGCTCCAGCAATTAATAATGGATTTTTTATTAATAAATTTGTAAACTAGGCATATTGTTACAGTAGTGTTACAGTACTGTGTTTTCAGTGTAGAAACCTCGTCCTATTTTTCTGATGGGAAAACTATGTGTGCTGCTGGTATTTTAAAGTGTTGGGAGATGTGGTCTCTTCTCTACATTGACTCTTGTGATCTGGTTCAAATATTTGAATGCATTTATTTATAGATATGGAGCTGCACTGTACACTGACGTAGTTGTTTATATTTGTTTATTCTGAATGTTAATATATCCCTGAATATGAAGGGGGGGGAAATTCCATCTTAATTAGAACATAAAAAACAATGTTACATCATTATTACATTAGTGTTTAGTAATACAGAAGTAGTATACCTTAGTTTGGACAATAGACTGTATCCCCTTGTCTATTTGTGTTGTATTTTGGAAATAAGAATTGTGATTTCTAACTATTGTATGAAATAGCTATAGAAAATATTTTGAATGGCTGACATGTCACAGTAGTAGCAATATTAGAAATGTTTTCAACAAATGGTTTAGTATTCAGTCAAAATTCTTTCTGTTTCTCCCATAGATTTCAATGCTTTCAGCAAAGGCCTCAAGGGGAAGGGTTTTTTGGGATTGGGTTGGTTTTTTTTTTCAGAAATTTGCCATTTTCTGCTTTCCCCTTGCCCTGCCATCCATCATATTCATCACGTAGTATGAGAAGGTATAGTAGCAATAGTAAACCATAATAAATTAATAATGATGTATTTTAAGCTCTGGATCATTTGCTGACTGGGAGCATTTTGGAAGAATAGTGTATGGTCCATATTCTGTAGAACTTATAGTCAGGTTTAGGCAGGAAAACAATTCTTCCCTGTCTTGTCCTATGTGCATCATTCACTGTGATTGTCAGCTTACGTAATGCCAAATGCTCTATCAGTATTTGTCTTTTCTGTGATTTCTAGGAATCAGTTATTGATGAGTAAGGACAGCAATCATTGTTGCTTTGATGGGTGGGTGCCTTGACTTGCCTGCATTGCCGTGAAGCATGCATCCTTACCACTGACTGACCTCATCTCTGAGACACTTCTAACTGGTCTCTGGTTGTCAAAACACACAAATTTTATTATACTTATCTGGCAAACTGTGTAGCAACTGTAGGAAGCTTTCAATATCAGTGTTTATATTACTGTGAGCATTGTCTTTCAATTGAAGTTATGATTGTGTTGTTGCTTAATCAGGTACCAGTTATGGGTGTGGTACAAACCTTGAGGAAGGAGTTTTCATTCTGTTGCGCGTCCTATGTTTTGCATAGGATGTACAACAGATTTTGTCTTTCTACTTGCTAATTCAATTCTACTGATGTGACTCAAAGCGAAACAAAAGCTGACAACACTGGCCTGTTTTACTCCCACAGATGCTGCATTCTTCTTCCGCGCTGGATGTGAGCAGCGCTGACGGCTAACATGTCACTGGCATGGCCTGGCTATCTGGCCAAGAAGTCGTTAATGTCAGATAAAAATACCAAGTAAAGAAAGGGTGCTGTTTACAAGTGGTGATAGACTGTCAGTCCTAAGCGTTATGTCTCCCCATCAAACAGAGGATACAATGGCAGTGCTTGCTTCCCCTTGGTTTTTGATGGTACAAACCTAAAAGTTGCTCGAAAAACACACATGTGATTTAGGATTAAAATTCATCATTAGGTTATTTTAACTGCAGGTATATACCTTTTTAAATGAGTGCACTTTAAAATTCTGCTGGTAACCATTCTGTTGGTAACCTACACCCCTTTGAGTCGCTAACAAAATGTAACTGATCTTGATCTTTTTTTTTGGGTGGAGGGGGTTAATCTTCAATACAATCAAGGCAAGAAGCTTTTGGCTCGCGAAAGTAAATGTGTTTGATCCTTTGTTGTCACATCCCACAACTTTCTCTACAGCAGACTTAGCTGAAAGGGAAAACTGATCTACTGAGCCACTGAAATTGCAGTCTTGTAATTTAGAAATATCCATTTTATCCCTTGTAATTTCTTCACTAAGATTCTTCAGTCTGAATCTGATATCGTTAGGAGCCAAGACAAGCAGTAACCATTTATAGTCGTTCAGACCAGTTTGGATTTCACTCGAATGTAAAGCCAAAGGGTTCTTGGCTTTGTTTCATGTGTCTTACAAGGACAGAAAGTGCATTTAAATTGTAGTACTAACCGTAGCTGCGTGTTACTGTAACATCTGCAAGCTTTTATTTTCAACATGATAAAGATGTGAAAATACTTGTGCAGCAAACTCATAATTTGCCAGCTGAAGAGCTTGATGGAAGGTCTTTTAACTTTCTAGAAATAGTGTATACACAAAGCTGTCTCCAGCCCTCCAAGCAGGAGCTAGAATGCAGTGATACCAGCAATGCCATACGTGTGCTTATGGAGAGGGCAGGTGCGTATCTGTTCTCTGCAGGGCATTGCCCTCGGAGTGCTGACATGTATTAAGGATTCTGATCCTTCAGAAGGCTTCTGAATGCACAGCTAACTTGCTGTGGTTTCAAAGAGCAAGTGCTGCAGCAGATAATATTTGCAGGATCGAGCCATTAAATTGCTTTCGTAATTTACTTGTGTACTTGTTGTAGAGATATTTGCCAAGTAGCTAGAATAGCTTACAGTGAGTGCTCCAGTTGCATAGCACAAAACCATGGAAAATATATTTATTTTATTCCAGGAGTATTAGTCACAGAACTATAAAAGCTGTCAAAACAGGCTCTTCCCCTCATTTTACCTGATGTCCTGATGTGTATACTGAATTGATGCGTAGTGAGACCTTGTAGTAAGCAGTTTGCCAGAAGATCATTCAGAGTTTGTCTCGCCTTGCCCTGTTCTCCTGCATTGTAAATAACTTCAGATGCAGAGCAATGGTGTAATTGCTTTGTACCTCCAGAAAGGTCTTTTTAGTGTAGCTTAGACTGTTTATTCTACCTTATATAACACTTGTAAATTCCTGGGTGAAATTGCTGTTTCATGTATAGAACAGTGAAAAAGAGAGAAGCTTCATGTTTGCGAAATCTACGCTGAGAAAGTGGTACAGCAAAAACATTCTGCTACTGAGCTCTTTGCAGTTAAAAGTTGGGAAAGTTTTGAATGTTGTCACCTGTTGCTGAATACCTTGGCAACAGATGTGTGTAATCTACAGAAAAATGCTGTGACAGACTGTGTAGAGAACATGTCCACCACCAGAGTGTGTATATGAGGATGGGGCCCTGCTCGTGTGTAATCAGTTTTGAATCACAATAGATGAAATAAAAATCAGTAAAGCCTGTTGAAGTTTAAGTGCATTTGTCATGAAAAATACACATTGCATATTCTTCTCTCTGTCAAAGACTGTAGTACTTGTTTCTTTATGTAGTAGATTGTCATCTGTTTTTCTCTCTTCTGCTTCTCATAAAGAAAATGTTTGCTATGAGTTTCAACTCCCAGCCACTCAATGGAGTTCAAAGACCAAAATACTACTGACTTTCAGTACGTTAAAAGTCCACAGCAGTCCTGCATCCAGGTAAGTGACATAGAGGACAGAAGTGTTTGCCTCAGTAGGAAGATACCTTGTGTGAAGGAAACTGCAAACTAGATATCCTATGAAATAGCTTAGAACCACATAATTTTTGAGAAAGCCATTAGTACCAGGTATTAAAGCAGCTGGCCTAAAATGCACATTTCTAGAGTCAGGATGAAGGTGACAATTGAAGTTGTAGTCCAGCAAAACAAAGTTTTCACAATGTCACCACCTAATGACTCTTAGCTTTTTAAAATGGTCATTGGTGTGCTTGCTCCATTCCCGTATTTAAAGATAATATTGCCTATTAAAAATACATTTTTGAGTTAGATTTTAGTTCTTCGTTCTCTGTTTGAGGTTACCTCTGAGGAAAGAAGCTAATTAATAAATAGTTTAATGTACTAGCTCAAATAATTGCATTCTAGATCACAAAATTTGGAAATGGTTTCAGAAAAATCTCTCCAAATAAAAAAAAAATTTTGTTTTGAAAGTATATAGATATTCTCTTGTATTGTCTTGTTAGCTTGGAGCCCTCTAATTCTATATAAGTAGTCAAATGAATTATAAACTAAAGAATTAATCAAGAACCTTTTAGTTACTGTACACTTTTCACTCTGGGGATAGATAACCTTAAGATGACCTTTCCACATCTGGGGTCAAGTATTAGCAAAAGTTGTTGTCTTCGTAGACTTCATCTGGGCTGGCATTTCTGACAGACGTGTAAACAGATGCTGGCATTGGTGCTAATGACAGGTGATTATAAGTGGCATGGGTGCCAAGGTAATTAAACCATGCCTTGACAGGAACATTTGGTGAAATGGTATTTCAGCATTAGAAAAATTGTTATAACACATTTCTCCCTGCTAGACTGTAGACCTGAATATCATTCATTTTGATTCTTTGGCCGTAGTACTCCAAAAGAAGTGTTCAGTGTAGGGCGGTGGGCTGAGAGAGCTGGTTGGATTGAGCCAGTGCTTGTTAGTGGGGTTTTGGAGCTTTGAATTGAAGCGTCTGGTTCTAAGGCGGCTTTCAGAATATAAATACAGTATAAAAATCCAGCATGGAGGGACTGGAGATGTATTATCTTACTTTGTGACAAGATAACGGTTATTGTGCCAGATCTGCCAATGGCTGAATTATTGTGCTGCTCTTTGACATATATTTCTCATTGGACCTCCTAACTACTTTTACTGCTGCAAACCATAGTTTCTAAATTTATTTAAGATTTTTTTGTGTGCATGTAGTTCACCATGAAATACAGATTATTGTCAAAGTAGAAATAATGTTTGCTTTAGAAATAATGTACGTAATATTAGAACTCTTCTGAACTTAAGGCAGTATATTCATCGATTCTCATGGAGCAATTTCGTAGTTCATGATGACTTTGTTTGCCGTTCAAACTTCTTTTGCTGATAGTGAATAATGCTGAAGTTCTTTATTGATATCAGAATTCCTAGCAACTACTTATTTAAAATTTATCACTCGCCTATTACCTGAGAGCTGTGGAAAAATTTGGTTTAATCCTACAAATTAATCAAAATTGATTTCATAAAATATAAGATATCTAGGTTAAGGGTATTTTTCTGTTATTCTGTGTGAAATTCATTATAATCCTAGGATGGAAGCTAAGTGTTCACACTATTGATGTTCCGCTGTATTTGCCTCAGCTTCAAAGCTATGAGTATTTAATATAGTAATCTCAGGTAAAATTCTGGAGTTCCACAAAATTTGGGAGAAGAACTTAATCCTTTTTGGTTTTCAACCAGGGCACTCAGGATGGAAAGCAATTATTTCTCTCCACTGGTTGGTCTGGACATCACTAAAGCAGTACAGGAAACTGCTACAAATAGTAGATTATAGCTAATACAATCTTAATATTTGGACTGCACACCTAGTAAAGGGTCTTGGGAATCTAGTAACTATTTTAGTTTAAAGGTGGTTCTTAGGTACAAAATTTTAAATATGGTGAAATCAATTTTCACATCAGTTCCTTGAAGAGATTCTGCTAAATGACTCATTAGATACCTTGCTTCCACATTCTTATGAAAAGGAGGTAGAATTGTGTTACACCAATGAAGATCACAATGCAATTTTCTATGTCTTTTGTTGCTTCCCTCCTCCCCCCGAGTCTCCCAGTCCAAGTCTCTCAGCTTTCCGTCCACTGTTTCTTCCAATGAATGTGCTAATGGAATATGAACGTGCAATTAATACATTTGTAGAATTTTAAGCCCCTGGACTGAGACAGATTCTGGCAAAAATTTGTATGGTCCAATGAAGCTGGCTTGAATATATCTGATGAAGTCACGTGTGGTGGTGGTAGGTGATGTGCCTGTCAAACACAGTAACAAAGTGTAGTAATGCCTTATGGGAAGAAATAAATTGGAGGATCACTTGTAAGCATTATAAAACTGGTAAGTGGGAGGGTAATTTCGGCATTATTGCATTTAGAATTTCTACACACAGGAGTATTTCAGAGGTTTTAAAACGCTAGGGTGTTTTCCCTCGTCTTCAGCGTATCAGAGGGGGTGTGGATTATGCTTCCTGCTACTGTTTGCAGCTCAGAAGTAAAGAAACTGTAAAAGAAAGAAAAGAATTTGGATGCCTATAGTTAAGGGAGGTGTAAGATTTCTAAAGCCTGTCAGAAATAAAATCAGTATCACATTGAGGTCCAGTATCAAGTGTGTGCGTTTATGCATATAAAACTTTTTTCTAAAGGTTTTAACATTATGTGCAAGTAACCTTGGAGCTGCCATTTCTTTTATTTCTGATGTTGCCTGCTAGTCCCTGAAGCAGATAAACTATGGATTTTTTTTTTTTATCTTCCATTTTGCTAGACTTTTGTTATATTGTGGTTACAGTCACAATGTCAGCACATAAAATGTTAACCATCACTGGTCTGAAAGAAGCTTCCATTGTCTTCTGCTTCTGGTGCCTGGGGATTCTTTCTAGTCTTGCAGTGGTGGTTCTGTCAGTGTAATATGTCATGAAGCATTTCTCAGTAATGACAGACATTGAATATGAGTGACAGGAACTCTGACCGAGTGAAATGGGTTCAATTACCAGAGATGTAGGGTTACCTGAGATAAAACCAAATGGTCCAATTGTGCTCAGTTTTGACCCTTTGACTCCCAGCTACCCAGCAGCAAAGACAAATGGCTGATTAACCATCCCCTAACCCTCCTTTTCTGTGATAAACTTGTTTGGATTTCCTTGTCTGAATAAATATCTAAGTGTGGCATGTTTCTAAAAGGAAATATGATAGGAAAACAATGGGTACTGGTGCTAGTCATTTTCTTCTTTCACCGACACAAAACAGAAAGCTGTCATTCTATCTTGGAATGTATCTAGGACATAGTGTCCAGAAATCAATACAAGATAAATGATTGCTCTCTTAACCTCACCTTTCTTCTGCTGCAGCGGTTATGTTGCTCCTGTTCACCTGTAGCCAACCTGACGCCAGAATAAATGAGAGAACCTACCATGAAAAGTATCTTCTTGGGGTTTTTTTTCATGTTGGAGGGCTTTTGTTGGTCGGGGGGCAGGGGTTGCTAGTCAGTATTGAGTGCTGTTTTACACTTGTTCTAGTCCAGTGCCTACAGCTCCCAGATAGAGTTATAGCAAGCTCCCTAATTAAACTGTCGCTGTCTGCCCTCACTTGACTGCCTTTACAAAGTCATTTAACTAACGACATTCCTGACTATTAAAGCTAGGAGCAGCATGGCTCCAGTACTGGAGATAAAATGAATGAAATTTGTTAATCTTCACTGACACTTGATCCTAGATGTTGAACTAATGCTGTTGCACCTGAACTTCTTCTTTATTGTAATTACTTCTCATGTTGTTATTTCATATAATAAATTGGAGGAAAATTTCAACAGGTGTTAAATTATTCATGTTGATTTGTGGATGCTGAGTGAATATGACATTCATCTTGCGCATTCTTCAAAAGCACTTTTCAGTGGATGTTCAGAGCTGGATTCAAGGATTACGGTAATAGAATACTATGGTAAGAGGATGTATTTCCTTCATCTGAAAGGAATGCCATTTTTACTTCTGTACCCTTTAGTAGTGAAGATAAATTTTGCCTTCGTGATTTTTATCCACTCTTAATTTAGTCAAATACTTTGAATGAAAATTTTATACAGTTTCAAGTAGCACATCGAAGGAATTGCATGCCATTGGTAAAATTGAGGGCTCAAGTTACAGGGTAGAATACAGTCCTGTTTGAAGGAGCAAACATTTAAAAAAAATACTTGTATTTATTTTCCATCTGCCATGTTTGTTCTGTGTTCTTTTTCTGTGATTCATAGAGTTTGAGACCAGAAGGGACCATTAAATCATCTAGTTTGGCCTCCTGTATATCATTTCACTTGGCTGTCCCTGTTTTGAGTCTAATGATTTGTCTTTGGGTTTAAATGCATCTTTCAGAATGGTGTCCATTGGTCTGAGGACAACGGGAAATGGAGAATCTACTGCTTCTCTAAAACTGAATTCAATTGTTAATCAGCCTCACAATTTAAAAGTTCTGTTTTCTATTTGAATGCTTGGCTTCAGCAATCTTTCAGTCTCTAGTCCTTACTATAATTTTTTTCTGCTGGACAGGAAAAAACCCATTAATGTCCAGTACTTTCTGTCTACATGAGTACGTATAAATAGCAGTCATTTCACTTCTCTCTTCTGTCTGAACAACTAGACAGACTGAGATGTAAAAGGGTATTTACCTTGCATAGTAAGGGTACACGCAGAGCTGCTGCCTTGGGTTCAAGAAGCTGTGTACGCTAAATGTGGTGTTAGCTCAAGGCTCTGCATCTTCTGTTGTTCAACATCTTCTGTTGCATACTTTTAGACCTGTAGTTCCAGTATTGTGAAGTTTCTATGGGATGTTGACATTTAACATCTAAAAGTGAACAGCAAGCCTAAAAAAAAAAAAAATCTTCTATTACTGCTCTTTAGGAACTCTCAGATACCTAGTTATATGCTTCATTTTAAAAGCATATGATGATGATTGATAATGCTTTTGATTCCTAGTGAAGTTTTATGAGTTCATCACCATCTTCATCACTAGGTCACACTCTTTATTTCCAGGTGTGAGAGGGATGTTTTTAACATTTCTGACCTTTCTGTGTAGTGTACTAGTAAGTGTAGAAATACTAGGAGGCCAGACTGATCCTAGGAGCTGTATTTCGGCAGAATTTTTCTTGCAGGGTTGTAAGGACGATGTTTCTTAAAACACCTAAATACTCTCTTGCACCCTAGAGATACTTTCTTTAACAACTTCTGCTAAAAGCCAATGATAATGCCACTAGAACCTGACACTGCAATTTGTTGAGCTAAATCAATGGATGCGATTTTTCAACTCAGGACATTGGGATGATGATAGAACTTGTTAGTTATAGCTGGTTAAAGATCATTTATTTGCTGTGAAAAAAGTTTTTAAAAAAAAGTTCAAGCTGGGTTGATCCCTTTCCAGGTAGATCAGTAGTAGAAGGATTATTACGTTATTTCTAAATGATACCTGGAAGCTGCATTATAAACTTCCTTCTATGAAAGAGTACTTCTCAGCTTGTTTTTAATGGCTTCTTGCATCTGCTGGCTGAAAAAGTACTGTGGTTAATTTTTCATCTTGGAGACTGTGGATAACCATGAATTACCTGGTTCACATCTTTTCTGTATGACTGGTAGTGTATCTGATGAAGATTGTTTTGGTTTAAAAAAATTGTTTGTTATTGTTCTGTTCGCAAATACTTATTCCTACCACATATAAAGAGAGTTCTAGAGAACTTCTGCTGGTTGCTAGGTGTTTTCTGCCCTCGGTTTTTTAGGATTGGTCCTTTACAGCTAACAGCAGCCAACAAAACTATGGTTTCTTTTTGATAGGATTTTGGTCATATAGGACTGGATTTCTCGAAATAGATGCGTCATGACCAATTTTAATTCTGTTTGTGCCAGAAAAAACTTGGCTATGGCTCTTTCTGTTCTCTTTTTTCAAGAGAGACTAATACTGAATTTCGGAGTGACTCAGCATAAAGCTATGTGCCTATCTACACAATATGTCTACATTTCCAGGAAGGTCTCAAAATCTTTCACCTTGTCATAAGAGATTCTTAATTCCTCACCTCACATCTGTTAATGCCTTTGAATTTGCATCCCCAGTGCAACTTTTGTTTCCTAATTGTGCCCACTGAAGCAGTGGTCTGCCAGTTTCAGTGGCGTGGGGCTGCAAAAGTAACGTGTACTAAGTTGGGTGGCTTGCATTCAGAATTTTGTACTCTTTATTATTCGAAGAAATAAACTGTCAGTTTGTTTTGTCTAGCTGGTCCAAAGTCTGCCTGATGTTGTGTAGAATTTACTCTTTTTTAAGCAGACATTGTAGCCAGATCTTTAGGGCTATTCACAGAAATAGAATATTCTGCACGTCAGTATTCATAGCACCAAGGTACTGAACACCAGAGACAGACACAGCAGAAAAATACATGCATCCCTGTATATAAGTCTAAAGAAAATATGTATCTGTATAACTAATAATCCAAACTTCTATACAGTAAGTAATCTTTTCTAAAAACAAGAAATAAATATCTATCATTCAAGTATGAAAGAAAGTAGACAGGTATCTGCCAGTCGTAAATTTATATTTATTTCCTTAATGTTACTGCTATGTTGTGATAATATTCCTGACACATCATTCCTCTGGCCCCCATTTCCTATTTTGACCTTCTACTCGTATCGTTATAATTTACAGGAATAAATTCTGTGGAAACTGGTTCTTTGGTTCATACAGATGCATTTTTACCCTCAAGTTCCACAGCATCCAACTTGTTTGACAAAATCCATGTCGATGTCTAGTGGACTCCAGCCCCATGCTGTTCTTACCAGCGCAACTATGCAATAAAAACACCTTCCGCCACTGCCGGGATGAAGCTTTGTGCCAGGGCTAGCAGCGGGAGCGGCTGGTCCGTGGGTGAGGCGCAGCTCCAGGCTTCGGCAGCGCCTTGCTCGAAGGCAGGCCTTTTCACCAGCTCAGGTCTTGAATCATGCTGTATGCTGTGAGAATTTTGGAAAAAAAAAAACCCTGATATTTTGGTATCCAGAAGACTTGAGAAGATTGTGTGCGTTGAATTTTTTGTGTGTGAAGAGCAGCGGGTGTGGAGAGAAAAGTATGTAGTACCATGTTTTGGAAAAAAAAAAAAAAAGTGGATATTTCCAATAGTATATTCTTAAGAAATAAATATGGGCTAGCAAAATCATCCTTCAGTTGTTTACATGTCAATTATACTTTTGGAAGGGTAGTTTGCGTGTTGTGGTGTATTCACTATTTTGATTTTTGGAATTTTTTTAACCTGTGGCTCTTCGCTTTAATATTTGTAACAACTCTTGTGTGAAGTTCAGTGTTCTAAATTAGTTAGAATCTATTTCACAAGTGTAAACAAAACAAAACAAAAAAGTATATATATAGAGGGCAGTTTTTTCTCTCAGCTTTTAGGAGTCTGTATTTAAAACCAAACCAACTGACCAAAGCGAACAAAAAAATTGCCACCCTCTGGTATTTCTTAAACTACATTAAAAAAACAATCTCACGCCACAAGATCTGCAGATGAAAGCGCCGCTTAATGCAAGTGTCAGGAACACAGGGGACTTACTGCACTATTGTAAAAGGTTCAGTGTGCAGTCCCTTGTGTGGCTGCTGAAGTCTGCTAGTCTTTGTGTGTCTCTTGGGAGAAAGAGGTGGAACTGTGGAATGAATTTTTTTTGTAGGTATTCACTGCACTGAAAATCTTTTTTTTGTTTGTTTTTTTTTTTGTTTGTTTGTTTGTTTGTTTTTCAGTCCTTTAAATGGTCATCTACCTGCAAAGCTAGAAGACCTCTTGGGTCTTTCACTCCATCTTCCTGTGAAGAGGCTGCCACAGCCAGGTCCGTAGGTTTGAAAACACAGTTCACAAGAATATCAGAAAAACTAATTTTTAGTGTATTTTCTGGTTCAAACAATAATAAGAAAAAAGAACATCTGTGACGAGGAGAAGCAAGGCTTAAGTGAAAGATAATAGGGAAGTGACAAAAATCGTGAAGGAAAAATGCTTCCGTATTTTGTGAGGGGGAGAGCAAATTGGAAAATTCCTGAAGTAAAGCAAAAGTACAGTTAACTTGCATAGATAGGACTTGGGTAGGAATAGAAATGCTTCTATTTGGGAGGGGAGGTCTTTCATCTCTGGAGTTGTGCCAACAGTAACATTTCAGAATAAAATCCAACGCTCCCTTTGTAGATTTCCTTCATGTAGTCGTACATCTTCACCCAAGAAACCCTGAACCCACAATAACCTTAGAAGGCAATAAATGAAACTATCTGAATTTAAATCTCTCATAAAGTGAGTAAACTTCTGAGGAGTCGTACTTGCTTGTAAATATTTGTGTTCGCTCTCCGAACTGCCTTGAGGCCACCAGCTGTGTACAGGGATTGCCGATATGGCGAGGAGGCGTTTGGGAAGGCCCAGAAGGCCTCAGCTGGCCGAGCCAGGAGGAGGACTGCCTGCACGTACAGCTGTCTCCAGATTAGTCTGGTGTAGTCCCTATTCTAGCAGAACACAAACCTTAAGTTGTAAATAATGTTCTTTCTTCCTGGACAGCCTTAGGAGCTTGATGTCACCTTAATCACAGAGTAACCCTTGTTCCAGTTTTGGCTTTGGGCGTGTTGCTGTCATAGCTTTTGCATGTGGAAAAGAGAGTGCCAATACTTAGCGATAACTATGTGCAAGAGGTAATAAATGCTTGTAATATTTGCGTGTAAACTTTGACAACCCTTCTATGGTTTTCTGGTTCTGCAACGCATTGGATGCTAACCTGTGTCTTAGTAGGCAAGTTGCATCCTGTTCAATAGGTGTCAGGGCTGAGCATTGAAATGTAAGAATAACAGACTTTTTTCTGTGCTAAAACAGGATTGTTACCTTCTATCAAGCGCAGTCTTCCGATTTCAGCTAATTTTTCTGCCTTTGAGGTATTGATCAGAACTGTCAAGTGTTCTAAAGAGTTTTCCTTAATAGGTCTGTATTAAACAATAGTAGCTTTAATCCTTGGTTTAAGTGCGAGATACTCTACAGTAATTGATTTTTATAATTCTTCTGATATACAAAGTGCTTGAAAACGAAAAATGTCTGATTAGGTCTGTGCAGGTTACTGTATTTGGGTTTTGTCCTGTAAGCTGATGTCAATAAGGTTGATTAATCTGGAACTATTTTCAAGAGACACCTGTACCCTCATTCATAGAGCATGAAGATTTCTTGTTTGTGGCACAGCTTTATTGGTTTAAGTGGTGCGCAGCCAGTTTTTGCAGGCTTAGTTTTGTTCCCAGTGAAGTCAGTGGCAAAAGTTCTTTGACTCTTGTAGAAGTAGATGGTCCATCATGTAAAAGTTGAAACATGGAGATAAGATTGAAGGAGTATTAAACTGGTGGTATAGAGATCTTTTTATATTAATGTCGTATGTTGCTAGTTTATAAAATGCGTATTTGAGAAGGATGCAAATTTAAAAATGAAATGCATCTATTGGGTAGAACTACCTGGCTTTATCAAAGGAATAGATATCTTGGTTCTTGGAGTAACCCAAAATATTTTTTTAACTATTGTAAGCTATTCTGAAAATGTGTTAATTAAAATTTTCTGAATGCCAGTGCCTGCATAATATATCTAGAAGGTAATGATATATTTGCATATAGTAAACTTTTTTGAAAAATAGTATGGAGTCCCTCTTTTGGAAGCTAATTGAGTTAGTGTTGATACTAATATTCTTTGAAGTGGTAGAAAATAATTCCTACATTTCCTTGGCACGTTTGGTAAGAGTGAAGTTTCATTTCACAGATTCTAAAAAAGTCATGTAGTCTTAGTAAAAGTAAGTGCTTTGTTAGCACTTCTGTGAATTACAATTAATTTCATTAGGAGAATATAACTTTTTCAATGTTGTAAATATTTTCTGTATAACCATCAGGCTAGGGTAGTACAGGTGAGTATTTTCCCTCATGGAGACTTTGATTTTCACAGGTCTGCAAGCTAAAGCAGATCTTGGTGTAACTTTGTTCTGTGGGTATCCACAAGCGCACACAATTCTGTTAATTTTAAAGTTCTGTTGCTTTAGATCTGCAGCTCTCCTATTTCATCTGTGTAACTAAAGCTCCTCCTGCAAGCCAGCCAGGAAAACATATGATACCATTTGCGATTGCAGAATGCGGCACGCTGTTCTTCTGTAATTATAATGGCCTGAGCAGTGAGGGGTTGGTTAGCCTTCCTTAGCAATCATTAATCTATCGAGTCTTAGTTACAGTGGCCCATCTTGGAGAACAGCAGTCCTTGGCGCGAGGCACCTTGGGCTGCGGGGCTGTTCTGAGCGAGGGATCGCCTTGTTTGTTACATGCTGCTGCTCGCTGGTCCCGCAGGAGTCTGCGAAGAGGCTTTTCCTCTCCTTGATTGCTGCTTGCCCTCTCCCTCGCTCTCTAGCTTGTTCCTTTATTTCTCCTTGTTGTGAAAGTTGCTTTCTGTGTGACTGGGAGCCTGTTTAGCAGACCATATTGCAAGTGAAGGTGCATCGTTTGTTGCCTGATTTTGGCAACACTGGGCAGTCAGCTGGGATGTAATTAAGACTCTGAGAACAGGCTGTCTTCTCCACAGGAAGGGCATGTTAGATGTTGCTGGGATTTGGGGCTGTCAGTTTGGCCAAGGCTGGAAACTGAGAGCTAGGGACAGTGATCTTTTCTTTCATTTATAATCCCTTTATGTACAGTGTATGCACTTGGCAAAGTTTACATATAACCGAGTGGCTGGAGCTTACAAGCCAGTGCGGCGAAATTAGCATATGTTACATGTATATTTTAGTAATATTTTAAAGCAAGTGCAAATTTCCAAAGTGAATTATGCATGTATGACAGAAATAGGGTTGTGTTGCATTGGGTGTCAAATCCCACAACTTTTTGTCAAGACCGTGGATTTTACATTAAAAAGGCAGAGAGACTAAACGCGGTAAAACAGTTTTAATTTTTAACAGTTTGGTCCAGCCCAAGGAACTGCTCTCTGACAGTTATAACTGACATTTGAATAATTGGATTAATTCAGAGAGGGGCAAATCCTGTATTGATGGCTCTGCATGTTCTATGTATCTTTTAACTTAGGCATGGAGCTGAATGGTTTAATTACTTAAAGGGTACTTCGTGCAATATAAAATACTGCTGTTTTGAAACTTAGGTCTAAATTGAAGGAGTAAAAATATTTGCATTATTTCATTCTTTACATTTAAAGGCTTAAGAAAAAAAATGTGAAACTTACTGTTTTGTGCTTTTTAAGCTAATGTAAAGAAAATTGGGAGAGATGGAAGTTATCATTTGTGTCCCAAAGCACCAGACGTGGAGATGATTTAGTCAACTAGATTCCAATCTCTTTTACAGAAGTATAAACCCTCAGTAATAATCATGTTACTCTGCAATTGCAGAATATTCAATTAATGCTATTGCAAGGAGTCTCTTCTAGTTTTCTTAAACTCATATGAAACTCTTACCCAGACTTTTTTTTTCATGAGAAATTTAAGATTTACAAAAATACATTGTTTTACTGTGCTGAAAACCAAGGGTAGGAAGGGTGACTACTGTCAGAGAGAGTTCAGAACACCGGGTTGGTGGTGGCTGTTTACCCAGCAGGGCATTAGTGGCATTAACACTCGAGGAGAAAGTGTTGGTTCACAGCTCACAGTATTAACACCCTGCAAGTGAAGGATGAACCGTGCCGATGAGATGCCACGTGCATCTATGGACGTGTTTGTGATTTTAGACAAGCATAAGTGCTTTTTTAAAGGATTATAAAGACTGCTTGGTTTTATTAGTTTACTGAAATGTTTTTAGGTTGCAAATCTAGCAAATAACATCTTTCCTAAACCTTCTTACCTGCCATACTGCATTTACATATTATATCATCATAAATTCTGCTAACGTAATTTTGTTTCCAAAAAGTTTTTTTTCAACAGAATTATATATAAAGAACCAAGTGAAGTTTGAAAGTGTGTGAATGAATTCTAAGTTTGTATGGTTAGATGACAGAAAAACATAAGTTAATTTTGTACGTTGCCATCCTAAGGAGTTTCTGTACATTCCTGAAATGTTTTATCATTTGCTTTGCAGACAAGGAAGTTCGTTTTTCCTATATCCAGGCTAGCATACTGTTGGGAATTCTCAAAGCCTTTTAAGATTATGGGGGTTTTGGTGTTGATTTTGTTTTGTTTTTGGGTTGTTGGAGGTTTTTTCTGGGGCAGTCTAAGGAAGTCCCAGGAGTGAAGTCGCCATCTGTCCTCTATATTAAAAGAATCTTCTATATTATATACCTGATGTTCTTGTCCCAGAGATAAATACTGATAATTAAAAGGACAGCATTTATCCTTTATTCTGAATAAAAATTCTTTTTTATAAACAGTTACAAAACTTATGAACAATTTTTAGGTTCTTTGAGCTCCTGTTTTCTAGTCTGTCTGTTTTTTTGGTTGTTTTTTTGTTTGTTTGTTTGTTTTATATATATTCCAGAGTTTTGGTAAGTATTAGGGAGTAAACTGAGTAGTTTATTAATCTGAGCGTATGCATGTATGATTTAAGGAAGGCTTCAGCATGGCTGAATATGGTAGAGTTGTAGATAAAGTATTGTTATAGATCAATCTGTCTTGTAGTAGAGAGGAGGGGAGGCAATAGGTTGAGAATGAGAGACTTACTTGAGCCGGGCACCTATTTCGGGATTGTTTCCTCCATAAAAATTGCAAATTGGAGACTCCACCTTCCCCCTTCAGCAAAGCAACCTACTTCATTGCCTGAACTTCTTTCCCCAACACACGTTTGCCCAGGAACAATTCTGCATCTTTACACTTCAGCTGTAGCTCATTAGTGTCCATAGTTGCTCCCAGTGGTCCCTGCATTCAGTGAGTATCATAGTGCACGCGTGGTCTGAATACCAAGTGCCTGTGTTCTGAATATCATATATATGCGAGTCAAGATTAATAATTGTAAATAGCGTCCTTGTTTGTTGTTTTAATGCTATCTCCATTCGTGGTTTGAATACAGCAAAGTAAAGAAGAATGAGTCTATCAATAAGAAGAGTGGAAAAACGAGTGCTGAGATGTTGCCATAATAATCCGCTGTGCTGCTCTCCTTCCCCCATGGTAAGCAGCACCATGCCAGGTCTGACCAAAGATCTTTCTAGCTCAGTGTCACGCAATGCTGGACAATAGCAGATAGCAGAAGAAAAGAACAAGAATAAGGGATGTATGCAGTGATTCTCTCTCTGGATGTTGATCTAGCCCCAGTAATTAGTGGCTAATAGAATTTCTGATGTAAAGGTGATATCTTTGCTTTTAATGGTCCTGCATAGATACTTCTTTCTGTGAATTTATGCAATCATTTTTGATTTATGTAGACTTCTAATAGCTTCAATATTCTGTTGTGAGCAGTTGCAGTACGTACTGAAGATTATGACCACTCCCCACCCCACCTCCCTCAAAAATCCCCAAAACACAACACCAGACCAAAAATCCTATCTGTTTTTGCTTGCTTGTTTCTTTTATTAGCAAATAGCGAAAAGCAATTTCCTAGGTAAGTTGGGAGGGGTGTGGGGGTGTTCAGTCATGATTTTATCAGGTTCCACTGCATCTCCCTTTTGTGATCACTCTTCTAGGCTGAACAGTCTTTCTCTACTTAATCATTCTTTGTAGAGAGTCCTTTCCGTATCGCTGCTCTTTATCTCTTTCTAAATTGTAGTGTATCTGCTTTGAGGAGGGGAACCAAAACTGTTTATTTCTTTATGCTTTGATATCTGATACAAACATCACCATATTCCTATAAATGAGTTCATTTTTCTTCCTCATTTGAATGTCTTTGTACTTCTGATTTGTCTAAAAGAACCTGTGTATTTTTTGTGAAGTGAAATGTAGGAGTTTACATACATGTGATTAATAACTATTATTTTTACAACACAGTAGATGTCTAGCATCTACTGTTCAGATATGAAGTTATATCTTCATTTAACTGTGTGTATCACTAAACATACAAGGTGGAACTGAAGTCAGACCGGAGTTTCTTTACCTGCCTGGGGTAAAAGAACAATGACATTCATGATGTCTTTGCTAGGCATCATACTGTTGTTCAGAAACTGGTGTACATGTAAAGGAACTTCACAAGTATCTCTTCTGAACTGAGGTCATATTCTGTCTGGATTACCTTGGATATGGAAAACTTAGGCAGAAGTTAAATTTAGGAGCTGTGCTAGCAGGACTCCTCCTTACAAACAGGCCATTGAAGAAGTGTATAGATCTAAATATTAACATTTCATTCAGAAGGCTTGTTTGCAGACAGTGACTGTCATTCCATTTTAGTGCCAGACTCTCAGTAATCAGAAGTTTCAGGACGACTCTCAAAAGCGTATGTCCTGTGCAGCAGTTCAGTGTATTTCTGTCACAAGCCAGCCTCTTGTTAAGATAGTAACTGTTCTTAGGTTTTAGCAGCTAAAGATTTCCTTTCAGTAAATGTCTTTTTTTTTTTTTTTAAAAAAAAAAAGTACTAAAAATGGTAGTGATTTGTAAGGTGCACGGAAATCTGTTAACATTCATTGGTGCTTTCTTATTTGCTCTATTGTCATATGTAGTCAGTTGCTAAATTTTTAGTTAATCACTTTCTGTGAAGCCAAAATATTTTGCATAGTCCTTAACGGCATAATAATAGTCAAACGTATGCTGTATATAGATCCAGCTATTCAAAAGGAAAGGGATTGACAGACCCTGCTTCGGCAGGAGGGTTGGACTAGATGACCCACAGAGGTCCCTTCCAAACCCTACCATTCTGTGATTCTGTGACAGAGAGTATGTTTAAAATTCCATAGCCCTGCGCCACCTGACAGAGAAAGCGACATATGACGTGTGCCAGCCTGTCCCTGCTTTCTGTGGGTAGGGCAAGAAATAAGGAAACTAAAGTACGCAAATTACACTGTGCAGCAGAATTCAAGCTGGACATTGGTCAGGACATGGGGTTTGTCAAAAATTCCATGGGATTTTTGTAGACCTTGGGATATGATTTTTTTTCTTTTATTACGCCACATCTTTCGTCATTTGGGGAACCATGAATGAAGGCTAGTCTGGTACGTGCCATTGAGTAGAAAGGCCTTGAAATGACTCTGCATGATTGCGATGACTTATAAATCAGAATGCTCTTCTCAGAAATTTTGAATTTCAACGTTGATAGTTTACGTTGTTCCTTCTCTGGGTTAAGCAGAGACAACGCACCTGGGTCCCTCATTCTAGGAGTGCGGAGATATGCCATTCTGGGCAGGTACCTGCACTCCCCCGTGCCCGCTGGTGGTACGACATAGCTGTAAGCCCGGCAATGCGGGTGGCTCCATGGCAGGCCCCGGGCACTACCCACATCACTTTTAAGTCTTCATAAAGGCCTTGATGGAACGTTATTGGAGAAAAGGCAGGCATCCGTATGCTGAGTTCTTTACGGTTATATGTAGACACATCTCCACCACTTGTCCTTCAAGTCAATTATGTCTAAATTAACCGTAGAAGCTCTTTTAGACATCCAGGTTTGAGATTGTTTTTGAATAGCCTACAGCAGTTTTACAGTTAACATCCTGGCTCCCAGGATGCAACACTTATCAGTAATCAGTCTTCCATTTTTCTGTGCCTGAATTTGGTCTCATCTGTACCCACCTTCTCCCCCTCTACAGCTAGGGAGAGGAGTCAAGAACTAGTAATACGTGAACTGATTCTTAGAATGTCTTGGGTTGAAGAGGACTTCACAATCAGGTCTTAATGTTTGTGTGGATTTACCTGCAATTAAAAATTTTGGGATTATTTCCTTCCTGAGATACAAAAATTGTAGGAGGGAAATAAGACACTTGTGTACAGAAAGTAAAAAGAGCCTATGTGGAAAGTTTAAAAGCCACTGCAAAAAAATAAGTATTTCTATGAAAATATATATATAGCAGTTTGTGGATATAGACAAATAACACACAGAAAAACTATCTTTTAATGGAAAGATGTATCTGACGGGTCAGATGTGGGTTTTAGAAGGTATTGCTAACAATTGTGTAAAAACGTGATGCATTCAAATGCGGGACACAACTATGGGATACAGCATAACACACCTGATGATTGTTTCATTTCCATAGATGATTGCTCCCTAGAGTTTGCTGCTGATGTTATGCGTGCAAGAAACATGCATTAGCTAGTGAGAAGTGCATTATTTTAAGTGTCCTTCTTCAGCTTCTTAAGAATTGCTTGTTCAGCTTCTGATATCAAGATGTTGGGTAGTGTATGTAAGGTAACAGTCCCTAAAGATGAATGACCTTCCACAATGTATACAGAATTCTTAGTCTCTTTCTTCTTAAAATCATCCTTTGTAGATTTTCTTTTATAAAAGATGCATCTATCTGATGCTGTAATCTGTCTGAGTATAGAAAACTTAATAATAAAAAAAATCCTGTTCCCCAGTAGCTACTAATGTGCTAGAGTTTGTTACCTTAACATTTTTCTTCGATATTATTGATTAAACTGTAGAGGGTTTTGTTGCTGTTAATAGGGGGCACTTTTAAAATTTTAGATCATTAACTTTTAAATAGATTTTAATTGTTAAATGTAACAAATTTATGCAGGTAAAGATTCAATTTCTTCAATTAATTTACATTTACACTTTCAGAGATCTTTCACTAAGGCTATTCTCATAAAACTTTAAGAGTCCCAGAAGGATCTCTCTGTACTTTCATTCTTTTCATTTTGTCTCTGCTACTCTCTCCATATTATGTCTTTGAAATATTTCCATGTGCTATTTAATAAAATAACATTTCTTTTAGTCTTTTAGGCAGAGGTTTGTTTCAACAGATTTATATACAAAGACCAAAGTGAAATTCAAGTGTGTGACTGAATTCTAAGTTTGTTTTACCAGTTTGGGAATTGATTGTCTTCTCCATTATGCATACATAGGAAAAACAAGTATCTGCTCGTTTGATGTAACATGCAAATCGGTCAAAGAAAAACAATTCCTGCGAGTACTTTTCCGTCCCCACAGGTTCCAGAAGCCCAACTGAAAATAGGTAAAGTTAGTTTGGTATTTTATCTCATCCTCCAAAGGCAAATTCAGAAAAATGGTATTCTTGTATATTCCTTGATCTGGGTCTGGTATTTCTCTGGAAGCATGATGTCTTGGATATAGCCACTTTGTATCTGCATAGCGTGTGAATATATAGGACACGTTTCTAACAGTTCAGTAAAAAGTTACATGTTTTACTTTCTCAAACTAAGAAGTTACTATTAACTTGTATTATGTCAAGATAAAACAATGTAGAGCAAGGACAAGGAAGATGGAGGTGAGGAACATCTTTGTTTCTTATGAACAAGAGGAGGACTATGTCTTACAATAATAAATTTCACAAAGAAGGGAGACAAATTTCTTCATTTCCTTTGAAACAGCGTGATCAGCTTATAATTGCATATGCATGCTCCTAAATAAATGACTAGTGAAGACTGACTAACACATTTTATGTTACTGTATGTTCATTGTGTGCCATGAAGCAGTTCTCTCAATTCCTTAACCCAACATGCAAAAACAAGGACTCAAGGGAGTGTAGAAGATGGATCAGTCATTTAAATTTTTTAAGTTGGTAAGAAATTCACAAAGAGATGTCAGGGACATGATGCAAGTTTCACAGTGGGGTCAAATCAGTAAGACAACCTTAATAGGTTGGAAAGGAAAAGTTAATGAACTCCCTATGAAGCAACTGGTCACTTGAGATGAGTGGACCGAAAATGGCTCTTGGGAGGAGAAGGACCTGCTAGAAGACGTGTGGAAGGGAAGATCAAATGAATCTCAAATGCTTAGACACAGATCTTGAGGATTATGGGCACAGCAAGATTAAGGACAAGAAAGACGTAAAGGAGAATGGAAATGGGAAAGTCTTTAAAAATTTTCAGGGGACGTATTACAACGCTTAGTGGAAGCAATTTCTGTGGAGAAAAGGTGGTCTAAGCTGAGGTGATCAGAAAGGAAGTTGAGAGGAGCTTGACGCAATAGTAGTAAACTGACATTCAGTGCACATAGGAGGAGTAAAGATTGAAGAGGAAGCTGAGATCTAAAATACTGTGGTTTTTCTCTTGTGATAATGAACGTCAGGGTTTTGGGAGGGGTTTGCTAAGAAGGAGTGAAAAGATAAGTGAGAGAAAAGAGAAGGAAAGATGGACGGCGAAAAAAAGGGCTCGAACCTGAAGGAGGAAGTTAGTAGTTAGTTGACACAAAATACGATCAAAAGGACACACTACTGGAGTATACCAACCATTAAGGAAGAAAAATGTATACACATCTTGAGGGTAACTGGACTTGTTCTTGTGTTATGAAAGGCAGCTTGTGTCAGGAGGTGGAGTGTTTTTCTTGCTGGTGATTTATCCTGTCAGGCAGTATTGATTTTAATTGTGTAGGAGGTATTACAGGAAGAAATGGCAGCTCCGCTATGCTGGCGCTTACCGATTCACGGGTAACAGATTTCTGTGAGGAACTGTTGGCTTCACTTCTGGCAGCATTCAGAAGTGTAATTATTGTTTGTGAGGGAGAGAAACTCACTTGAAAGTGTGATGACTTGGTAATTCAAAAAGAAAAAAAAAATTCTTCTCTGGGTCAGTTGCTTGACTTTCTGATAATCAGTCTTCTATATGTCCCCCTCCAATAAAAAAATGTTAGAGAGCTATGTATTAGTAGAGGAAATAGAGCAAAGTTAGCAAGTGATGTAAATTATCTCAAAATATAAAAACAACAATTCAAAACAAAGAGTGTTTCCCCCACAGAGACAGGAATATTAAAGTTTTTTATTCAGCATTTCAAGGAAGGATTTGCATTTCCATGTTTATGATTCTACATCTGTCCATCACCACGTGAACACATGATTTTGCACCTTTGATTGTGAGTTTAATACAGGAGAAGACAATCTGATTTCCAAGAAGGAAAGTCTTTCATAATAGAACATCATATTAGTCTTGGGCTTCTGCTAATGTGAAAATAAGAGCATCTATTGCTGAGGGACTGAGGTCTACATGTAAAATATCTATGAAGGAAATTAATGTGTTAAAATGCAAGCACTGAAGTTGTGTTGCCACTTCAAAATAGGGTCAGAGGCTGCTTCCTCCTTTAGAAGTGTCAGTGTTCTGTGTATTACTGTGTACATTGAACTTGTTATGATAAAGTAACTACTGTGGCTTTTTTCCAACGGAAAAAACACAAGGAACTCTTTTATTTCAAAAGATCACAACATTTCTTTAAATAGTAATATAGGGCTTCAGTATTATGCGAAAATGAAAGTTTTTAGAAAGTTGATATATTCTGTCCAGACCGCAGAGAAGAGACCACCAGAATAACATCTGCCTGGCAACTTAATTCATGTTTCTTTCAGTGAAGAGAATTTCTTTGAAGTGAGGAGGAGAAAAAACAAAAGCTGTGCTTCTGCAAGGTAAATTTTTTTTCCAGTTGATCCATATTTGATGCCAAAACATGTAAAAGTACACTTCAGCCTGTATATACTTAGCCGTAGTAAAGAAAGGGAGAGGTGTGCAACGTCATGTGTTTGGAAGCCAGGAACTTCTGCAGCCTCAGCAGCCTGCTGTCACCAGCTGAGACTCTTGGTTGTGCTAGGTAGCATAAAGGATGCAGAAGGAGACCAAACCTTTGCTTCAAAACCTTCTTGCACCTAATGTTGGTGATGTTATTTGATCTATCTTTTTTTAAGATAGACTACTAATAATAAGACCTTCCAGCAGTCCTGTTTGCTTCTGATGCACAATGGCAACAGGGAGGACTCGGATCTACTTCCCGACTTATTATTGCATCTTCCCCCAGATTGGTTTGTGCCTTAACAGTAGAATATATTTTGCTTTCAGCTTTTGGTTTTGAGGTCAGATTTATGTACAGAATCAAAGTGTATATTATGCATGAAATAAAATTGCTTGTAAATATTAAACCTCTGGTAGTGATGGTTGGATGTGTAAAAGGAAGAGAAGAGTAGACTTAATAAAATAGAAATGAAGGAATATAGATTTTGAAGAGCCTAAATGGGAAGTTCACTTGGGGCCTGAGCCCGACAGGTACTGACTACTTGTTAGTAAATGTTGAGCAATCTGAACTTCTGTTGACCTGTTTGGGAATTGAGGTTGTTTCAAATGTGTCTCCTATCACTTTAACAACCCCTGAGTTTCTGTTGCAAGTTACTTATGGTTTTGTGTAAGTGGGAAAGTTAAATACCTTGTGCTCTATACTTAACTTGTTCTCCTGCCTTCAAACTGCTGGTAGATGAAACACATGTTCAGCTGTGCTATTCCTTAGATTTTGCTATAATTTGAGATTAAAATTCCAAGATGAGTAATGAGAGGACACAAGGTGTGGTTTATCAGGGAGTGGCCACCTCAAGTCAAACCGGAGTCTGGTGAGACTGCTGCCGCTTGCAGTGTCAACAAAGCAATCTTATAGGAAAAAGCGATTCCTAGATGAAATTTGGATGTTTGTAGATACTCTTTTTAAGCAAATAGTAACTTTAGAGACCATATATATATGCACATGCAAAACAAACTGTGTGAGTTGTGAAAACTGGTACTTGAATTTCCTACTAAAATGTGTTAAGGGGATTTGTTAAGGTCTGCCAGATTAGGGGAAAACAGAATCATAAATTCAGGTGGTTTATAACTAATTATCTAAGAGGCAACTAACTAAAATTAAGATCTCGGGAAAAGTGAAAGTAGTGTGAATTAGAACATTTCGGTAAGTTGCTTGGTGCTGAAGAGCTGCTGCCTGTAGCACTTCGTTGGGCAAAAGAGGCGTGTGTGTGTGAGTGTCGTCGTCTCTTTTGTGTTTAACAAAGCAGCAAGCGCATGTTGTTCTTGCCCCAATGTGTTTGTGAAAGGAACGAAGTTTAATTCAAGTCGACCAGTAACAAGTGGCATACAGGTACTGGAGGCATCAGTTTGACTTGAATGTTTACATCGGCATTATATCCTTAAGTGTTTGTTTAATATAGAAATAACTTGTTAGGAAAAAATTGACATGCTTTTGCATGTTCTTACAAAGGAACTCTGCTTATCAGCTTGTTGAACCTTTATCAGTCACACGCAAGCGAACAAGTGAACAGAAATGTAATAGGGTACAAAGAACAGTCTCTAGCAGGGTGTAGATATACACACAAAACCTACATAATAGCTGCTTCGTGACAGTAGATATAGATTTCACTCTTTTATATCCACATACAAAAATCTGTAAAATTAGCTTGGAAAGACAAGCGTGCAGAAGGCAAATTTTATAAAATACAAAGTGGGAACAAATAAGGTAATTGAAAGATAGGATTTGTTGAAGGTGAAAAGCATGATTGCTCTTTCCCTAAAGTGGTACGCTAACAGGAGTCACAGCTATTTGCCTGTAATGGAAATATATTAATACAAAATGTTACCACTGTCTTAAGTTCCTGAGAGTGACAGTAGGAATACAGAAATCTGTATTTGTGCTTCCTTTTCTTGACTGTGTTACGTACGTTTAAATATACCTTATCGATGAATGCAAGTCATCCTTTAGTATTTGTGTCCAGGCTTTGAAACTTTAGCTCTTTCTGGTAAATATGTTTGAATGAAAATTAGATTTATTTTCCCATCCTTAAAGACCCAGGAGAGCTGGGTCTTTCCACTGTACTCGCTATATTTTGATTAGTTCCCCAAATTTAGCCCTAGTGAACTTACGTCTGCGTAGAGACAAATAGAAATAAATATGATATCTTTTCTGAAGACTGCAGTTCTCTGCTAAAAACAAAAAAAGTACTCTCTGATTGCATGCTTAGGACATGATATCTGAGTCCAGCCAGTTCAGACATGTCTGCCTAAAACTATAATCAAGTTGATTGTATTGCATTGGTATTCTAATTTCCAATTTGGGATTTTGCTACATAATCTCTAGTAGAGTACGTCTAATCGTTATGAGACCCAAAATCTTTGTATAAACTCTCTGAATTTTCCTCCATGTGTCTCTGCTAAACTCCGATGTGTCTTCTGGCTGAGTTGTAGAGACATTAAATTACTGAGTAAATCAATACAGCGCTGTTATGTTACTGTATCTTTTTCAAAGACCAGCTCAAATTTTGTATGCTGTAGCTTTGATCCCTTTTATTTAATTCTAAGTACACTTGTTATTATAGTAACTGTTGTTTGTATGTTATTTTAGCTTTTTACTTAAGTAGCTATTTAGCAATTTAAATGAAAATGTAATTAGGTTACATCAGTTTTACATGCATGTAATACCACGCAGATGTGAACTTGTATTAAAGCCATATTTTCTTTTTGGCAAAAAGACATCAGAATAAAATTGTAGCAATCATGCAATACTTTTTTTTTTTTTAATAGTGTACACAAGATGTATTCAAGTGTTTATGTTGTGATGGTAACAGCCCTTTCTATTTTTATGAGAGACAGTATGGGGAGGTAACTGATACGGCCTTTCATTTTAGTTGTACAAGGACAATTACACAGTTATGCTGGTGTAAATCCAAAGGAACTCAATTGAAATTCTTTCCCAAAACTCATCAATTTCAATAACTCGGTCTTGCTGGAGCCAAATTCCATTCTAAGGATCTCCACTGAAGTAAAGAATCTTTGTAGGTTTACACCATTATGAATGATAGTGATATCTGGCTTTGAATAGCTTTATTTTAAAGAAGGATGAACTGCTTGCTGGACTGATCTTACGAAGTGCCGAGTGCCCTCAGGTATTGTTGGCTTTGATAGGGTTTATTTCGATGCTCTGGAAAAAGAGACAAGAAGTATGGATTCAATTCCAGTTTTCCCTTAGTCTTTGTATAGATGCTTAGGAAAGGTACTTGCTGTCTCTGTACTACTGTAATCATAACACAGAATTTCTGCTGCCGTATTTGTCCTTTTTGTTGACTGTAAGCTCTTCATGGCTGATTGCTACTCTCTGATTATGTGGTATTGAGCACAGTATCAGGATTGCGAGAAGTGTCCATTGACACAGGTGTAAGTCAAGTCCTAAGTGAAATATGTAAATGAATTGGGGTACCTGGCAGTTCCCAAAAGATAAATGGTATCTTTTCAGACTTTGGAATTTCTTTGCAAGACTTAATTTGTAGGCTAAAAATGCTAAGCATTAGTATGTTTATTCTGTAGTGTAGCACACAACTTTTTGATAATGTAATGCCTTGAGACCTGCGTTAATAAGGTAAGACTTCTTACTCATTTAGTTTTACTTGTATAAGCTTAAGTTCAAAATAAGCCGTATATAATTTACTTGGAGCAAGGGTGTATTTTAGTAGAGTTTTATTGTCTCAGTATAGTTTTCTGTTCAATAACTGCCTTCTTCGATGTCCTTTATAATTATTCTCTAAAAAACTGTTGCATGTTTTTCTTACTTTTTCCCTAAGAACACTGAAGGTCCTGATTCTACAACTGTGAACATAAGCATATGAGACTATATGAAGACATTATGTAGTCCAGAATCAGAATATAAATCTAATTTTTTTCCAGTTCCTCATTGTTAAATAAGTTAGGGCTAAATCTTCCTGCTCTTCATTGTGAATTTGGCCCAAATAAAGACTTCAAGATTGTCTCTGAATGCAAAGTTGATAGGAAGCCACAGAGACGCAGTATTATGGTGGTGTTTCTCAGTCGTGCCTGATAGCTCTGCTACAGTTGACATTTGTTACAAGGTCTGTATTTCAGGAGTGTGTAACTTAATTATTCTGAATGATCTGTAAGGACCCACTCAAAACAATTTTCACCAAATCCACAATTTATTTGTTCTCCGTCGTTTGTTGAAATTAACTAAGACTGGGACTTATCCATGAAAATCCACGATCCAGGTCTTGACAACAAAGTACTTCTGTAAATATTGACAAATCTTAGTATTTTTGTAAGCATATGAAGTACTTCAAACATCTAGTTTTAAAGTAATTGTTCCACATATACTGTGAATTCCAAGATCTGTCACTTCATAGAATTTATCTTTTGCTTTTGTGTTAACCACGCTGGTCCAGTTAACTTCGCTGCATATGGTACTCCAAATTTTCTTCATTACTTTGCCACAGAAAATGAGTAGTGCAGAAATCTTTACTTCCCCCCTCCCCCAGAATTCAGTTGATTGGTTGGCTGTTATGCAGGTTTATACATATGATATGTATGTAGAATGGTAATATTAACAACCTGGAAAGAAGAAGCACAAAGGTTTTTTTCTAAATATTATCAGCAAAGACTGCAAGCTGGGGTGCTGAACATATTTCCCCCTCCTCTTCCTTTCTGGGTGGAATTTTTTATTTTTTTTTCCCTTTTGGGAAATCAGTGCCATTTTCCTTTCCTGTGGACAGGGCTGTGAAGTACTTGCCCTCAAGTTGAGATAATGATTTAGAGAGTGAGAGAGATGTATAAATACATAGAGAGGTGTATATATACATATGTATAAATATATTTATATAGAGAGATATATATACATATTTGAAACCTCTTGAGTTTTGAGAATTTTTGTGTGGCACAAAGCCATGTGCTCAGTATTTAAAGAAATGTCGTGCTTTGCAGGCTGCTGGTGCCAAGGATACCTCAGCTGCCGCTGCCGAGTGTAACTTGGCTTTCTGCGCCTCTCTCGGTATTCACGGGCTGTGTGGGTAAACTTTGCAGAGAATGAGTCTGTGTTAACTTACATGACGACTGGCTGTATGATTTATGCTGACTTTAGGTAGGAACGTACTACGTACAGTGGATTCTTTCTATTTCTGTCTCCTTCTGCCCAGGCATATCTCGATTTATTGCATATGAAATGTACATGCCTGTGGTTGGCAAGAAGAGCCATCTCAGAGATGTGGTGAGGCTTACAACACCTAAGTACTTTGTGCTGGATCCCCAGCTGGCCTGGCCCCACTGCTCGGGTGTTCCTTCTTCCCTTCGCAGTGCGATGGAACATGCTGTTCATCGTCCCTACCCTGCCCATTTTTGCCAATGTGACATAGTGCTTGTGGTAGATAAAATCATTGTAGTTGAGTTGTGATTCAACATTAACATTGATTATTGACACTTCTAATTGACCAAGACAGGTTTCTTGTTATTAGTATTTTAATAGTTAAAAAATAACAAACTAAAGATAGTGAATATATTTTAAATCCAAAATATTGTGTGGAGGAGGAGATCATAGCTGCAAGATTAATAACAGTTATTAAAGCACTTGACATAGCATGTAACATCTTTACCTTTATGTTACGGCAACTCTGTTTGCTGAAGAGGCGAATTGAGTGTTATGACTGCCAGAGTGGGGAAAGAGCATTGAAACCTGGACTCAGTATCAGATCGTGTTTCACTAACAGAACACGGTTGATTTATTGTGTTACATAGGGGTTAGATGGACCTAGTACTGCTTCACCACATGCTGTTTCATTCCCTTGTCTGCTAAGTATGCAAGTACAAACAGCTTTAACACAATTCTTTACCTAGAAAAAAGCCTGAGGCTTCATCCAAATACTTTTAACATATGAAAATTGAGCTGCTTTGAACTTGTATGTTTTTGATAACTGCTTGGTATGCTTCCTGGAGGATCACCTGTAGGCTTTTCTTTCCAAATCCTAATCCCTTTGATTAAGTGCCAGGACAGATAGCTCTCATTGAATAACTCCAGTCTCATAATTCTTCCTTCATTCAGAGTTGAAAGGGAGCTGCTCAAGCTTCAATAGGTAAATCCTCAGATTTAGTTAAAGTAATTCAGACGCTTAGAAACTGAAATTGTTTTGTTCTGAAACAGGGTTCAGATGGGCTACTGAACATTTACATACCGCTTGCTGCCAGAAGCTGTAGGATGAAAAAACAAAACAAGTTTTTTAGCAAGAAGGATTAAGAATAGGAAAACTTTGAGAACCAGACACTGAAAGACAACCTGGCATGGAAATTTAGACCCAGAAATAGGAACATACTTACTTTGCTTGACTGCTTTTATTTTCTTTTTCTGCAAGATCAGACTGTGGTGCTGGGCGAAACATTCCATTCCTTCCTCAGCCCTTCTTCTCGTTAATAACTACTGAAATAAGGAGTAAGTGGTGAGGGGGGCGGCGAAAAATCTTATTCTTTTTATCTCTACAAGTATGCCTGCTGGGAACAAACCTGAGCCAGCTCAGAATTCTTCTATTTAAAAGTGTTTGTGGCAGGAGAGTATGACAGAGAATTAGAAGTAAACCTGTTAGCTGCTGATATCTTGGGGTAATAGAGAGATCAGTTGCATATACATTTTTGCACATGTCGTTTTGCGTATGTGTATAATGAAGCAGTTTTCTCTGTGGAGGATTTGCTCTTATTTCCTAAGTGAACAGTGTTTCCACATGAATAATTTGCCTTTGTTAATTTTAGTGCAAACAGAAATGGAGCAGAACAGTTAGAGAAACTCCACTCGGTTCATGACACAAATTTTTCATAGCTTCTTCAGCCTGAAACTTTCTTTAGCAGAATGTAGCCTGCCAAAATAGTTTTTTTGCCTCTGCTTCTGCTACCAGATTGTTCCAAAAGATTGAGGAACACTTAATCTTGTAGAAAAATATCTTTTTTTTTTTTTTTTTTTTTT
>Ga0065711_1029659_pt1 | contig 35334 bp, 41 predicted proteins | sample Hoacrofraction12_FD_59098 | JGI IMG/M metagenome (GOLD analysis project Ga0065711, IMG submission 59098) | Hoatzin crop microbial communities from Cojedes, Venezuela - Epithelial fraction 12 v2 (version 2) | ecosystem: Host-associated > Birds > Digestive system > Esophagus > Crop | place... | reverse complement strand
CCCCCCCCCCCCAGAGCCCCCGAGGGTTTGAACCCACCTCTCAGATGGAGGGGAGCGGGATGGGTCCATCCGGACGGGTCCTGACAGCGTCCGTGTCTCTGCCGGCAGAGGATGAGCTGCGGGTACGTCCTGTGCACCGTCCTGCTCTCGGTGGCCGTCCTCCTGGCCGTGACCGTCACGGGGGCCATCCTCTTCATGAACCACTACCACACGCCCGTCACCGAGTCGCCGCCCGTCATCAGCACCAACCCCGAGGAAGCCAACGCGCTGGTCACCATCGAGAAAGCCGACAGCTCCCGCATCAACATCTTCATCGACCCCAACTGCCCCGACGCGACGGGCGCCTTGGGGCGCCTGGAGGGGCTGCAGAGTTCCCTGCTGCGCACCGTCACCGACCATGACGCCGAGGCCAAGGCCACCAAGAGCCAGCAGAAAGCCCTGCTGGTCACGATGGCGGACGAGGTGGCCAAGCTGCTGACGCACGCCGTGCAGCTGCGCGCTGACTGCGATGGCCTCAAGAAGGGGCACAGTGCCATGGGGCAGGAGCTCAGCACCCTGCAGGGAGAGCAGGGCAGGCTCATCCAGGTGAGCCGGGGCTCCTTGGGGACAGACCCCCCATCCCGTCCCCGTGTCCCCAGGTGCATGGCTGCTTGCAGCCCCCATGCACGGTGTCCAGCGGAGATGTCTGGCAGAAGGAGCCGAGGTTTAAGGCAACTGCGAGTCAGGAAGCACAACTTCAGCTCCAGCTCATCGCCTGCACGGGTGCCGGCAAGCCGGGTGTGCAGCCTCCCGCGTGGGGGTCTCCCGGCTCCGGGTCCATTTTGGGTCCTCTGAGTTCATGCAGCAATCAGCCCCCCCTTATTTACAGTCCCAAAAATTTCCCAGCCGATGAGCTCTGTGGAGATGCTTACCTGGGTATGCCGGCGGTCTGCCCGGCACCGTAGCAAGACCTGGGGCACGGCTGGATGCTCGGCTCCGTGCCCGTCCCCCAGGTGCTCATCCCCCTCCGGCCGGAGCCGCTCGATCCCTGCTGCTTCACTTCGCTCCCTGTCCCGCTGCTCTGCCACGGCCACCCCACGTCACTCTCCCGGCCTGGGTCACCTCAGGGTACGGTGGAGAGCTGGCGGCTGTCTCAGGACACGGCTATTCCTGCCACCTCCACGATCCCGTCCCCTTGCCCAGAGATGCTCTTTATCCCGCAGGGTGGTGGCACCGATGCACCCTGGCTTGGGGATTTCTCAGCCGTGGTATCGATAGGTGCTACCGGGACCCTGACCCCAGGCCAAAAAGCACCGGAGATGCTGTGTGGGAACCGCTGTGGCTTTTATGTCCCCACCCTGTCCCCAGCAGCCTGGCAAGGAGCAGTGCTGCCTGCAGGCATTTGGGGAGCGTGGGAATGGGTAGGGCATCCTCACAGCAGAGCGGTGGTGGGACTGGGAGGGTAGAAAGGGTTTAACCACATTTAGCCTTGTCCTCCCCATGTGTCCCTCACCCACAGCTGCTCTCGGAGAGCCAGACCAACATGGCTCGGCTGGTGAGCTCCGTCAGCGACGTCCTGGACACGCTGCAGAAGGATCGTGGTGCTGCCCGGCCCCGGCTCAAGGCCGACCTGCAGCGAGCGCCGGCCAGGGGAGCGCGGCCCCGGGGCTGCTCCAACGGTGAGACGGGGTCCCCGCTGGTCCCCGGGGAGGGGGATGCACCTGGGGCTGCTCTCGGCTGGTCTCTGCCTAAGAAGAGGGCAGGGAGACAACCAGCCTGGAGAAGGGATTTAATACAGCACAGGGCTGACAAGGAGATGGGGGAGATATGGCAGGAGGGAGATGGAAAGTTGTGTCCTAGAAGGGGGGTTTCTCACCGTGTGGCCCCCCGTTGTCCACAAACCAGCCTGCAAAGCCAGCACGAGAGCCACTTTGCCCCCCCTGCAGACCCACTCGTTCCCCACGCAGAGGTAGCAGGGGCAAAAGCAGAGCGAGAAGCGACCGTTCGCCTTCGCTCGGGTGCAGAGGGCAGCGCTGCACGGGACTCGGAACAGTCACATTCGTCATCGTTTGGTGAAGACGAAGCTGAGTAAGACTGTCCCGGGGCTGCGAGCGCCTGCCCAGGCTCTGCCTGCCGCTGCCTCCGGGCACAGGCTCCCTCCTCCCCAGCTGGGTCCCAGCCTGCCCTTGCTGTCACACGGGGACACGGGGTCGGTCCCTGCCAGCTGCTGGGGGGGTCCCCGTGGTGGCTGCGTCCCCCCGGCACCGCTCGCACTGAGCATCGGAGGAGAAAGGAGGGAAAGAGCAAGGCAGCATTGAGCTGCCAACTAGAGCTGGCAGCAAGGTTGAGAGCCTGAAAGAAATGGCAAGACATTAAATTAGATCATTAATTAACCAGCTTTCCTCTCGTCCCACCCCATCCCAATGCCACGCCGCAGGCTCCCGGCCCCGAGACTGCTTTGACATCTATGCGAGCGGACAGCAAGAGGATGGGATTTACTCCATCTTCCCCACGCACTACCCCGCCGGCTTCCAGGTCTACTGCGACATGACGACCGACGGCGGCGGCTGGACGGTGAGCTGCCGCCGTGGCGGGGGACACCGGGCGATGCCACCGCCGCCTGTCCCTGCGCCGGGATGCCAGGGGTGGGAGATGTTACTCTCGGTGCTTGGATGTGTAATGGGGATGGAGGATAAACGGTAATGGGGTCTGGCTGTACGTGGGGTGCTTGGTCCTGTAGGGAAGGAGCAAACAGGCTTGTCCGTGTTACCCGTGCCGGTGGCATCAGCTGGGCTGCCAGGCTGAGCCCTGTGCCAGAGCCCAGCGCCCTGCCCCGGGCTTGGGGAGCTTGGCTGGAGCTGCAGGGTGGCTTCAGGCAGGGAGCTGGATGCCACGGCTGGAGCTCGTCCTGCTTGGCAGGACACGGCATAGCTGTGGGGCTGCCGTGGGGCGAGCGGCTGTGCTTCGCCCCGTCCTCGTGGTCCTGCTGAGCTGGGGCTGGGGCTCCGGACAGACCCCAAACCCAGCGCTCTCGCCTCGTCTGACGCAGGGGTGCCCGGGGCACCTCCAGCGCTGCGCTGACTCACTCGCCCTGTCCAATTCGCTTTGCTGTGGCGGCTGCGATGGCCCCGTAATCACAGTAACGGGGGCAGGGGGCACAGGGGAAAGCGGTGCTGGCAGCCCCCAGCCTGGAGACCCCCCTCACTCCAGGGGCTCCCTGGGTGCGAGCAGCCCCTACCCTGAAGGGCACTGGGATGCTGGCACGGCACCGAGGGGATCCCAGGGGGGTGGGGTGGGGGGTCCCCGGGAGGGGTGGGCAGGCAGCCTCTCCACTGAGGACACGCTGGGTGAGCTGAGCCAGCCAGCACCCCTCCAGCTGGGTGCTCTAGGAAACAAATCCCCACGATCTGATTCCTCTAAGCAGCTTTGAGCGGTGCCAGGAGGGAGCTTAGCCCCCCTGCCCTCGGGGGGCTGATGAGCCTTCGGCCTCAGTCTGCCCAGAGCCCACCCCAGGCGGGAGCGAAATGTCGTGCACAGGTCGGTACCAGCAGCTCCAGCGGGGAAACTGAGGCAGAGCACAGCCCTGGGGACCCTAGCTCCTGGGAGGCTCACAGAGGGGAAAAGGGGGTGACCCCACTTGCTCCCCAGGGTGGGGAGGGTCCTTGCAAACCCCACACGCGGTCCGCACAGCCTCCACCAGCCCCAGCCGTGCTCGGGCACTGCCTGAAGAGCAGCCCAAGGTGATTAGCGAGACACTCAGAAGCTTATTTAAAGCTGCTGCAGCCGGGAGGGCTCCGGAGGGGGTGAAGCAAATGATTTTACACCCAGTACGGTGGGGTCTGGCAGCAGGGCTGGCACGGTGCTGCCCGCAGCACCACAGCTCTGCCCTCCCTCAACCGGGGCAGAGGAGCCAAACCAGGCGCCGAATCCCAGCATCCTGGCGATGGGTGCATCCAGAGCAGGGCCACGGGTACTCACCCCAGGCTCCCGTTTCTCCATGCTGCTCTGCAGGGCAGGCTCCCAGACGTACCTCCAGCCCCACAGGGTGATGGTCCCATGTCTCAGCCCGTCTCCCGTGGAGCTGGGGACACGGAGGGGGTCCCTGGAGCCCTGACTCACCGGGGCTCCAGGTAAGCCATGGCACAGCTGAGTGCCATGGTGCAGAGCCTGGGAAATTTCCCTCCCCTCCTCCTCCTCCTCCTCTAGAGCGATTATTCCTGACATTTGGGCTTATTTGCATGTGGGTGGGTGGGTGGAAGCAACGGCAGCAGCTGAATCAATTTTGACTCGGGAGCTTGGGAGCTGCTGAGCTAAGCCTTAGCCTGCATGGATGGCTTTGAGACCATGGGGGAAGAGCTGCCCCATCAGGGAGAAACCCAGCCAGGGTTGCTCACCGGGTGCTGCTCAGCACCTCCCTGTCCCCATGGCGTGATCTGCGGCCTCACCCTGTCCCCTAGCAGAGGCAGAGTCCCTGGCAGTTCCCTGTCCCCTTCCTCGGGAAGGCTGAGCAAGGCACAGCCCTCGCCGCACCAACTCCTCTCCTCCCCGCGGCGGCCGCATCCAGCCCGGGGCAGCCGCAGCCTCCTGTGCTGTGCGAGCGGTTGCAGCTCTGGGGCTGTTTGCTGCCTGTTCTGTAGAGTCGAAAAGCAGAAACCTGGCAGAGAGGGCAGCCAGCATCGATGTCTGGGCAGGGCAGGGCGACACAAAGGCGAAGAAATGTGGGAGGGAAGAGCCCCCGGCACGCCGTTCTCAACACACCAGTTCATTTTGTCCCAGCTTTGGTCCTGCCCACCAGCAGCGGGGCCACATCTGCAGCTGGCTGGGACGTGGGGCCGGGTCGGTGCCCGCTGGCACCAAGGGGACCATCCGTGTCCCTCGCTCAGCGCCGACTTTAATTACACCAACGGCCGCGGGCTGACCCGAGCCTCGCGGCAGCGCCGGGTTGCAGCCGCGTAATTGCCCAGCCTGTCCCCGACTCCCTGCTCTGACACTCACCTCCGGCGCTTTATTAAAGCAGTAACGGGGTGATGGAGAGCAGGGCAGGCTCAGCACCCTGGGAGGCCTGAAGAAGTTGCCTCTTTGCGTGCTGCTGTTGTGGGAAGTCTTTGCGAACACCGCATGCTCGTCCTGGTGCCCTGAGCCTCCATCGCTGCCCAGCTGGGACAAAGTCCCCTGGGCTCAGTATCTGGGCCCCGTAAGCCATGGTGCCGCGATGGCTCCGGCCGCCTCAGCATCATTTTCCATGTACTGGGAAGTGGTGGGAAAGCTGAAGGATGCAGAAGCAAAGGCTGTGCCGCAGGACGAGGGCCGTGGTAATGTGAAGTGACAGCTTCCAGCTTCCCAGGCACCTGCCGTGCCGGGGACTCCTGCGGGGATGGCTTCGCCCAGTCTGCTCGTCACCCGCCGGAGGGGTCCCGGTGCGGGCTGGGGGGGTTGGAGCAGACACTGATGCGTTTACACATGGGCTGGGATGAGCCGAAGGCGGTGGGCGAGACGAGCCCGGGGAAACGCGTGCTGTTTCCAGAAGCTGTGATTTATGTGTCAGCACTTCTGCTGGCTGGGACAGGCAGGAGCAGCCGGGTCCCTGGCACGGGCAGCACTGCCGGCACGGTGATCGCAGGCGATCCCACGGGGCTGGCACTTCCCGGGCCTGGCTGGCTCCAGCGATGCTCCGAGTTTGTCTTCTCCATGGCTGAAGGCAAAGACGATCTCTCTGCTGTGAGGGGGGCTCGGAGGAGCGCTGCGGGGCCGGGGCTGCGGGGGCTCTGCCAGGGCTGCCCAAAACCTGACCGGGAGCTGAACTGCTGCGATGGCAGAGAAGTGACGGCCGAGCATCTCCCCAGGCTGCGGCTGCGGTGGGGTTTTGAGCCTGCTGGGGGTTTGGTGGGGGGTGGCATCAGGGGGCTGCAGGGAAGGGAGCAGAGCCCTCCTGCACCACCAACGCCACGGCTGGCACAGGCTGGCGCTCCCGTTTTGCTCTGGTTTTACCCCATTTTCGTGGGTTGGTACCTTTGCAGGAGCCCGGCCCGGCCCCGCAAGCTCAGCACAACCGGGGGAGGCAGAAAGCGGGGGAGATAAATATTTCAGCCTTGCCTTTAAAGAAAGGGAGGAAATCCTTTTTGCTGAAGAGGGGGTGATGCATATTTGATGAGGAGGAAAAAGAGCCGCGAGGCAGGGCCGCGTGGCAGCGAGCCTGCGGGTCACTGGTGCCTGCAGCATCCCAGCACGGGGGGCAGGGAGGGGGGTCCCATGTCCCCAGCTGTACGTGGGAGAGGTGGGTGCATGAGTGGCCCATGAGGAGGGCCCATGCGTGAGAGATGATGAGGATGGAGCAGGAGACCCAGGAGGACCCACCAGCCTTCCTGACCTGGTTTGGAGCATCCTGGGGCCGAGCCCGGTGGGCTGTGGGGCACCGAGGGCTCCTCCAGCGCTGGGTGATGGCCGAGCCGCGCCGAGGCTCGGCCGACGGAGACGTGCCCCGCACGCATCCCTGGGCACCGCTCGGGCAATTGGCCTATTTACAACCGCAGGTCAAAGCTGATTAAGAGGCAGCATCGGTGCTGCCTCCGGCACCTTCCCTCCGCGGCAGCACCAGAGCCGATGTCGGCCGGGGAAAATCAGCTTCGGGCCCCTGTCCAGCCACGCCATCCCCCTTTCCCAGCAAGCCCGAAGAAAGCCCCTTTAAATGGGCTTAACTGCAGCTTCTCAAGTGCTCAACGCGGGGATAAAAATTAAGGCTCTAATTCTAGAAGGTAAGTACAGCAGGATCAGAGCCGTGCTGTGCCGAGGAGCGTGCCAGAGCCTGCCCTGGGCATCCCCGGCCCCAGAAACGCCCGTTTGGTGAAGGGCAAACTGGCGTGAAGATCCTGAGCTGGGTCTCCTCCGCATGCCAGGGCGAAGCTCCACACACGCGGGGGGCAGGAGCAGCCCGGGGGAGGCTGCGAAGGGGCGTCCCCGCGCTGCAGAGAAGCACGGCGGCATCCCAGCCGCATTGCCCAAGCCTGGGATGCTGGCAGCGGGGTGAACGGGCTCGGCAGCACAGCCTGTCCCCAAAGATGGGGTGCTCTGGCCCCTGGGCTGCCGGTGCACGGGGCGGCTCTTCCTAAGTCACCGAGCGCTCCGTGTCCCCTGTGCCATGGCCACGGGAGCGTGGTGGTTGGTGGCAGGCGGGCAGGCTGGCTGAGCCAAGTTTAATGCAATTAATCCAGGGCTGGAGGCTTAATTAAGTTCAAATGGTTGGACACGAAGCAGCATTTTCTGGATTGTTGTCAATAAATCAAACCCAAAACTACGGATAAAAGGGGATGAAACACACAGGGCACGACATCCCGATGAGCAGATGGGAGAGGAAAAGGGAAAGGCTCCGAGGAGAAAAGCCGTGCTGAGCCCCGGGGACCTGGTGGGGATTGGGGGGCTCTGCAGGAGGCGGGGTGGTTGGTACCCTGCAATTAATTTCTCTGGGATGACTAACGAGGCCATCACGGGAACGATGCCTGATCACGGGGCAGCTGCCCAGGAGAGAGCGGGGACCCGGGAGGGGGAAATCGGCTGCTGAGGTCCACAGAGCAGCGAGCATCGCGCCGTTTGCAGGATGGCTTGGACCGACCTGGGCAGCACGTGCTGGGGGGACAGGCCTCGAATCAAGCCGTCCGTCCGTCCGTCTGTCTGTAGCTCTGCTCCCACATGCAACGGCAGAGCCCAGGCTGTTTGGAGCTGGGAGCAGGATGCCCACCTCTCCCGAGGGCACCGGCTGCCTTCCCGCAGGAGCACACCGTGGGTTTCCCAAGCCCCGCTCCCCTTTCCAGGTGGAGGATCCGGTGAAGGGTTTTATCTGAACCGACTCACCCGTCTCCCCAGGAGCTGGCAGATTGTGATCCGGCATTTCCCTGGGGACCTGCTCACTAGAGTCCCCATGTAATTAATTGAAAGGGCTTAATTTGTGCCCACATCTAACAAGGCAGTGGCGGGGAGGGGTGGGGAGCAGGGGGGCTGCTGAGGGTGTGCAGGCTCGGAGCAGCCCCATGACTGACACCCCGCGTCTCGCCCTCCCCAGGTGTTTCAGCGGCGGGAGGACGGCTCCGTGAACTTCTTCCGCGGCTGGGAAGCCTATCGGGACGGCTTCGGGAAGCTGACGGGAGAGCACTGGCTAGGTGCGTGGGGCTGGCAGTGCCCGCTCCTGGGTGGGCTGGCACAGCCTGGGGCCCGCCGGGGCGGTCAGGGGTTTCCTTGGCAAAGGGAGGGACACCGAGACCCCCTTGGGCAGCGCTCACGTCCCGGGCAGGAGGGGAGCGGGTGGCTGCGCGGGGAAGGGGAGCGATGGGGCTGTTTGCCTGTGAGCTGAGCACGTGCCCTTGGCAATAGCAGAGCGAGGGCTGGAGGGTGGGAACCGCTCCCCGTCCCACCCCGCGCCCCCTCCCCAGGGACCCCCCTGGCCCCGCCTGGGACGCCGCACTCACCCCCTCCCTCCGGCGCAGGGCTGAAGCGGATCCACGTGCTGACGGTGCAGGGCAGCTACGAGCTCCGCGTCGACCTGGAGGACTTCGACAACGGCACCGCCTTCGCCCACTACGGCAGCTTCGGCGTGGGGCTCTTCTCCGTCGACCCCGAGGAGGACGGGTACCCCATCTCCATCGCCGACTACTCGGGGACAGCAGGTAGAGCGGTGGGGTGGGGGGACACGCGTGGTCCCACGGGGCAGGGGGAGCCACCAAACCCCCTGGCTGGGGCATTAGCTGTCTCCTCCGGTGCTGGCAGCGGTGCTGGCTGCATCCCTGCAGCCCCGGGGAGCTGGAGGCAGGAGAGGGGCTGCAGCTGGGCGTTTGCAGGGTGGGTGACCCCAAATTCATCACTGAAGGAGCCCCATTGGGGTGCCCAGGGGAGCCCCCCGAGGCGGGAGCCGGTCCGAGGGCAGGGTGAGGGGCAGGAAGGGTCCATCATGGCTCCTTTCCCCCGGCGGCAGGAGACTCCTTCCTGAAGCACAACGGGATGAAGTTCACCACCAAGGACCTGGACAACGACCACTCGGAGAACAACTGCGCGGCTTTCTACCACGGCGCCTGGTGGTACCGCAACTGCCACACCTCCAACCTCAACGGGCAGTACCTCAAGGGCCACCACAGCTCCTACGCCGATGGCATCGAGTGGTCCTCCTGGACCGGCTGGCAGTACTCCCTCAAGTTCACTGAGATGAAGATCCGGCCCGTCCGGGAGGAGAATTAGCTGGATGGCATGAGGCCCCCATCCCGTGCCCGGCCCCCTGCCCTTCCCCGCTGCCCCTCAGCCCAGGCCCCCCAGTTGCCGTCCTCCCCGAGGGCTGGCCCTTCTTTGAGGGGCCCCCGGGGAGCGCCTGCCCCCGGGGAGGGCGGCTTTAGCTCCCGGGCATCCACGGACATCACTGGACCTTTGCTCCCTGCTGCCACGGCTCCCCTGCACCCGGCACGGGTCTCCTGGCCGGAGCGTGACCCATGGCCGGTGCTCACGGCTGCGGCAGAGACGGCAGCGGGATGCAGGGGCTTGGGGAGCGGTGCCCAGCGGTGTCTGGCAAGGAGGGGAAGGGGCTGCCCGGAGGGAGGGAGGGAGGGATGCAGCAGGCTGGGCACCTCCGCTCACCTCTACTTTGGGCACAGACACCCAGCGTGGCCTGGCTGAGTTGGTGGGGGGCTGGGGGACGCTGTGGGGAGCCCCCGAGCCCTGCAGAGCCCCTGGGACAGGCATGGGGCTGGTGCTCGGCGGTTCCAGCTCACCCCGTGGTGCTACTGGGGACGGGGAGGGCTTGGCTGGGTTGCAGCCTGACTGTGCCAGTGATTCCTTCTCCGGTCTGCAAAACGCTCGCCTCTCCCCCTGCAAGAGCAATACAGAAGGGAAGGGACAGCTGTGAACTCCTTCATCCCTGTTGTCCCTGTCCTGGCTCCCAGAGCCTCCCGCTGGGTTGGGGCACGCCGAAGCGAGCCAGCGCGGTGCTGCAAGGACGCTCACCCAGAACCGAGCCCGGCACGGAGCTGTTTTGGCAGCGCTGGCGAAACGGGGAGCGTGGCGAGGAGGAAGAGGAGGCGAGGAAGGCTCGCTTCCCGGCACGGCTCTGCCTGCATTGCACAGCTCCTCCCTCCCTCCCGGACCTGCTCAGACTCACGTCGGACTTTTGCCATCCAAAAGCTGTGACCTTTCCCGAGAGCCTGGACTTGGGACAGCACGGCCACGTGCCCCCGCGCGAGCCCCCTCCGCTCGCTCCCGGCCTGGGGACCCACGTTCGTTTCCAGCCAGGATGAGCCGTGCTCCGGCTCGGCACCTGCAGATATTCAAAGCCTTTCATTTCTCCAAATCCCATTAAGGTTTTGCAAAAAGAAGCCCCGAGTGGGGCTTAGCATCTGCAGGGCCCTGATAACCAGGCAGCAGGCGATGCCTCGTGCCGGGCTGGAAGCTGCCGTGGGGTGTGGGGGTCACTTCTCCCTCTGGCTCCCTGAAAGGGCTCAAATGGGGAGTTTTTGTCCAAAAAAAGAAAAAAGCGAACCCGAGTGGGCTGTGTGGGAACAGGGAGGGGAGTGGGACAGCTGAGACCCCACCACTCTTCACGTGATTCTCTGCCTGTGCTACAGCAGCAGTGGGGAGCAGAGCCCCCGCAGCGGGCCGTGGCCCCAAGAAGCCCGGCCAGACGGACGGACAGACTGCCCGAGGAGGGGAGGAAAGCTCCCGCTGCCCCATTTCCAGAGGGACTTAAGGCATGGGGAGATCAAAGGCTCATCTTCCTGCCTGTGCAGATTTGTACTTCCCTGCGTGCTTCTCCTTTTTTTAAGCCTTCCCCACCTCAGATCCTGTTCTGGACGAGCCCTTTCGCCTGCCAGGCGAGTCTCTGTCTGTCTGTCCTGCCAGGGAAACAGGGACAAATGATGCATTGGGGATCACCACGGCTTCCCCCTCTGCCAGAGACATTCCTCGGAGCCCTTGGTGAGGATGAGCTCCAAGCACAGGCACCAGCTCTACCCCCTCCATCCCTGGCCCTGCCAGACCCCTCCAGACAGGGTCCCGCGCAGGTGGGGAGCACAGTGCTTGTCTTCTCTTTTTTTTTTTCTATTTATTTCAGTGAATTAGCTGTAGCTGGGTCCTCTACCCTTGCCTTCAGGACAGGACGGCACATGGAGCCACGTGTCCTGGGTGGGAAGGCTCGTCCCCTCCCCGGACCCCTCCGCTGGTGTTTTCCTGTGCCGGGGAGGCGATGGTGTACGTGCAGTTTGTGGGTAGCACACCCTTGTGTCACTGCCCGTCCCACCCAGGGCTCCCCAGTGACTTTGTTTTGACTTGCACAAGAGGTATTTGATCCACGCCGAGACGCGGGATTTCCCAGGATTATTCCTGAGAGCGCACGCGTCGCTCCGCAGCCCCGGATGAGGGTAAACCAGGTGGTGACACCTCCCCGGGGTGGGGTGGGCAGGGGTGGCCGGGGGGTCTGGGACCTGGTCACGTACCTTCCCGGCGAAGCCCTGGGCCGAGTCGTGCTGTGTAGCAGTGCCGTGAAGTCTAGGTCGTGTGTGAGTGGTGTCCAAGGCTGTACATGTGGACTTTCTCAACTCCTTAATAAAAGGAACTCGTCGTTAGCTGGTGTGTCAGCGGCTGTGCCCACAGCGCCGGGCAGGGACATCATCGGAGGAACCTGGGTGGTGATGGCAAAGGGAGCATTGCCGGGTTACCGCAGCTCCCACCGTGCCAGCATCCCCGGGAAGCAGCCCATCGCGGGCTTGGCCTGCCCAAACCCCTCTGCAAAACTGCTGGGGAGGGCTGGGGAGATGCGGCGGGGCGGCAGAGGCTTCCCAGGGCTCCAGCCCCAGCTCCGGTCCCAGACACCGTGGGACCTCGGGGTGTCCCTGGGGCTGGGACAGGTGTCCCGGTGCTGAGGGGACCCGCTCCCTGGTGCCTGTGCTGATGGCAGAGCACCGAGCCCATCGCACTGAGCAGCGGGGTGCTGCCCGCCCCACGCCAGCACGGAACCGGGAGGGGACAGCTGCGTGCTGGGGGCTGGGGACCACGCTTTACACAGAATCCCAGCATGGTCAGGGTTGGAAGGGACCTCTGTGGGTCACCCAGTCCAGCCCCCTGCCGAAGCAGGGTCACCCACAGTAGGCTGCACAGGACCTCGTCCAGGCAGGGTTTGAATATCTCCAGAGAAGGAGACTCCATAACCCCTCTGGGCAGCCTGTTCCAGGGCTCCTTCACCCTCAGAGGGAAGAAGTTCTTCCTCATGTTCAGACGGCGCTTCCTGTGCTTCAGTTTGTGCCCGTTGCCCCTTGTCCTGTCACTGGGCACCACTGAACAGAGTCAGGCCCCGTCCTCCTGACACCCACCCTGCAGATATTTATGGGCATTTATTAGGTCCCCTCTCAGCCTTCTCTTCTCCAGGCTGAACAAGCCCAGCTCCCTCAGCCTCTCCTCACAGGAGAGATGCTCCAGTCCCCTCATCATCCTCGTAGCCCTCCGCTGGGCTCTCTCCAGCAGCTCCTCAGAACACCACGGGTGTGTGCACTGGCCAAGGAAGGGGGAAGCGCTCAGGCTTGTGCATGCAGGCCTGGTCCCTGCGTGGGTTTGGGGGTGCAGGGGTCTCTGCCGGTGCCTGCACACTCCCCACACTTATCTGGGACCCCCAACAGCTGCACACGAGTATGCACCAGCCAAGGGCACGGGGGACGTTTGTGCCCCTGGTCCAGACCCTCCCTCCCACCTGCATCCCCTCCAGCTGCCGGGGACTCCAGGCCAGCTCCAGCCTCTCCTCCCAATGAGGCAGCAAACGAAGGAGGCGCGTTAATTAGCAGCAGTGCCGCGCTCCCATTGTGGCGGCTCCGCCAGCCCCCGTCCCCCTCGCCAGCCCCCTCCCCGCCGGGATCCCAGCCTCTGCTCTGCGGCCACAGCCCGGCCAGCCGGCCACGCGCTCGGGGGGTGACACAGCAATTAGCGCCGGTGGGTATTTAATGGCAGCCAAGGTGGGCTGGCCGGCTCACTCTGGGCACGGAGCAGGGCAGGCAGCACTGGGGCATCACCCAAGGCGGAGAGGTGAGTGGCTGGCGGCTGTCTGTCTGTCTGTCTGCCTGCCTGTCTGTCTGTCTGTCTGTCTGCCTGCCTGTCTGTCTGTCTGTCTGTCTTCCCCCGCATGCCTGCTTTGCACCCTTGCCTCGATGGGCAGCAGAGCCAGCGAGGAGGCACAGGCTGGTGGGAGGCAGCCGGCAGGGCCCCCACCGGCACCCCCAGCCCCCGGAACAGGACTGGGCAGCACGGATCGCTGGTGCTGCAAAGGTGCTCCCCGCTCTGGCTGCACCCAGCCATTTGCCTCCATGATGGGCAACTGGGTGCCAAAGGGGAGAGAGGAGAGCAGCGGCGAGGGGGGAGCGAGGCAGGGAGCACCCCAAAGCGGGGGGGTCCTGGGGAGGGCAGGCGGGGGCTCAGGCTCAGCTGGGTCTGGAGCACCCACAGCAGCCCCCGACCCTGCAAGCATGGGGCAGACACCTTGGGCCCCGTCACCAGCAATGACTTCAAGGCAGCAGCTCCAGCAAAAATTAATAACAATAAAAAAAACCCCATTTCTCCTTTCTGTGCCTTGTGGGAGGAGGCAGGGGAGGCAGAGCAGCCCTGCCTGCACTCAAGGTCACCCCGGGCGCCAGCGGCATCGCCACACGGAGCCCAGGACCTCGCTCCCTCCCGCTCTGCTCCGCAGACCCTGCTGCCGGCCGGCCACCGCCGAGCCCCATCAAGCAGAGCGATGTCGAGCACCTTCCTCCGCGCCCGCCTTAGCCAGGCGCTGCGGGTGGGACCTGCGCCGGGGAAGAGAAGGCTGGCTCAGGGGAATGCACTTAGAGGCACTGCGGGGAGCACTTCGGAGGAGCGGGGGGCTCCGGACCCCATCATTCCGCCCGGCTAACAGCCCACGCAGCCATCCCCATCCCAGCAGAGCCCAGCTCTCGGCTGCAAGGCTGTGATTTGCCAGCACAGAGCTGCTAAAGATGAAGGGGAGCAGGTCTGGAGGGGAGCGCGGAGAAGCAGAGGGAGCCCAGACCCCCTCAGCACCCCTGCTGCAGCCGGGCTGGAGGCTGCAGGAGCAGCGGTGGGTGCCCGAGGGGGTTCCTCGCAGGCTGTAGGGGTGGCAGGGCTGGTTTGTGGGTGCTGCAGCAGGGACGGGGAACGCGTGGTAGCCGAGGGCAGCCCTTGCTGCTGCTTTAGCCGCTGCCCGAGGAAGTTCTGCGCTTACTGACCTGTCTTTCCGTTCCTCTGCTTCCCCCAGATGAGAGCACCCTACTCGCTGTCCTGCCTGTTCCTCCTCAGCCTGGGGGCCTGCTTCCCTCCCAGCCAGCGGCAGGAGCTGGGAGACCCCGGGGAAGGGACGGCGCTGGGTCGCAGCTGGCGAGCGGTGGCCGAGGACCTGGGTGCCTGCTGGAGGGCGAGAGCGAAGCGGATGCGAAGCGAGGAGCTGAGCATCGCCCGGGAGCTGCGGGGCTGCGGCAAGGAGGGCAGCGGGCAGCGGCCGGGCAGGCAGCGGGGCTCCGAGCTGCTGCCGGCGCGAGGGGAGAAGCGCAGCGGCACGCTGGGGAACCTGGCCGAGGAGCTCAATGGCTACAACAGGAGAAAAGGGGGCTTCACCTTCCGCTTCGGGAGATGAGGGCCGGGACTCGACCCCACCATCTCTCGCAGGTCACCCCGTCCCATCCTTCCCTTCCATCTCACCTAGGTTTGTTCAGACAAAAGGGTACTGGGGGGGTTTGCTGCTGGGATGGCCTTGGGGAGGGGGGGACACCACGTTTGCTCCATTTTTGCCCTGCTCCAGATCTCACATCCCCATTCCCAGCCAGTGCAATGGAAGAAGAGGAGGGTACCTTCAAAAGAAGCCACCACGTCCCTTCCTCGGTCACAAGTGGCCTTTGCTGGGCACGGGGCAAGTGCCCTGTGCCGGGTCTCCAGCGCCGCGGTGCAGGCAGGGAGCGGGGATGCGGCGCCGGGGCAGGCAGAGCTGGCAGGGCCAGGCGTCGAGGCTGGATGTCAGTGGGCTGAAGGGTCAGAGCAGCGTAGTCCTGGTGCCAGTCCTGCCAGGGACCGCTGGTAGCTGCCGTCCATGGCAGGGCTGTCAGGGAGGAGCAGGTCCCCCAGAGCTCTCCGCGGAGTTGCTGCTCTCCTGGCTATGAAGGAAAAGTCCCTCTGGCAGCAAATTCTGGTTAGTGTCAAGACGCCACTTACGAGAGCCGGCTCCTGCGTGCAAACCAGGACAGAGCAGCAGGGTTCGAGAAAGTCTTGTCCTTAGAAATCCCTGCGTGAGCACAGACACCTGCCCCGGCATCACCAGGCCTGCTGCAGTCCCACCACTTCGCTCACGCCCTGACCCTGAGACCCGTCCTCAGGTGCCACCAGAGTCCTTGCAAGGATCAGATGGCGACGACCGACCGCCAGCATCCCTGTCGCATCACACCAGCCCCTGCCTGAAAGCCTGACACCTCCTAACCCCCTCCTGGCCTCATCACCACCTGTTCCCAGCTGTAGCTGCTGCAGAAACTTGGGTGCAGAGGAGCTGAAACAAGGACCCCTGCACCTACCCAGGGCCACCAACGGGCGCTCGGTGTCCTCCTGCTCTCCAGTCCCCTCTGCTGCCAAGGGTGCAGCTTGGGGAATCGCCAGCCCCAAAAGTCAGCACAGCCACAGCGGCGAGGGACAAGCCCCCCTCTTTAGCAGCTGCCTTCTCCTCCTTTGGGCAGATTTAGCTCTGCCGGTGCCAACAATGACGTTTGCTTCTGTGCCCGCCACTGCAGACAGAGATATTAGTAATCAGAGGTCTAACTACCTGGCTTGCAGGCGCTCACGGCAAGTTAGACACCTAACGACTGCTAATATTTCATTGCAGGCACAAAAATGAAGCAGGGCAATTATTTGCAAGTGCTAAATTGCACCCTCAAAATCAAAGACCATGGCAGGACTGAGCAGGGGGGGGATAAAAAAAAACCATCAGGCTCCAAGAGGTGCATTGTAACATCCATCAAGCAGACAGAGCACTTCATGCAGCGCCGCTGGGCCCCGCTCGGGCTGCTCTCGCAGCGCGTCGGCGGAGGCTGAACGGAGGCGAGCTGGGAGCGGCAGGAAAACACCGGCCACGGGGCAGCCGTGTCCAGGGAGCAGTGCTCGAGACACTGGAGCAGGCTCGTCCAGGGAGCTACGCGTGGGTCACAGCCCCGCGGGTGCGGAACGGGAAGGACTCCGGCTTTGCGGGGATACGGGTGATGATGCCAGGATGTGGCCCTCGCACGAGGATGATGCTGGCTGTGAGGGCGGAGGAGAGGAAGGGCATTTTCCTTCCCCCGCACCTCTGCTGCGGTAACCATCTCGCACCGCGGGGACCACAGCAGCGACCAGCAAACCTGGTGGCACTCGGGGCAGCTGAGCTCCCCCCAGACACCCCCAAACCCACCTCCGATCCCTCTCGACTCCCACCCCACCAAAGGCTGCCAGCTGGGGGGACGCAGGTGCCGCGCTCGCACCATGCAGCGGAGACGGGTACTTCATCGATGTTTCTATGGCAACATCTTTTTTTTTTCCTCCCCCCCTTTTCTTTTGAGTGTTCAAACCATCAATAAACACGCACTGATCAATTTTACCCTGTGCTGGAGCTGGGGGGAGGGACGGGAGGGGAAAGAGTTCTGGAGCAACGCTGGGCTGGGGAGGGCCGGTGGATCCCGGGCTTTGCCGTGATGGATCATCGCATGGAGAAGCGGCACCGTCTGCTGCGGGAAGGGAAAGGAAACCTGCCGAGTGGTGCTGGGGCCGGGGGACGCCTGGTCTTCTGCTCTCGGGGGAGGAACAGGGTCACAGCAACATGATAAACCCCTCCATATAACGAGGCTTTGATTGAAGCGCAAGAACCCTCGGTGTAACTGCTCTAAAAGCCGGTGCTTCCCGCAGCGCTTACCTGGCGGTGGGACAGAGCGGGGCTCAGCGCGGGGGCTCCCTGACGGGCAGCTCCGCGGTGCGGGGCGATGCCATCGCCCTCCCTCCCGGCGGGCTGCAGTGCGGGGCCACGGCACCCCCGGAGCACCCCAGGGGCCACAGCCAGCGAGCACCGATGCAGACGCACTCGCTGCCACCACCACCGCTGCTGGGACCCTCTACAGAACACCCCGTTCTCCTTCCTCGAGCAGGCCACCACCCTCCTCCTTGGCCCGGCCCCATCACCACTTGGCCACTTCTCATCTGTCCCCCGCCGCGAGCAGACCCCCAGCACCGCAAACACATGCGGCAGGCACAGCAAACCGCAGAAACCCCAGCGGGTCCTCTGTAGAGAAAGAACCCTCAGCCTTCTCCAGGCTGAACAAGCCCAGCTCCCTCAGCCTCTCCTCGTAGGAGAGATGCTCCAGTCCCCTCATCATCCTCGTAGCTCTCTGCTGGGCTCTCTCCAGTAGCTCCTCATCTTTCTTGAACTGGGGAGCCCAGAACTGGACACAGTACTGCAGATGGGGCCTCACTAGGGCAGAAGTGGTGCCCAGCAACAGGCACAAACTGAAGCCGAGGAAGTTCCATCTGAACCTGAGGAAGAACTTCTTCCCTCTGAGGGTGACGGAGCCCTGGTCCAGGCTGCCCAGAGGGATTGTGGAGTCTCCTCTGGAGATATCCAAAACCCACCTGGACAAGGTCCTGTGCAGCCTGCTCTGGGTGACCCTGCTTCGGCAGCGGGGTTGGACCAGATGATCCACAGAGGTCCCTGCCAACCCCGACCATGCTGTGATTCTGTGAGCCCGATTTAATCACGTCCAAGGGACTCCTGAAGGAGCTGATGCCTCCTAACTGGGTCATTCAGCACCGTGGCTTTGGGAGCACAGGTAGGACCTTTATCAGCAGACTGGACGTGAGGACAAGCACATCACCTTCAACAGGGGGGCAACTGCTGGGAAAACAGTTCAGTGTAGCCTGGTTTGCAGGTAAACTTTCTGCTGAGCTGGATCTACCCTTGAAAAAACATCGAGCAGCACTGCACTCCCAGGGAGGACAGTTCTGAGCCCGGCCTCAACAGCGAAACGGCTGGCGGGGCTGCGCCCAAGCCCACAGCTCCAGGGGCACCAGCAGCCCTGCCAAGGCATCAGGGCTGAGCGGAGCAGCGGGTTGATCCGGGAGCATCATCCCCAGCAACCTGCCCAGGCCGGGGCTCACCCTGGGACCTGCAGCCCGTCCCGCTCTGCTGCCCGCCTGCCTTTAGGTGCATGCATGATGCCAGGAACCCTCTCTTCGGAGGTGACACAGAGCTCAGGTGTATTCTCCGCTCTTTTCAACCGTGAAAGGATAAACGTCAGACGAGGGAGCGGCTGTCAGCTGGCTGCTGATCATCGCCGGGGGCAGGCAGCGCTGCCGCACACCTCAGTGCCGCTGGTCCCGCAGCATCTCTGCAAGACACCCTGCCACACCAGCCTATCTTTCATAACTTTTTTTGAGAAAAAGAGTGAGCATAAAACACTGACCACATTTTACATCTTGTGACAAGCAACTTCTCCGCAAAAGGCAGGATGGCATTAAAGGAAAACTTAAGAGTGAACATTGTAATTTCAAAGACACGAAAACCAAAACAAAAAACACAAACACAGCTATTTTTCCCCCAGAGCACTCTCACTTTCAAGCTCAATAGCCTTGAAAATTGGAGCAATCAAACTGTTAAATGCATCGATCTGTTAAATCAACTCCTACTGTACTCAGCTAAATTTAGCCTTTAATCCCCTCTCCTTCACTCCCAACACTGCGGATCTCGGGGCTTTCCCCTGCCAGGTCAACCGGCCTCTGCCTTCCCACGACACCATGGACTGGTCCCTAAGCACGCAGGGATGGAGATCACCAGCACTGATTGCATTCAGGGCAGGTTAAGCTTCTCCATCTTCCCTCAGCCCACAGCCATTCACCATATGCAATTCTTTATGCTACAGACATACACGAAGCACAGCCTGGACACTGATTTTTGCCAAGAGTCATCGTCACAAAACCAGGAACCCCATGTAGCTTTGGGTGTACATTCACCGGACACCACCACTTTGCTGAAAAGTAGCCTGAGCCTCGCCAAGTGCAGGCCATTAATGCCATTTATACTCGCCAACAGCATCCTCCCGCTCCTCTTCTCACCTTCTTCAGGCTCATTTAGAAGCAGCCCAGTGCCATCACTGTCACAGCAAGACAAGGTTTCTGATGAGCCTTGTTCCCACGGCCCACGAGCGAGCGGGTCCCTGCACCAGGACTGACAGACATCACCAGGGAGTTGGTGAGGGGATTAGAAATGGGGTGAGCTGGGTTATAACCCTAAAACATCACTGCAGAACTGCGGGACCTCGGGCCCACCACTCGCTGTCATCTGCCCTGGATTCCTTCTCATCCTTTTTTAGTCTTTAGCATCTTCATTAATCAAGGCAGTGTCTAATTTTAGAGGCTGCTTAGTACCCGGATATGTCCCTCCCTCAAGATTTGCTGGAAAGGCTGAAGGTAATATGAAAATAAAGACAGACTTTTGGAAGCAACATTATTTCCAATTTTCAGACAGAAAACCTGCAAAGTGAGCACTGCGGCCGTATGGCGTGCCAGCGTCTCGCGGGAGATGAGTGGGAAGCTCTTCGCTCCGGGTCTGTGCTCAGAGCATCACGCCCGGCGTGCCTCAGCCCGTGCACAACTACAAATGAGGCAGGGAGCAGCCAGAACTGTCTGAGGAGAGAAACTCAGAGGTCATTCCATAGCAGAAGAGGAGGAAAAAGCAACAGCAGCTGAATTACAGAATACAAACAATTACCAGGACAAACAGTTTAAAGGCAAATCTCCGATTCAAATCTCATTGAAGACAACAGCAAAGCCTTAGCTTCAAAAGAGGTGATGACACAGTCTTTATTCTGTGCATCTTTTTTCTCTCGTGACTTCCTCTCCTGGCTAAACCAAAAGGACGTGGGAAGGTGCTGCTGCCTGGCTCTGACCCACCCGCTGTGCCGAAGGGCCCCGCTGAACCACCCAAACAGGGATCCCCTCTTTTCAGACACGGAGTCTAAGGGGAGATAACCGGGTTTGGAACGCCTTGCTAACAGACAAACACGGGTTTTCCTCAACATTGATTTATTTTTAAATATACTACACAAGAGAGACTGGAATAAAAAATAAATCAAAAAAATGAAAAACAGAGAAAGAGAGGAGGAAGAATGGAAAGTCGTGTACAGAAACAATCTGTACTGGACCAAATTAAAGGGGAAACAACCCCCTTAAGTATCACAGAGATGAAGGACAGAGCTATTTACACACTGTAAAAAAGACAAGTCTACAAAAGTGTGTAATAACGAGATACAAATGTATAATATAGTGGCACAATATGTTATCAAAGTAAAAACAGTACCTCCAGGAAAGAGACAGTCCAAGGGTTGGGTTGGTTTTTTTTTTTTCCTTACATTTTTAAAGGCAGCCTGTGGCAGAAGTGTGTATTTTCTTTTGAGCATTTGTCATGTGTTAACTCACGGCTGTTTGTGAGGGAGAGAAGTGGCATGAACACACACGAGTGAGCTACTAGAAATCATATACAAAACAAACAGCTCCAAAGAGAACAGAATAAAATACAATTGAAGGCAATTAGTGTTTAAGATACACAAGAGGGGTCACAAGAGTTACAGGGGAACAGGACGTGGAAAATGCTTTTTTTGTCTTGTTTGGAACTGTTAAGAGGAGTTAAATTGCACTGTTAATAGCCCTAAAACTTGTTTTTTCACTATTGTCACAAGTCACAGTTAGTTCCCAGTCACGTTGCATTAGTTGGGAAGGTCACAGGACCTCAGAAAGGAAGCCCAGGAGTCCTGCTATCAGCGTTCTGCGGCAGTTTCCTTGGGAGATGCACCCAAGAGAAGTGTCTGCAGTCTTCACAGATCCTTGTTTGATGCTGAATGGAACCACACCGGCATGAAGGTAGTGACGGTTTTAACCCCTAAGTGCTGGCATCCGAGCTCTTGGTGGGGAGTTAGCACTGGCACGGAAAAGGAGGCACCACAGCCCCTCAAAGCACAGGTCTCTATGGGAGGGCAGAAGCCAGGTCCCGTCTCCGCCCACAGAACAAAAAAGTCTGGAAATTCGACTAGAGAAACAGCAGTTCTCGCCCATCTGCCACGTGCAAGCTCAGCTGGAACAACTGCTGGAGGCACAGCGGTATCTCTGAACTCCTCCTCAGCGCTCTCCTCCTGCTGCAACCCTCCTGGCTCTCAGGGAGCGATGCTCTCAGCACCAGCACCTCCTGCTCCCAGGCTTGCTCTGCAACCCTCCGCCCCAAACGCCAGCCCAATTAATGTTAGATACAATGAGAGTGCGACAGCAACGTCCTTCTCCAGACTTTCTCCAGGCCTTTTCCGCTACCAAGGGAGATCCGCTAACAGGCTCCTGTGCCACTACATTAGCGGGTGCCGTCTGCAACCTTTTGAACCCAAGCAATTCATTTGGGCTCAACAACCTTAAGAAATTGCTGAAAACACAGAAACAAAGGGCAGCAGGTGGAATCAAAGGAAGAATTTGGGTAAACATCACTTGTAGCTTCCGTCATTTAAAAAATCTTACATTAACAATTTTGCGCCCTTCCCTCCCAAGTGCCAAATCTGTTGCATCAATGTCAGGTAAATGCCAGACTCGGGCCAGGGATATGTGCTGCAGCTCTCCCAGGAAATGCAGTGGGTATATTGCTATTCCAACACTCATCCGTGTCTACACCGGGGCAGAGGGAGGGGACGAAAATGCAGTAGAAAGTCCTCCTGAGGAGGATGGCATCTCAGTGTCCTTCAGTCTGGCTCCAGTCCTAATGGTCTGTCCAGAACAATAAAATATTAATAAGAAGGCATGGTGTGACATCAGCATTTAGATTTGTAGTCCACAAGGCAAGAACTCCACAGATAAGGACGATTGCGAGTACATGAAACACAGGGAATCCGAGTTAAGAGGGTGGAAAGTGCCTCTTGAACACAGCCTTGCCCTTCGGAGCTGGGGCATCCATTCACAGTCTGCGTCTTTCGCACAGCCCTGGCCTGAAAGCCCCGGTCCTTGGTCAGTCCACAGACATTACTCTCTCCACAGCTGGCTTTGGCCCATTGTGATGAATTTTTTTTTTTTTTTTTTGAACCTGGCTTCTGCTACCTCTGAACTATGTCGCTGATTTCTTTCACTGAACTGAGAAGTTTGCTAAAGTCCTGGGTGGCTGCAGGACCGCTGCCAGCTGTTGCTGGGCAGATCTGAAGCTCCCGTAGATTATTCTCCAGCTTATTGATGGCCTCCCGAAAGGCAAATTTGTTCCTCATCTGCTGAATGGAGTCCACGTAGCTCACGCAGAAGGTGTAGAGGTTCTTGCCAGCCTCCAAGACAGCGCTGTGGCTTGCCATTTGTTCAGAGTTCTTGCTGATGGCGATCCGCAGAGCCTCAGTGCTTTCCAACACCACCCCTTTAGTGATGGTGCCGCTGGCAATCCTCTCCGGGGGCTGCCGGGTCTTCCGCAGCGAGACCCGAGTGGATATGAGAGGGATGAAGGCCGTAGATGATGGCTGGTCCCCGCCTGGGGCAGCGGGTACAGAGGAGGAAGAGGCAGCTGGGGTTGCTGTGCTCATCAGCAGCTTTGTAGAGGACTGTGGCTTTGGTACAGAGGGGATGCCCAGCTTTTTCACACCTTCCCCAGACTGGTTTGGCTTGACAGCATCACTGCTCGCAGCATCTGCAACCTGAGTCAACTGTTTGGATTTAGGCCCAGACACCACATCTGCTGCTGCTTCATGGCTGGGACTGTGAGAAACTTTCCCAGGCTTGCCAACTGAGGAGGAAGACAGCGGAAGAGGAGGGGCCGGCTTCAGCTTCGATAACTTCCCTTTGTCCTTCCCTGCCGACTCCGAGGTCTGCTTGAGCCTCCTCAGTCGCGGCTCCTCAGAGGAAGCCTTGCTGGCACCCACAAACCCGGCAGGGTTGGGTTTGGCAGCAGAACCTTGGTCCATCGTCACAGTGGTACCTAAGGCACTGGATTTGACTCCATCGTCCTTGTGGAGCACGCCAGAGGAAGGAGGAGCAGCAGCTTGCCTACGGCCAAGTTTTGGCGTCAGACTGGGAGGGCTGGAGCCAGGGCTCGACTCTGCATCTTTGAACACATCATCAGTGGTCTCTTCATTTTTCTTCAGCAGCCGTGGAGGAGGGGTCACTGTTCCCCTGACAGCAATGTCAGTCTTGGCCTCGTTTGCCCTCTTCCGAGGCAGTGCTGGCTTTTCACTTTTGTGTCCCCCAAAAGTGGAGGAATCAAACTGGCGTCCCGTGGACTGCAAATCTCGAGGCAGAGTCACAGATTTCCATTCTGTATCCTTTGCTCCATGGGGCACACAGGAGGCTGAGCAGGACCTTAAGAAACGCTTGCTGGAGTTGGAACTGCTCTCCTCTTCACCAGCCACCCCTCGACTGCTGCTCATCGTGCTGGACTTCTTCCGCAAGTGGGGGGATAAGAATCCAGAGCTCCCAGCGACAACCCCATTGGTGACCCCAGCCCCATTGCTCGGGCTCTGAAACTTGGAGGGGTCGCCTGCGTCTGCAGGGGGTGCAATGAAAGCCCCATTGCCAGCATCCCGGCACTCCTCCTCCCCAGCCGCCCTGCGGTCCGAGTGGCCGTCCATCTCTCTGAAGGAACTGCTCCGTTTTGGAGGGGTAGGGGCGGTCTTCTTCTTCTTCTTGATAAGGGCGCTGAAGAGGTTATGCTTTTTGTCTTTCGGAAGCAGCCTCTCATCTTCATTCAAACTGCTCTCCAGGGCCACCCTCTCCTTCCGTGGGAGCAAGGGAGAAACAGCAGGTTCATGATCCAGAAGGTCTGCAAGGCAAAGAAAAGTCTACTGAACATTGCTTCAACAGCCAGAATAACCAGTTTTCTTCCAGGATCAAACCAGTGCGGCACCTCCAAAGGTGCAGGTTCTGTAAAGAAAGCCAGCATCAGGCCAGGAGTGAAGCAAGTACAGCCGCACTCCAGCCTGGATTGACCATGGTCCCGAATCCTGCACACATTCATTTCTGAGGTGGCCTCTACAGGACTCAGCTGCCAAACTATTTTCCCTGTAGACTTCCGATTTAAACAGCGACATACAAACACAAAACGTTTATGTTCAGATTCCTGTCCTCATATCTGGAGACTTGTCTAAACTTCACACTGTGAAGAAGATAAATATTAAGAGGCTTTTGCTTTAGTCCCTGTGCTGTTGCTGTCTCGAACAGCCGACCCTCTCAATTCATAAGACATCTCCATAACACACCTCCACGCCCAGTCTCCACATTCTTTTAGATTCTGATACTCCTAACCTCCTTCCTGATGTCATCCTTTGCGGGCAACGGAAATAACTTTTTCACAAGCGGAAATCGAGATGCCTTTCAACAGCTGAACACTTCAGGTCGTACCACTGTGAAGATGGCCAGCTTTGTACAATAACAGAGGAAACTGGTAGTAACAGCCTCCTTCAGCAGCATTGCTCCAGAAGAAAATGATGGAGTGACCCTTCCTCCACTTACAAGAGGTATTTAAAAATGAATAGTGGTTTATAATAAATTTATACAGAGTCCTGAAGGTCTCTGTATTTGACTGACAGGGGGTCTCATTCCCAGGCCAGGCACTCAGATGGCATTCTAATTCAGAAGAGAAATGCCTTCAGGGCAGCGTACGCATTTACAGCTCGAGTAGGCAGTAAGCAGGGAGATGAAGCAGAGTCATAGGGGAAAAGGAGGCTGCTTCTTAGTCACGTACTGGTGATTATCATGCCATGGGTAGGATTTTGGTTGAGGAAGGGATTTTGGTTGAGGAGAGAGAATTTGAAGAGAAATAGCTGTGTACTTTGGGAAGACCGTATGCTTCCACAGAACCACGTGCAGTTAAACCATTCCCACACGACAGCTTACGGGGACCTGGACAATCAGAACAGCTCTCAAAGCACTTTGGGAGGCCGTGGCCTTACTGTGTCTAGACACAGTGGAGCTGTGCAGATCCAGAGAAAACCAACAGCTTGCACTGAGGATCGGCTTCCAGCTGCTGGACTTGTTACGGCAACACTGACAACTGAAGGAGAAACTGCAATAAAACTTTAATGTGAAATATTTTCTTTCACAATAAAGAGTGAAATGGTTCCCAGCATAATGTTAAAATCATATTATTCCTGCTGCACTTGAATCTCTCAAAGCCCTTAAGTATTTAAATGAAGTTATTTTACTTCAAAGCTTCTAATACTAGGCAATTATATTTCCTATATATGGCAAATAACCTTCCTTTCTAAGTCACTGATACTTTCTTTTTCCAACAATTTACATCCTCTCTTTTTCTCCCCTTTTTGTCTAGATGTACTTACATTTGCTACTGAAACATGTACTACCAAGTGAATTTGACATTATACAAGAAAGGTCAATCACATCAATGGTTAGAGGAGAAGGCATCCTCAACAGGAGCTGGAAAGAAACAGTCTTTTGTTTTACCTTGTTATTTTTCAAACAAACTAGATACAAATCTACAGTATACATTCAGCATTTTACCACTGCTTTTATGACCTCAGAATGCAAGGTAAGTTGTTGAAGAAACTGATTGAAAGAGAGTTTAATTTCATGGAAGATTCTGTAAATACCTCTTTGTCCCTTGCTGAAATTATATTTGGTACCTGCCAAGAGTAACACTCTTCAGTCCTTCAAGCACAAACCTGGTAGGATGGAACAGTGAAGAAACCTCCCTTATGGGGCTTGCTAAACCCGAGCAATCATCCTGCTTTAAATTATGCAGTGTGGTAGTGTAAAGTGACTTGAACATAGCAGATTACCCAGCACTCAGATGCGGTGGGAGATCCCACTGATAGCTCCTACCAGGGAATGGGAAGAGCACACGATCAGAAAGCTCTGTGCTTGGGTTCTGGTCTACGAGGAGCCGCAGGCAACAGCCATTAAGTTGAAAGAACTCCTAGGGCTTCTCTAGGCAACAGCAGGTATAGTGCCAATCCCTCAGCCAGTTAAGGATTCACACTCCTAGCTGCTGTGTGTGTGTGTGTATCTGGTCCCAAGATTAACAACCTACCTTTGCAAGAAATAATAAAAGGAGCTCTGAACCCAGGACAGCAAACTCAGCAGCCTGTCAGCCAGAAACACAATACTGGTACAGAAAGATGGCACCTGTTATTAGACACAGCTTTTCCTAGGTGAAAACCTGGAGCTGGACATGTATTTCATTTTCCTCTGCATTTCCTGAAGGAATAATGACTTTAATTAAAACCTACCGCTTTCTCCCTGGCCTCGAGCATGTGTAGTCTCCAAGCCCTCGTTGGCATCTTTGCTTTCAGCAGCTCTCCTTGATGTTCGTGTTTTGGTTGGTAACTCTGGGGCTTGGAGGAAATTGCTCACTACACTCCTCATGCCCTTCTTTCCCAGTTCCTTCTCCACCTCTGCAATGCACAGAAGAAAAACACTACCATCAACAGAAGATAAAAACTATTGTGCTGTTCAAAGTCAATAGCGCAGAAGAAAAGCAAACAACAGAAAGCAGAGGTTCCTTGAGGTTGTTCAGCCTTTTGGCCCTTTAAAATCAGACGCACGCCCATACACAGAAAAAGCCCACATGGAAACACATCTCTGCTTTCTATGCCAGGCAGCAGGACTGAGTTTCACTGCAAAGCACCCTCTGAAAAAAGTGCAGAGTCAAGGATGCAGTTGGCCCTTCTCCCAACCCTGGAACTGCCGCTCCAAGAGGGCCCCAGACCTACCATCCGATATGCTGGATTCCTGAAACATCGTTTCAAAGGCCTGATGGATCTCAGCAAAGGAGGGTCTATCGGAAGGGCTCCACTGCCAGCCTGAAAAAACAACACCACTCAAACCTTCTCGCCAGCATTAGAGATTCAGTACACTGCACCAGGAGGAGCCAGCTACCACAGTTCCTTTTTTTATAACATGGGTGAGATAAAATAATGACATGGAAACCTCATTTGAAAGGTGCTGGGTATCTGCAACCATTACTGAGCCAAAGTAATGCTGGAAAAAAACTTCTCGCACTGTAAGTCACGTACCAAAGGCCACAGTGGACGAGTAACAGTCATTCCCTTAAGAATCCTAATGAAGCTCCTGCTTCATCCTTAGAGCGCAAAAGCTTTCTTTAACTTGTCAGGAAAAAGGAGACAAAGGAAACACTGAGCTGAGCAACAAATCTCTCCCCCAGGCCTGTGTGCTCCCAGTAGGGAGGAACGGCTGGTTTCATAGCGTGTTCATCCTCTGGGGAAGGCAGTTTTAACCAAACACTTCTACACAGCACTGCACCTTCACTGGAACCGGCAGGGGGGTTTTCGTGCCTTGCTGTATGGGGCCAGATCCTGGCACTTTTATTGCACCTCTGCAGAGCTAAAAAGCACTTTCAGGGCTGAAGAACACTTACACGCTCTCATGAGCTCATAGACTTTCTCAGGACAGCCTTCAGGGCGCTCCATACGGTAGTCTTTCTCCAACAGCTCATAGACTTGAGATAGGTCAATCCCAGGGTAAGGGGACATGCCGTAGGTCGCAATTTCCCACAGCAGAACACCAAAGGCTGCAATGGACAGAAAAAAAAAAAAGGGGAAGAAAAAAATAAATCAATAAGCTTTGTTTTCATCTTAAATTTGAGAGGATGTTTAGTGGGAGTAGTCGCTAAACAGTGCTGCACACTTAAACCAGCTCTGGGTGGCTCAGATCCCATGCTCAGCAGCAGCTTAAATGTTAAAGAAGCGTAACAAGGCTCTTCGCCAGCACAGACAACCCTCCTGCGATATGACAGGGTAGAATTAGACTAATTTTCAATGTATCAGTTGTCTCAAACCTGAACGCCTTGAGATCCTTCAAGTCCTATTAAAGGCACAATTAAGAGACTTCACAGTGGATTAGCTGAAACCGTTTCACTGCGGCACTGCAGTCTCTCCCTCAGTTTGACAGCTCCTCTCATCTGCAGCCTCTCCCTAGAGGACTCGCACATTTTAATAGCTCAGTGTTTTTGGGGTGCCCTTGTTTAGCTGCAGCATGGTCTAGAGGGGAAACCTGGGAGGCAGTGGTGAGAGGGGAGTTTCAGCAGTTGCTACCAACAAGACAGGGTGAGGGCGAGACATTTTGGTCACAGGGAAAGCTGAAAAGGAAAAGGAAGAGTACAAAGAGGGTCCTGAAACAGGCGAGGCATTCAAGTCCCAGAAGTTGGTGGGGATGCAGGTCAGCACCAGGGTCAGGCAGCTAACCCAGGAGCTGGGCACACAGAATAGACTCAACACCAGTTCAACAACCTGCATGTAATTAGTTCGGTCACCCTATTATGTTCTTAACCTGAAGAGAAAGCGATTACAATTCTGCATAAGTAAGCAAATCACATCACATTACATGGCAACACCACCAAGGGCAATTTACATGAGACATTTCTGTGCACAATTTTCTTTGATTGCTGTCTTGAGGCAGTGAGGTGAAAGCATCTAAACTCCGGCGTGCCCAGCAGCAGCCGTGGCCTCTGGGGATGGCCGGCTTGCTCTAATCAGATCCCAAAGTCCACTGCCCCGACTCTTTACTACGCAAGGTTACACTAACCCTTATTAAAGATACCACATACTCCTTTTGGATCTTTCTTCCTCAAGTACTCTACTATTTAAATGCAACAGGGATCCTGCAGCCACCACAGCGACACGGCAGCAGCCTTGAGACTGTGGCAGACACCCGGCAGCAGCCACCACCACCACGTGCAAGTCCAAAGCAGAAGAAACACCTTGGTCAGCAATCCCATTCTGCTTGGGAGGCTGTTCTGGGTTTTCCTCTCCCGTCTATAAAACATTTTGCATCAGACATCTACCTAAAGGTTTCTTCAGAAAAAAGCCTTTCTCTGCCCACTTTCCCCAAACCTCCAGAAAACTTCATCGCTGCCTCACTACTATCTGTTGTTTTATACACAGAAGATGCTCAGGATAACATTTTCCAAGCACCTTTGGGACCACATCCCACAAACTTCTATCTCACGCCACTGAGCACTTTTGAGAATTTGACCAACAGCTACGGCAGAGATATAAAACCCAAAGAAAGGCTGATAAGAAGTACAGCGAGATTTTCTGTGGCCAGATTTGGTAGAATGTAGCTCCACTTAGCTAAGCCTGCTCTTATCACCAGCACCTCAGGGCTCTTCAATAACCATTTGTCATCAAATTTTCCCTCTGCTTCTCCTCATCTCATTCCAAAGATTATTCTTTTAAAATGCAGAAAGACGAGCTTGGAGCTATCACTAGACAGACATAGACATATTTTTTTTTAACATAAAATGAAAAAGATTCTCACTTTCCTCCTTGAAGTAGTTAGACTGTTCCTGGCTATATAACAATATATCGCTTCATAGTCCTGTGCCAGAACTCTACCAGGGCAGTAGTATCGGTGCCCTCCAGCCCCGTTTCACATATTTCTATAAACACTACAGTATCCTTTATTTTCATACTTGCTAACGATTCAAAGTCGGGTCAGCATCCCCAGTGCTCCACTCAAAGACTGCCTTAGCAGAGCTTAGCTCCTGCACTCTGACAAGCTCCGAGAACAATATGGCTCAAACCAGGGAACGTGCTCCCTCCCGAAACGTTTCACAATGTCCTCATTTCACAGCCCTGGAAAAGAAGACTATAATCTGCATTAACTTGCACATGCGAATTCTTACCCCAGACGTCAGATTTAATGGAGAACTTGTTGTAGGCCAGGCTTTCCGGCGCCGTCCACTTGATGGGGAACTTCGCTCCGGCGTGGGCAGTGTATGTGTCACCTGTCATCAGCCTGCTCAGGCCGAAGTCTGCCACCTTCACCAAGTGGTTCTCCCCTACAAGGCAGTTTCTGGCAGCAAGGTCCCTAAAAACAAGAACAAAAAAAAAGGCAATGAGTAGTCTTTACCATCTCACTTCTGGTGATAGCAAGGAAACCTACTGTTCCCAAAGAAACCTGGGCCTGCGCATTATTATTTTGATCAGAGTATTACACAGAAATGATGTAGTTATACTCATACATGTAAGAGAGAAAGTTATTTTCCATTCCAGCTTTGTAAGACTGTCATCCAAACTTTTTTTTTTTTTTAATTTGAAGTGAAAGCTTCAAGAAGCCCCCTTAGTTTCAATAAAAGCTGCCACCCTCAGGATAAAAATAATTTAAAGAAATGTCAGTGCTCAAGTTATCAATAGCTGAGCACTGAATAAACGAAGTCTCAGTGCCTCACTTCTTGCCCACCTCTCCAGCACTTCGGTCACCCCAGCCAACACCAGTCACTCTCCAGAACTCCTTTTCCAGGCCTTGCTCAAGCACCAGGTTTAGCTCCCAGCTACGCCCTTCTCCCTCCCAAGCACACCGCATTTTACAGCACAACTTCTTCACACCACGTCTTGGCCTTTTCAAACCTGTTGTAGCCTCTGCTATCAGTGCTTACATTTTTCAAGGACTCAGCAATAAGCAAATTAAGCTTTTCCTCCACATTTTTTCAGCTGCCTCCGCCCTGGCAGGTGAGAGATGGGCACGTTGCATTTGCCACTTCCATGGCTTGAACATGCCGTTAGCACCCTCAGAAATGCTTCATGAGTATAAAAATGTAAAGCACTGAAGTACATTCTCCTAATATTAGGTTTCATTAAAAACACTTTTGCTGATTATGTGACGTTGAACTAAAAATTGATTCTACCAGAAAGCTCGTAGTGAGATCTTTAGATATGAGGCAGACACTGCCGTTTCTTTTGCTCGGTCTGCTCAACCGGAATAAATTAAAGCAAAAGTAAGTCTTACTAAATGTCCATTAAATTTTCACAGTGTTTTTGAATACACCTTCTTATCAATGCTGATTACTACAATGTGTGTCTAAATAAAAGCTCCTCTTCATAATCAAATTCCTCCTCCTTCCTGATTCATTAAATGAGGTCACAGCCCAGCATCTGAATCCATGGATGTGAATTGTGACAACACTCTTAAAATAATTGGGTAGGTGGGTATGGGGGTGGCTGATAAGGAAAAATGCTACTATTTATTTTAGATAAATGGGTCATCAGAAATAAGAGGAAATGAAATGAAGGGGAGAGCAGACGAATGGGATTCGCACACAGCAGCTTTTAAAGTTCACTTCCTATGGGCTGAAGGGATGAAATAGTTTCAACAGAGCAAGTCAAAAGCTGGAAATTTTAATTTGCAGCATCACCATTCACTTTATTGACTGACAGAAGCATTTAAACAGGTCTTTCAGGCAGGAAAGGCAATGCGTGACTTAGAGGAGCACCTAGAACTTTACACACGATCTTCATATTTGTCTCTATGAAAAAAAACATGTGCTAATTTCATATTCCAGTTAATTGGGCAGGAAAGGTCACACTCCAGCACAGAGAGCATCTTGTATAAAGCTCAGCGACTCTCAAACCTTCGCGCAGGATGTGTCATTATATTGCTAGGAGGCCATTTCTACAGATGAAGAATGCAAAGCTCTAGCCATAATTGCAGCACACTTAAAGGTCAGAGTCTCTGAGACTTTTAAGACTGCAGAGATGCTTATTAAAGTGAATACGCAATCTGGACAATAGTGGGAAACAATGCCTACAGAGGATGGAAAAAAAAGTGAAACAAACAAGAAAGAACATGGGATAAGCAGGCACTCAGAGGATGGCTTTGCTGTGAGCACCTGCACGCATCCAGCAACATCAACTCCAGCAGTTTTTCAAGGCTATTAGCACCAAGGAAGAGCAGTAGCTTATCTGGTCCATTAAGAGCCCGTTAAACGTAAATGCTTCCCAACTTAAGGCCTTTGTCCAAAATATAGAAGTATTGATATGTCTTTCACCTGTGTCTACTTCAAAGGTAAGAGAAAAACACTGAGAGAAAAACAATCATGAGACCATCCTACAGACAGGTTAATGTACTGGATCAGAGTCCAATGCAGCAGGGCACCAACTGCATCTAAATCAATGCCGTGATAATCTGAAAGGCAGGAAAACAAATCAAGGGCTGTTTTCTGCTTGAGATTCAGGGGTGCTCCCTGTCCTTCCTACCTGTGAATGAAGTTTTTCTTCTCCAGGTACTCCATGGCCGAGGAGATCTGAGTTGCCATGTACAGTAGCACCACAGCATTCACCTCCTGCCGGTTACACTCACGCAGATAATCCAGCAGATTCCCATACGTCATGAACTCCGTAATGATGTAGAACGGAGGTTCCCGTGTGCACACCCCTAGGGACCAACAGCAAGGTAACGATGAATGTTTGCCAGTGAATCTTCAGGTTTTGTCCTCTAGGGCAATTTATACCTCTAGAAGGTAGAAATACGGGGGTCACAGAAAGAATGAGTTCTGCTTGGAACTGGTTAATAGAGGGCTTTAATTTCCTGCTTCAGGCTCTGGCAACTTAAACATTAGGGAGACGAGATCATTAAAAATCATGTATTAGTGGTAAAAATTGTGAATTTTGCCAGACAATAAGCGTCTGTATTTAAAGCCTTGGTATGGTAAGCAGCTTATCTGCTCCTTAACATCCGTATCATTGCACAAGGGTTTAGTTCAAATCCCTCTGCTTGGTATTTATCACTTACCTAATAATTGCACCAAGTTCGGATGCTTGATCTCCTTCATGACTGCGGCTTCTTTCAAGAACTCTTCCACCTCCATGGTATCCTCCTGTAGAACAATGGTAAAGCTTTGGCAAGGACAGGACGCACAACAGAGGAACAGATTTTTGTATGAGGACACAAACGGAACCACAAACTGACAACATAAGCCACCATTCTTTAAAGGTAATTTTTCCCTGTAGCACATCACAATGCCAAGGAGTTAGGGACGTTGGGGGTTTTTGTAGAATTAGAAAAACATGTATTTTTATCATTCTTATTCTAACAGAGCTTTTTGGGGCAAAAAAATCCATATCCCTTTTGTGAAAGGCCTCTCACAGGATCACTCAGGAGTTGAAAAGGAAAAATGTGCTTGTTCCCAACAGAAGAAAAGATAACGTGAAATAAAAAGTACAGAAAAGAAAAGAAACAAGAATAACATAAAAGGAAGGATACGTCACAATCAAATGCTTGAGAAGCTGCTGAAATGCGGCTCCCCAGTTTCACTGGGTAGGAGCAAGAAATCCCCCTTCAGACAGGGAGGGATGACCGGCAGCAGCCACTCCGTAACTGAAAGCCCGAGGTTTCACAGATTTCATTCCTGGCATTTAGAGCCTGACCCATGACGTAACCATTCCAGGCAGACGTGTCACTGCCTATTTGCTGAACGCCATAAAGTTGCTTGGCACAACAGAAAACCAAGGAAGATACAATCTTGCTCAAAAGATGTATTTTCTGAAGCAAATATGCCCCCAATGGCCGGAAGGTCATTTAAAAGTGGTGCAGAAATACAGATCTATTCCTAAAGCAATGTTTCTTTCTGTATCCATATTTTTTTTCATTGGTGGATTAATGTTGACAGGCTACACGGACAAAGTGTTTTAAGGAAGGATTGGAAAGGATTTACTGCTGCTGGTGAGAATGATAACAGTGGGCTGCCGCTGTAGGATCCAGCCAGCTCTCTGCCTTGCAGTTAGCAAGAAGAACCTTTTTCAAACAGTTTCATTCCATCATTTACTATTCGTTGCCAATTAGCTTGATTGGCAGCTGTGATTTGCTGAACACACTCTGTCAAAACTAATAGCCCAAAGGTCCTCTCGAGCAGAACCTTAAACTGTTTTCTTTGGCAAAGGAAACTGGGTTAACAATCCAGGTGGCAAAATCACCCTAAATACGCATTTATCTTATGCATGCCACACAAAGTCTGAAAGGCTGCTCCTCTGCATAGCTCTTCCACGGTTTCAGACCTCTTACCTCTCGGTGACCAAATTCCCAGGAAGGATACATACAGAGAACTACTGTAACGACCTCTCTGAAAACCTGAGCTCACGCAAAGGACCAAGCTTAACCAGCTCCCATCTTCCACTGTACAAAACGGCGGAAGAAATGAAACAGCTCTGGCTATACAGCATTTTCCTAGCAGAGCACAGGACCATGCCATGGCATTAAAGGACACCAGGGTCGTATGTTGACCAATTAAACCACAGGTTTCTCTGCTGGGGAAAATATAAAGGAAAAAAGAAAAAAAAAAGAAGAGGCAGTCCTAATGGATGCAGACTAGAGGTGTGCAGAGAGAAATGTGTGGAGATGTCCAGCACACAACAGCTCAGCCTTTAAATGGCCCTCCCGGGGACCAAGCTGTAGCCACGGTCACAGCAGGCGGCAGTCGGTCGGACGCTACGCAGGTCACAGAGCTCCGCTCCCGGTTACGGCAGCCACTGCCTACCTTGTGCCCCCCTCCATCACCGCTGGGTGTAAGAACACAAATTCGGAGAACGTTGTGCTACAACAGACTGTTCTAAATACTGATGTGTCCTGTGCAATGCACTGAGCTACCAATGGAATATTGTAATGGGAAACATCCAAGCGCCCAGACATCGTCTAGCACTTCCCAGTTAAACACAACCGAGGAACACTGTGTGCTGCTTCGATTGCCTTCTTGCGTGATCCAGAGTTTTGCGCCAGCTACGAGCTACATTTAGACACTTGATAGAAAACCGAACAACAAACAGGTGTTTGTAAGCATCGCTATTCAGAAAGAAGCTGGAGCGATTTTTTTTTTCCTCCTTTACTTTTCCCTCCCCTTTATCTTTCTTATAGAGATATCTGGAAGAGATGGGGAAGGAACACAAAGAGCCATATAAACTTTTGAAAAATATTCTCTCAGAGGAAAATAAAGTGAGTCATTTGAACATTTGTGCAGAAGCTGTGGAGGGCTTGTTTTCCCCAGTAGAACTGGGATATAAATGCAATTTAAAAATGTTTCCCAAAACTTTGAAGAAAGCTATAATCCCACCTGTCAGGCAGCAGACTGATGGATTTAAGGAAGGTGGATTATAAATTTGCTTTTAAGGATGGTTTTAGTGTGCATAATTGTAGGTTGAAGCGTTTCTCAACTCTTCCTGGTTATTCTTACATTCCCCAGTGGAACACGCTGCTCCATGCTACATTATGAACCACTTTTAGTCATGTTTCATTAAATATTTATTTGCTATATTTGAAATAGTCTATATTAAGGTTTCTTCTTATGAACAAACAGATTTTATGGAATAACACACAATTTGCCTTTGCTGACGGGCTTTAGAGAGAAGAGAGGAAAAGCAACAACCGCAGCTTGGAGCAAAACGAGGAGCCTGCAGACGCCGGGCATCCTCTCGCCGCAGCCAGCAGCGGGAAAGGAGCGGGTGCAGCAGGCTGCTCCGGGGGACCAGCGGCTCCGCTCCTCACCGTGCGCCGGCGGAGCCCCAGCGAGCCCCGCACCGGCGGCACCCCGGGGGGGGCCGGAGCCGGTGGAGC